>Ga0207693_10002859_pt1 | contig 14956 bp, 12 predicted proteins | sample LARL81metaG_FD_184347 | JGI IMG/M metagenome (GOLD analysis project Ga0207693, IMG submission 184347) | Corn, switchgrass and miscanthus rhizosphere microbial communities from Kellogg Biological Station, Michigan, USA - LAR L8-1 metaG... | ecosystem: Host-associated > Plants > Roots >...
ACGCGCTTAACACCCCGACCGAATCATGGCGGTAAAAGGCGAAATAAATCAGTAACAAGATCGAGCCGAGTGCGCTGCATTCCCAAAAGCCGACCGGAATAATGCTCTTGCGGGCCCGCTCCGATGCGACCCACTGAATGATGAAGCGGGCGCCAAAAACAAGGTTACCGGTCCAGCCCAGAATTTTCCAGGCATTAACGGTAACTCCTGCGATTGCCGCGTCGACAATCAAATAAAAGCTGTGCATGGCGGGACGTTGCCGAAGAACACGGGACGTCGCGAGTCTTTTCCCTGAGACATTTTCGTTTAAGCTGTGCCGGTGGGATCGATCTGGGACCGGGCCAATGCGCAGTTGCGCGACCTCGCGGTGTATCAGCCGGGCAAGCCGATCGAAGAAACTGCGCGCGAGCTGGGCTGCGAACCGACAGAGATCATCAAGCTGGCTTCGAACGAAAATCCTCTCGGCCCGTCGCCGAAAGCGATCGCGGCGATGCGCGAGGCGATTGAAAACGCGCATCTTTATCCCGACGGTGGCGCCTTTTATTTGCGCCACGCCATTTCCAAAAAACTCAACATCACGCCCGATCACATCATTCTCGGCAACGGCTCGAACGAGATCATCGAGCTGCTTGCTCATGCGTTCGTCGAGCGTGGCGACGCGGTTGTCACTTCCGAGCATGCTTTCGTAGCTTACAAAATCATCGCCCGAGTTTTTGGCGCAGAAACAATCGAAGCGCCGAGCCGCGACTACGGCCACGATCTCGACGCCATACTCGGCGCGGTTACCGATCGAACCGAGATGATTTTCATCGCTAATCCGAATAATCCGACTGGCACGTTTTTATCGGGCGATCCAATTGAACGCTTCATATCGCGCGTGCCGCCACACCTCATCGTCGTTTTCGACGAAGCCTATTACGAATTCGTCGATCGGATGCCGGACACTCTGCGTTACATCCGTGAAGATCGAAATGTTGTCGTGCTGCGGACGTTCTCGAAAATTCATGGACTCGCGAGTGTGCGAGTCGGCTACGGGATTGCGCGACCGGAATTGATCGAGGTGCTCCAGAAAACGAGAGAGCCGTTTAACGTCAATGGTATCGGGCAGATCGGCGCATTGGCCGCGCTGGCCGATGAAGAACATCAGCGCAAAACGAAAGAGTTGACGGACGAAGGCCGCAGCTATTTTGAAAAAGAATTTGCTGCGATGAATCTGCGGTCCATACCCAGCGCGGCAAATTTCGTTCTCCTTAATGTCGGCGACGGCCTTTCGGTTTTTCGTGCGCTGCTCGAGCGCAAAGTCATCGTGCGTGCGATGAAAGGTTACAACCTGCCGGAATGGGTTCGCATCACCATTGGCACGATGGCGCAAAACCGAAGATGCGTCGCCGCCCTGCGCGAAGTGCTCTTGTAGCACAGGCATCTAACGCCAGTCCGGCTCGGACCCTGTGGGGCCAACGGGCATCTTGCCCGTTGTTGGCAGCAGCACAATGACCAGGCAAGACGCCCGGTCTACTCCACAGGCTAGAAGCCTGTGCTACATGCGTTGTTCCTTCCGAATCACCAACTTCAGTCCGGACCAAACTTCATCCACTGCGCATACTTTGATATCGACAAGTCCCATGGGCAGTGCCACGTCGCGAATCGTGTCCTCAGTAATGTCGGTCCTAACTTCAGAAGATTTCTTCGGCCAGGAAACCCAGATCATTCCGTCTGGAGAAATCTTCTTTCGGTAGGATTCCAGCTTTCTTTTCAGCAGAGACGCAGAAGTGGCAAATAGATGGACGAACTCGGTATCTGATTTCGGACGAGTAAGCCACTTAACGTGGAGGTCGCCAGGCAAGGCAAGCAACGAACGGTAATTCTTAGGTCTGCCGTCAACGTAGGCAGACATTCCCGTCTTGTAGCCCAGTTTCTTCCAAAGGGGGGTGCCTGAATACCCAGCCATAGCTCGTTTGCGGTCTCGTCGCAGTATTGTATCGATATTTATGACGGCGGAAGCCAACTTATTTCCGTTCCGTATCGGCCTGAGGTGAATCGTTCAGTTGTCCCGCGAGAAACGATCGCGGCCATTTCAACTGCGGCTGGTGAAGCCGCCATCGCGCTGGTCCGGATCTCAGGCGAAAACGCGATAGAAGTCGCGGACAAAATTTTTCGCGGGAAGCATCCGCCGTCAGACATGGAATCGCACACGCAACATCTTGGTCAAATCATTGAAAACGGCAGCGTAATCGATCAGGCGATGTTGGCAGTACATCGCGCGCCCCAGAGTTATACGGGTGAGGATTTAATTGAAATCAGTTGCCATGGTGGTGCGCTGGTCACGGCCAGGGTTTTGGAAACCTGTTTGCGGGCGGGCGCGCGTCCGGCGCGCCCCGGGGAATTTACCGAGCGCGCTTATCTCAATGGCAGGATCGATCTCACCCAGGCGGAAGCCGTCATTGATCTGATTCGCGCGCAAACGGACCTGGCGTTGCGCTCGGCGACCGAACAATTGCGCGGGCGATTGGGCGACGAATTTCGCGGGTTGCAACAGCGGCTCATCGAAATCATCGCCCACGTTGAAGCGTCAATGGATTTTCCGGAGGAAGGAATTTCGCCCGATGATACCAGGACAGTTCGGGACCGCCTCGTCTCATTGCAAAGCGACATTGATAAACTAATCGCGACCGCTGAGACCGGTCGAATTTTGCGTGAGGGACTGCGGGTTGTGATTTTCGGCGCGACCAACGCGGGCAAATCGAGTTTGCTCAATCGCATGCTCGGATTTGATCGCGCGATTGTGAGCGAGATGCACGGGACCACCCGTGATTCCATTGAAGAACGAATCAACCTGCGCGGGATTGCACTGCGGTTGTTTGATACGGCCGGTTTGCGCGCGCCGGAAAATCTGGTGGAACGCGAAGGGATCGAACGCACCCAACGCGCGCTGGAAACTGCCGATCTCCGTTTGCACATAGTCGATGCCAACGCACCGCGGCCGGGCGACTTCAAAACGGATGCGAACGAGATGCTCATCTTAAACAAGAGTGATCTGCCGGAGCATGGTGATTGGTCGGAGACGGATGCGATCCGGATTTCCTGCAAAACCGGGACCGGTCTAAGGGAGCTGGCCGATGAAATTTACCGGCGGATCGGTGGAGCAAAGGTAAGCGCGGAGAGTCCGGTCGCGATCAATGCCCGTCACCGCGAACAATTGCGTCGCGCGTCGGAGGCCATTGCGCGTGCGACAGGAGCGATCGACGCTGCAGCGACACCAGAAATGTTTGCGATCGATTTGCATGAAGCGCAACACGCCATCGAAGAATTGCTCGGCGGCGGCGACGAAGAAGCGGTCCGCGACGTCATCTTCAGCCAGTTTTGCATCGGCAAATGATTTGCAACGGAAATGGCCGAATGATTCGGTGCAGCGAATGATTCGCAGTAAATGATCTACGAGCGTCTGCTTCGCCCGCTGCTCTTTGCGCTTGATCCGGAAACCGCGCATCAATTCGCGCTCGGGTGCTTGCGCGTCACGGGACGGTTGTGTCCGAGACCTACTGCCAAGACTACTGGGGTGTCGGCATTCGGATTGAATTTCAGGCATCGGGTCGGGCTGGCAGCCGGTCTGGACAAGAACGGTGTGGCGCTGCCGGCGTGGGAAGCTCTGGGATTTTCGTTTGTCGAAATCGGAACCGTGACAGCGGAGGCGCAGCCGGGCAATCCACGTCCGAGAATTTTTCGTTATCCCAAACAAAATGCGCTGATCAATCGTCTCGGCTTTAATAATGACGGCGCTGAGATTGTTGCCGAGCGGCTGGCGAAATTGCGTGAGCGCGGTGGTTGGCCGGGTATTCCGGTCGGGATCAATATTGGAAAGTCTCGTGCTACCCCGGTCGAGGGCGCAGTGGAAGATTACCTTTTTTCTTTTCGCGAACTGCGTGCGCATGCCGATTACATCGCGCTGAATGTCAGTTCACCGAATACGCCCGGTTTGCGCGAATTGCAGGGAAGTCAGCGTCTCGACGAGTTGTTGCGGGCGATCAATGCCGAGCGCGCCGAGACTCCGCTGGTAGCAAAAATCGCGCCCGATCTCGAGCCAACTAAGCTTGATGAACTCCTTGCGGTCTGCGAATCGAATAACACCTCGGGAATTGTTGCGACGAACACCACGCTCGATCATTCCGCGATTACGGACGATGAAGAAGGCGGGCTGAGCGGCGCGCCGTTGCAGAAAAAATCAACGGCAATCATCCGGCACATCGCGCAGAAGACAAGAATTCCAATCATCGGATGCGGCGGGATTTTCGATATCGGTTCGGCCCGCGAAAAGATCGAAGCGGGCGCGAAGTTGCTGCAGGTTTACACTGGCTTCATTTATCGCGGACCGAATTTAATTCGCGAACTCGCAACATTGTGATCATTTGCCGCGGCCAATGACCGCGGCTGCAGACCCGAGACATAGAAAACTTGCAGAGCTCACCCCGTCAGCCTGGGCGCGCAAAATCGTGAGGACACACGAATACGCAGAAGAAGGGGGGAGTTTTATGTTGCGTTGGGCGGTTATATTTTTGGTAATTGCGCTGGTCGCGGCGCTCTGTGGTTTTACCGGGATCGCCACGGCGGCAGCGGGAATTGCGAAGTTTCTTTTTTTCCTGTTCCTGGCTGTGTGCCTGATCTTGTTTATCGTCGGATTGAGCGTAGCGAAACGCCTGTAAAATTCATTAGAAGATAGGCTTTCAACGCCAGTCCGGCTCGGACACTGTTCGGACGGCATCCTTGGGCGCGTGGGATGGAATGCCCTTCGCTGATGCGGGGTCCGTGGATATTTTCGATCTCGTTCAACGAGGCGTTCCGCCACGAATTATTCGCAGTGGATAGGGGCAAAATTTCATTCACCATTCAGTACGCGGCCCATCGATAAACTGAGAGGCTGACATTTGCTCAATGATCATTGTCCACAAGCTCGGGAAACTGGCGAATCCTGTCACCTACGAGCGTGCCTGGCGGCGCGCGCAACGTTATCTCTTTCCCTTGCCGCTCCGCCCGATTGTGGCCGGCCTCGATCAGGCGCGTTTGCGTGAAATCCAGGCGCGCTATCGGGAGGTGCCGCGCGGATTCGCGAAATACACTGATGTCGATCGTTACCTGCGCCTCAATCGCGAACGCGTGCAGGACCTGCAGTTGCATCGAGTGGCACAGCAGCGTGTCCTTGATCTCGGCTGCGGAGGCGGATTCTTTCTCTACATTTTGAAGCGACTCGGCCACGACGTTCTCGGCTTGGATACCGGCCAGCATGCTCTGTATGGCGAGCTGACGGAGCTTTTCGGGGTGCCGCGACTTGTGTGGCGAATCAAACCATTTGAACCACTGCCAGATCTCGGGCGCCGCTTCGACTGGATTACAGCGTTCTCAATTGCTTTCGACACCGTCCAGGACGGCGAGGAGCGCTGGGGCCCGAGCGAATGGAATTTCCTTCTGGAGGATTTGCGTGACCGGCACCTGGCTCCGGGAGGCAAGATGTTTTTTGCGCTCAATCCGGGCGCGTCTGGCACCTACTACACGCCGCAGTTACGCGAATTCTTCCTTGCGCGTGGCGCAACAGTGGAGCGTGAACGGATTTTCTTCGCCAATGGGTTGCGATAACGCGCGTTGGTAGTCGCTCAAGTGGCGCTATCGAACCCGTTGGTTCGACATTTAGTTCACCCATTTCCCACCTTCGGAAGTGAGAATGGGCAACTCGTCGTCCATGAATTGCGTTTTACCGATTGCGCCCCACATCCGGGTGCCGGTCGCGTCGTACCAGTATCGGCTCATTTGTTCGCCGGTATGGCAACCCCAGCTTTTCACGAATGCCCCCCTGGCGAAGGCGTGGCGATCGATCTGCTTCAAATCGTCCTCGTGCATCCATGCTTTTGAGGAGCTGTCGACCACGTTGCTGTAGTCGAACATGAAACAGGCTTTGTTCGAATGCCCGAAGTACTCGAAGCCGGCGATCTTTAATTCCGTGCGCGGCTGCCCGTTATTGAGGTAATTGATCACTTGCCCGCCATTATCGAAATAAACGAGATTGAGATGATAAGCGTCACGGACGGAATTGATATTTCCGATCAGGTCCATGCCATCTTGTTTTGAGCGTGCAAGGTAACCGGGCTTGTAAACCAGCCAGGTAATCATTGCATTTTCGCCCAACTCTGCCCGAAGCTGCTCCGTCCGAATCCGGGCCGCGTGCACGAAATTCGCCCACCAATGATCGTGCGGCTCGGTCTTGTACTTCTCCCACTGATGCATGGAAACGCCGCCAACGACGATGATCCATTCGCCTTGCGGGAGTTTCGCCGCCGAAATGGGGCGGATGAAGGCGAGCGCAAATAGGACAGCGACCAGGAGGAACCGTTTTGCCATGAATTTTGGAGCAGCACTATTTATGCAGACGCCGTTTTCTGCAACTAGCAGTTGGAGGAACACGCTTCCCAGCCTCCTGGACGCGGTCCGAGCCGGACTGGCATTAAAGCGCGTCCCTGCTTTACATTCACACATCGATCTCGTCGCCGACCAGATCTTCGACCGTCTGACGCTTGCGAATCGGCACGACTTGGTCTCCGCGCACCAATGCCTCAGCCGGGAGTGGGCGCGAATTGTAATTTGACGCCATGACAAATCCATAGGCGCCCGTACTCATGACCGCCAGCAAATCGCCGGGACGCAGTTCCGGCATTTCCCTATCCTGGGCAAAAAAATCGCCGCTCTCACACACCGGCCCAACGATGTCCATCTTCTCTGTCTTATTCCTACTCATGCTCGGTTGAACCACGGGAACGATTTGGTGATGGCTCCCGTAAAGCGCTGGCCGAATCAGATCGTTCATCCCAGCGTCGATAATCGCGAATTTTTTCTGTTCCGTTTCTTTGATGTAAAGGACGCGCGTCAGCAACACTCCGGCGTTCCCAACGAGGAACCGACCGGGCTCGACTAGAATGCGAATGCCGAGCTCGCGCAGCGGCGGTACGATCGTGTTGGCATAATCGCGGACACTGAACGCGGATGGTTCGCCGTCGTGTTCATGCCACCATGTACCTGATCCGCTCTCGAGCGCGCGCCGATAAATGATTCCCATACCACCCCCGATACTGAAGAATTGGATTTTGTATTTCGATTTCAGTTCGCGGACCAGCGGCGCAACTTTTTCGATCGCGGCCGCGAATGGCTTCGCTTCGGTGATTTGCGAACCGATGTGCATCTGCACGCCGCGAATGGCGACTCCCGGCATTTTGCTCGCGCGCTCATAAATTTGTGCGGCGCGGTCGAGCGCAATCCCGAATTTGTTCTCACTCTTGCCGGTCGAGATGTAGGCGTGCGTCTCCGCGGCGACATCGGGATTTACCCGCAGCGCAATCGGCGCGCGCTGGCTTTTCGCAGATGCGATCTCGTTGATGTAATCGAGCTCGGCTTCGCTCTCGACGTTGAATGAGTAAACGCCCCGGTCGAGCGCGTACTCGATTTCCTCACGTCTTTTTCCGACGCCGGCAAAGGTGCATTTCCCCAGGTCGGCACCGGCCTTGAGCGCGCGAAACAGTTCGCCGCCGGAAACGATGTCGAAGCCCGCTCCAGCCTCCGCGAGCAATTTCAGAATGGCACGGTTCGAGTTCGCTTTCACCGCGTAGCAAATGAGATGATCCAGCGGCGCGAGCGCGGCATCGAGCCTGGTGTAATGATCGAGCACGGTCCCGGCACTATATATATAGAGTGGAGTGCCGAATTTCTCTGCGGCGACGGTAAGATCGACATCTTCGCAGAAAAGGTGGCCGTCGCGGTAGTGAAACGAATGCACGAGGAAGAATGGTAATCGCTAGGAGGCGAGCATTCTCAAGCAAATGTTGAGAATTCCGATAAGCGCGACGCCCGCGCAAAAGCTCGTTACCACTAATCCCTTCCCGTGCCTCACCATTTCTCCTAGAACGGCATGTGCCGCCAGATAGAAGAATCCGCCGCCGATATGAGCCATGATCAGGCCGAGCCAAAAGACGGATGCGTTAGCGAGAAAGAAGAATCCAATCGCTCCGCCGAGAAGTGTGGCCGCTTCCACTGCCGCAACCCAACCGAGTGCAGAGAGACGGGGGAAAGCAGCGCCGATTAAGAGACTGCCCAACGCGAATCCTTCCGGAAATTTATGAATGCAGAGAGCGAGGAACAACGACCAGTTCGCGGCCGTGGCCACGTGAATTTCCCGTCCGATTCCCAGGGCAATGCCATCGGTCGCGCTGTGAATTGACAGGGCGACAATCAAGGCCGTCGCGATCTGGTTAAACCGTCGCGCTGCATCCTCATCAAAGTGGCTTGCCGCGCACGCCGGGCAGACGTGATGAACATATTTGCTGATAAAGAAAAAGAGTGTGTAACCGGTTCCCGCTGCGACCATCACCGCCCACCACGTGCAGTTTTCCAGGCTTTCGGGAATAATTACAAAGAGCGTGACGCCACAGAGCGTTCCGGCGGCGAAACTGATCAACGCACACAGCGGTTTGTGCGATAACCGGAGAGAGGCGCTGAGGGTGCCGCCGCCCAGGGCGAAGGCATAGGCCGCGATTACCTGCCAGAAAATTATTTTTGCATCCATGTTGCGGCGGCTCGCGCAGAATCGGAATTGTCGCAGCGGAACGCGACGGCGCGATTACGAAAACGACACACGCAGGAGCGTAGCGGCGATTTCCGTGGAGCGCACGCGTCCTCTGACCGCCCAGAACGTCGCGTTGCCGCAGAGGCGTGCGGAATGCGAATAATCCTCAGGGCGAAATGTACGATTGCGACACTAAGCGCGCTTCGAGTGGAGCAAGGGACCAATGGCACTGACTCCAATGAGCAAGGCGCCGAAGGTGCAGACAATCGCCGCGCCGGAAGGTAAATCGCCATAAAAGGACCAGAAGAGTCCGCCGATGCCGCCGATCGTGGCGATGATCCATCCAACAACGAGTCGCGTGCGAACGCCGCTAACGAGATTAATAACGCAAACCGCCGGAACGATCAGATAGCTAAATACCAGGAGCACTCCTGCCATTCTGACAAAAATGGTAACGACCAATCCGAAGCTGGCGTAAAAGGAAAAATCCCACCAACGGACACGCAGACCTTGCTGGTAGGCGCGGTCACGATCGAATGAGACGAGTAGATAGTTTCGTCGCAAAAGGAAATGGAAAATGCCGACGAAAACAAAAAGGGCAAAGCATTTCCAAACTTCCGCCGGTGTCACCAGCAGAATATTCCCCACCAGCATTTGTTTGATTTCTTCGTCGCCTTCCGCCGCGCGGCTGAGCAAGAGCACGGCTGCTGCCGCTGCCACCACGTAGGCGATGCCGATAATTGCTTCCTGCGGAATCTTACTGGCGCGTTTTCCGGTGAGCGAGAAAATCGCGCCGCCAAGAATGGTGAACCCAAGTGCGATGCCGAAAGTGGTCCAGCCGTGAAGGTCGAATCGAAAAAGCAAGGCTACACAAATCCCGAGCGACGCCATCTGCGCCATGGCGATATCGACGAAAATGACACCGCGCTGGACGACATGGAGTCCCAGGTAAACGAGTAACCACGGCAAAAGAACGCAGGCCACGATGGGCCAGAACATTACTTCCCACATATTGAAAAACTTGAATCGTGATTAGTGATACGTGAATTGATTTTCATGGCAGCGCTTTCCATTCAGTTCTGCGCGGCGACGACGCCTCGGTAGGGCGACGCTCCGCGGAGCCGTGCGGAATACGAGGTTCGACAGAGCCCCGCCCTACCAAGAGGTTGGGTTTCATTTCAGCGCTGCTGCTAATCGCGAAACGAGCGCGTCGATGAGCTTGACGTAACTGTCGGTGTTCGGGAGCGCGCCGGGATACTGCGCGAAATCCACAACCGTTGCGCCGGTCGCGCTGGCGACTCGTTCGGCAATTTTTCGATCATGGTAGGGCTCGACAATAATGGCTTTGATCTTTTGCGCTTTCATTTGTGCAATCACTTCCGCCAGGTGTGATGGCGAAGGCGGGATACCCGGCTTCGGTTCGAGGAAAATATCGATCTCGAGTCCGAATCGATGCCCGAAGTAAGGCCAGGAATCATGATAAGCGGCGACGTGCTGACCTTTGAACGGCAGCATGGTCGCGCCCCATTGCTGGAGCTTGGCATTGATGGCGGCTTCAAACTTTTTGTAGTTCGCGTCGTAGGTTGCGGCGTTCGCGGGATCCAGCGCGGAAAAGGATTGCGCGATGTGCTGCGCAATCGCTTTGGCGATGATCGGGTCGACTCCGAAATGTGGATTGCCCAACGCATGCACATCGCCGGCGGCGCGCGTCACATTCACCGGCACATTCATTAGGCGAACTCCTTGCGACGCCTGCACCCGTCCGGGTTTGCCGACGTCGAGTTTTGCGTTGCGCGCGTTCTGTAAAAGCGGAGGCAACCATCCCAGCTCCAGTTCCGCTCCGCCGTCGATGAGCACATCGGCGCTGCGCAGCGCAACGACGAAGCTCGGACGCGCATCCACGAAATGCGGATCTTCGGTTGGCTTCGCCAGCACCGTCACGTTCACGTTGTCGCCGCCGATCTCCCGCGCGAGCGAGCCGAGGTCTGGAAGGGTGGCGACGACGTTCAACTTCGCCTGCACCGTAAATGCGCAGAAGAAAACAGGCAGGATTAACAGGATTTTTTTCATGAGATTCACAAGTCATCCCAAGCGACAGCCTTCGACTTCGGTTTGCTTCGCCCAGGATGACTACGCATTGGGATTAAAACTTGTGAGCGCCGTGCGCGCCGAGGATGAATTCGAATTGCAGAAAAACGGAATCGACCTGACGGTCGCTGAGGAAGAAATTCGATTCGAGAAAGTCGTGATTGTATTGCAATCGCAGTTTCGAAAATTCTGTGGGATACCAGGTTAGGTTCGCGGTGATGCGCCAACGTGATTGGCGATCTAGGTCGTCGGTATACTGGGAATTCTGCATTTGTACGACATCGCCACGAATGCCGGCAACCCATCCTTTTTTAAATCCCCACAGGACCTGTGAATAAAGTCCCCAGTCGTGAAACGTCTCGGCGACAGGAAAAGAATCATCGGCGCCATGGCCGGCCTGGAAACGGCGATACATGAATTCAGTCTGCCATTTCACAAACGGAAAACCCCCTTCAGCGTGCGAGCTTTTCCACTTGTAAAGAAGATCTGCGCCGTAGATTTGAGTTCGCGAGTTCGCGCCCGTTTCGTTGGAGCCGAACGCACCCGAAACGCCAGCCAGCACCGTTTGCGTGTCGCTCAAGTTAAAAGAATTTTCAAAGCGCGGCATCCAGACGAAATCCTGCAAGCCGCGCGCCTCACGATCGGTCGTTATCCGATCAAAAAACATTCCGTTGTCACCGGGATTTCGGAACGAGAATCCCGTCTCACCGCGTCCGTTTTGCGATGCGAGGACCAACTGCGAATACCACGGCAGAGGCAACGTCCAGGAAACTTGCGCTCCGACGCCGCGCAACCCGTCGGGGCCCAAAAACAATCCGTTGACGAGAGGCGTGTCTGCGAAGTCCCAAGTGTGCGGATGCGTCGGATTCAGGCGGCCAAAGTCGGCGAAGAACTGTCCGGCTTTCAACTGTAGATTGTAAGGCAGACTGGTGGTTTGCAGGAAGGCTTCCTCGAGTTCGACCTCGGTTTGGTTGTCGTTGTCCAAAAGGAAAACGATATTCGCAAACCCTTGAAAGTAAGGATCGACTGCGCCGTCAAAGGCCAGTTCTGTGTTGCGCGCGTTGAAACCGCGCTGTTGCGGATCGTGGTCGCCGACCTCAATGTCATTGAGATTGGCGGCGCTGGAATACGCCAGTGCGAAGACGCTGTCGAGTGAGATGTTCATGTAAGTTTTGCCACCCCCGATGGTGATCGGCTGGGTGAGCGAACTGGTTGCAGCCGTGATCGGTGGATTCTCGGGGGTTGTCGTCGCCGTGGACGTCGACGCGACCACAGATTCATCGGTTGTAGGAAACCCGCCGGCGGTTGGAGTCCCATTTGCATTCGCCCCTGGACTTGGCGCAGCCGCGACAACCGAAGTATCAGTCGTTGGGAATGGTTCATTCTCGCTTGGCGAAGTGGATGGGCTCGGTGAGGCGGCGACTTCCGCTTGCGGCTGAGCTCCAGCGATGTTCGCCTTTTCCAGCAGGGACTGCTGATCTTTCACCTGCTGTTGTAACTGTTGCACGGTTTCGGTGAGGGCCTGCACCTGCTCGCGCAAAGCGGCAACATCCGAAGCGGTAGCAGAACTAGTTGGTGCAGGTGTTTGCGCCAGAACTGCGCCGCTGAAGATCATTGAGATTGGAATTAGAACTTGGAATCTGGTCATTTAAACGATCGGTTGGTATCGGCTGACGATCCCGCCGACGAGGATGCGAGCGATTAGCGCGCGGTGAGATTCGCTGCGCAAAAAAAACAGGTGCGCAGCCCGTCGCGGACGCGCGAAGCGTTAGTGAGACGCGGGCGGCGCGTGTTCTTGAATCGAAGAAGGAACAGCGGCAATGACGGATTGGAATCGCTGCGGTAGGAACGCCGGAGAATTCGGCGCATTTTCGAGCTTTGGCGCGCCTTGTGACGGCGCGCTGTGCTCGCAATTACCGGCCGCGATCAACGTCGCCGCGCACTCATGATCGGCCCTGGGCTTGTGCAGTTTTTCGTGCAGCTGCGCCGAACTGGCAACCGTCAACGCCACAAAAAAGGCGAACAAAACGCTAATCCCAACGCGAGCACACGCCTTCATCTGCCGCCGAGATTCCATCGGGGTGAATTAGTGCGCAAGAAATTTCTGCCGGTGCCCTAAACTCGACCGATTACAGATAGTGGAAATTTAAATCCCGTCGTCGAGCGCCACACACCTGAATGTCAGTTTTGCAGGATCGCTGTTCATTCCCCTGTTATCTTTGCCAATATTTTGTGGAAAGTCGCGGGCCGCGTGGTCTGCAATGGTTCAGAAATCGTACGCAACTGTTCCGTAAAATCCGCGGCGCTGCCCAAACTGCGGCGCACCCACGCCGATGCCGCTTCCGTCGCGCAGCTCATAGATTTTGTCGAACAGATTCACGACATCGAACCGGACTTTGATCGCTTGCTTTCCACCTAGCGAAATTCTACGCTCCACCCCGAGGTTTAAAGTTTCATAGGGATGATTCTTTTGCGTGTTAGCGAAGCCGCGGCGCAATCCATTTCCGTAGAGCGCATCGGCGGAAAAAGTCCAATCGTTCCAGGCGTAGGCTATTCCGCCTGAGCCAGTGAAACGTTGATCGTGATCGAGGAAGACCCAGTGATCTCGAATGTAGGCAAACTCATCCGGATCGAAGAGGAACTGGGCGGAACTAACGTGCATGCCGCGCGCATATTCGTAACCAACGTTAAGGTAACTGGAGAACCCGCCATGCTGGTAGTTCGCAGTAAGTTCCCCGCCGTAAATTTCACCTTCCCGGTAATTAAAGGACGAAAGAATGAGCGCCTGCCCAAATTGTCCTTCATCCAGAACATTGCGCGCGTGTTTGTAGAAACCGTCGATGCCAAGCTGCAAACCGTCTCCTATCTTCTGTGTCACGCCCGCATCGAAGTAATGGGCCCGCTCCGCCTTTACCGGCGAATCGAGTGTGATGGCGGATTCGTTGGTCGTGCCAGTAAACTTCGCGATTGTACTTTGATCGACATTTTCCAAGGGCGGCGGGGTAAAATAGCGCGCGTAACCGGCATGGAAAGTCGTCGCCGCCCAGGGCGTGTAAACAATGTTGATGCGCGGGCTGAATTGACTTTCCGTCTTGATTGTCTTCGCAATGTCGATCCGGCCACCAAAATTGATGGTCAGTTGTTCAAATGGCTTCCATTCATCCTGCAGGTAAAAACCAGCGAAGTATCCGTTTAAGGAGGAATTATCGACGATTCGGAACGGCACATCACTCGTCTGATTTCCCATCGCATCGACTGGGAAAACAAGTGTGGCACTTCCGACCGTAGCGTGCGAGGCGGTGAAGAGCAGACCGCCCCGGAGCGTGTTTTGATCGTTCAGCTTGTAGCTCATGTCGACCTCGAGGCCGTTGGTGTAGATCTGACGGTCCACGCGCGAGGCGACTCCGTTGAAAAAGAGATCGCCGACGTCATCGGGGCGAAAGAGGACGCCGCTGTAACGAGTGAACACTGACGCCTGCATGTTGAACTGATCGGATTTCTTTTGATACGTCAGAATTCCGTAGGCAGAGTTCTCTGCCTGATTTTCATCGAGGTTGGCGGAATTGAAGTTCGTCCGACCGTTCACCACAAACGCGGTCGGTTGCCCGGGGTTATTCGGGATTTGAAAGTTGCTGTAAATGCCGCTCAGCATCAAAACGAACCGACTCGAATCATCGATGATATAGGAGAAGTAATCGAAGTTCCTGAACTGATCGGTATCGTCGTGGATTGGATCACTGCTTCGCGTCGGGTTTTCAATCCCGATACCGTTGTGAAGATAGCTGCCGACGCCGTAATAGGTCAGCTTTCCAGTGACACCGCCATATTCGAAGCTCGGCAGGATGGTGTCGAAGCTGCCAACTTGGACCGAGGCTTCGCCACCGGTGAAATCCGCTCCAGTCTTGGTGTGAACATCGATTACCCCGGTCGTGCGGAAGCCAAACTGCGCCGGGAGTGCGCCGGTAATTAACGAAACGTTGTCGGCAAACCGCGTCGACAGTTCCTGACCGAAGCCGGTGATTCCTTCCGGCAAGAGCACGTCGTTAATGCGGAATTGCAAATTCGCGTGTTCGCCGCGCACGTGTAATTGCCCGAAGGAATCCTGCGCCACACCGGGGAAACGCAGGATGGTTTGGTTAAAGGGCGCGTCCTCTCCTCGCGCCTGCTGGTTAAGACGATCCGGACCGACGGTGTAGCGCGTCGCCCCCAGGCTCGGCACGATTTGCTCCCGCGAAATATCGAGTTCCTGACTTGTAACGACCACGCTTTCAG
>Ga0207693_10002860_pt1 | contig 14955 bp, 13 predicted proteins | sample LARL81metaG_FD_184347 | JGI IMG/M metagenome (GOLD analysis project Ga0207693, IMG submission 184347) | Corn, switchgrass and miscanthus rhizosphere microbial communities from Kellogg Biological Station, Michigan, USA - LAR L8-1 metaG... | ecosystem: Host-associated > Plants > Roots >...
GGCCAGCACCCCGGTCGGATCGCTGACGGCACAGCCACACCTCGCGCTGCCGTAGTCGAGCGCAAGCACTCGCATGACCTTACCCGCTTACCCGGCGAGAGCGCTCTCGATAGCGGATCGCGCAGCTTTGAGAGCTTCGGGTAGCTTTTTGACGTCGCGCCCACCGGCTCGCGCCAGCGTGTCTCGACCGCCGCCGCCGCCGCCCACCGCGGCGGCCGCCGTTTTGACGAGCTCTCCGGCCTTCAGGCCGCGCGGGACAAGCGACTGCGCGACGCTGGCGACGAGGTCGACCCGGTCCTCGCCCGCCGACGCCAGCACGATGACGGCGTCGCCGAGCTTGTTCTTCAGGCGATCGGCTACGTCGAGCAGCGCCTTGCCGTCGGGCACCTTCACCCCGGCAACCAGAACCCGGACGCCGTGGAGCTCCTGGGCAGAGGCAGCGAGCTGGTCGACGTCGACGCCGGCCTGTGCTCCGCCCTGCTTCGCCGCACGCTCGAGCTCGCGGATCCGATTTCGCAGCTCGATCACCGTGTCGGCGACGCGTTCGGGGGGCACGCGCAGGGTGTCGGCCGCGCGCCCGAGCTCCCAGTCGTGACGGCGCACGAGCTCGACCGCCTCGGGACCCGTCACCGCTTCGATCCGCCGGACGTTGGCGGCGCTCGAAGTCTCCGAGAGGATCTTGAACAGCCCGATCTCCGATGTGAAGCGCACGTGCGTGCCGCCGCACAGCTCGCGCGAGAACGAGCCGTCGCCGACCTCGACCATCCGCACCACGTCACCGTATTTCTCGCCGAACAGCGCCATCGCGCCGAGCTGCTTTGCCTCGGTCAACGTCGTCGTGATCGCGCGCACCGGCTGGCTCTCGAGAATCCATTCGTTGACCTGCCGCTCGAGCTCGCCGACCTGATCGGCGCTCAGCGAGCTCGCGTGCGTGAAGTCGAAGCGCAGCTTGTCGGGACCGACGTACGAGCCGGCCTGGTGAACGTGGGACCCGAGCAGCCGTCGCAGCGCCGCGTGCAGAAGGTGCGTCGCCGTGTGGTTGCACTCAGTCGCGTGTCGCGCGCGCCGGTCGACGTGGGCGAGCACCCGCTCGCCGGGCTTTAGCGTGCCGCGCTCGGGCGTGACCGCGACGACCTGATCGTCTCCGAGCCGCAGGACGTCCTGCACGATCGCGCGGCAGTCGCCGTCGGCGCACTCGACGTATCCCGAATCGGCCACCTGTCCGCCGCCGGTGGCGTAGAACGGCGACTCGACGAGCTTGACGAGCACGCGTCCGTTGTCGGGTTCGACGGCGCCGACCGTCGTCTCGCGGTCGGTCGTCTCATAGCCGACGAAGTCGGTCGCGAAGCCCGCCGAGCCCGCGAACGCCACGGCGCGCTCACGCAGCGCCTCGCGCGCGCCGTCGCGGCCGGCGCTCGCGCGCGCCCGGGTGCGCTGCTCATCCATCAGCGCTTCGAAGCCCTCCTCGTCGACCCCCAACTCGTGCTCGGCGACGATCTCGAGCGTCAGGTCGATCGGGAATCCGTACGTGTCGTGCAGCAGGAACGCGTCCTGCGCCGCGATTCCCTCCTCGCCCGCGTCGCGAGCGCGCGCGATCACGTCGTCGAGCAGCTTCGTGCCCTGCTCGAGCGTGCGGCCAAAGCTCTGCTCCTCTGACTCCAGCCACTTGAGCACGGTGTCGCGCTGCTCGTGAAGCTCCGGGTACGCCGGGCCCATCAGCTCGGTCACTCGCTCGGCGTAACGGCTCATGAACCCGGGGTCGAGCTCGAGCGCATGACGGCCCTGCAGGATCGCGCGGCGCATGATCCGCCGCAGCACGTACCCGCGGTCCTCGTTGGAGGGGACAACGCCGTCGGCGATCAGGAACGTGATCGCGCGTCCGTGGTCGGCGAGCACCCGCAACGCCTTGTCGGTCGGGAAATCGTGTCCGTAGCTGCGACCCGAAAGCTCTTCGCCCAGTGTGATCAGCGGCGCGAACTGGTCGGTCTCGAACACGGTCGTCTTGTCCTGCAGAATCGCCGCGAGCCGGTTTAGTCCGAGCCCCGTGTCGATGTTCTTGGCCGGGAGCGGCGTCAGCACGTTGACCGGGTTCTGGTCAAGCTGCATGAACACGAGGTTCCAGTACTCCAGGAAGCGCTCGTTGTCGCCGCCCGGCAGGTCGTCGGGCTTGCCGAAATCCAGACCGCGGTCGAGATACAGCTCAGAGCACGGTCCGCAGGGACCAGTCGGGCCGGCCTGCCAGAAGTTCTCCGACCGCGGGCACTCCACGATCCGTTCGCGCGGGACTCCGACCTCGAGCCACGCCTGCACCGCCTCGTCGTCGAGGCCAAGCCCGAGCTCCTCGTCGCCCGCGAACACAGTGATCCAGACGTCCTGCTCGCGAAACCCAAAGCCCTCCAGCGAAAGCTCCCACGCGAACCGCACCGCCTCGCGCTTGAAGTAGTCGCCGAACGAGAAGTTGCCGAGCATCTCGAAGAACGTGAGGTGCCGCGTGGTCGTCCCGATGATCTCGATATCGGCGGTGCGAAACGTCTTCTGGCACGTCGTCACGCGCGGATGCGGTGGTCGCTCGACGCCCTGGAAGTAAGGCTTGAGCGGATGCATCCCGGCGACGGTGAACAGCGCCGAGGGGTCGTGCTCGGCGGGGATCAGCGACGCGGACGGCAGGCGCCTGTGGTCGCGCTGCACGAAGAAGTCGGTGAAGGTCTTGCGAATTTCGTCGGTTGTCATCATCGCGACACGGAGTGTAGGCACGGCCGCGCGACTGGGACGCTGGCGTAGTTCCCGCTCGCCGCGCTCAAGCTCGGGCACGCGCCGGCCGAATTCACTGATGCATGCTTCGCCTGCTCGCATCGCTGCGTCGGATCGCGCTCGCCCTGCCTGCGCTGGCCGTATCGCTGATGGTCTGCGCGCCCGCGCACGCGGCCCCGTATGACCCCAACGGCTTCCGCTTTGAGTCCTCGTCGCTGTCGGTGCACGAGAACGCCGGCCAGGCCGTGATCACCGTGCAGCGCGCCGACGCCGGCCAGGGGGCGCAGGTCCGCTACATCACGATCGGGATCACGGCAGTCGCCCCGTACGACTACACGCCCGTCAAGTCGATGATCGACTTCGCTGCGGGCCAGTCGACGGCGACGTTCACCGTCCCAATCGTCGACCACGGCGTCAACGGGCTGCCCAAGACCGTTCAGCTGTCGCTGTTCGGCCCGGCCACCTACCCCGGCAAGATCGGCTTGGCCGACCCGTCCAAGGCGGTGCTCACGATCATCAACGACGACCCGCCGCTCGCGCGCATCGCCGGCAACCCGCTCGGCCTGCCGAGCGCACCGACCGGCGGCGACCCGCTCGCCGGCGCCAGCTTCTTCGTCGACCACCAGAGCGACGCAGCCAACTACGCCGGCCGTTACCCCGCGCTCAACGCGATTGCTGCGCAGCCGGACGTCGAGCACTTCGGGACCTTCAGCGGGCCCGACATCGGCATCGCCGTGGCCCATTACCTCGACCGTGCCGCCGTCCAGGAGCCGGGCACGGTGCCGATGCTCGCCACGTATCGGCTGGTCTACGGGCACTGCGGGCACTGGTCAGACCCGGTCTCCGAGCAGCAGGCCTACCACGACTTCATCTCGCGGTTCGCGGCGGGCGTGGGCGGCCACCGCGCTGTCTTGTTCCTGGAGATGGACTCGCTGATCACCGTCGGCTGCCTGAGCCACCAAGGAGTGGCGGTCCGCATGCACGAGCTCGACGACGCGATCAACGTGCTCACCGCAAACTGCCCCCATCTGGTCATCTACCTCGACGCCGGCGCTGCCGACGCCGTCCCCGCCCCGCAGACCGCGAAGCTGCTGCGCCGCGCCGGGGTGGCGAAGATCCAGGGCTTCTTCTTGAACTCCACGCACTTCGACTGGACCACCAAAGAGATCCGCTACGGCGAGCAGATCTCGCGGCTGACCGGCGGCAAGCACTTCGTCGTCAACACCGCCGAGAACGGCCGTGGCCCGCTGGTCCCAGAGAACCGTGTCAAGAATGGCAACGAGGTCCTCTGCAACCCGCAGAACCGCGGCCTCGGCCCGGTCCCCACCGCGGACACCGGCTTTCGCAACGTCGACGCTTTCGCCTGGATCGCCAACCCAGGCAAGTCGGGCGGGCAATGTCGCCCCGGCGCGCCCAAGACGGGCAACTTCTGGCTCGCGCTCGCGCTTGAGCTGGTCCGCAACGCGAACTACCGCGTCAGCTAGCTCGCGAGCGCGTCTGTCGGACGGGGACGCGTGATCGTGCCCCACCCGATCACCAGCTCGCCGTCCATCAGACAGGCCATCTGACCCGGCGCGACGGCGTCCGCGGCGTCGTCCAGCTCGAGCCTCAGTGAGCGCCGGCGGTCGCCGGACGCGGTTTCGACCACGCGGGCCGGCAGCGGCCGCGAGCGATAGCGAAGCTTGACACGATCGACCCGCGCGCCGTCGCGGTGAAGACGCGCGTTTCGAACCGTCACGTGCGAGCTCTGCAGCGCCTCGCGCGGCCCGATCACGATGCGGTTTGACTCCGCATCCTTGTCGATCACGTACAGCGGCTCGCCCGAGGCGATGCCAAGGCCCTTGCGCTGGCCGACGGTGAAGCGGTGCTGGCCGCGATGGCGGCCGAGCACGCGGCCCGCCTGATCGACGATCGGCCCGAGCCGGTCGCCCAGTCCGCCGTGGCGCTCGAGGAACCGGCCGCGGTCGGTCCCCGCCATGAAGCACAGATCCTGAGAATCGGCCTTGGCGGCGACGGGGAGTCCCGCGGCTGCCGCAAGCGCGCGGACCTCTGGCTTGGTCAGCTCACCGAGCGGAAAGCGCATTCGCGCGAGCGACTGCGGCGATAGCGCCGCGAGCATGTAGGTCTGATCCTTGGCGGCGTCGGCCGCCACCCGGAGCAGCGGGCCTTCGCGGTGCTCGGGCTCGGCCGTCCGGGCGTAGTGACCGGTCGCCAGTGTGTCGCAGCCGAGCCTGTCGGCGAGCTCGAGCATCGCGTCGAGGCGGACGTGGCCGTTGCAGCCCACGCACGGGTTGGGAGTCTCGCCGTCTGCGTAGCCGGAGATGAATGGCTGCACGACGCCGTCGCGAAACTCTCGGCGCAGATCGATCGTGAAGTGAGGCAGGCCCATCGAGTGCGCGAGCGATCGCGCCTGGGCGACGGCCGTCGCTGAGCAGCAGCTGCGCTCCGCGTCGTTCTCGGCGTCGGCCCACAGCTCGAGCGTCACCGCGACTGTCTCCCCCGCCTGCGCGCAGCGCAGCGCCGCGACCGCGCTGTCGACGCCGCCGCTCATCGCTACCAGCGAACGGCCCGACGCCGGCCGCTTGAGCTCGCCGCGCTCGCGTACCGCGACGCCGAGCGCGCGGGCCAGGGCGTCGGCCGCGACTTCCGCGGCGTGCAGCTTGGCGGGGCTCAGTCCTCCCAGCTCCTCGGAGATCTCCTTCGGCCCGACTCGCGCCGCCTCGAGCACCGGCCGTCCCCGCACGAGCGTCACGGCGGCGCTACCCGCGGCCGTGGCGGCGCCGCAGCCGTGCGCGTCAAAGCCCGCGTCGGCCACCCGGTCGCCCGAGAGGCTGATCGAGATCTCGACGCTGTCGCAGCAGGAGCCGCCGCCGGCGGTCACCGTGCAGGCGCCGTCGGGGACATGGCGATGCCCCTGCGGAGAGGTGAGGTGATGCTCGAACGCGAGCGTGTCCACGCTCGCGAGAATAGAGCGGAGCGCCGGACTACTTGACGGCGACCGCGTCCGAGACGCGCTGCGAGAGCTCGAGTTGGTCGAGGTAGCCGGTCAGCAGGTCGGCCTTGCGCTGGCCGTCGATCAGCACCAGCGTCGGCGACTCGGTGACCTGGACCTGGTTCGTGATCACCGGGTAGCGCGTCAGCTCCGAGAGCGGAACCGCGAGCTTGACGACCTTGCCGCCCTGGGCCGGGATCTCGTCGAGCTCGTGCTTGACGGCCTGGTCGTCGGCGGCGGCCGGGTTGAAGAAGAGGATCGCGAGCACCTTGTGGTGATTGAGACCGTTCTCGATCAGCGATTGACGCTGCTGCGGGGAAATCGTGTGCTTGACGGCGGGCTTGGCGGCCGGCTTTGCCTTTGCCGCGCTCGCGCTCGCGCTCGTCGCGCTTGCGTGGGCGGCGGTTGCGCGTGGCGCGCTCGCGTGCGAGGCGTCCGCGTGCGCGGGCGCAGCAGCCTTGGGCTGGCTGGCAGCCGGAGCCGGGCTGCTCGAGCTGGACGCCGGGCCGCTGGACGAGCTCGGCTTGAGCGCGACCGTCCACACCGCGAAGAACGCGATCGTGGCGACCAGCAAGCCGATCATTGGACGTGGGAGATTCGCCATCAAGCCCTTATTCGGCAGCCTGCGCGAAGACCTGAGCGTTTGATGTCGCGGCAGACGGGAAGACCGCTGCTGCAGTTTGAATCTCTTAAGAACTTCTTTCTAAAGCATCGAGGCCCAGCGCCGATCAACCCGCCCATGAACGCCGACCGCCACGCCGCATACGTCCAGGCCAAGAGCCAGTTGGACGACCTGTCTCAGAGCAAGCTCCTCCCCGAGGAGCGTGCGGTCCTGTATGACGCCGCCGACGACCTGCTGCTGACCAACGACCCGAGCGTCGCCCGGGTCGTGTTCGAGCACGCAGATGAGCTTCTCTCGAAGCTGCTGTCGAGCGGACGCTGGACGCAGACGATGGTCGAGCCGCTGATCGAGGCGCTGGCCCGTACGGGCGACACGCTCGGGCTCGCCGAGCTTCCGCTCGCGGCCTAATCACCAACTGAACGTCAGAGCACGTCGGTCGCGACCCACTTGGGTCGCGACTAAGCGTCGGTCGCGACCCACTTGGGTCGCGACTACGAAAGGCGGAGTCCCAGCTCGCGTAGCTGGGCGGGCTCCACGGGCGCCGGCGCGCCGGTGAGCGGATCGCCGCCGCTGGTCGCCTTCGGGAACGCGATCACCTCGCGGATGTTGTCCCGCCCGGCGAGCAGCGCCGCGACTCGGTCCAGCCCCATCGCGATCCCGCCGTGCGGTGGTGCGCCATAGCCCAATGCGTCCAGCAGGAAGCCGAACCGCGCCTGAGCCTCGTCGGCGCTCATGCCGATCAGCTCGAACACGCGCTCCTGGACGTCGCGCCGGTGGATACGGATCGACCCACCGCCGATCTCGTTGCCGTCGAGCACCAGGTCGTACGAGCGCGACAGCAGGTTCGCCGGATCGTCGAGGTCTCCGGACGGCGCCGTGAACGGATGATGCTCGGCGTCCCAGCGCTCTTCCTCCGGGTGCCACATGAACATCGGGAACTCGACAACCCACAGGATGTCGTGGCGGCCCTCCGGGATCAGGCCGAAGCGGCGGCTAAGCTCGAGCCGCAATGCTCCGAGCGACTGCCCCGCGGTCGTCGCCCGATCGGCCACGATCAACAGCAGATCGCCTGCGGATGTCTCCAGCCGCGAGTTGATCGCGGCGATCTCCCGCTCTGAGAGGAACTTCGCGATCGGCGAGCGCCAGCCCTCGGGCTCCACGAACGCCCACACCAGACCCTTGGCGCCGTGCTGCTTGGCGAGCTCGGTGAGCGCGTCTAGCTCCGCGCGGGATAGCTCGCGGGCGCCGGCGTTGATCCCGCGCACGACTCCGCCGGACTCAAGCGCCCCCGAGAACACCTTGAACTCCGAGCCGGTCACGGCTGTGCCGAGATCCTTGAGCTCGAGCCCGAAGCGAGTGTCGGGCCGGTCTGAGCCGAACCGGCCGACGGCTTCGGCAAACGTCATCCGCGGCCACGGCGGTGGCGCCACGTCGAACCCGCTGCGCTCGAACACGGCGCCCATGACCGCCTCGGTCGTGTCGATCACGTCGTCCTCGTCGACGAACGCCATCTCGATGTCGAGCTGGGTGAACTCGGGCAGGCGGTCCGCGCGCGCGTCCTCGTCGCGGAAGCAGCGCACGATCTGGTAGTAGCGCTCCATGCCGCCGATCATCAGCAGCTGCTTGAACAGCTGCGGCGACTGGGGCAGGGCATAGAACGATCCCGGCTGGGTACGAGCCGGCACCAGGAAGTCGCGCGCTCCCTCGGGCGTGGATCGGGTCAGAAACGGCGTCTCGATCTCGAGGAAGTCGAGCTCGTTGAGCACGTCGCGCATCGTCGCCACGGCGTCGTGACGGATCGTCAACGCCTCCAACATCGCGGCGCGGCGCAGGTCCACGGCCCGGTTCTTGAGCCGCAGGCTTTCATCGACCGCCACGTCCTCGTCGACGGGGAACGGCGGCGTGGCGGCGTCGTCGAGGATCTCGAGCTCCGTGACCGACAGCTCGATCTCGCCGGTCGCGATGTTCGGGTTGACGTTCTGCGCCTCGCGGCGCACGACGGTGCCGACGGCCGTCAGGACGTCCTCGGAGCGCAGCGCGTGCGCGGCCTTGTGCGCCTCTGGCGACGTCTCGGGGTGAAACACAAGCTGCAGCAGGCCTGCGCGGTCACGCAGGTCGATGAAGATCAGCCCGCCGTGGTCGCGGCGGCGGTGCACCCACCCGGCAACGCGCGCCTGCGTGCCGGAGCGCTCGGCGGTCAGTTGGCCGCACCAGGCGTCCCGGTAACGGTTTGGTCGAGGTCCGTGCTTCACGACAGTCGGCTCCCTCGCAGGATCGTTGGGATCACTTCGTTGGGCGACAACTCGAGCTGATCGCCGCTCTCCATGTTCTTCAATGACGTCCCCTCTTCCCCGACGATGGCCACATATCTCGCCCGAATGCGATCGGCGTGCTTGAGCTGGCCCCGCAGCGACCGACCGGCGAGCTCGAGCTGAGCGTTGAGCCCCGCGCGCCGCGCGTCCCCTGCAAGCGAGAACCCCGTGCGCCCCAGGTCGGCGCCCGCCAGCGCCACGAACAGGTCGACGACGTCGGCCTGGACGGGCAGCTCGCCGGCCGACAAGAGGATCCGCTCGATGCCGGCCGCCCAGCCACAGCCGGGAGTGGGCGGCCCGTCGAGCAGCTCCATCAGGCGGTCGTAGCGTCCACCGCCGCCCACGCCTGATTGGGCCCCTAGAGCGTCGCTCGAGAACTCGAACACCGTGCGCGTGTAATAGTCAAGCCCGCGCACCAGCGTCGGGTCGAGGTCGTATGCGATGCCGGCGTCGTCGAGCAGCAAGCGCACCTGTGCGAAGTGCTCTGCATCCTCGCTGCTGAGCCGGTCCAGCAGCTTCGGCGCGCCTTTCATGACCTCGCGCGTCGAGGGGTCGCTTGAGTCGAATGCGCGCATCGGATTCATGTCGATCCGGTTGCGAACGTCAGCCGACAGCTGCCGTTCGTGATCGCGCAGGTACGCCGTCAGCTCGTCGCGGTACTCCGCGCGGGTCTCGGGCGTGCCGAGGCTTGCGAGCGATAGCTGGGTGCCCTTGACGCTCATCGCCTCCAGGAGCTCGGCGAGCAGGACGATCAGCTCCGCGTCGACCTCGGGAGCGGCGGACCCAATCGCCTCGGCGCCAACCTGCCAGAATTGGCGGTAGCGACCGCGCTGCGGGGCCTCCGCGCGAAAGAAGCTCGACAGGTACCAGAGCTTCACGGGCTGGGGCAGCTTGTGCATGCCGTGCTCGATGTAGGCGCGGCACACCGGAGCGGTGCCCTCAGGGCGCAAGGTCAGCGACCGCCCTCCCCCATCGTCGAATGTGTACATCTCTTTCTGGACGATGTCGGTGGCCTCCCCCACCCCCCGGGCGAACAGCTCGGTCGCCTCAAACGTCGGCGTCTCGATCCGCTGGTAGCCCGCGCCCTGAAGGATCCGTCTGGCATTGCGCTCCAGCAGCTCGCGCCGACCAGCGTCGTCGGGAAGGACGTCGAACGTGCCCTTAGGGGCCTGGATCACCGGTTTGTGGCGAGCTCGCCCAGGAACGGGTTGGTGGCGCGCTCGCGTTCGAGCGTCGTGATCCCCATGTGGCCCGGGTAGACGACCGTCTCCGGCTCGAACTCGTCGACGAGCGACTGGATCGAGGCCAGTAGCGTCGGCCAATCGCCGCCGGGAAGGTCGACCCTCCCGACGGAGCCCTGGAACAAGACGTCACCGGAGAACAGGGCGCGCTCGTCCCTGATCGCATAAGTCACGTGCCCCGGACTGTGGCCGGGGGTGAACAGGACCTCTAGCTTCATGCCCGCTAGCTCCAGCGTCTCGCCGCCGGCGACCGTGTGGTCGGCCTCGTAGCTCTCAAATGGGCCAAAGCCCGGCCACGGCACGTAATCCATGATGTTGGCGAGCACATCGCGCTCGAGCTCGGGGCAGTAAACGGGCGCGCCGGTCGCCTGCGCGACAGGCGCAACGGCACCGACGTGGTCGAAGTGCGTGTGCGTGACGAGGATCGCCTCCACCTTCTCGATCCCGAGCTCGTCGACAGCCTTGAGCAGCCGGTCGGCCTCCTCGCCTGGATCGACGATCAGCGCCGTGCCGGTGTCCTTCTGGCGCACGATGAAGCAGTTCTCCTGCACCGGCCCGACGGTGAACATGCGCACGTCGATCATCGCTTGGCTCCCCGGTCTCTGCGCGACTCGGCAGCCACTTGCTGGCGCTTTTGCTGCCGGCGGCGGTACATCATCATGTCGACGTAGTAGCCGAGCGGGACGTAGATGAGGAACGCGAACGCGGTGAAGAACACCGCCGATGCGATCCGGTGGCTCTTTGCGAACAGCAGGATCGTCAGCGGGAACATGATCGCGGCGGCCATCCCGGCGCGAGCAAGCGCCGACTTCCAGGTGGGCGGCGTGTTGAGTCGCCGCTCCCGCGCGGTCTGCCGGGACTGCTTCTTCTTTTCCTCGGCGGACGGCGGACGCCCGGTCCGCCCGCGCGTCTCGATCGTGCCCGCGGCGGTGCCGCGGTGCTTTGTCCGGCGCTTGCGCTTGGTCTGGGCCATCGTGTACGGGAGCTTAGTGCGTGTTGTCGACTGTTGTGAGGGCTTCCTCGATCAGGCGTTTGTTGTCGACGGGCACGTCGTCCGGAAACTGGTCAAACGCGGCTGTCGGCGCCAGCCCCACGAGCTCGGCGCGGGTCACGGAGGCGTGGCGGCGGACCGCCGCGACCACGTCTGAAAGCTTGGTCTGCCGGTGGTCTTCGACGTTGGTCGACACCTGCGCGATCCCGCGATGTGAAAGCCATATCCCGATCGCGCGAACCGACTTCAGTCCCTCGGCTCCTCCTTCTCGGATCAGCGCCGCGATCGCTCGCGCCTCCTGGAGCGTCGCGGGTGGCGCCAGCTCGACGTTGAATGCGACCAGCGGTGGGCGAGCCGTCACCAGGACCGCCCCGGCGGTCGGGTGCAGGTCACGCGGGCCGAAGTCGGGTCGCTGCTCGCCGGTGGCGATCCGCTGCGCGAGGGCGTCAAGGCCGCCGCGCCGCAGCTCTGCTCGGGTGCGGCCGCCCGCGAGGGCGCCGTATAGGAACACGGGGAGCACGAGCCTGTCGGCGAGCATGTCCGCGAGCACCAGGGCCTCCGCCGTCGCCGCGCCGCGGTCTGCGTCGTCGAGGTAGACGATCGGGGCGACGTCGATCGCGCCGACGCGCGGGTGCGCTCCTTCGTGACCGGTGACGTCGATGACCTCCAGGGCGCGTCGCGCGCCGGCCACGACCACCGGCGCGAGCTGACCCGGGGCGCCGGCGAGCGTGAACACCGTGCGGTGATGGTCCGGATCGAAGTGGACGTCGAGCGGGCGCGCTCCGAACGCGGCGCCGATCGCGTCGATCGACGCCCGGTCGCGCCCCTCGGAGAAGTTCGGGACGGCGAGCAGCGTCGCGGTCACGTGCCGGCTTCGCCGAGCACGTAGCGGCCGGCGTCGAGGACCTTCTGTCCGTCGATCTCCAGCGACGCGTCGGTCACGACCACGTCGAGGTGGATCGGGACCGACACCGTTCCTCCGATGCCGGCGCTCGCGCCGAATGCGACGTGGACCGTGCCGAGGATCTTCTCGTCTTCGAGCACATCGCCGGTGAGCTGCGCGCGATCGTTGGTGCCGATGCCGAGCTCGGCAAGGTTGGTTCCCGCGTCGCCGTGTGCGACCAGGCGGCTGAGGTATTCGGGGCCCAGCCCGCGCGTGGCGGCCGTGATCCGGCCGTTCTCCAGCGTCAGGATCGCGGGCTCCGTACTGAGTCCGAGGGGCGCCAGACTCGACGCGACGATCTGCCCGTCGCCACCGATCGGCGAGATGAAACCCTCGCCGCATGGGAGGTTGCCGAACGCGCCCGCCGCCGTAAGGTCGCCGTCGTCGGAGAAACCCGGGCGGCCGGTGATGTCCAGCGTCAGGTCTGAGCCGCGAGGGCAGGTCACGCGCGCGGTGCTGCCGCGCTCCAGGAGCGCCGCGACGGCCTTGGAGCGAGCAGCCATCGTGTCGAAGTCGACGGCCATCACCCGCGCGAGCATGTCGCCCGTGACCCCGGGCATCGTCGCCCCCCGGGCGCCGGCGTCCGTCGCGCGCTTGCGCGCGGTCGTGTGGCTAAGCGAGCGGCTGGTCGGCGCGATGAACACGTCGCAGTCGACCAGCGCCGCCGCAAGTGTCCGCGGCGGCTCGGTGCCGTCGGTCGCGCGCTCGTCCATCACCGCCAGCACGGCGTCGGCCGATGCCTCCGAGGCCTCCTCGCGCAGCGCCTCGCCGATGGCGCGGGTAGCGGCGTCGACGATCACCAGGACGTCCTCGCCGGGCTTCACGGCCAGACAGCGGTTGACGACGGTGCTGACTGCTGGTCGAAGGTCGGCCATGGGCGGCTGATGATATGCCTGTGGCCGCAATGACCGTCCGTCGCATCCCGCTTGCCGATATCGGCGAGCCCGAGCTCGAGCGTTGGCGCCGGCTTGCCGTCGCCGCGATCGAGCCAAATCCGTTCTTCGAGCCCGAGTATGTGCTGGCCCAGGCCCGGGCTCTGGATGCGGCCGGCGACGTTGCGTTGGCGATCGTCACCGACGCAGACGCGTGGACCGCGTGCATGCCGGTCCGGCGGCAGCGCAGCTGGCACCGGATCCCGATCTCATCGGTGTCGACGTGGCGCGGGACCGAGGCCTTGCCCTCGCTGGTGGGAACGCCGCTGCTGTCGACGCCGGAGGCGGCTGCTCCGCTCGTCCGGGGCATTGTCGCAACAGCTGGCTCGTCGTTTGCGGCGCTCGAGTGGCTGGTGGCGGACGGCGCGGCGTACGCGCCGATCTCCGACGCGATCGCACAGTCCGGGCTTCGCTGCATCGAGTTCGAGCGGTTCGAGCGGGCGTTTCTGACGCGCCGGCCCCAGGACGACTACTTCGAGCGGTCGATGAAGGGCAAGCACCGGGGCGTGATGCGCAGGCGCTGGAAGAAGCTCGATGCTCAGCTCGGCGGCGAGCCGGTGGTCGTCGACGTCACCGGCGACCCGGCGGCGGTGCAGGAGTTGATCGAGATCGAGGGCGCAAGTCGCCTCGCGGCGGGAGGGATGGTGCTGAGATCGGACCCCGCGTACGAGGCCTTCTTCCGCGAGATGTGCGCAGGGTTCGCAGCTGTCGGGCGGCTCGAGCTGCATGCCCTGCGATTGGGAGACCGGACGTTGGCTATGAGGTGCAACCTGGTCGCGGACCCGGGGATCTTCTACTTCAAGGTCGCCTACGACGAGGCGTTCGCGCAGTTCTCGCCGGGCATCCGGCTCGAGGTCGAGTCGTTTCACCGATTCCACGATCGCCAGCAGTCCGAGTGGGTCGACTCGTGCTCGGATCCCAACAACGAGACCATGAACCGCCTGTTGCCCGAGCGCCGGGAGCTGGTTACGCTCGTGCTCGTCAAGCCCGGCGTCCGGGCTGCGCTCACCACGGGCGCGCTCCGGGCCGGCCGGCGTCTGCGCGAGCGCGCCATGGCAGGGTCGCGGACAGCATCCGACGCTAGACTGGCTCCGCCCTCGCCGGAGTAGCTCAGTCGGTTAGAGCAGCGGAATCATAATCCGCGTGTCGGGGGTTCGAGTCCCTCCTCCGGCATCGTCCTTTTGCAGGGATTCTGTGGAGGTGCTTGCCGGAAGGCAAGTCATTCCTTGGGCGTGTGTGTCTACATTTCAGGCGCGTCTGACCTCCTGATCCGAACGTGGTGCACGCGGAAACGCGATCCGGCTGCTCCGACGTGCGGCTGTCCGGTGCTGTGCCTAGGCTCGGACCGTGGCCAAGAAGTACCGAGAAGTTCGTACGGCGTTGAAGGACGCTGGATGGGACGTGATACGTCAGCGCGGATCACACGAAGTCTGGGCCCGTCCCGGTGGAGATGCACGAATCGTCGTAGCTGGGAAGGACAGCGACACGGTGCCCGTCGGGACACTCTCTAGCATTCGTCGAGCTAGCGGTTTGGAACATCTGCGGTGAGCGAATACGTAGTCATCTTCGAACAAGCCGATGACGGCGGGTGGGGCGCCTATCTCCCCGACCTTCCCGGCGTCGTCGCACTCGGCCAAACGCGCGACGAAGTGGCCGCAGGAATTCAGCAAGCGATTGACGCGTACGCCGAGGAGATGCGGTCGCTGGGCAAGACACTCCCCGCTCCGACCGCTACTGCCAGCACCGTGCAAGCCGTCTGAGGAGCCCGGGCTTTCCGAGCACGTGCGTCACTGGCCGCGCCGGCTCCAAGATGCCTGCGCGAAACGCGAAGCCGCTCCACGCCTCAGTGAGAACCTGACGGGCGGCGATCGGTGTCGTCCGGCTCGTCGGTTTGGCTCTCGGACGGCGGCGGGCTGACTCTCTTTACGCCTGTCGGCCTGTTGGGTCTGACCGGCTTTAGCCGTGTCGCCCGTCGCCATCCGAGGACCTTCGGCGTGACTTCATAGGAGCGTGGCATCGCCCCGACTGAGGTGTGTCCGCCGGAGATCCGCTCCGTCGGGCCATTCTCTCCAACGAAGGGACGGTGCAGATGATCGTGATCGGTGTGGACACACACAAGCGCTCGCACACGCTTGTCGCGCTCGATGCGGTAACCGGCGTCACGCGCGGGC
>Ga0207693_10002861_pt1 | contig 14950 bp, 15 predicted proteins | sample LARL81metaG_FD_184347 | JGI IMG/M metagenome (GOLD analysis project Ga0207693, IMG submission 184347) | Corn, switchgrass and miscanthus rhizosphere microbial communities from Kellogg Biological Station, Michigan, USA - LAR L8-1 metaG... | ecosystem: Host-associated > Plants > Roots >...
TCATTGCGCTTGCCCTGATCATTCTCGCGAATGGCACGATCGCGACTTACACATCGCATTATATCACGACCTATGCGCAGAACACATTGCATGTCGCGCCGCCGCTCGCTTTCGCCACGTCGCTGGTCGGCCTTGGGCTCGGCATCGCGGGCACGCTGTTCGGCGGCCGGCTTGCGGATCGCATCGGGCGGAAACCTCTGATGATCTGGCCGCAACTGGTGTTCCTGCTGCTGACCTATCCGGTGTTCCTGTGGATCGTTCACGCTCCGGGGCCGGCGTCGCTGCTCGGTGGCTTCGGTTTCATGTCGTTGATCGGCTCGCTGGGATCCAGCGCGGTCTATGCGACCCTGACCGAAGGTCTGCCGCAAGCCATCCGCGGCGGCGTTTTCGCCACGATCTATGCGGTCGCGATCGCCTTGTTCGGCGGCACCGCGCAATTGATCATCACCTGGCTGATTCATGTGTCCGGCGATCCCTTGGCGCCGGCCTGGTATCTGCTGGTGGCAGGCGTGTTCGGACTCATCGCCCTGAGCAGGTTGCCCGAGACGGCGCATGTGAAGGTCGGGGCCAAATGATCGAAGCCGGGATGCGGCAGGTATTTCGGTCCGCAGGATCGGCTTGTCCGGCATCGAACCCTGCGACTGCAATTTGTTTGTGCGGCCACAATGTCAAAATTGACAAAATGATCGTGGAGGTGATTTGCGATTGACCGCCGCGGCGCAAGATGCGTCAGGCAAGCCCCGAGGTGAGGGCAGATTGGGACGCCTTGCGCGGTGCGGCGCGAGGCCGCGGGGACGCCAACAACTTTGCGGCAATCGTCGACTGTATTTTCACCTTTGCTTATTTTTTAGCACCAACTAGTCTTCCCCCGGCGTGTCCGATCATCCGTGGGAGGGGTTCAGAACAATGACCGATCAAATCCGCCGTCCTTTTGAGATCAACCGTTCATTCAGCCGGCGCGGCTTCCTCGCGACGTCCGCGGCCGTCGCAGGCGGCTTCGCCATATCCTCGCTGCTCGGCGCGCGTGTGTCGCTCGCGGCAGGATTGAAGACGGTCCGCTTCAGCGAGGCCGTGCACAATCTCGGCTACATCAATCTCTACGTCGGCATGCATGCCGGCATCTTCAAGAAGAACGGCCTCGACATGCAGGTGAGCGCCGCCGGCGGCGACACACAGACATTCGCGGCCGTGCTCGGCGGCTCGGCGGATTTCGCGATCGGCGATGCCACCATGGCGCAGATCTCGCGCGAGAATGGCGGCCCCGGGGTCGTCGTTGGAACGGTCGTGCAGCGCGCACACTATTTCGGCGTCTCGAAGACGTTGCAGCCGATCACCGATCCGAAGCAGTTCAAGGGACTGAAGATCGTCACCTCGCCGGAGCCGAATACGAATTATAGCGTCGCCAAGCGCATGTTGGAGCAGGCCGGCCTCAAGGTCGGCGTCGATGCGATGATCGTTCCCGTCAATCCGGGCACCGAGATCGCGGCGATGCTGGCGGGCCAGGCCGATATCGCGATCGCCTATCAGCCGAGCGTCGCCGCCGCCGAGGCGCAGGGCGCGAAAGTGGTGTTCGACTTCTCCAATTATATCGGCCCGTTCTGCAACACCGGCATCATGGTGCTGCCCTCGACGATCCAGAAAGACCCGGAGATGGTGCAGGCGCTGGTCACCTCGTTCGAGGAGTCGTCGCGCAAGACCTATGCCGATCCGGCCTTCTCCAAGGAGGTCGCCCGCAAGGAGTTTCCCGAACTGCCCGGCGACGTCGTCGACAAGGCGATCGACGCCGAGCTGAAATATCTGATCCCGGCGCAGTCGGTCGTGACCAAGCCCGACCAGTGGAAGAACCTGATGGACATGCAGGTCTATCTCGGCAACGCCAAGGGCACCGTGCCGTTCGATCAGATCATCGACAATTCCTTTGCGGACAAGGCGGTTGCCAGCCTGAAATGACGGGAGGCATGGGGCAAACGGCGGAGCGAACGACGGCCGCGGCGGCTCACGGGGCTGAGCCGCCGCTGGTCGTCGAGCATGTCGCCAAGAGCTACGATTTTAACGGTGAGATCGTGCCCGTCATTGGTGATCTCAGCCTGACACTGAAGGAAGGCGAGATCGTCAGTATCGTCGGCCCGTCCGGATGCGGGAAGACGACGCTGCTCAACACGCTCTGCGGATTGCTCGCGCCCGACTCCGGCCATATCCGCTGGCATGGGCGGGAAGTGTCGGGCCAGCCGCAGAATGTCGGCTATATGCTGCAGAAGGATCTGCTGCTGCCGTGGCGCACCGCGCTCGGCAACACCATGCTCGGGCTCGAGATCCGCGGCGTCGCGACGGCCGAGGCGGAGGATCGCAGCCGTGCGATGCTCGACCAGCTTGGCCTGCACGGTTTCGCCGATCATTATCCGTCGACGCTGTCGGGCGGCATGCGCCAGCGCGTGGCGCTCGCCCGTACCTTGGTGAATGAACCGGATGTGCTGCTGCTCGACGAGCCCTTCGCGTCGCTCGATTTCCAGAGCAAGCTTCTGATCGAGAACGACACCATGGGCCTTGTGCGCCGGAGCCGGCGCTCGCTGATGCTGATAACACATGACATCGAGGAAGCGGTGTCGCTGGCGGACCGCGTCATCGTGCTGTCGAAGCGGCCGACGCGGGTGAAAGCCGCGTATGACATCGCGCTCGGCAGTGAGCGGCCGGACCTGATGGCGGTGCGCGAGAGCCGCGATTTCAGCCAGTATGTCCGGCGCATCTGGGCCGACCTGGACGTTGTGTTGCAATGACGGTCGAAGCTGACATGGCGCCGGTGCACGAGCCGGATCGGACCAGCCAGATTGCTCCGTTGCTGGCGAAGCGGCGATGGAGCCGGCTGCGCGCGACGCTTGCGGTACTGGTGACCCAGCTTGCGATCCTCGCAGCGTTCCTCCTGTTCTGGGAGAGCGCGACCGCGAGCAACCGAGCCCTCGCCTTCATGTTCGGATCGCCGTCGGCGATCGCGAACTTCCTGATACAAATGGTGCGTGACGGCAGCCTGTGGCGCGACACCTCGATCACCGGACTGGAAACGCTGCTCGGCTTCTTCGTCGGCAATCTCATCGGCACGCTGATCGGCCTGTCGCTGTGGTATTCGCGTTTCGTCTCGCGCGTGGTCGAGCCCTTCGTCATCGCGCTTGGCTCGATTCCGATCATCGCGCTCGCGCCGATCATCATCATCTGGTTCGGCACCGGGCTGATCTCGAAGGTGGCGATGTCCACGCTGTCGGTCGTGATCGTGGCGCTTGTGACGTCATACAAAGGCGCGGTCGGCGTCGATCCCGATCAGATCAACCTGATGCGGACGCTGGGCGCGTCGAAATTCCAGATCTTCCGCAAGCTCGTCGTGCCGGCCTCGCTGGCGGATATCTTTGCCGGGTTGAAGCTCACCGTCGGCTTCGCTCTCATCGGCGCAATCGTGGGCGAGTTCATGTCATCGTCGGATGGCCTCGGACATGCGATCTTCAAGGCCGGGTCGCTCTACGTGATCCCGAAGGTGTTCGCCGCGCTCGTCGCGACCATCGCGCTGGCGCTGGTCCTGACTTTCCTGGTAGGCAAGATCGAGCGGCTCTTGATGCCGTGGCGCCGTCAGCTCTAGTTTGAGACCATCGTCCGGGAGAGAAAAAAATGTCGAAACGCATCAGCAAGGAAGGCAATATCAAATACGCGCTGTCCGGCGATGACAAATTCATCGCGAGAGTTGATCCCGGCGAAACCTTCGTCGTCGAATGCGCGATCAATGTGAACGACGGCACCATCCGTCATGTCGGACAGCAATTGACCGAGCGCGATGTCACGTTGCCTTACGTCAACGGCGCGACCGGGCCGATCGAGGTGAAGGGCGCAAAGGTCGGCGACATGCTGAGGGTCGATATCCTCAACATCGAGCTCGACAAGCTTGGTTTCACCGCGCTGTGGCCCGGCATCGGCATGTTTCCCGATTGGGTGAGGCGAAAGGAATTCGGCATTCAGACCAGGGTCGTCGAGGTCGCCGACGGCTATGTGCACTGGAACAAGCATCTCAAGCTGCCGGTGAAGCCCATGATCGGCGTTGCGGGGGTCGCGCCGGTTCACGGCGCGGTGCTGACCATCGACAACGGGCCGCATGGCGGCAATCTCGATGTTCAGGAGATCACGACCGGAAACTCGGTCTTCTTCCGGGTCAACAAGGAGGGCGCGCATCTCTTTCTCGGCGACTGCCATGCCATTCAGGGCGACGGCGAATGCAACGGCATGGGCGCGATCGAGATCGCCACAACGCTGACGGTGAAGGTGTCGATCGAAAAGGCGCCCGCGCGTCTCAATCATCCGCGCATCGAGACAGCCACGCATATCTGCACGCTCGGCTGCGCCCGCCCGCTCGAAGACGCGATGCGGATCGCATTCGAGGAAATGATTTATTGGATGGAGGACGACTACAGGATCCCAGCCGCGGAAGGCTACATGCTGCTCGGCCAGATCGCGGAGGCGCGATGCACGCAGGTCGTCAATCCGAAATACACCTACATCTGCAAGGTCAACAAGAGCCTGCTGGCCGGCTATCACGGTTGAGGGAGAGCGTCCGCCGATGACGTGATGTTCAGACGCGGAGCTGCCATTGAGCGATGATGCGGAACCGTGATGCGGCGTTGTCCTGCTTGAACAGCGCGATGCGATCGATCGCGAGGCGTTCGATGCCAAGCTGCGCAAAACGAGTCTGCAGCAGGGAGAGGATCGGTTCGCGCCGCGAGGCATCGAGCCGCCCGGTCAGCGTCATGTGAAAGCGGAACTCGTCCATCACATAAGGATAACCCCAGCGATCGAGATACTCGCACTGCCTCGCACTCAGTTTCGCCGGATTGCGCCGCGCGCGATCTTCCGCGGTCAGCAGCGCTCGGAAGTCGTCGAAGGCCTCGACGCAGTCTGCGGCGAGTACCTGAAGGTCGCGCGATGGTTCTGCGGGTATCACCGCGATGAAGCCGCTGATCGATTGGACGACAGGTCTGATGATGGGAATACGGCGAGGGGAATTGGAGAATGCCGCGCATGCGGCCAGAAGCTCGTTCTCGCTTTTGTCCTCTGCCAGCGCCATCGGCGCCTTCAGGGTTCCGTGGAAGCCGTATTTGCGCGGGTCCTGCGTCAGTTCGCGCCAGTCCGGGATCGACTCGACGACGCTTTTCGGAAAGGGCAGGTCAGCGCCGGTCCAGGCGTCGTAGCCGAGATGCTGCGCGCCAAAGCGATCGAGATCGCCGGCTTGCGCGGCAGTGTGGTAAATCGCGTAACGGGGAAAACCAGCCATCTGCGTGACAATAGGGCCGCAGGTCACTCGGCCGCAACTGCGGCTTCGCGACGGATGGCATGCGATGCGGAGAGACGATCTGCCTCGGTCAGGTGGACCAGCCGTCCGGCAGCGATGACGGCGACGATGCGGGGGCGCATCGAGATCCGGTCATCGACCAGAATGACGTCGGCGCGATGTCCCTCGCCGAGCAGGCCGCGGTCGTCAAGGCCGGCCGCGCGAGCCGGCGCTGTCGAAATCAGGCGCCAGGCCTGCGGCAGCGGCAGCACGCCGTCGGTGGCGAGGCGGAATGCGGCGACAAGCGGTGCGGGATAATAGTAGTCGGACGCAAGCACCGAACACAGGCCCTTGGCGATCATGTCGGATGCTTTCGTCCAGCCGATATGGCTGCCGCCGCGCACGACATTGGGGGCCCCGAACACGATGGCGTCGCCGGCGGACGCCGCTTCGCGTGCGGTCTCCTCGTTGATCGGAAACTCGGCGATCGTGACGCCGTCGGCGCGAAAGGCCTGGCGCGTCGCCGGACTGTCGTCATCGTGCGAGAGCATGCCGATACCAGCTTCCCGCGCGACTTTGGCCAGCCGCGAGATCGATCCTGACACGTCGGCGGCGCGGGCGAGAATGCGGGCGACGAGTTCATCGAACGCCTCTTCGGAAAGACCCGTTCGCTCCACCATGCGGTTGCGCTTCTGCGGTTTGGCAAGGCTGGCAACCGTCGAATCCATATGGTCGTTGAATGCGAGCAAGTCGATTCGCCGTTTCGAAAGCCATTCGCTGATTTCATCTTCGGCGTCGAGATTGTAGGTCTCGTGGCGCAGATGGAAGCGCGTGTCCGCAGCCAGCCGTGGCCGCAGCATCTCGATCGCCTCAAGCAACCCGCGCGCATTGTCGCCGCTGCGAAGCCCGGGCTCCCACGACCATGTCGTCGCATGGAACACGGTGGTGATGCCGTTACTGATCGCCTGCCGATCGCTGTCGACCAGCGCGACGTCGATCGGGAAATGCACGCCGGGGCGCGGCATCATCTGCCGCTCGAAGGCGTCGCCATGCAGATCGACGATGCCGGGCAGCACCAGGAGACCGCGCGCGTCGATCACGAGGGAATGACGTCCGGCTGATGAGCCGGCTGCAATGATGTCGCCGTTCGCGATCGAGAGCGAGGCATCCACGATTTCGTTACCGAGGAGCGCTCGGCCGCCTTCGATCAGAATATCATTCACGACGTCGCACTTTTCTGTTCGGCGACCAGGCGAGACGCTGATGATGCCGCTTCGTATTTGTCCAGGAAAGCCTCGATATCGAGGTTCCTGAAGTCAGGCAAGGCGGCACGAAGGGTGTCATGGCTCCAATCCCACCAGGCGAGCCGCACGAGGCGATCGGCGATGGCTTCGGAAAATCGTCGCCGGATCGGCCGCGCCGGATTGCCGACGACGATCGTGTAAGCGGGAACGTCCTTGGTGACGATCGCGCCGGCTGCGACGACGGCGCCGGAGCCGATGCTGCGGCCGGGCAGTATGATCGCGCCATGGCCGATCCAGGCGTCATGGCCGATGTGAACCCGATGGCTCTTGCGCCAAGCGAAGAACTCGGTGTCATCGGCTTCGCCCGGGAAGTAGGAGCTGGCGCGGTACGTGAAATGCGCCTGGGTCGCCCGATGCATCGGGTGATTGCCGGGATTGATCCGCGTCATCGCCGCGATCGAGCAGAATTTACCGATGCTCGTGTAAGTCATCTGCGCGTCGTTGACGACGTAGGAGTAGTCGCCCATCTCGACGTCGAGCAGGATCGTGCGCGCGCCGACCTCGCAATACGTGCCGAGCTTCGTCTGCTTCAGCTTCGCCGTTGGATCGACGAGAGGTTCGACCGAGAGCATCTTGCCGGCCATACGGACTTCCACGGATAGGATTGATCTCTTGAGCGTGCACGTCATCGAGGGGTTTGATGACATTGTCGTGACGGATAAATGAAATTGGACTACATGTGTGGATGATTGACGCACTGCAGCGTGCTGTCACACAACTGTTGAATCCAGACGATAGCCATGGCCTCGGTTGGCGGTCTGGAGACGTGCATGCTGGTGCTGGAAGGTTTGACGTGCCGTTTCGGCACGAAAGCTGCGGTCGATAATGCATCGTTCTCGGTTACGCCCGGTAGTTTTGTCGGCGTGATCGGCCGTTCCGGCGCCGGCAAGTCGACCTTGCTACGCACGATCAATCGCCTTACGCCCGTGAGCGAAGGCCGTATCCTTTATAAAGGTGTCGATGTCACTGCGCTGCATGGTCGCGAACTGCGGCAGTGGCGTGCGCGTTCGGCGATGATCTTCCAGCAGTTCAATCTAGTCGGGCGCCTGGACGTGCTGACCAATGTGCTGATGGGACGGCTTTCGGAGATTCCATTCTGGCGGTCGCTTGCTCAGCTGTGGCCCGAAGACGACGTCGCGGTCGCGATGTCAGCGCTTGAACAGTTTGATATGGCTCAATTGGCTGCGCAGCGCGCCGATCAACTCTCGGGCGGTCAGCAACAGCGCGTCGCCATCGCGCGCGCGCTGGTGCAGGAACCCGAGATCATTCTGGCCGATGAGCCAATCGCCTCGCTCGATCCCCGCAATACCAAGGTTGTGATGGATGCGCTGCTGCGCATCAACAAGCATTTTGGCATCACCGTGCTCTGCAATCTGCATTCGCTCGATCTGGCGCGCAGCTATTGCGACCGGCTGATTGGCATGTCGGCCGGCCGCGTCGTGTTCGACGACGCGCCCGCTGCGCTGACCGAGCACATCGCCCGCGAGCTTTACGATCTCGAAGCCGATGAAGTCATGGGCGCGTCGGCGGCGATCGGTTCGACCGTGCCGGACATGGGCGAGGTCGCCGCAGCCTGACATCACAGGTTCTTGCGGGTGTGTTTAGTGAAGAATTGCGACCATCAACAGACAAGGGTGCATCATGATCAACCGTAGACTGCTTCTTGCTGGCCTAGCGGCGGTTTCGTTCACCGCTTCGGCTTCCGCCGAGGATTGGAAAGCGAAATATCCCGAAATCACTTTCGCGGTCGTTCCCGCGGAGAATGCGTCGGGCGTCACCGAGCGCTTCGCGCCGTTCGTCAACTATCTGTCGAAGGAATTGGGGATCAAGGTCAATCTGCGTATCGCCAATGACTATGCCGCCGTCATCGAGGGCCAGCGCGCCGGCAACATCCAGCTCGCTTACTACGGCCCGGCGTCGTTCTCTCGCGCGCTGCTGACCGGGGTCAAGACCGACGCGTTCGTGATCGACGTCAACTCCGACGGCTCCAAGGGCTACTATTCGGTGTTCTACGTTCTCGCCAAGAGCCCGTATCAGAAGCTTGAAGACCTCAAAGGCAAGAATCTTGGCCTTGTCGATCCCAACTCGACTTCCGGCAACAACATGCCGCGCTTCAAGATGAACCAGATGGGTGTCGACCCCGATAGCTTCTTCTCGCAGGTCGTCTTCACCGGCAGCCACGAGAACGCCGTGCTGGCGCTGGCGCAGGGCACGGTGGACGTTGCCGCCAACTGGTGGAATGCGGACGACGATTCCAATCTGACGCGCATGCTCTCCAAGAACATGGTGAAGTCGAGCGACGGCACGCCCCTGAAGAAGGAGGACTTCCGCATCATCGTGAAGTCGGACCTGATCATCAACTCGCCCTTCGCCTACCTCAGGGACCTCCCAGATGACATGAAGGCCGCGATCAAGCAGGCCTTCCTCGATGCGTCGAACAAGGACAGCGATGCTTTCAAGAAGCTTTCCGACGGCAAGAACCGTCCGTGGGAGCCGATCGCGAACGAGGACTACAACAAGACCATCGACCTGATCAAATTTGTCGACAGCCTGCGCAAGAAGGCATCCTGATCGGTTCCGTCAATCATCAAGAGGCCGGATCACCGCGATCCGGCCTTTTGTGGTTCGGACGCGGACGAGGGAACAGCGTGCGATGACGGTTGCGGTTTCCATTCTGCCAAGCCAGCAGTTGGCTGCGCTCAAGGATGCTTATCGCAAGGCGGTGGCGCGCAAGCGCCTGCGTGTCGCGGTCGCGGCGTCGCTGTTCGTTGCGGCGCTTGTGGTTGCCGCAATCGGCGCGGAAGTGAACCTGCGCACGTTGTTCACCTATTTCGGCAATTTGGTCAGCTATTTCGACCGTATTCTGAAGCTCGATGACGGCACACGCGTCTGGACCAATATCGGCGAATGGTTTTGGGGCTGGCGCAAATGGCTCCGTTTTCTCGGTGAGACCCTGCTGATCAGCTATGTCGGGACCCTCGTGGGGGCCGTGTTGGCATTCGCGCTCAATTTCTTGGCCGCAGAAAATACCTCGCCGTCCCCGTGGCTGCGTTTCGTGATACGGCGGCTCCTGGAATTTGCCCGGACCGTGCCGGGTATCGTCTTTGCGCTGATCTTCGTCATCGCTTTCGGCCTCGGTCCAATGGCTGGCGTGTTGGCGATCGCGATCCATTCGACGGGTGCGCTCGGCAAGCTGTTCTCCGAGATTGTCGAAAATGTCGATATGAAGCCGGTCGAGGGCGTGCGGTCGACCGGCGCGAGCTGGCTCTCCTGCATGCGCTTTGCCGTGCTGCCCCAGGTCGTCGCCGGCTATGCGAGCTATGCCTTGCTGCGCTTCGAGATCAGCGTGCGCGAGGCCTCGGTCATGGGTTTCGTGGGCGCCGGCGGCATTGGCCAGGAGCTCGTCGTTGCGATCCGCAAATTCTATTATTCCGACGTCAGCGCGATCCTGGTGATGATCGTCGTCACCGTGTTTTGCATCGACATCGCCACCGGTTGGCTGCGGGGCCGCTTGTTCGGCAAGGAGGCGCGGACGTGAGCCAGAGGCTGTCGCCGGATCGGGATGCGCTGCGGGCGCGCTATCCGAATGTCTTCAACCGGCCGGCCTCAGCACGCCTGGCGATGCCGGCGATGCTGACGATCGCTTTTGCTATCTTCGCCTTCGGGCTGATCGATCTGAATTTCTCGCTGACGCGCTTGATCACCGGCGTTCGACAGCTCGGCTGGATCACGTTGATGATGCTGCCGCCCGATCCGGGTGCCTCGCTGCCGCTCTATCTGAAGGCCCTCGGCGAAACGCTCTCGATCGCGCTTCTGGGCACGACGCTAGCCGCTCTGATGGCGTTGCCGATCAGCCTGCTTGCGGCGCGCAACATCGTGCCGTCCAATCTCATTCGTTTTCCCATTCGCAGGTTCCTGGACACGATCCGCGGCGTCGATGTCCTGATCTGGGCGTTGGTCTGGATCAACGTCGTCGGCCTTGGGCCTTTCGCGGGGGTGCTTGCCATCGCGGTCTCCGACTGTGGGGCGCTCGGCAAGCTGTTTTCGGAGGCGATCGAGGCCGCAGATCGGAAGCAGGTCGAGGGTATCCGCGCCTCCGGAGGCAGCGCCTTACATGAGATCCGCTTCGGCCTGATGCCGCAGGTCCTCCCCGTGATCGCGGGCCAGGTGCTCTATTTCATCGAGTCGAACACACGCTCGGCAACGATCATCGGCATCGTAGGCGCCGGCGGCATCGGCTTGCAGCTCGCCGAGCAGATTCGCGTGCTGGAGTGGCAGAAGGTGTCGTTCCTGATCCTGATGATCCTGATCGCGGTGGCCGCGATCGACTGGATCTCGGGCAAGTTGCGTTTCGCGATCATCGGCCCGCGCGCGGTGGCGTGATTTCGTTGATTTGGCAGGGTAGGCAAAGCGAAGCGTGCCCACCATTCACGTAACGGTCTGGAGAGGTGGTGGGCACAGCGCCCTGCGCCTTAGCCCGCCCCACGATCTGCGAGCTAACCATTCTCCACGAGGAACTCCACGCGCTCGGCGGCGAAGCGCGAACGTTTGGTGACCAGGGGCTTGCCGTGGGTATCGACGTCGGTGGCGTCGACCACCAGCACAGGGCGGCCGAGTGTGAGGTCTAGTCTTGCCGCGTCTGTCGCGTCCACGATCGCCGCGGTGATCCGGGTCGATGCGCGGCGATAGTCGCGGACGCCGTAATGGGCGAGCAGCTTGGTCATCGAGCGCACGCTGGCGAAAACCTCGCCGGCGCCGGGGAAGCGCTCGGCACAGAGCCAACTGGTGCTGACGGCGATCGGTGTGCGGTCCGCCGATCTCAGCGCCTCGATCCGGATCAGCGGCGCGCCAGTCTTCACGCCCAGCTCTCGCGCCAATTCCCGTGTCGCGACGTCATGTGACGCGTCGATCAACTGGCCGCGCGGCTCCTGGCCGCCTGCGCCGACAATCTCCGAAAATCGCGTGCGCGAGCGCAGAGGATAGGCGAGCTTTTGCGCCTCGACATAGGTGCCGCTGCCGCGTTCCGCGCGCACCAGGCCGCGCTCGGCGAGCGTCGCCAGCGCCCGCCGCACGGTATGCCGGTTGACGCGATATGTCTCGGCGATCTCCGTCTCGCCGGGCAGCTTCTCTCCGGGCGCGAAGGTGCCGTTGGCGATGCCGCGTTCGATTCCGTCCGCGACCTGTCGCCACAGCGCGACTCCGGAGGCGGTGTCCTGCATGCTCATGATCGGGCACCCGCTGAGGCCATCGGTAGAATCTTTCATTTTGTCACGAAACAGTCATTGGCGGCCGTTATCAAGTTGTCTATTATCATAGACAACTTGAATCGGGCAAGGCCGATATGGGTTTGATGGACGGCATGACCAGGCAGGCGCAACGCAAGGCCGCAATGACGGTGCTCGCACATTCGAAGGTCGCGGACATCGCGGAACGCCTGGATGGCATCGCCCTGCCGGCGCACGAAATTCTGCGCGAACCGGAGAGCGGCCTGGTGATGGTGCGTGGGCGCATCGGCGGCGACGGCGCGGCTTTCAATCTCGGCGAGGCGACCGTGTCGCGGGCCGCGGTGCGGCTTGCGAGCGGCGAGGTCGGTTTTGGTTATACGCTCGGACGCGACCGCGAGAAGGCACGGATGATCGCGCTGTGCGACGCCCTGGTGCAGACAGAGTTCGCCGACGTCGTGGAAGGACGCGTGATCGCGCCCCTGCGCACCGCGATGCTCGCTCGCCGTCAGCAAAAGGCGGCCGAGACGGCGGCAACGCGGGTCGATTTCTACACCATGGTGCGCGGGGAGGGATGAGAATGACGATGATTGCCGAACTCTCTGCAGGATTGTCCGACAAGGTGTTGTCGGCCCAGTCGACCTTCCGTTCCGTCATGAACGCGATGGCGCATCCCGGAAGCGTACACGAGGTGGCGACGGCCATTGATGCGCCGCCGCCGCTGATGCGCGGAAGTGCCGCTGTGGCACTCACGCTGTTCGATCAGGATACGCCGCTCTGGCTCGATCGCCGCATGTCGGAATGCCCGGAAGTCGCGAACTGGCTGAAATTTCACAGCGGAGCGCCGGTGGTGACGAAGCCGTCGTTTTGCAGCTTTGCCGTGATTGCGGACGGTTGCGGGCTGCCCGATCTCGACAGCTTTGCGCTCGGCACCAGTGAATATCCGGATCGGTCGACGACGGTGATTTTGCAGGTCGAAAGCCTGACCCAAGGGTGCCCGTACGAATTGAGTGGACCGGGCATCAACGGAGCTGTTGTGCTTCGTGCCACGATCAAGCCCAAGGATCTGTTCGAGCGTCTCGCCATCAATGCTACGCTGTTTCCGCGTGGCCTCGATGTCGTGCTGGTCTCGGATGAAGAGATTGTCGCGATCCCGCGCACGACGCGGCTTGCGATACAGGGAGTGTGAAGCATGTACGTCGCAGTCAAAGGAGGCGAACGCGCGATCGAAAACGCCCATCGCCTGCTGGCGCATGAGCGCCGTGGCGATCGCGATGTTCCCGAGATATCGCTATCCCAGATCTCGGAGCAGCTTAGCCTTGCCGTCGATCGCGTGATGAGCGAAGGATCGCTCTATGATCGCGAACTTGCCGCGCTTGCGATCAAACAGGCGCGCGGCGATATGATCGAGGCGATATTTCTGGTCCGCGCGTTCCGCGCCACGCTGCCGCGTTTCGGCGCTACCGAGCCTGTCGATACCGGGGCGATGCAGGTGCGGCGGCGGGTTTCCTCGACGTTCAAGGATATTCCGGGCGGCCAGATTCTTGGACCGACCTTCGACTACACCCATCGCTTGCTCGACCCGCTTCTTGCGGACGGCGCTATCCCGGAGCAGCCGGCGAGTTCAGAAGCATCGACTGTGCCGACGCCGCGGGTCACCGACATTCTCGGCCGTGACGGTCTGATCGAGCCGTCGCCGGAGGGAGAAGCGGATCAGCAGGTCGGCGATCTCACGCGCGAGCCACTGAGCTTTCCGGCCGACCGCGATCTGCGGCTGCAGAATCTCGCGCGTGCCGACGAGGGCTTCCTGCTGGCGCTCGGCTATTCGACTCAGCGCGGCTACGGCCGCAACCATCCGTTCGCGGGCGAAATCCGCTTCGGGGAAGTCGAGGTCGAGTTTTTCGCGGAAGACGCAGGCTTTGCCGTGCCGCTGGGTGAAATCACGCTGACCGAATGCCAGATGGTCAATCAGTTCAAGGGATCGGCGACGCAGGCTCCGTGCTTCACCCGTGGTTACGGCCTGGCCTTCGGGCAGAGCGAACGCAAGACCATGTCGATGGCGCTGGTCGATCGCGCGCTGCGCGCCGGCGAACTCGGCGAGGAGGTCCTCGCGCCCGCACAGGACGAGGAGTTCGTGATGTCGCATTCCGACAACGTGCAGTCGACCGGCTTCGTCGAGCATCTGAAGCTGCCACACTATGTCGACTTCCAGTCCGAGCTTGGTCTGTTGCGCAAGCTGCGTCAGGAATTTTCGGAAGCAGAACGCGCATCAGAGGTGCGGGAGGCCGCGGAATGAACGCGCCAGCCTATAACTTCGCCTATCTCGACGAGCAGACCAAGCGGATGATCCGCCGCGCGATCCTGAAGGCAATCGCGATTCCCGGCTATCAGGTGCCGTTCGCGAGCCGCGAAATGCCGATGCCTTATGGCTGGGGCACCGGCGGCGTGCAGGTGACGGCGGCCATCCTCGGGCCCGACGATGTCTTGAAGGTGATCGATCAGGGATCCGACGACACCACCAACGCGATTTCGATCCGCAAGTTCTTCGCGAAGACCGCCGGCGTCGCGACCACGACGTCGACAACCGAAGCGACCGTGATTCAGACCCGGCACCGTATTCCCGAGGCGCCGCTCAGGGCCGGGCAGGTGTTGGTCTATCAGGTGCCGATTCCGGAGCCGCTGCGCTTCCTCGAGCCGCGCGAAACCGAGACGCGGCGGATGCATGCGCTCGCCGAATATGGGCTGATGCACGTCAAGCTCTACGAGGACATCGCGCGCTTCGGCCATATCGCGACGGCCTATGCCTATCCGGTGAAGGTGAACGCGCGCTATGTGATGGACCCGTCGCCGACGCCGAAATTCGACAATCCCAAGATGGATAATTCTCCGGCGCTGCAACTGTTCGGTGCGGGCCGCGAGAAGCGCATTTACGCGATCCCGCCCTATACCGCGGTGGTATCGCTCGACTTCGAGGATCATCCGTTCACACGGTACCGCTTCGATGCGCCATGCGCGCTGTGCGGCGCGGAGGATACCTATCTCGACGAGATCGTCACCGACGACAAGGGCAGCCGGATGTTCGTCTGTTCCGATACCGATTATTGCGAGGGCCGTCAGGCCGCCGG
>Ga0207693_10002862_pt1 | contig 14949 bp, 14 predicted proteins | sample LARL81metaG_FD_184347 | JGI IMG/M metagenome (GOLD analysis project Ga0207693, IMG submission 184347) | Corn, switchgrass and miscanthus rhizosphere microbial communities from Kellogg Biological Station, Michigan, USA - LAR L8-1 metaG... | ecosystem: Host-associated > Plants > Roots >...
GCGACCGCGCGCTTGGCGTCGATGTCCGTCCACACGCGCTCGACCTGCGAGGCCGTCAGGCCGAGCGCGGCCGCGACCTCCGCGACCGGCACCTCGTGATCGCGTGCGTAGAGGCATGCGTCCATGCCGGCGTACGGCAGCGAGAAGTAGAACTCCTCCTGCGATTGCGGCAGCGAGTACGTGTCGGTCGTCGGCGGGCGCGCGCGGATCTCGTCCGGCACGCCCAGCAGCTCCGCCAGCTCGTAGACCTGCGTCTTGTAGAGATGCGCGATCGGTTTCACGTCCGCCGCGCCGTCGCCGTTCTTGACGAAGAAGCCGAGGTCGTACTCAAGGCGGTTCGGCGTCCCGGCCACGGCGTAATCGAGCCGGTCGGCGTGGTAATACTCGAGCATCTTTCGCGTTCGCTGCTTGAAATTCGTTGCCGCAACGATCTGACGGTAGGTGTCCGCAGTGACGCGGACACGCATCTCTTCACCTTCGGGGGACCGAGCTACCACGGAAAAGAGCCGGTAGGAATCTCCTCCGAGGATGGGCGGAAGGACGATCTTTGCCTTCCAACCGGGACCGTAGTCCGGAATCAGCTCGCGAAACGCGTCGTCGCGGAGCCGATAGCAGCCAAGGGTCTCGAGCACATCAGTGATCTCCTCCGTCGTCGTCTCGACGCCCAGGCTCTCGGCAACCAGCAGCCCGAGCCCGCTGCTGTCTTCCGCCGAGTCGCGCTCGGGCATGAGTAGGCCAAGCACCTTCTCGCGTCCGAACGCCCGGGCGCATAATGCGAGCACGACGCTGCTGTCGATTCCTCCCGAGAGACCGACGACGGCTCCCCGCTTCCGAAGGCGTACTCGAACCGCGTCCTGTAAATCAGCGACGAGCTCGTCGATGAGCGCGTCGGGATCGACGTCCAGGACGCTCGGGACGAGGTTAGGAACTGCTGGCTTCGTTCGTGGCACCGCCGTCAGTCCCGAGCTTTTGAGCTAGGTACCGCGTGATGTTCGCGATGGAGTCGAGGTTCTCAGGGAGCAATTCATCCTCGGGGATTCGCAGATCGAATCTGACCTCGACGAACTCGACAAGCTCGAGGATGCCCAGAGAATCGATCACGCCCGACTCGACAAGGGATTGGTCCGGATCGACCTGCTCCGCCTTGTACAGCGGAAAATTCCGGCTCAGGAAAGCCTTGATCTCGCCTTCGATTTCTACGTTCACCTGCACCTGACCTTCGTTCCCTCCCCTGGACGCGCCACGATACCAAGGCACTCTCGGGACGCGCCTCCTCGCCTTTCCGCTCTCGTCGAAGACGCTTGTGACGCCGTAAGTAAGCACCTATCGTGAGAGAGATGTGCGGGATCGTTGGTGTTTACCGCCGTGGCGAAGCGGCGGTCCCGAGGGATGTTCTGCTCTCGATGACGGGCGAGCTTCGTCATCGCGGCCCGGACGGCACCGGCCTCTATCTCGACGGCGGCTTGGGGATGGCGGCCAGCCGTCTGGCGATTGTCGACCTCGCCTCGGGTGACCAGCCCCTCTCCGACGACGAGGGTCGCTTCTGGGTGGTCCAGAACGGCGAGATCTACAACTTTGTAGAGCTCCAGGCGGAGCTGGAGGAGCTCGGCCATAGGTTCACCACGAGCTGTGACACGGAGGTGTTGGCGAACGCCTACGCCGAGTGGGGGCCCGCGTGCCTCGATCGGCTCAACGGTGACTTCGCCTTCGCCGTCTGGGACGCGCTGACACGCGAGCTCTTCCTGGCGCGCGACCGATTCGGTGTTCGTCCGTTGTTCATCATGGAGCTCGAAGGCGACGTGTGGTTTGCCTCCGAGGCAAAGGCGCTCCTCCGACACCCGCACTCACGCCGAGAGCTCGACCGCGCCGCGCTCGCCGAGTTCTTCGTCACCTGGGCGAATCCCTCTGGACGCTCGTCGTTCGAAGGGATCAGGGAGTTGCCCCCTGCGTGCTCGGTGCGCGTCGATCGCCACGGGATCGAGCCGGCGCGGCGATGGTGGGACCTGGAGTTCTCCTCCGAGGACGACCGCAGTGAAGACGAGCTGCTCGGGGAGCTGCGAGAGCTCCTGGACGATTCGGTGCGGATTCGGATGCGGGCCGACGTGCCTGTCGCGATCTACATCAGCGGCGGGCTCGACTCGAGCATCGTCGCATCCCTCGGACGGCCGTACGCCAAGGGCGGCCTGACGCTTTTCGGGGTCGGCTTCGACGACGGGCGCTACGACGAGACGGGGTACCAGCACGCGGCTGCGTCCGCACTGGACGCCGAGCTGATTCAGTCCCGAGTCGGGCCCAGGGCCATCGCTGAGCTGCTGCCGACCGTGGTCGAGTTCGCAGAGCGCCCGACTCTCAGGACCGCGCCTGCGCCGCTCCTCCACCTCGCGTCGACGGTGCACGAGAACGAGACCAAGGTTGTGCTGACCGGAGAGGGCGCCGACGAGCTGTTTGGGGGCTACGACATCTTTCGCGAGGACAAGGTGCGCCGCTTCTGCGCACGAGATCCGGAGTCCCGGATCCGCCCGTTGCTCTACGCTCGGCTCAACGAGTACCTGGACGAGGACCTCGGGCGCCTCGTTCCCTTCCTCGCCCGTTTCTACGGTCGTGGCTTGCTCGCAACCGAAGATCCGCTCTACAGCCACCGCATCCGGTTCGAGAACGGGACGCGACTGATTCGAACGCTTGGCGCGGCAGCCGAGGCGCCGCTGACCGGCCTGCTCGAGCGCCTTCCACCCCACATGCACGAGCTCGCCCCTCTCGACCGGGCGCAATACCTCGAGATCGTGACGTTCCTCGAGGGCTACCTCCTGCACAGCCAGGCCGACCGGATGCTGATGCGGCACTCGGTCGAGGGCCGGTTCCCTTACCTCGACTACCGCGTTGCCGAGCTTGCTGCCCGGCTGCCCGCACGGCTGCGCCTCCTCGGGCTGCAAGAGAAGGTCGGCTTGAGGAAGGCAACCGTAGGCCTGGTCCCACGAGAGATTCGTGAGCGCAAGAAGTGGCCATACCGCGCTCCGATCGCCGGCCCGGTGCTGACGACCACAGCCGGGGGCGAATTGCTCGAGCGGCTCGAGCCGCGCAACGTCGACGACGTCGGCATCTTCGACGGACGCGCCGTGGCGAGATTGACGGCGAAGCTGACGGGTCACGAGACCGGCAAGGTCAGCGAAGTCGACGAGATGGCCTTGATGGGAGCCATCTCGACGATGCTCCTGCACGAGTCGTTCATCGCGGCTCCCTCGAAGTCGCCCGCCGCCGTTCCGGTAAAGACGGTCGAGCGGACGCGGCAATCGCCCGGGCCCATACGCCATGCCGTAGTGGGGTGAGGATGCGCTTCGACCGGCTGCTCCAAGACGGTCTTGTGTCCTCCGCCGGTGCTCGGGCGGACAAGGTTGCGCTGATTGCGGAAGACGGAACGGCCACGTTCGCGGAGCTTCTGGCCGGCTCGACCGCCGTCGCGGCGGCGCTCCAAGACGAAGGCCTCCGGCCCGGGGACCGGGTCGTCGTCTTCATGGAGAACTCCCTCGCCTGCGCGACGGCCGTCTTCGGCATCTTGCTCGCAGGGGGCGTCTTCGTCATGGTCAACGCGCAGACGAAGGAGGACCGGCTCGGCTACATCATCGATGACTCCGGCGCCAGAATCCTGCTCAGCGAGGGGCCGATCTCGCGCATCGCCTTGGACGCCTGTGCGGCTGCCGAGGTCGCGCCGAAGCTCGTGGTCGCTCGTGCGCCGAATGATGTAGCAAGCCGCGGATCCAGCTTCCTCCGAATGGTGGAGAGCGAGGGCGAGCCACGCGCAAGCGGCGCGACTCCGTCCGACCTTGCGGCGCTCCTCTACACCTCCGGGAGCACCGGCACCCCGAAGGGCGTGATGCTGACCCACGAGAGCCTGGTGTTCGTGACCGCGAGCATCGCCGACTACCTTCGGCTCGGGGCCGACGACCGAATCCTGAACGTGCTTCCGATGTCGTTCGGCTACGGCCTCTCGCAACTGCTGCTGACGGCGCATCTCGGCGCGACCCTTCTGCTTGAACGCTCGTTCGCGTATCCGGCGCAGACGCTGCGGACGCTCGAGCTGAACGAGGCCACGGTCCTGCCGGGCATTCCTACGATCTTCGCGACCCTCGCGTCGTTCGTCGGAGCGTCGGAGAAGATCTACCCCAGTATCACCCGGGTCACGAATGCGGCCGCAGCGCTGCCACCGGCTCTCCACGCACCGCTCCGCGAGCTCTTCCCCAACGCGCTCATCTTCCGTATGTACGGCCAGACGGAATGCATTCGCGTTTGCTACCTCGAGCCGGAGCTGATCGATCGGAAGCCGACCTCGGTCGGCCGCGCCATCCCGGGGACCGAGGCGTTTGTACTGGAGGACGACGGTCGTCCCGCGGCGGCCGGGACGGTGGGGACGCTGTATGTCCGCGGGCCGCACGTCATGCGCGGTTACTGGAATGATCCGGAGCAGACCGAAGGGATGATTTCGAGCTCGGACGCCAATGGCGAGTACGTGCTCTGCACGCGCGACCTCTTTACCACCGACGAGGAAGGCGACCTCTACTTCGTGAGCCGCACCGACGAGATCATCAAGACGCGGGGCGAGAAGGTCAGCCCAATCCAGGTCGAAAACGTCCTTTTCGGGCTGCCCGGCGTGAAAGAGGCGGCGGTGGTCGGAGTGCCCGACGAGAACTTGGGGGAGGCAATCCGAGCGTATGTCGTCCTTGAGGAGGGCAGCAATTTAGACGAGGCCGAGGTGGTGCGTGCGTGCCGGGAGCAGCTCGAGGCATTTGCCGTCCCCCACGAGGTGCGCTTCGTGGACGATCTTCCGAAGACGCCGAGCGGCAAAGTTCGTAGGAAGAGCCTGCTGGCCTGAGAAACCGCGGAGAAGGCTCTTTCTGTTGCGCAACGGTCAAGCGCAAACGAACTGCGCGGGAAATGTCGTCTCCGCTAGGTGACCCAGCCGCCGGCGAACGGGAGGCTCTGACCGACCATGAAGCAGCACTCGTCACTCGCGAGGAACACGGCGAGCATCGCGTCTTCGCGGGGAGTGCCCAGGCGCTGAGCCGGCACCTCGCGCCGTAACCGTTCCTGAAACAGCGGCAGCCTGCGCACCTCTTCTGGGAAGTACACGTCGTTCTCGACAAAGTTCTGAGCGATCAAGTTCACCTGGACGCCGTGCGGAGCTACCTCCGTTCCAACCGCGCGAACGTAGGCGACCTGCGCGCCGCGCGCTGCGCTGTAGGTCGATGTGCGACGCATGCCGCGAAGCGCCGCGGCGCTCCCCATCACAATCACCTTTCCCTCGCCGCGCGCCGTCATCTGCGGCAGGACGGCGCGCACGAGCCTCGGAAGTGGATCGACGAGATGGGCGAACACGGAGCGCCACTCGTCGTCACCGACCTCGGCAGCGGGCGTCGCGGGGGCCGGACAGGACAGGTTCGCAACGAGCACCTCTACGTCTCCGGCTGAGCGGACGAGCTCCTCGGCGGCACTAGGCTCGGTAAGCGGCTCCTCGCCGGTAGCGACGGTAGCGCCGTGCTCCAGAAAACACTCGACGAGGGCAGGCCCCATGAAGTCGTGCGCCTGGGTGACCAGCACTCGCCTCCCCATGAGACTTTCGCCTAGCAGAGCCACCCGCCGATCGTAGACGACGTCCCCGACTTGGACGATCCAGCGTAGTCGTCGTCGAGCTAGAGGCTTGATGTGATTTAGCGGGTCAAGCTGTGGGTCCCTGCGGTACCACGCGAGTTAAGGTTCGTCCAGTAGTTCCCCAAGACCGCGAGCGGGAAAGTTCGCCGAGGACGCCTACCGAGATGAGAAAGATTCGAAGAGCCCTGTGGCTCCTAAGGAAGGGGCATTTTCGCGCCTTGCTGAGGCAGTTCCGTCGTTGGTTGTGGTACGACGGAGTCGCATTCGGCCTCGCCTACGATCCGCGAGTGACGGTCACCGCCCGGATTCCGCGCACGCCCGTCGAGGTACGGCCAATACGGAGCAACGAGGTATCGGTGTTCACCGCGCTGCCTCCCGGCGGCACTCCAGGAGTCGAAGCGCTGACTCGCGCGAGTGCCCGCCATCTGCTCGAGTCGGGGTTGACCACGTGCTACATCGGCGTGACCGAGGACGGGCCGGTGTACATGCAGTTCCTCGTCACTGCCGACCAAAACGAGCGCCTTGCGGAGGTTTACGGAGGGCTCTTCCCGCCGCTGGCGGACGATGAGGGTCTGCTCGAGTTCGCGTTCACTTTGCAACAGCACCGCACGCGCCCTGTAATGCCAACCGTATTGCTCCGGCTGATCGAGATCGCGCGGGAGCAAGGCCTACGGCGCGTCGTCATGTACGTGCACGCCAATAGTCCGAGCCTCATCCGCTTCTACCTGCGAGTCGGGTTCGTACCCTTCGCCGTCCGGGTGGAACGAGGGCGGCTCTTTCGCCGGCGGCTCGAGTTCCGCCCGATCGCACCCGACGCCATCGGAAGCCTCCCCGAGCCAGGCGACATCGATGCGTTCGCCGACTCCCTTTCGCGTTTCGCAGCGTCCTGATGGTTGCCTGACCAAGCACGGACGTTTCGCATGATCCGGATCGAGGGCGGATCAGCCGGCGGGCGATCCGCGTTCTCGCCCGGCGAACGTGACCGCGGCGCGGCTTAGCGCCCGTCGGGCCTTTCGCCTCAGACGGTCGCGCTGGGGGGTCCGGTAGCGATCGAGAGCGTCCAGCTCCTCTGGGGTCAGCCGGACACGCAGGGCGGCCATGTTCTCCTCTAGGTGTGCCATGGACGTCGTGCCGGGGATGGGAACCGTGACGGAAGAGCGTTGAAGGAGCCACGCAAGCGCTATCTGGGTAGGGCTCGCCCCGTACGCGCGGGCAATACGCCCCAGCGTGCCCGAGCGGCCGAGGAGGCCCCGGTCGACGGGAAACCAGCAGATGAACGCGATTCCTTGGCGCTCGCAGAGGCGGAGCACGTCCTCCGATCCGCGATCGACGAGGTTGTATCGGTTCTGCACCGATACGACCCGGACGATGGTCGCTGCCCGGTCGATCTGCGCTGTGGAGACGTTCGAAAGGCCTACGTGCGCGATCTTCCCCTCCCGCTGGAGCTCGGCAAGCGCGCCGACAGACTCCTCCAACGGGACGTTCGGGTCGACGACGTGGAGCTGGTAGAGGTCGATCCTTTCAACCCCGAGTCGGCGCAGGCTGCCCTCGCACGCTTTTCTCAAGTGCTCCGGGCGGCCGTCGGGCTGCCACCGCCCGGGCGCCGGTCGCCGGTAGCCGCCCTTCGTCGCGATCACGAGGCTCGCGTGATACGGGCGCAGTGCCTCGGCAATCAGGCGTTCGCTGACGCCTGGGCCATACGAGTCAGCCGTGTCTATGCAGTTGACTCCGAGCTGAACGGCGCGGCGCAAGACCGCCCGCGCCTCATCGGGTGCTCGAGGCTCGCCCCAGATCCCGCGACCCGTGAGCCGCATTGCTCCGTAGCCGAGGCGACGGACAACGAGGTCGCCGCCGATGTCGAGTGTCTCGTTCAGCTCGATCCCCTTAGGTGGACACGATCAAGAGTTCCCAACACACTAAGGTCGCTTGATGGCGTACAACCGTCATACCACTGGGACCGGGGCCATCGCGATGTTTTTCCGATTCGCCCCTGATGCCGCCCGCCCGAACCATCTTTGACACCTCGGTTCAGCCGTCGACTTTCTGAAGCCGACCAAATTCCGACGGCTCTCATAGAGAAGGCCGAAAGGGTTCTCCTCCTGGCTCAAACCCGCATGGTTGAGCCGCTAGACTCGTCGCGCGGGCGGTTAGCTCAGTTGGGAGAGCGCCTGCCTTACAAGCAGGAGGTCGCTGGTTCGAGCCCGGCACCGCCCATCACGCGCCGGCCGGTGAGTCGGGCGGCTCTTCGAAGCGAGCCGCCCGACGAGACTCCAATCAGGTGACCTTAAATGTGCCGGTCACAAAGGGATGGACCGTGCAGTAGTACCTGTATTTCCCGGCCTTGAGCGTCACGGTGACCGTCTTCGGACCGACGAAGGAGGTCCCGGTGATCATCTTGTTCTTGATCCCCGGTCCGTTCAGCGTGAAGTTGTGGATGTTCGCCTTGTCCTGAACGGCGAGCGTGTACTTGCCGTGCTTGAGCGTCGTTACTCGCTTGCCTTGGGCGTTCTTGAGCGAGATCGTGTAGCCGGGACCGATTGTCCCCTTCAACTTCGGTAGCGCCGCCTCGTGCATGGTCGCCGCGACACCTACGGTGACCAGCGCGGCTGCGGCTACGAGAACGGCGGCGAGAACAACTAGGCGCGAGCGCAAGTCGAACCTCCTTCCGGTCGAATCCACCTGCCCCCACCGGCGAGCATACGCCTCGCGCGTGCCAGCCGATTCAGCTCTGGACGACGAGGACGCGTTCAGCCCTCGCTAGTTCGCGCGCCGCTCGGTTTCATCGAGCCGCAGGCGACGCGTATCGTCGCGGCCATGACGTTCGGCCCGCACCAAGAGGTCGTTCTGCTGGCCCTGCTGATCTCGATCGCGGCACTGCTGGTGCTCGCGCCGGTTCTGCGGGTTCCTTACCCGATCCTGCTCGTACTCGGTGGGCTCGCGCTGGGGTTCGTACCGGGGATTCCGACGATCGAGCTGCCGCCGGACGTGGTGCTGGTCGCGATCCTGCCGCCGCTTCTCTACTCGGCCGCGTTCTATACCTCCCTCCGCGATCTGCGGGAGAACATCGTCCCGATCTCGGCTCTTGCGATCGGCCTCGTCGTCGCAACGACCGTTTGCGTGGCGGTGGTAGCTCACTGGCTGATCCCAGGCTTCGGCTGGGGTCCTGCCTTCGTGCTCGGCGCCGTGGTCTCGCCGACGGATCCCCTTGCCGCAACTGCGATCGCGCAGCGACTCGGGGTGCCGCGGCGCATCGTCGCGATCACGGAGGGCGAGAGCCTCGTAAACGACGGCACGGCGCTCGTCCTCTACCGGGTCGCAGTCGTCGCCGTCGTCTCCGGCAGCTTCTCGATCTGGGAGGCGGGGCTGCGCTTCGTCTGGACGGCCGCCGGAGGGATCGCGATCGGCCTCGTGATCGGCTTCCTGATCGCGGCCGTGCGGCGCCGGCTGGACAACCCGCCGGTGGAGGTGACGATCGCCCTCCTCTCGGGCTACTTCGCCTTCTTGCCCGCCGCCGCCATCGGCGTCTCCGGCGTGCTCGCCGTGGTCACGGTCGGGGTCTACATGGGCTGGCGAACGCCCGAGCTGACGACCTTCCAGACACGGCTCGATGGCACCGCGATGTGGCAGATCATCAACTTCGTCGTCAACGCCCTCCTCTTCGGCCTCGTGGGGCTCCAGTTGCACCACATCCTCGATTTGCTCTCGAGCCGCACCGCGGGCGAGCTCGCGGGCTACGCCGTGTTGATCGGTCTGGCCGTGATCCTGACTCGGATCGTCTGGATCTTTCCGTTGTCGTACGTCGCCTGGATGCTCTGGGGCCGGTCCGAACGGCACGACCCCGCCCCACCCTGGCAGCGACCGGCTGTGGTCTCGTGGATGGGGCTGCGTGGCGCCGTCACGCTGGCGGCCGCGCTGGCGGTGCCGCTGACGACCGATGCGGGCGATCCTTTTCCCGACCGCGCGCTGATCATCTACCTCGCGTTCGCCGTCATCGTCGCGACACTGGTCTTCCAGGGCCTGACCCTGCCCTTCGTCATCCGTGCACTGGGCATCGAGGCCGACGACGTCGCCGAGCGGGAAGAATCGAAGGCCCGTATCCACGCAGCCGACGCGGCGATCGCCCGGCTCGACGAGCTTGCCGGCGAGGACTGGGTCCGCGACGACACGGCCGACCGGCTGCGCCGGCTGATGGGCTTTCGGCGCAACCGCTTCGCGGCCCGCTTCTCCGACGACGACGACGGCGCGATCGAGGCTCAGTCGCAGGCATACCAGCGGCTGCTTCGCGAGGTCCTCAACGCAGAGCGGACGGCCGTCATCCAGCTTCGCCGTGAGGGCCGGATCAACGACGACGTCATGCTCCGTGTCACGCGCGACATCGATCTCGAGGAGGCGCGGCTCGACGGGGGCTAGGAGGGACTGCTCCTTTCTTCTATGCTCCGCGCTTCCGATGAGCACCCTCTCCGACCTGATGACGAGCGACGTCCTGACAGTGGCGCCCGAGGACACGATTGGGGAGGCCGCGCAGAAGATGGTCGACCGCGAGGTCAGCTCGGCCGCCGTCTCGGACTACGGCCGGCTGATCGGAATCCTGACCGAGCGCGATCTCACCCGCGCGGTCGCCGGACGCACGCATTCGAGCGAGGCGCGCGTGCGAGAGTGGATGACGCCCGACCCGATCACGCTGGCTCCCTCGGCTTCGCCCAAAGAGGCAGCCGAGATCATGCTCGACCGCGGCTTCCGCCACATTCCGGTGGTAGAGGGCGACCGTGCGATCGGCATCGTCTCCATCCGCGACGTCGCTCGCTGGTCGACCGAAGAGGACTAGCCCAGCAGCGCCAGCTGCCGGAAGTCCTCCAACCCCGAGACGCCGACGCCGACGAGCCTGAGCGCGCCGGGGCGGTCCGCGAGTGCGCGGTCGAGCAGCTCGAACGCAAGCTCGGCGATCCGGCCGCCGTCGTCGGTCGCCACCGGCAACGTGGTCGAGCGGCTACGGATCGAGAAGTCCGGGTAGCGAACCTTCGTCGTCACAGTGCGGGCCGTCTGGCCGCCTTTCTCGAGCCGCTCGGCCACCCGCTCGGCCATACGCCGCACCTCTGCCTTCAGCTGCTCGACATCCGCGATGTCGCGGTCGAATGTCTCTTCGGTCGAGATCGAGATCGTCTCGGAGGTCGTCTCGAGCGGGCGCGGGTCGATTCCACGCCCACGGTCGCGCAGCAAGGGGCCAAGCTTGCCGGGCAGCAACCGCCTGAGCTCGTCGTCGGGCAGCGCCGCCAGCGCGCCGATCGTCTCGACGCCGCCGCGCCTCAGCCGTTCCTCCGCCCGCGGGCCGACACCGGGCAGCCGCCGCACGTCGAACCGCTGCAAGAACTCCGCCTCCCTTCCTGCGGGCACGACCGTTAGCCCGCCCGGCTTGCGGCGGTCGCTGGCGATCTTGGCAACCACCTTCGAGCTCGCGACTCCGAGCGAGCACGACAGGCTCGTCGCGCCGCGCACCACAGCCTGAACCGCCTCGGCGACGACGCGCGCCCGCGCGAAGTCGAGCGCGACCTCGCCGATGTCGAGGTAGCCCTCGTCAAGCCCGGTCCGTTCGACCGTCGGCACGACCTCGCGGACGGCCGTCCAGACAGCACGCGAGTACTCCCGGTAGAGGGCGTGTCGCGGCCGCAGAAACACGGCGTTCGAGCACCGCCGTAGGGCCTCCGCGCACGACATCGCGGAGTGGATCCCGTACTTGCGCGCCTCGTAGTTCGCGGTCGCGACGACACCGCGGCCGCGCGGATCGCCGCCGACGACGAGCGGCCTCGAGCGCAACTCGGGCTGCTCGAGCTCCTCGACGGCCGCGAAGAAGGCGTCGAGATCGAGGTGCGCCAGGATCACCGGCCGTATCCGATCTGGACACCGAGGAAGACGAGGTAAAGCCCGACGATCAGGGCGCCCCCGCTCCGCCCCACTCCACGAACCAACAGCGCGAGCACGACGAGCGTCATCCCGATCAAGCACGCGAGGTCGAAGGCGACGAGACCCGAGAAGCTTCCAAGCGAAAGGAAGAGGGCCGGGATCGCGATGCCCGCGACCAGGTTGATCGTGTTGCTGTTGAGGGTCTCGGAGAGCAATGCCGAGCCGCGATTCTGCAGGCCGAGCCGGATCCCGGTGAACGCGTTCGGAAGGCTCGTCAAGACGGCGAGGACGAGCACTCCGACCAGATACTCGGGAACCGACCACCGGTGGCCGAGCCGCACAGCGGCTTCGACCATCAGCACACTCCCCCCGACGATGACGGCAAGCGCGGGGACGAGCAGCATTGCGGGGCCGGCAATCTCCCCCTCCTCCCGGACGCGCGCGTGCTCTTCCCCGAACATCCTGTGTAGGAAGGCCCGCCCGCGAATCGGCAGCCGGTCGACGCCTCTTGGGCCGAGTCCGAGCACGATCACGTAAGGGACCAGCACGACTGCGATGATCGCTATCGCCGCGGCCGGAGGCAGCCAGCCGACGATGAGAGCCGCCGCTACTGCGAGCACCGCGACACCGACGAAGCCTTCGACCGCGAGCGACTCGCGTCGGACGCGAACGGCTCCCGCCACCAGTGCGCTCACACCGATCATCGCAGCAAGGTTGAAGACGTTCGATCCCACGACGACTCCCACGCCGGCGCTGTGCTTTCCCTTGATCAGAGCCGCGACCGCCGAAGACACCTCGGGGGCGTCGGCGGCCACCGCGGTCAGCAGGCCGAGCAGCGTCTCGGGAAGGCCGAGCCGCAGGCCCACCTGGTCAAGCCGGCGTGCGAAGAATCCGGCTGCCGCCAGCGTCACCGCGAGCGAGGCGACGAAGAGCGCGACGAGCGCCGCGGTCACTCCTCGACAGTGAGCGCTTCGCGCGCGGTGCGGGTGGCGCCCGCAGCAATCTGTTGGGCCCGCGCCAGCCGCGGATCCTCGCTCTGCATGGCGAGGTTGACCTCGACCAGCTTGGCGGCGGCCCAGGCGGCGCCGAGGGCGAGAGCAGCCGCCGCGGCGGCGTCGGCCCGCAGATCCGGGTTCGCGCGGGCAGCTGCCTCGGCGGCAAGCGCCGAGACGTTCTCGGCGTGGTCGGCGATCTCGAGCGGGATGTCAGCAGCGCGGGCGAGCGCCTCGCCGAGCGTGAAGTCGTCGTCGCGCTCCCGGAGCTGAGCGACCGCGGCCTGGTACGCCTCAGCGTCCTCGCGCGCCAGTGGCACCAGGCGTTCGCGGAGCCTCCGCGCCTGGGCGGCGGCTCCGGCGGCCTCCGGCCACTGCTCGAGCTCGGTTGCCCGGGCAGCGAGCTCGACGAGGGCCGCTGCACTCGCCGCGCCCAAAGCCGCCATCGAACCCGCTCCCGGCCCGCCCCTCTCGGTCACGGAGTCCAGCAGCTCGCCGAGCCGGAGCTCGAGGTAGGGCTCGCTCATGGCCCTGCGGCGAAGAAGAACTGCTTCCAGGCCGACCACCAGTCGTCGGCCCGAGAGACGATCGTCCGGTCGTCAATGAGCTCGACGCCGGGCTGGAAGCGCAGTTTCTGCGGTGGCAAGGTGTTCTTGTACTCAACCTTGACCTCGCAGGGCTTACCGGGGTCGTAAGGGGCGACGGCCCTCAGGTCGGAGAGCGCGCGCATGGCGCCGTCCACCACGAGCTCACGCGCGCGCTTCGGGGTCAGAAGCCGGGCCGACTTGGTGCCGAGTCCTTCCTTCACCGCGACCGTGGTCAACCCATCGCCGAGGAGCGCCTGCGCCTCGCGCCCGGCCGCCCGGTCGCCCGTGACGAGCAGGACGGGGCAACCCCAGGTCCCGCAGAGCGCGGCGTTGATGCCCGTCTCGCCGACCCGCGTCCCGTTGAACCAGAGGTTCTGCCAGTCGCGACCCGACACCGTGTGGTTGAGGACGCCGTCGGCTGTGCCGGCCATGGCGTGCATGCCGACGAAGAGCGCGGCGTCGCAGCCGGACTCGAGGAAGGCCGTGTAGCCCGTCCATTCCTCCTGGACGACGTACTCGCAGTCTGGATCGAGATCCTCGGCGATGAGCGAGTTCCAGCTGTAGCCCTCGCCGGCTCCGTGGCAGTCCATGACGACGATCTCGGTCGCTCCGCCTGCCTTCGCGCCACGGACGGCGGCGTTGATCTCCTCGGTGTAGAGCCGGCGACCTTCCTCGAACATGTCCTTGCCGGCGTTCGTCTGGTCTGCGTTGACGATCCCGGAGATGCCCTCCATGTCGCTGATGATGTGGACGCGCATCCGGATAGCGTTTCACGGATGGAGAGCGGTCTGCGGGGAAAGCGTGTGCTCGTAACCGGCGGTTCAGGCGGGATCGGCTCGGCGTGCGCCCGTGCATTCGCGGCCGAAGGCGCCGAGGTCATCGTCCATTACCACCGTGGCCGCGACCGGGCCGAAGGCCTGGCCGAGGAGCTCGGCGGCGCCTTGGTCGCCGGCGCCGACCTGACCGACGAGGCCGAGGTGGACGAGCTCTTCGGCGCGATCGGGCCGCTCGACGTCTGCGCCGCGGTCGCCGGCGTCTGGCCGCGCGAGGACATGCCCGTCTGGGACCTGTCGTTGGAGCGCTGGCGCGAGACCCTCGACGCGAATCTGACCGCGAGCTTCCTGACCGCGCGCGGCTTCCTCCGCGGCGTGGCCGCGCGCGGCCATGGCTCGCTCGTCCTCGTCGGCTCGACGGCAGGCATCTTCGGCGAGGCAGGTCACGCCGACTACGCCGCCGCGAAGTCCGCCGTCGTCTACGGACTGATGCTGAGCCTGAAGAACGAGGTCGTCCGCGTGGCGCCTCGCGCGCGCGTCAACGCCGTCTGCCCCGGCTGGACGTACTCGCCGATGACGCGCGGCGAAGTCGACGACGAGGTGCTCGACCGGGTGACCGCGACTATGGCGCTGCGGAAGATCGCTCAGCCCGATGACGTTGCCCGCCAGGTCGTGGTCCTGGCTTCCGACGAGCTCTCGGGCCACGTTACCGGCCAGGTGATCGTCGTCGCCGGCGGCATGGAGGGGCGCCTACTACACCCCTAGTAACAGACTGTTAGTAAGAAAGGAAGTGGCGGCCCTGGGGCCGCCACTTTGAGCTCCAACGCAGCCACAGGATTGATTGCCGTCAGTCCCGAACCGGGAGGAGTCACTCGCCTAATCGGCCGAACGACGCTCTGGCTTGAATGCCTCTCCCTGCCGAAAGTGCGCAGCACTTTCCGTAGCTAAACGTCAGGCGGGGCCGCCGCCCGGCCCCGCCTGAGTCTCCCGTGAGAGAGCCGCAGTAGATATCTCCGATGGCCCACGCCGCATCGGGGCCTCCGGGGACTATGTATTCCG
>Ga0207693_10002863_pt1 | contig 14949 bp, 19 predicted proteins | sample LARL81metaG_FD_184347 | JGI IMG/M metagenome (GOLD analysis project Ga0207693, IMG submission 184347) | Corn, switchgrass and miscanthus rhizosphere microbial communities from Kellogg Biological Station, Michigan, USA - LAR L8-1 metaG... | ecosystem: Host-associated > Plants > Roots >...
TGCGTAACGTCCTCGCGGATACCTCGGAGATAGCGGCCGAGGAACTCCTGTGGCGCTGGTGCCGGTATGGCTGGAACTTCCGCCAGATCGGAAAGAAGCCACAGGCGGTCCAGGACTGGCACGGAGCCCGGATCAAGCGCGAGATGGATATGATCCTCGGCAAGAAGCTCGCGGACTTCTTTCTGTTTACCTCGGACACGATCCGCTGGGCCAAGGACAACGGCGTGGTTATCGGTCCGGGCCGTGGGTCGACTGCGGCTAGTGACGTCGCGTACCTGACCCGGATTACGGAGGTAGACCCGCATAAGTACCCAAGCATGATCTTTGAGCGCTTCCTTGACGTTACCCGGCACGACCCGCCCGACATTGATGTCGACTGCTCGGATGAGCAGCGCTATATGGTCCGGGATTACCTCGCCTATAAGTATGGCGCGGCCTGCGTAGGCCACATCGGGAACTTCATCAAGTACAAGGCCAAGAACTCGCTCAAGGATATCGGCCGGGTATACCAGATACCGATGTGGGCCATAGAGACGATCGCTAACCTTGCGATTGAGCGGAGCGGTGGCGACTCGCGGGCCGACGCTACGCTGACGGATACCTTTGAGATGTTCCCGTCCGCTCGCGAGGTTCTAGAGCAGTTCCCGGACATCCTAAAGGCCGCGCGGCTTGAAGGCAATTACCGGGGCCTGTCGATCCACGCCTGTGGCCTTATGGTAGCGAACTCCCCGCTGACCGACGTCTGTGCGGTCTATACCGGGAAGGACGGCGAGCAGGTAGCCTCCATTGATAAGATTGACGCGGAGTACATTGAGGCGCTCAAGCTTGACTTCCTAGGGCTCTCGACTCTAGGCATTATTGCCCGCTGCCTCCGGATGGCCGGCCTAACGCTCGCAGACCTCTATGCGATCCCGGATACGGACGAGAGCGCGCTCAACGTATTCCGGAAGAATGACCTTGTCGGCATCTTCCAGTTTGCCGGCCGCGCTACCCGTCTTGTTAACCGGGACGTAGCGCCGGAGGACTTCTGGCATATCGTCTGTATCAATGCTCTCTCGCGGCCGGGTCCTCTGTTCTCCGGGCAGACGGCAGAATTCATAGAGGTCCGGCACGGCCGGGCCATCCCGACCTCGCTCCACCCGATTGTGGATGAGATCACCAAGGACACGTACGGCCAGATGATCTTCCAGGAGCATATCCTCCGGTGTCTCAAAGAGATCGGTAATCTTGACTGGACTAACGTCCATCATATCCGTCGCATTATCGCGAAGAAATCCGGCCAGGCGGCATTCCAGCAGAACTTCGATGCCTTCGCTCAGGGAGCGGCCGACCTCCACGGAATCGAGCACGAGCTAGCCGACCAGATCTGGCACCGCCTCGTAACGGCCGGGACCTATGCCTTCAACGTAGCGCACGCCGTCAGCTATTCCCTCCTCGCGTTCTGGACGGCCTGGCTCAAAGCCCACTACCCGCTAGAGTTCTACGCGGCCTGCCTCCAGAAGGCGACCGGCGACAAGGAACTGACATTCCGGCTCCAGCGCGATGCGCTCGCGCACTCGATTGATATCAAGCCGCCGCAGCTAGGGATTAGCACTCAGACCTGGACGCCGCATTACGGGATCAATGAGCGTCGGCCGGAGCTAAGCCGCATGGAGCTGGTTGCGGGCTGGTCGGCCGTTCCGGGGATCGGAGCGGCTAAGGCTCCCGCGCTCGCGGAGCGCGCCGCTACGGCCCTAGAGTGGAAGGACCTAACGGAGGTCCCCGGCATCGGTGACAAGACCGTAGAGACGATCCGGCGTTTCTCCGGAGCCCGTGACCCGTTCGGGCTCTACCGGACGGAGCGCAAGCTAAAGGCCGTCCACCGCTGGCTGAAGGCCCAGAAGGCCATCCCGCTCCCGACCCACGACGGAAACGCGCTAGCCATTATGAAGGTCCCGGACTGGAGGCAGAACGGAGGCCGGTTTACCCCTGGCCCGCTCGTGGTTTACTTTGGGGTAGTAAGGCGAGTCGAGTACAAGGACGTCATAGAGGACGAGCGGAGCCGGACGGGCGAGGAGATAGAGGAGATCATCAAGAGGCTTAAGCGCCCGGACCTCGCGAAGCGCGCAACGCTTCATATGTACGACACCAGCGATGAGGAGGTTTACGCCCGTGTTAACAGATGGCGTTTCCCAGAGCTAGTAAGTACGCTAGAGCGAATCCGCATCAACAATGATGTAGTGGTAATCCTGGGGAACCGTATAGCCGGGTTTGGTACCCCAATCCGAACCGAACGAATTTGGGTAATAGACCCAGCCTAGGGAGAAAAGCGATGACTACAGTTCAGGACCACAACGCTCCGGTAAAGCCTGAGCCGGAGATTGCCCGCGTACCGCATCCAGATGACATGGATCTGGAACTATTCATCAAGCACTTTGCGGCGAGGCACGCGGACTCTCTCCCAGAGGACTACCGGCTATCATCAGTCAACATGACTCCGTACGTGGAGGACTGCTGGCGACGTTTTCACGAGCGGCTCCACCGGCTCCGGACGGGGCCCAACGGCGGGTACGAGCACGAGCACAAGATCCCGACTTCAAGGGGCAAGAAATGACTGAGGAAGAGGATGCCCTAGCCCGGCTCGCGGCAGGCTACAAGGCCCAGCGCGCGGACGGCGACCCTACCCGGACAGAGTACGGATTCATGATAATCCTTACCTGCCCGAATACGATGGACCGGGAGGCTGTGGAGCGCGACCTCCGTAGCTCCCTCGGGTTTGGCCAGCCGGTCATCGCGCTCCTGTACGATGTCCCGGCTCCGCGCCCCATAGAGGTGGCCAGGACCACCGGCGCGCGGCTCTAGGAAGCTCCCTAGCCCGTCCGGGCTCCGGACCCTAGTCCTAGGCCGTCCGGAGCCCGGAGAGGCCCGGAGGATCGCTCTCCGCTCGCTCGCGGGCTCTCCGGGCCGGATTCGCCGTCCGCGACCGTCCCGGATCGCTGCTGCCCCTAGCGTTTCCCTCCATTCCGGGCTAGGGTCAGCCCCGTCAGCGGGAGGCTCGCCAGGCGACGGAGGCGAGATAATGACCAGAGGTAATCACTCCGACCTCATATCAGATACTGGCCCGTGGTATAACCCGCGAGGCCGCGACACCCTTAGCCCATCAATCCTTAGCAGACCGGCTCCAGGCCATCAGCCCGGACGCCATAGACGTAACGGAGTCCCAGAGGTAATCGACATACCACAGCCCGCGAGGAAGATTCGGCCAAAGTACATCGTAGCCGCAACGCTGACGGCACTCCTCGCGGTTCCTGCTTTCTGGATGGCGGACTACATAGCGACGCACGACGGACCGGGAACGGTCCCGGAGGTAACCCGGACGGCCTACCTGCCGATGACCCTCTACGGGAACGGACGGCAGGAACCAATCTGCGTATTCATCACGCAGTCCGGGAAGGCCTGGAAAGCCTGGGCGGTCAACTCACCCTGCGAAGTGGCATTGGGACAAGCGGGTCCGGCCCATCTGCCGTCCGCTGGATCATAGCCCCATAGACCGGCCCTGGCTTCCGGCCGGGCTTCTGCCAGACTCCCCGGAACGGAGCCCGGTAATAGCAGGTCCACTGATAGGGCTTGACGGCCGCATATGCGGAGACAAGGACGGCCCTAGGACGCATCCGTGCCATAACCTCATTCTCCCACTGAACCTCGTACTCGTCATCCTTGAACGGCCGGGCCGTATAGACAATGTCCGCATCCTCCCAGGGCGGGTGCGATTCCCGGAGGTCCCACTCAATCGCATTTACGCCCAGCGCGAGTGCCATGGCTAGGTAGTCCTTATTGATCTCATAGCCGTACTCGCTCATCCCGAAGTGATAGCGGGCGAGGTATTCCTTTGTGCCGATGCCACTTCCGGCCTCCATAAGCGTCAGCCTACGGAGGCCGTCCATGGCGAGCGAGCGCGCGACCTCCAGCATCCGCGCGAACTCTGCTATCTCAAGCGGGCTCCAGCGCCACATTTCCGGGTCCGGCTCCGATAGCTCCCGCTCTTTGGCGAGCTGAGCCATCTCAAGTTTGTGAAGCTCCGGGAGAGATAGCATTCCCACAGTAGTTCCTAATTGTTCTCGACGGTTACGTCACCGACCGTGACATTGACGGTTGAGCCGCTCGCGTCGGTATAGGTGACCTGGCCGGCCGCGCGGATATCGTCTGCGGTCTTTGCTGCCTCCTCTAGGCTCTCGAACCTATGAAGGGTCAGTTTTACCTCCGGCACCTTTCCTGCCTTTCCGTACCGGCTCCGGTAGCTCTATCTCTACCTGGACCGGATAGCGCTGGCCGCCGACGAGGACGGCTCCGGTAATCGTGACGGTCACGGCACTACGGCGGTGAACTCCGCATCGCTACCGCCCTGCTGGAAGGTAAGGCCGTCGCAGGTAGGAGTCTCGAATGTGACATCCGCAGCCGGAGTTCCCGGAAGCGTAACACTGGTCGAGACGTTGTAGGCCGTGCCGCCGACCACGACCTGTCCCCGGATCGTCGCGCCGCTGGGGTCCAGGGGATCATTCCCATCGACGGAGTAGGTGACGGTAATGGTATCACCGTGGGCCGGAGTCGCATTGTCGATGTTGATATCGCAGCTGACGGCCATTACTTCGCGTCTCCCTTCTTGCTCGACCAGCTCCAGTTACTGCCGCCGCTAGCCGGACGCCGGTACGTACAGACGTCGCCGGACGAGTTGACGTAGGTGATTACGAGCGTGTCATTGCCGGGACTGTAGGCAATGTCGGCTCCGCTCCGGACGCTGTTGGGATTCTGCGTCGGATCGCAGGCCGCCCAGGCCTGGGCTCCCGGAGCGAGGAAGTTGATCTTGCCGTCCGTCCACACACAGGCCGACCACTCCCGGTCATTGCCATCGAACGTAGTTGCTGCGGTCATAAGGATTCCTCCTGTCGCCGGAGCGGTGCCGCCGCCTCCGCTCTTTGCCTTGTCGATGACTACGTCCATCGGGAATCCGGTGCCGCAGTCGTGGTGCCCGGAGCCCCAGGAGCCGAAGTTAACGTGCTCGCAGATTCCGCGCACATTCGGGTCCTGGGCCTGATAGTCGTTTAGGACCGTCCAGGGAATGCCGTACTTGTCGACGCAGTAGCGGACCCATTCCGCCGCGTTGTCGAGTAGGACGGCCTTGTCGTTGAGCCAGGTACTCCGCGTCCACGAGGCGTAGGCGCACATCTCCAGGCTCAGGCAGTAGCCATTCGCGTTGCCCTGAGTCCAGGCCGAATAGTTCTCATAGACGTAAGCGCCGAATACGCCGCGCTCATAGTTGTCCGCGCCGTGATGGCTGGAGCACTGGGCTCCAGGATTCTGGAACCAGGCTCCAAGGTCCCGGATCTTCATCGCGCCTTCTGTGGTATGAAGGACGATCTTGTTGTACGGGCCTCGCGAGGTCGAATAGTGCGGGGATGGGATCCAGACTTCTCTCACTTGTAGTCCTCCGTCTCCAGTCCCTCCAGGAACTCCCGGTAAGCCCGGAGCCGGTCCCGGAACCGGGGATCATCCTCCAGCCTTGTGCCCCAGGGTTCCGCCTGGTCCTTCTCTGGGGGCTCCGGGAGCGGGTCCACTCGCTCTAGCTCTACCTCGCCTCTGTCGAGTTCTTCTGAGGTAAAGAGTTCGCCGGAGCGGACCAATCTCTTGTTCATGTCCACCTCCTCCTCATTCCTATTTTACGCCAGGCTATTTCTTGGAGCGGTTTAGCCCGATATATGCGCCAAGCAATCCGGTAAGTCCTCCGGTCCCGGCTATCAGAACTTGAGTGGCATTCTCGGATAGCTTGACTTGTGGGAAGCTGCCGTTTACGATCTGGACCGTACTGGCTACCAGAATGAGAACGATGGTGACTCCGAGCGCGAGCGCGAGTACCATGGCCACCCAGTCGACTGGACGCCACTTCTTGTCGTTGCGGGGCTCATCAGGCTCCGTCATTATTCTCCCTAGAAGTCGAGCGGGTAACTGGCTCCGTCGATATAGCAGACGCCACCGTTAATGGCGCCAGGGAATCCCTCTAGCTTGACCGTTCCATCGGTCCCGATATGCATCCTCGGGATGCCGGGTGAGGTAGAGCTATTGCCATAGTCCGGCGACTGGGACATACTGACAATCGGAATGAACTTGTCGCCCTGCGGCCGGTAGATAGGAGGCATAGTCGCGATCGTAACGTTGTTGTATGACCCGGAGGTCGCGAGCTGGATCAGGCCGCCGAAGATAACCATCCGGTCCGGAGTCATCTTGTAGTTGACGGCTCCGGTAAACGGGCCTGGAGTGTTGATCGTATGCCATACGTCGTTCAGGATCGTCTCCCGGTTATCGGTAAGGGCCGAGAGCGCGCCGGACGAGGCCGAAGTCCAGTAGCAGATAGGCAGGTCCCAGATCCCCGTAGGAGTCCGCTGAAGGACGGGCAGGACCGGCGAGCCGGACGGGCTCCCCTGGATGATCCAGGGCGCAACGACGGTTGGCGAGGTTGTGGCCCCACGAGTCAGCCGGAGGACGAGACGGTCAATCCGGTTCTGTGCGGACGCAGCCGGAATCGCCGTGCTAAAGCTCGCGTCTGCGCGCCAGAGCTGGCCCCTGATAACCGCATTCCCGGCCGCAGCGACAATGTTCCGGCCCGGAACGTCGAATGAGGCGGTAAAGGCCCCAGGCCCGTCTACTGCGTCCTTGGCCCCGACGCACGAATGGAAATACTCCCATTCTGACGTTGTCGATAGCTGAGTGAATGAGCTAGGCCGTGCGTCGTATGTAACCATGATCCCTCACTTAGTCGCTAGCTTCTTCTCCAGAGCGCGGATTCGCGCGGTCAGCTGGCCGATAACCTTCTGGTCCGTCGCCGTCGCGTTCGCAGAGTTCCCAATGCTTGGGACAACGGAGTAAACCGGGTCGGCTGATGGGTCAGCCGTCAGCGTCACAGAGCTAATGACGTCCTGATAGGTAACTCCAGGCCGGACCTCTACCGTTACTATGTCGCCTAGGTAATAGTCGCGGCCGAACGTCAGGAACGGGATATCAGCTACGGTCGCGTCAATGCTTGGGCCGAAGCCTCCGGCCGCAAGCGCTTGCTGGGCTGTGGCATTCAGGTTGTTCGCGTCCGTCTCTCCGGAGCTATCCGTATAAGCCTCAATAGCATTTAGGACCGTCCGCGCGGTCGCAGTCTTCTGGATGAACGTACTGGAGCCCCGCACAAGCGAGTCTGTGAGCGTCGGGTCGGTCAGGGAAAGACTGACGGCCGTCAGGTTGCCAAGGTCCCGGCTAAACCAGGCCTTGCCGGAAAGATTGCGCGGCACATAGACGTCAAACTTAAGCCGCTTACCGGAACGGTAGACCTGGACTCCCATAGCGGAGCCCGCCTGGGCTATTAGCGCCCGGATCACATCCATTAGATTGAGACTTAGATCCTGGAGGAACTTGACTGTGTAGCTAACGAGGTTACCGCGCGAGGAGTCGGCCACTATATCCAGGAGTGAGTTCTTCCGGGCCGCAATAGCGCCCGGCCCAAGGTTGAGGTTAACATAGTGCTTAATAGCCGTCTCTAGCCGGACGGAGCTTACCGGGTCCGTTGCCCCGGCCGTCTGCGCGCTCCAGGCGACGGCCGGATTAGGATAAGCAATCCGGTTCGCGACGAGGCCGAGGTAATCGGCTCCGCTCAGCGTAATGAACGGGCCGTTGACGGAGCCGGACCCGCTCCGCGAGCCTGGTATGGAATCCGTATAGCCGGGCTGCTCGCATTTACCGCCGAATACAAAGAGGCCGCGCCAGTTGACCTCTACGATAAAGTCACCCGCCATCATCTGAGCCCACAAGGCATCTGAATAGGGCACGACCATCGACCAGGAGCCGACCGCGTTGTAATAGAGCTGAGCCGTCAGGGTGACAAACTGGAGCGGGCCAAGCGCCACAAGCGAGCTATTGTAGAACTGGACGAGGACGGATTCCTGCGATCCTGCCTGCGGAGGAGTATACGGGAGCGGAGGATTGAGTGCCCCGCTCGCGGCGGATGGGTTCTGGGTCCAGGCATCGACCGGGATGATTGCCATTATGCCCGCAGCCACCTATTCGTCCAGGTTACCGATATGCTGGTATTTACTGTAGAGCCCGCCATAGTGATGTTAATCCGGTTGTCGCCGGCCATAAGGCTCCAGAGGTCCCGGAGCGTCGATAGCACAAGCTGGTCCCAGACGTTCGCGCTCGTTGTCAGGTTTACCGCGTACTGGGTTCCGGGCTTGGTCGTTACCTGAACTACCTGCCCGGCCGGGATGGAGGTATTCAGGGCCCATTGCCGGCCAGTCGTCAGGTTCTTAATTGTTGGGGTTCCGGGTCCGGTAATGTTCCAGATAGGCCAGGCCTGTGAGTTCCCCTGGTTCGTGATAACCGCATCGCCAAGGATCGTCCCGCCCGTAATCGCGACCGGGAGGACCGGCAGGATTCCGGTCGCATTGTTGAGTGAGTAGACGAGGTTATTGGCGGCTAGGTCACTCCAGTATGGGTCCGGAGTCTGGAGCGTAAATGAGTAGAGGCAGGAGAACAATCCAACGTCCGGCGTATTCATCCCAGACGTACAATAGACCGGAATCTGCCGCGTGGAGCCGTCCGGCCTCTGGACCTGAATATAGCCCGGAGCCGGGAGCCCGTTCCGCCTATTGAAGAAGGCGCGCGTTAGCCGGTCCAGTATGTCATAATAATCGTCCTGCGAGTCCGAGGCCGGGTAACCCACTCCAATAGCCAGCGCTATTGCGCCTGGCTGCGGCAGGACAAGGTTCGCATAAGCCGTCCCGTCAAGCATCGGAATGACCTGGAGCGCAGTCGGTAGTCCCTCAATACCAGCAATACCCGCGCAGGCATAGCCATTCGTCATTGACATGTCATTAAGGTCCCAGGTATTCCCGTCTGGGTCAATGTAGTAAATCCCGAGTGGGGTGACATCGCCCATTAGGACCTCCGTCCCTGACGCTGTAGGCTGCCGTCCGTAATCGCCATAGCGGTAAAGGCCGACCGGACATGGCTCTCTATGGCGGCTCCGGTCAGGCCATCGAAGTGAGCGTGATAGGCCACTGCGGAGCCGTCGCCTCCGCGTGGCCGGCCTCCAGGACTGACCCATTCCGGCCCGCGCTCGCCAAACCTATACATTAGGCCGGTACCTAGGCCGAACCCGACGATGGGCTCTGTAACCGGGCCTCCGTCCGCGTAGCCGTGGCCGGAGCCTAGGGCTCCGAGTCCTGGCCCATAGACGTGCCTCGCGTAGTTAATGGCGGCTGCGATATTCGCGAGCGGGTCATAGATATTCCAGCTTGTGCCTGGTACGTGATAAGCGGCAAAGGTAGAGCCGATTACCTGCATAAGTCCCTTGGACGGGTCGCCTCGCTTAGCGTTTATATCCCACAGGTTAATGGCATTCGCATTGCCACCGCTCTCCGTTTGCATCTGATAAAGGACCCGGCCAAGAAGAGCCTGGGACATACCAAGCATTGACAGAGCCTGGGACGCGACTCCGGACCAGCGTGAGACTCCGCTACCGCCACCGCCTCCGATAAGGTGACTAAAGAAGCTGCCGAGAGAATGCCAAGCGGAGCTAACAAAGCTCGTTAGCTGACTCAGTACCGACTTATGAATGCCGGCCGCACTCGGGATATGGAGCCCTGGGATAAGTCCTCCGGCCGCGAATCGCTTGGTCCGGATGGCCTCCATGAAATCAATCCCGTAATGGCTAACGGAATCAGCAGGCTGCATGAACTCACCGCGAGAGGCCCATATGGGTACATCGTCCGCGCGAGGTCCGGAGCCCCAGGGAATCAGGCCTCCTGATGCCTTCCCGTACTGGGACCGGAAAGCGGGCGAGGCTATTGACTGCTGGGCCGGTGCCATCTTGACGCCGACATTGATTGTGCGGTCATGGATTCCCGCGAGCGAGCCGTTCACATTATCCCGGAAGCCATTGAACTTATTGGAGGCATCCCGGAGCTTGCCGCCGATACCGGGAATCCAGCCGAACGCCCAGGAGGCCGCCTGGAGTATCTTGCCGAATACCGTATGGACGACATCCCACATGCCATTGATGGCATTCTTGATAAAGGTCATCCCGCTATGCCAGAGCCCGGTAATGAAGTTGATCGTATTGCTCCAGGCCTTGTGGATAGAGCCACAGACGGAGTTCCAGACGGACTCGATCTGATGCCCGACCGCTACCCAGAAGTTGATAAACGCGCTCCACGCTCTATGAAGGAAGTTGACTGTGGCCGACCACGCATTATGAATAGCTCCGCAGGTCCGGTTCCAGGCCGCCTCCATCTGGTGGCCGGCGATTACCCAGAAGTTGATAAAGGCCGACCAGGCCCGGTGAATCGAATTCGTCATTACGGTCCAGGCCGTTGCCATCCCGTGCGTTACATTGTTCCAGGTAACGGCCATCGAATGGATGTTCTGGCTAAAGCGCCCGGTCATATAGGCCGCAAGCTCCGTCAGGACCGCGAGCGCCCGGAGCACAAAGACAATCAGCTGGACGAAAAAGTTAACCAGCTTCGCGAAGGCTTGTGGGTGCTGCGAGATCGTTGTGGCTATCTGGGTAATAGCGTCCGCGATCTCGCGCATCCAGCTTGACACCTGGGGTGTGATAGCATTAAGCATGGCCGCAAAGGCGACGGCGATTGCCTGAATGGATGACTGGACGGCGGGCTGGCCGAAGCTCCGGATAAACGTATCGGCAAACTGCCGGAACGGCCCGGCAATCGTACTGGCCGCGTGCTCGAATACCGGCGTCAGCTTATCCATCGTCTGGCGCGCGGTATTGAGGATGCTCTCTAGGACGTTAACCCACGACTGCCCGATTATCTCAAGGTCCTCCATAACGCGGTCCTTGAGCGTGTGGAACGTCGCCACGACCTCCGGGTTGCGGGCTGCGCCGATAGCCGCCATCCCGCCTATCATGCCGCCGAATCCCGCGACGATAAGCCCGCTTGTGGCTTCCGCGATAAACGGGAGCGCGGGCAGGCCCAGGGCTCCGGCGACGGCCATAGCCATCGGGCTCCCGGTAATCCCGCTCGCGGCCTGGCCGCCTGATCCTCCGGCTCCCGACCCAACCATCCCGATAGCACCCAGCATGCGGGTGGCGAGGCCGAGCCCGGCCTGGTCGCCAGTTTGATTGGCCTCGTGCTTCAGGAGCGCCAGCTGAGCGCGGGCCTCCACCGTATTGAACCGGACATCAATATTGCCGGCCTTCCGGGAGACAACGTCAAGCTCTTTCTCCAGGACTGCGATTTCCTTTAGCGCGGCATCCGACTTAATGTCAATGCCGATCTGCTTCTGGGATAGCGCGACTAGCTTAAGGCGGATCGCCTCCACCTTGCGGTCAACCGGGGAGGAGTCGCCGTCCAGCTTGACCTTTGGAAGCGTCTTGATAGCGGCCTCAATACGCTTCTTGAATGTGTCCGCGAATGCGCCTCCGGACCTCGCTCCCTCTGCGGCCATCTCCGGCCGCTTACGGCCCATCTCATCGACAATGCCCTTGGAGAGCCTCTGGCCGTATTCCTTCCCGATCGCATCAGAGGACGGAATGAGGTCAGCCGCAAGCTTGCGGTTCCAGCCGCGAGCGTCCGGGACTACGCCAACGGCGACGGAGCCTACAAAAATCTCGTCAGCCATTTCCTCTTCCCGTCATCCGGTCTAGCACGTCCTGTACGTCCTCGTCCGGGACATCGCGCAGCCTAGGGTCTAGGGTCCGTACGATATCCAGGTTCAGGACCCTAGCGGGCTTCCTACGGCTCGCTCCGGGCCTCCGGACCGGCTCCGGCCTAGGGACCTTAGAGTCTGACCGGCTCTGTACCTGGACCCAGGTAAGGTTGCGCACCTCGTCTATGAGTAGGGCCAGTAGGGACTCCACGCTGGACCACGATGCGCGCTCCGGCTCGAACTCCCTGGAGAATAGCTCATCCTCCGGGATTGAATTCCGCATCGCGGTTGCCAAGGCACTCTCCGGTGGAAGATGATCTACAAGGACCAGAAGCCGTCGCCACGATAGCCCGGCTCCCAGCTCGCGGAAGTCGGTGCCGTAGTAGCGCTGGAGATCTGCTTCTATCTCCTCCGGGAACGCCTGCGCGAGTTGCCAGGCCTGGATGATTTTCCCATTGTCATCCGGGCCTTGTGGCCGCAGGTCTGGAAGATCGCCTCAATCTGGAAGTTCTCCAGATCAGCATCGACCCACGCGCCGAACTCCTCTTTGTCCGCGATTACCTCCTGGGCCCATTGTTCCCAGTCGCCGGTAGAGGCCGCGCGCATAGCCGTACTCGACCAGGAGGCCGCGTGGCTAATGTGAATAACCACTCCGTCAATCCGGACCGATGTAGGCTCGCCCACGCGTTCCGCGCGGAGCTTATCACCCACGAGGTCTAGGTCAAGGTCTACTTCCTCCGGGAGGTCATCATCCAGCTCGCTGCCGAGCCCATCGACGCTCACGTGAAGTATCCCGTCATGTCCTTGCCGTAATCGATCCACCGCTTGGCGACGTAGATAGAGCCCGCGACGTTACCGGGATACATCGTGACGGTTAGGTCCGTCCCGGTAACGTCGGCCTGCTGAATCTGGTCGTTGCCGCGAGCGGTGACCTTGACGTTGGGCGCGTACAGGCGCATCTTCTTCAGGCCGTCGAATGAGTCCCAGATCATGGCGTAGCGGTTGTCCGCAGGCGGGTCCGGGATCGTGTAGCTGGCGATGAACGGCGTGACGGTGGCGGCCTTTAGCGGCGAGGTCGTGACCGGGAATACCGGCACGTCATCGTAAAGGCTCCGGACGTATGGGTTGAGGTACTCCAGGCAGGTCATCTGAACGCTCTTGGAGCCTCCGGTCAGGATCGTCCGGATAGGCGTCAGGGTCCCGGCCGCCGGAATGTCCTTGACCGTCTCGTCCAGCTTGAAGATGTAGCCGGAGGTATCGATCCACCCCATACAGTAGTAGCCGGTCAGGGTGGTGATATCCTCAAACCCGGTAACCGGGCCTGCGGTATTCTGAACCGCGAGCCAGGCAATTACGTCTCCGGCCGCGTAGAGGAGTGAGTTGTCCTTCTGCTTTCCTGGCCCTGCGACGAGAGGGTTTACAGCGTCGAATTCTTCGACCTCGTTTGACACCATTCCTCCTAGGAATGTATCTGGATCTCATAGGTTGCGGAATAACGGACGTAAGCTGGGTTCACCTCCGGGACAGGTCTTGGGCCGCTAATGACGGACGTATTCTGTATCACCCCATTCGGTACTATCTGGCTCATGAATCCCATTACATGGGCCTGGATCCTCCGCGCCGCAGAAGAGATATTCCCCTGCTCGGACTTAGGGCCGAACAGGTCAACGTCAACAATAGCCCGGTCGATATAGATATCACGGTTAGCTCCGGAGATCCGGTGGACCCGGCATATGATTGTGTCAGAATCCCCGGCCGGGAGGACCGTGACAAAGCGGATGTCGGGCTCTAGCGGCACAAGCGCATAGAGCAGAGCTGACTCCGCGTCCGGAAACGCACTAACAATACTCACCGGAGCCTCCTGAATGCGGCAAGCCGCAGAATGTGAATAGGCTCGCGTCCTCGGTGCCCGAACTCTACCCAGTAGGCTTCCGGCGAGTCATTGAATACAATGGCCTCCGCACGGTCATTCGTCGCGCCTCCGTGCGTATGGCTCCGGACGTGGAAGCTCGCCTTATAGCGTCCCCGGTGCGGGTCCTTCGCATCGTGGCTTACTGGGGCTGCCGCCTCCGCGCGAGCCCGTATGCGCTCCGCTACGCTCACCATAGCCTTCTCCATAAACGGAGCCCGGAGCATCCGGCCGACTCCGATGTGGTCCGGGTCATAGCGCGCGGTCACGACGAGACTCCGGTGACCTTTGACGCGCTTACCTGGACCGGCGCGGTATTCCCGGAGAATGGCGACTGCCAGGCCTGCGGGACTCCCCGGACCTCGTACTCAATATCATCCACGACGATGGCATCGACGTAGCTGATATCGGTACCGGGCGGGAGGAACACAGTAATGTCACTAGTCAGCCGGTCGGCAAACTGGAGTTCCTCGCCGCTCCCTCCGGGCTGTACCGCGCAGGGAGAGATATTCTCCTCCACAAATGCGTAGGTATCGTTGCCGTAGCCGTCCTGACCGGAGACGGATCGTCTCCGGAGCGTGACCGTCTGGCCGTAGGTAAACGGCATAACATCCTGACCTTGATCGTTCCCTGCGTCTTACGGTAATCCGACAGGGAGGTCTTCATGCCGGCATCCACAAGCGCAGCGCTAAGCCCGGCTCCGCTTGTCCGGCGCATCGAGTAGCTATAGGCTCCAATCGATTCTGACGCGAGCGTGGCTGACATTGTCGGTGTCGATAGCTCCGAGATAATGGCAGTACAGAGGACGGCCACAACGTCATCCGGGGATTCGACATAGCCGTGCGATCCCACAACCCGGAAGGACCCGCCCCACCAGAGCGTTTCCTCGTACCAGAATTCAGGCAGGTTAATGATCCCGGACTGGGACGGGTTCATTACGGTGATTGTATCAATGTCATCGAAGTGATACCAGGTAACCGGGATATCAGGAATCCCAGGGACCCCAGAGAGCGCGAGGACGGAATCCACAGAAGCCACGGGCCTCCAGGGAAGGACAATGATGCCGCCGTCCGCGTGAATGGTAATTGTGTCGGCACTGTACCAGGTAAAGTCCTCGCGGCAGTAGCGCCGGATGATTGCTGAGCCGTCGCGGAGGAGTGCGTCAACGCGCGCCATTTCCGTCTGGTTCAGGTTGCGGCCTAGCCTCGCCACGATATCATCCGGCGAGGCGAGGCTAGGCAGCGAGCCCATGAGACCTCCCTACTTGGTAGACCGGCCGGAGGACCTGCGGCTGGAGCCGGAGTCGTCCTCGTCATCGGAACTGGAGGCGACGGCCTGACGTTCCTCTTCTGCCTTCT
>Ga0207693_10002867_pt1 | contig 14941 bp, 9 predicted proteins | sample LARL81metaG_FD_184347 | JGI IMG/M metagenome (GOLD analysis project Ga0207693, IMG submission 184347) | Corn, switchgrass and miscanthus rhizosphere microbial communities from Kellogg Biological Station, Michigan, USA - LAR L8-1 metaG... | ecosystem: Host-associated > Plants > Roots >...
AGCCTCCCTCTCCCCTCAGGGGAGAGGGCAGGTGAGGGGCGTCGGTGACCCCGCGAACATGACCAATCTCCTGACCGCCGCCCCCCGTGACCGGAAAGCGCTCGCGGAGCTGAAGCGCCTGGGCTTCGCGGAGCCGCGCCGGGCCCTCGCCAACCTGCACGCGATGACGCCCGATCCGCGGGATGCCGAGCTGCTCTCGCCTCTCCTCCCCCGTCTCCTCCAGGAGATGGCGGAGGCACCCGATCCCGACATGGCGCTCAACAACCTCGAGCGCCTGGCCGCCCAGGGCGAGCGCGTCGCGCTGTTCCGGCTGCTCGGCGGTCATCCGGGCGCGCTTCACCTGGTGGCGCGGGTCGGCGGCACCAGCCAGTTCCTCGCCGACACCCTGCGGCGCCGGCCCACCCTTCTCTCGTGGCTCCTCGAGCCGGGCACGATGCGCCAGTGGCTTGCCGACGAGCTGGCCGCGGGCCTCGCCCAGAGCGCGAGCGCCTTCACCCGGCCGGAAGCGCGATGGAATGCCCTGCGCCGCTTCAAGTACCGTCAGCTCCTGCGCATCGCCAGCCGCGACATCCTGGGTGACGCCGACCTCACGGTGACCACGGAAGAGCTGTCGCGCATGGCCGATGTCTGCCTGGCCGCGGCGTGGCGGTGGACGGAGGAGGACCTGGGGCGGCGATTCGGACAGCCGCGCGCGGAGGACGGCACGCCCACGGGATTCGCGGTCATCGGCATGGGCAAGCTCGGCGGCGACGAGCTCAACTACTCGTCCGACATCGACCTCGTCTTCGTCTACGGCGACGACGGCTTCACCTCGGGCGGCGACGAGGGAAGCATCGCGAACGGCGACTACTTCGCGGCGGGCGCGCGCACCCTCGTGGAAGCGCTCGAGTCCGTCACGGACGAAGGCTATGCTTTCCGGGTGGACCTGCGCCTGCGTCCGGAAGGGCGCATGGGCGGCGTCGTCCTCTCGCTCGCCGGCTATGGCGCCTACCTCGAGGAGCGGGCCGAGCTCTGGGAGCGGCAGGCCCTCATCAAGGCGCGTTTCTGCGCGGGGGACGCCGGCGTGGGCGCGCGCTTCTTCGACCTCGTGCGTCCCTTCGTCTTCCGCGCCGGAATGGATCCCGACATCGTGGCCGCGGTGCGCGGCATGAAGACCCAGATCGACAGGTCCCTCCGCGCCAAGGGCGTCCAGCGCCGTCACGTCAAGCTGGGCGTGGGCGGCATCCGCGAGGTCGAGTTCCTCGTGCAGGCCCTCCAGCTCCTCTACTCGGGCGACGATCCCTGGCTGCGCGAGCGGAACAGCCTGCGCGCCATCTTCCGCCTGACCGAGCGCGGCTACCTGCCTCAGGCCCTCGGACGCTTTCTCGGCGAGGCCCTGATCTTTCTCCGGACCGTCGAGCATCGATTGCAGATCCTCGACGAGTTCCAGACTCACACCCTGCCGGAAGACGCGGCCGCCCTCGGGCGGCTGGCGCGACGGCTCGGCTGGACCCTGCCGCCCGTCGAGGCGCGTCGCCGCTTCGAGGCCGAATACCGGCGCATCACCCAGGGCGTGCACCAGGCCTTCACGGAGTTCTTCGCCGCACCGCCCGCAGCCCGGCAAGCCGCTCCGCGCATCCCCACCTACACCGCGCTCAAGGCCACCGGCTTCACCGATCCCGACCGGGCGCGCCAGAATCTCCGGCTCGTCCTCGAGGGGCGGCCCCTCGTGCCCTACGCGGAGCCCATGCGCCGCGCCCTCCACGCCATGTTTCCCGTGCTGCTCGAGGCGCTGTGGCAGAGCCCCGATCCCGACGAGGCCCTGAACCAGTTCGAGCGGTTCGTGGCCGCGGCGGGCCCACGCACCGCCTATCTCGAGCTGCTCGCCGAGCGTCCGGATCTCCTCGCCAATCTCGTCAAGCTCTGCGCGCGCGGCGAGCTCCTCACCCAGCTCCTCGTGACCCAGCCGGAGCTCCTGAACGGACTGGCCGATCACTCGACGTTCGCCTCTCCCCGGCGCCGGAGGTATTTCCGGAAAGCTCTCGCGTCCGCCATGGGTCCGCGGCTTTCGTTGTCCGAGCGCATGGATCGCCTGCGCAGAGCCAAGCAGGCCGAGGAGCTGGCCATCACTTGGCGCATGCTCCTCGGCGTGACGGATGCGGAGCGCTTCTCGCGCGAGATGACGGAGCTGGCGGAGGCCGCGCTGGCCGCGGGGTGGCTGATGGCTCTCGCGGGGACGGCGGAGGGCTCGGGCGTCCCGCGCAACGCGAAAAGCGAGCTGGTGGGCGCCTGTATCATCGGACTGGGTAAGTTCGGCGGGCGCGAGCTCTCGACGGGCTCCGACCTCGATCTCTTCGTGATCTACGGCGGGGCCGGCGAGACGGACGGAGCCGAGCGCGTCGAGGCCCATGTGTTCTACGATCGGGCGGTGGAGCTGCTCTCTTCCATCCTGGGCGACGTGACGGCGGCGGGGGTGGTGGTGCCCGTGGATCTGCGCCTCCGTCCGGGCTCCAAGGGCAGCGGATTCGCCTCGAGCCTCGAGGCGCTCGAGCAGTACTACCGGGAGTGGGCCGATCCGTGGGAGCGGCAGACCCTCACGCGCGCGCGCCTCGTGGGAGGCGATCCGCGGCTCGGCCGCGCGGTGAGGCAGGAGATCCGCGCTCTCGTGTATGGTCGTGAGGCGCCGCCCCCCGATCTCAAGGAGATGCGGGAGCTCCGCGGGCGCATGCAGAAGGAGCTGGGCAAGGAGACGCCCGGACGGCTGCACGTCAAATTCGGGCGAGGAGGACTGGTCGACGTGGAGTTCATCACTCAGGCGATACAGATGACGCATGGCAAACGGCATCCGGCGATCCGGAGCCCGCATACCGTGACCGCGCTCGGGGCGATCGGGCGCGCCGGTCTCCTCCCCACCGACGAGGCGGACACGCTGGCCGGGCACTACCGCTTCCTCCGCCGGGTCTCCGCGGACCTGCGGCTCTTCGGCGCCCGGCCCACCGACACCCTGGACCTGGCCGGACCCATCCCCGCGCGGCTCGCCAAGAGCCTCGAGTATCCCTCGCGCAAGGAGTTCCTCGAGGACTATCGGCGCCGCACCTCCTGGGTGCGCGCGCTCTACGATCGCGTGGTGCCGGCATGAGCGCGCGTTTCTTCGTGGTGGACGGGCCGGGGTTTCTCTACCGCGCCTATCACGCTCTGCCCTATCTCTCCAACTCCAAGGGCCAGGCGACCCACGCCGTGCGCGGAGTGTCCACCATGCTCCTGAAGCTGCTCCGCGAGGAGAACCCGGCGTACGCGGCGGTGGCGTGGGATCCGCCGGGCCCCACCTTTCGCGAGGAGAAGCTCCCGGCTTACAAGGAGACGCGTCCGGGGATGCCCGACGATCTCCGCAGCCAGATCACCCTCGTCAAGCGAGTCTTCGAGGCGCTCCGGCTGCCCCTCCTCGAGGTACCGGGCTTCGAGGCCGACGATGTGCTGGGCACGCTGGTCGACCGGATGCGGAGCGAGGCGGTGGAGATGGTGCTCGTCACCGCCGACAAGGACATGCTCCAGCTCGTCGGCCCCGGCGTGCGCGTGCTCTCCACGAACGTGCGCGGTGAGCCGATCTGGTTCGACGACGAGGCGGTCACCGCCAAGTGGGGGGTCACTCCCAAGCAGATTCCCGATCTCCTCGCCCTCATGGGCGACACCATCGACAACATTCCCGGCGTGCCCGGAGTCGGCGAGAAGACGGCGGTCAAGCTCATCTCCCAGTTCGGCAGCGTGGAGCGGCTCTACGAGAACCTCACCCTCGTGCAAGGCAAGGTAAGGGAGACGCTCGCCACCCATCGGGAGCAGGCGTTTCTCTCCCGCGAGCTGGCCACCGTGAGCACGCGCGTGCCCATCGCCCAGGACCTCGACGCCTTCAAGCGCCAGGAGCCGGACTGGGAGCGTCTCCGGGGGCTCTGGACGGAGCTCGAGTTCGAGGCCTTGCTGCGCCAGCTCCCCGCCGCGGAGACGCCGGCCGCGGTCACCGAGACGCTGCCTGGCCTCGAGGGACCCGAGGCGCTCCGGCAATGGCTGGCCGACGTCCCCCCCGGCGATCCCGTGGCGGTGGATTGGGTCGGCGAGGGAGGGCCGCCGGGGCCTGAGCTTTCTTCGCTCGGCATCTATCATCCCGCCGCGGGCGCCGCCATCCTCAAGCTGGGGACGGAAGCGCCGGATTTCGGCAGCCGCCGCCTCGTCGGGCACGACATCAAGCACGTGGTCGAATGGTGGCTGACCCGTGGCACTCCGCCCGCCTTCGACGACGTGGCGGTGGGCGCGTACCTCCTCAATCCCGCGCGCACGAGCTACAAGCTTGCCGAGGTCAGCGCGGAGCTCCTGGGCGAGGGACCCGGGCTGGCCGCGGCGGGCAGCCGCGCGCGCTGGGTCTGGCAGATCTGGGAGATGCTGCCGCGCGCCCTCAAGGAGGTGAGCCTCCACACCCTGTATGGAGATCTCGAGCAGCCGCTCGTGCCCGTGCTGGCGGCCATGGAGCGCCACGGTATCCGCGTGGATCCGGCGCGCCTCGAGGACTTCTCCAAGGAGCTCGATCTGACCCTGGAGCGGCTCACCCGCGAGATCTACGGACTGGCCGGAGAGGAATTCAACATCGGGTCGCCCAAGCAGATGGCGCACATCCTGTTCGAGAAGCTCAAGCTGCCCCCCGTCAAGAAGACCAAGACCGGCTACTCGACCGACGCGGATGTCCTCGAGCAGCTCGCTCTCGGCCACGAGCTGCCCGCGAAGATCATCGAGCACCGGACCCTCGCCAAGCTCAAGTCCACCTATGCCGACGCCCTGCCCGTCATGATCAATGCCGCCACCGGGCGCATCCACACGTCCTTCAACCAGCTCGTGGCCGCCACGGGACGATTGTCGTCGTCCACGCCCAACCTCCAGAACATTCCCATCCGCACCGAGCTCGGTCGCCGCATCCGCGCCGCCTTCGTGCCGGAGCCCGGCTGGCGCTTCGTGGCCGCCGACTACTCGCAGATCGAGCTGCGCATCCTCGCCCACGTCTCGGGGGAGGAGAGCCTCCTCGCCGCCTTCCGGGCGGGAGAGGACATCCACCGGCGCACCGCCGCCGAGGTCTTCGGCGTCGAGCTGGCCGCCGTCACCTCCGAGCAGCGGGACGTGGCCAAGACCACGAACTTCTCCATCATCTACGGAGTGACCGCCTTCGGGCTCTCCCGCGGCCTCTCCATCTCTCCCAAGCAGGCCCAGGAGTTCCTCGATCGCTTCTTCGAGCGGCATCCGAAGGTGAAGGCCTATCTGGAGCGCACGGTGGCCGAGGGGCGCGAGCGCGGGTTCGTCCAGACTCTCCTCGGCCGGCGCCGCTATATTCCGGAGCTCAAGAGCGGCAATCCGAATCTCAGGAGCTTTGCCGAGCGCATGGCGACCAATGCGCCGGTTCAGGGCACGGCGGCCGATCTGATCAAGATCGCCATGGTGCGCATGGCCAAGGCCCTCGCGGAGAGCGGCCTCGAGGGCCGCATGCTCCTCCAGGTGCACGATGAGCTCCTCTTCGAGGCGCCCGAGGCCGAGGTGCCGCGCCTGGAGGCCCTCGCGCGGCAGGTGATGGAATCGGCCATGACCCTCGACGTGCCGCTCAAGGTCGACATCAAGACGGGAGTGGACTGGGCGCAGGCGTGAGACGCTTCCTCCTCGTCGGCCTCACCGGCAGCATCGCCACCGGCAAGAGCACGGTGAGCCGGATGTTCGCCCATCTGGGGGCCCGCGTGCTCGACGCGGATCTCCTCGCCCGCGAGGTGGTCATGCCCGGCCAGCCCGCCTATCTCAAGATCGTGGAGGAGTTCGGGCAGGGGGTGGTCCAGGACGACGGCACCCTCGACCGCAAGGCCCTCGGGGCCATCGTCTTCGCGAAGCCGGCGCGAAGGAAGCGTCTCGAGGAGATCACCCATCCCGCCATCGCGGCACGGCAGCAGCGCATTCTCTCCGTGCTCGACGAGGAGGCGTTCGAAGGCATCGTCATCTGGGACGTGGCCCTCCTCTTCGAGACGGGCGGGGTGGCGAGGATGGATCGCGTGGTGGTGGTGGCGACCGATCCCGAGACAGAGCTGGCCCGTCTCATGTCGCGCGACGGGATGGCGGAGGCCGACGCCCGCGCACGCATCGCGAGCCAGATGCCCGTGGCCGAGAAGGCGAAGCGCGCGCACTACGTCATCGACAATTCCGGCGACCGTGCCTTTACCGAGCACCAGGTCAAAGTGGTGTACGAGGCCCTCCTCGGCGAGCTCGCGGCCAGGCTCCGGGCGTGAGCCCGCGCCGGAATGCCCGGGCCCTCGTCCCTCCGCCCAAGCGCTACCCGGGCTCGGGCAAGACACGGGCCCTCGGCCAGCATTTCCTCCGCGACGACGCCGTCTCCGAGCGCATCGTGTCGCTGGTGGCCCCGACTTCCCGGGATCTCGTCCTCGAGATCGGACCGGGGCACGGCGCCCTCACCGGTCACCTCGCCCGCGCGGCCGGGCGACTTCTGGCCATCGAAGTCGATGCGGGGCTGGCGGCCACCCTCATGGAGCGCTTCGCTGACGCGACCCATGTCGAGATCCGGATGGCCGATGCTCGGTCTTTCGACTACTCGGGGCTGCCCGCCCTCAAGCCGGATCCGTCCGGTCGTGTGCTGATCATCGGCAATTTGCCATACAGCGTGGGCAAGCCCATTCTCATGGCCCTTGTCGAGGCCGGGAAGGCCATCGACGAGATGGCTCTCATGCTTCAGAAGGAAGTCGCCGAGCGCGTGGCCGCCCTCCCCGGGGGCAGGACATATGGAAGCCTGACGGTTCTGACGCAGCTCGCCTGTGAGGCGCACCTGGCTTTCACGGTGCCGCCCGGAGCCTTCAGGCCCCCGCCGCAGGTCGACTCGGCGGTTCTCCACCTGCGTGTGCGCCCCGAGCCCCGCGTGACCGCCCCGGACACCCCCCGATTCCGTGAGGTCGTGCTGGCCGCCTTCGGCCAGCGCCGAAAGAATCTGGCCAATGCCCTCGCGACCGGTCTCGGCCTCAGTCCCGACCGTGCCCGAACCCTGTGCGCCGAGGCCGACATCGATCCAGGCCGTCGCGCGGAAACACTCTCCTTCGACGAGTTCGTCCGCCTCGCCATCTCCGCCTCGCGCCACTGACCGCGCCGTAGTCACGCGTGGCGCGTACGGGGCAAGAAGCACCGCTTGTAGTCGGCGGGTGGCGGAGGGCGCGGGGGTGCGCTCCCCAGACCACGCCGAGTCGCAGTCCGCGGGGCCACTCTTGGCCCGCCACGAGATGTTGGTTTGGGGCTTCGAAGAATCCCCCCAGAAGACACGGGCCCGGGGAGCGCACCCCCGCGCCCACCGCCACCCGGCCACCTCGCGCTCCCTGCACTCGGAGGTCGGCTGCGCGCGCCCCGTTTTTTCGCCCCCGCGCGACGGGGTGGTAGGATGACTGCGCCGCCGTGAGTACCCTTTACCGACCCGAGCCTGTCCCGATCGACGTCCCCAGCGAACCCTCCGTCCGCCTGATTCCCCTGGGCGGCCTCGGCGAGATCGGCCTCAATATGATGCTGGTGGAATCGGGAGACGACATCGTGGCCGTGGATTGCGGCCTCCTCTTTCCCGACGACGAGATGCCCGGGGTGGACTACGTCATCCCCGATTTCACCTATCTTCGCGAGCACCGGGAGCGATTCCGCGCCGTCGTGCTCACCCACGGCCACGAGGATCACGTGGGCGCCCTCTCCTATCTCCTGCGTGAATTCGACGTGCCCGTGTACGGCACGCCGCTCACCCTCGCCATCGCGCGCCACCGCCTGCAGGAGCAGGGCGTGCTCGAGCGCGCGGATCTCCGTTCCTACGAGCCCGGAGACGAGATCAGGGCGGGCGGCTTCGTCATCCTCCCCATCCGCGTCACCCACTCCATCGCCGACGGCATCGGGCTCGCCATCGAGACGCCGGTGGGCACCGTCATCCACACCGGCGATTTCAAGCTCGACCCGCGTCCCGTGGACGCCGAGCAGCCCGACTACGCCAAGTTCGCCGCCCTCGGCGAGCGCGGGGTGCTCTGTCTCTGCTCGGATTCCACCAATGTGGGCCGGCCGGGACGCACCGGATCGGAGACCGAGGTGGGCGAGGCGCTGCAGGGCCGCTTCGCCGAGGCTCCGGGGCGGATTCTCGTGGCCACCTTCGCCTCGCATATCCACCGGATCCAGCAGGTCCTGAACCTGGCCGCGGCGGGCGGGCGGAAGGTGGCCCTCCTCGGCCGCAGCATGGTCGCCAATGTCGCCGTCGCCTCGGAGATGGGCTACCTCAAGGTTCCCGAGGGGCTGCTCGTCTCCCTCGAGGATCTGGGCGGGCTCCCCGCGCGCAAGCAGGTCATCCTCTCCACGGGCAGCCAGGGCGAGACCCACTCCGCCGTCTCCTTGATTGCCGCGGGCGAGCACAAGTACGTGGAGGTGGGACCCGGCGATCTCGTGATCTTCTCGTCACGCGTTATTCCAGGCAACGAGCGGGTGATCGGGCGCGCCATCAATGCTCTCCTCAAGCGCGGGGCCGAGGTGCTCTGGGAGGACGTGGCTTTTGTCCACGTCTCCGGCCACGCGAGCCAGGAGGATCTGGAGCAGATGATCACGCTGACCCGCCCGAAATACTTCATGCCCGTGCATGGCGAGTATCGCCACCTTCTCCAGCATTCCCGGCTCGCCGAGAAGGCCGGGGTTCCCCGCGACCAGATCTTCCTCGTGGAGGACGGGCTGGGGCTCGAGCTCAGCAAATCGGGTGCCCGGGTCCTCGGCGGGTATCCCGCGGGGCGAGTCTTCGTGGACGGCAAGGGCATCGGCGATGTGGGGCAGGTCGTGCTGCGCGACCGCCAGCTTCTCGCCGAGGCGGGCATGGTGGTGGTGGCGCTGACCGTGGACAAGACCACGGGCTCGGTGGTGGCGGGACCCGAGATCGCCTCCCGCGGGTTCGTATACATGAAGGAGTCCGACGAGCTCATGGACGAGGTGAAGCAGGCGGTGCGCGCGGCCCTCGCCGCCCGCCAGGAACCGGAAGTGATAGACCGCGAGCTCGTCGGCGCCGTGGTGCGGAGCGCGGTGCGCCGCTTCATCAACCAGCGCTTCGATCGCAAGCCGGTGGTGATTCCGCTGGTCCTGGAGGTCTGATGGCCGCCCCCGCCCAAGAGCGCCCCACCGTCCCCGTGTCCGCTTCGAAAGGCGAGGGACCGGCGCGCGTCTCCCGCAAGGTCAAGCGCGAGCAGGGCCGATGGGTGCGCGAGGTCAAGGGCATCCTCGCCCTCGCCCTGTCGGGCTTCGGCTTCGTGGCGCTCTACGCCTACGACCCGACGCTCCATCTCTTCGACCAGACGAGCCCGGTGGGCCCCGTAGGCGTGTGGCTGGGCTGGGCGTTCTTCTGGGCGTTCGGCTACGCGGGCTATCTCTTCCCGCTTCTCCTCGCCGGCTACGGCGCCTCCGCCTTCATCCGCTCGCGCATGGTCACGGGATGGCCCGCGGTGGCGGGCCTGGGCCTGCTCCTGATCAGCGTCACCGGCATCCTCACGCGGCTCAGCGACACCCTCGCCGTCCAGCGCATCCACAAGGGCGGCGTGGTCGGCTGGGCGGTCTCGGAGGCTCTGCGCGCCTCCATGGGAAGCGTGGGCACGTGGATCATCCTGCTCGCCATCGTCCCCGTGGCCGTCCTGTTCATCACGCGCGTCTCGCTCCACGTGATGTTGCAGGCCATCGGCCGGCGGCTCGGCTTCCTCGACGAGAAGAAGGCGGCGAGCGCGAAGGTGGCCGCGCCTCGCCTCGATCCCGCCATCGCGCCCGACGAGTCGATGGAGCCGCCGCGCCTGGTGGTCAAGGAGCCGCCCAAGCCCAAGGGCTCCCTCGTCGAGAAAGGTCTCGCGTGGCAGGAGACCTTCGATTTCGGCAAGGGCGGCGCGCGCGCTTTCCAGCTCCCGCCCGTGGGACTGCTCCAGGCCGCTCCCGCCTCGGAGCTCAAGCGGACGCGCGAGGAGCTCGAGGCCAACGCTCAGACCCTCAAGAAGAAGCTCGAGGACTTCGGAGTGGGTGGCCACATCGTGCAGGCGAGCCCCGGGCCTGTCATCACGTCATACGAGTTCGAGCCCGCGGCGGGGGTCAAGGTGAGCCAGGTGGTGAACCTGTCCGACGACCTCGCCCTCGCCATGAAGGCGGCGGCCGTGCGCATCATCGGCCCCATTCCGGGGCGGGGCACGGTGGCGGTGGAGGTGCCGAATCCCGAGACGCTGACCGTGTACCTGCGGGAGATCCTCGTCTCCCCCGAGTTCGTCGAGTCCAAAGGCAAGCTCCCCCTCGCTCTCGGCAAGGACACCACGGGCAATCCGGTGGTGTCCGACCTCACCTCCATGCCGCACCTGCTCATCGCGGGCTCGACGGGCAGCGGCAAGAGCGTGGGCCTCAACACCATGATCTGCTCGCTCCTCTACAAGGCCACCCCCGCCGACGTGCGCTTCCTCCTCATCGATCCCAAGCGGCTCGAGCTCGGCATCTACGAGCAGATCCCGCATCTGCTCGCTCCGGTGGTCACCGACGCCAAGGAGGCCTCGGCGCGCCTCAAGTGGATCGTGGGTAAGATGGACGAGCGCTACAAGCAGCTCCAGGCCAAGGCGGTGCGCAACATCGAGGGCTACAACAAGGAAGTGCCGCCGGAGGAGAAGCTGCCGTACTGGGTGGTGGTGGTCGACGAGCTGGCCGACCTCATGATGGTCTCCGCGGGGGAGGTCCAGAACTCGCTGGTGCGCTTGGCGCAGATCGCGCGGGCGGTGGGCATCCACCTGATCGTGGCGACCCAGCGCCCCTCGGTGGACGTGGTCACGGGCCTCATCAAGGCGAACTTCCCGACGCGCATCGCCTTCCAGGTCGCCTCCAAGGTCGACTCGCGCACTGTCCTCGACGCCAACGGCGCCGAGCAGCTCCTGGGGCGAGGCGACATGATCTTCGTGCCGCCGGGTGCGTCGCGCCAGATGCGCGTGCACGGCTGCTGGGTCGCCGACAACGAGGTCAAGGCCATCTGCGAGTTTCTGCGCAAGCAGGGCTCGGCGGTGTACGAGAAGGTCGAGCTGCCCGCGATCGACGATGGTGGGAGCGGGGGGGACGGCGAGGCGCGGGACGACGTCTACTGGGATGCCGTGAATCTCGTCATCGCCCAGCGCGCGGCCTCCATCTCCTTCCTGCAGCGGCGTCTCGGCCTCGGCTATCCCAAGGCCGCGCGCTTCATCGACATGATGGAGCAGGACCACATCATCGGTCCCGGGCAGGGGGCCAAGCCGCGCGAGATCCTCGTCGGCCCCGAGTATCTGTCGAAGCGCGGTAAGTGATGACCAGGGGCGCCAGGTTGCTCCTCGCCGCGTGGCTGCTCCTTCTGCCCGTCTACGCTTCCGCCCAGACTCCCGACCTCGACGCGGTGGTGAACGGCCTCGAGTCCACCTACGGAAGGATGAACGACCTCAAGGCCGACTTCACCCAGGTGGCGAAGAACCGGAGCCTGGGGCAGGACGTCAAGGCCGAGGGGACGGTCTACTTGAAGAAGGGCGGCAAGATGCGCTGGGAGTACAAGAGCCCGTCGCCGCAGCAGATCGTCTCGGACGGCACCTATCTCTGGGTCTACACGCCGGAGCTGAACCAGGTGAACAAGGGCGACGCCCCCAAGGCCCTCGCGGGCCCCGCGGGGAGCTTTCTCCAGGGGCTGGGCAAGGTCCGCGAGGAGTTCACCGTGCGCTTCCTGAACCCGGCGAACAAGACGGACGGCGCGGGCCGCCCCGTCCTCGATCTCATCCCGAAGAAGCCCACGCCGCTCCTCACCCGCCTCGTGCTCACCCTCGACCCCAAGGACTATGTCGTCCGCGAGGCCGTGCTCTACGACCAGCTTCAGAACACCGTGACCATGTCGTTCAATCGGGTGGTCATCAATTCCGCTCTCAGTGATAACCTTTTCGCGTTCACGCCGCCCAAGGGGGCGGCGGTGGTGCCGCTCGACATTCGCTAGAGGCGCGGGAGGAGCCCATGGCCGCCGAGAACAGCTTCGACATCGCGTGCAAGCTCGACATGCAGGAGGTCGCCAACGCCGTCAACCAGGCCAAGCGGGAGATCGAGACCCGCTACGACCTCAAGGGATCCAAGAACGACATCGTCGAGGAGAAGATGGACCTCGTCCTCACCTCCGCCGACGACATGAAGCTCAAGGCCGTGCTCGATATCCTCCAGTCCAAGCTCCACCGGCGCGGCGTCGACCTCAAGGCGCTCACCATCAAGGACCCGGAGTCCGCGGCGGGGGGAACTCTGCGGCAGCGCATCACCCTCCAGGACGGCATTCCCATGGACAAGGCCAAGGAGATCGTGCGGCTCATCAAGGATTCCAAGATCCGGGTCCAGGCCTCCATCCAGGAGAACCAGGTGCGCGTGTCGGGCAAGAACCGCGACGATCTCCAGGCCATCATCGCCCTCGTGAAATCGAAGGACCTGGGGGTCGCCCTCCAGTTCACGAACTACCGGTCGACCTAGGGCCATGAAGAGGCTTCTCCCCGCCGTGCTCGGCGCGGCCGTGCTGCAGGTCGTGGTGCCCCTCGCGCACGCGCAGAACCTCAACGAGCTGTTCAGCAGGGTCAATCCCTCCGTGGTGGTGATCCGGGCGAAGGGGCGCGACGTGAGCAATGTCGGCGTCACCCGCTTCAGCGAGACGGGCTCGGGCGTGCTCGTCACGGCGGATGGCAAGGTGATGACGGCCGCGCACGTCGTGAACGCGATGGACGAGATCACGGTGGAGGCGGTAGGGGGCGCGCAGGTCATTGCCCGGGTCATCGCCTCCGAGCCCGGCGCCGACCTCTCGCTTCTCCAGCTCGAGCGGGTGCCCGCGGACATGAAGCCAAGCCCGATGGCAGATTCGCGCACGGTGAGGGTGGGCGACCAGGTCATGATCATCGGCGCCCCCTACGGCCTGTCCCACTCCATGAGCGTGGGATGGATCAGCGCGCGCTGGCCACCCAACACCGTGTACAAGAGCATGCCCCTGGCCGAGTTCTTCCAGACCACAGCCACGATCAACACTGGCAATTCCGGCGGGCCCATGTTCAACATGGCGGGGGAGGTCATCGGCATCGTCAGCCACAACATCTCGAAATCCGGGGGAAGCGAGGGTCTGGGCTTCGTGGTCACCATCAACACCGCCAAGAAGCTGCTCCTCGAGCGCAAATCCTTCTGGAGCGGCATCGACGGCACCATGCTCACCGGCGATCTCGCGGCCATCTTCAATCTGCCGGAGCCCGCGGGCTTTCTCGTCAAGACGGTGGCTCAGGGCTCGGTGGGATGGGAAATGGGCCTCCTCGGTGGGGACAAGATCGCGACGATCGCCGGCCAGCAGATCGCCGTGGGCGGCGACGTCATCCTCTCTGTGGACGACATGCCCGTGGGGTCCGACGACAACATCGAAAAGCTCCGGCACCGGCTCTCCGCCGAGCCATCGGGAACGCCCTTCAAGATGAAGGTGCTGCGCGCCGGCAAGATCGTCGTGCTCGTCGGCAAGACCCAGTAGGCGGCTCCACGCCCCGGCCCGAGCCAGATTTCTCGACGGGCCGTTTGACTCACCACGATACCGTGTGGGATCATAACCCCGCGTCATGAAAGTCCATTTCACCACTCTCGGCTGCCCCAAGAACCAGGTCGACTCCGAGCTGATGCTGGGCATGCTCTCCCGGTCCGGTCACGAAATCACCGACGTGGCCGAGACGGCGGACTGCCTCGTCGTCAACACCTGCGCCTTCATCGACCGCGCGCGCGAAGAATCGGTGCAGACCATTCTTGAGCTGGCGAAAGTCAAGGAGGCGGGACGGGCGCGGACGCTCATCGTGACGGGCTGTCTCACCCAGCGCTACGGCGGGGAGATCCTGAGCGAGATTCCCGAGGTCACGGCCATCCTCGGCACCTCCGAGCTCGACAAGATCGTGGCCCTCGTCAATCAGGCCGAGGGCAGGCAGGACTGGGTGACGAGCGCCCCGCCCGGCTACCTGTACGATGCGAGCACCCCGCGTCTCCTTACCGCGCGCGTGCCCTACGCCTACGTGAAGATCGCCGAGGGCTGCGACATGGGCTGCACCTTCTGCGCGATCCCCCAGTTCCGCGGAGTGCACCGGAGCCGGCCGCTCCCCGACATCGTGGCCGAGGTGGAAGGGCTGGCCCGCCGGGGGATACAGGAGGCGATTCTCGTCTCGCAGGACACGCTCGCCTATGGTCGCGAGCTCTCCGGCAACGGCGACATCGGCGACCTCCTCCTCGCCCTCTCCGACACGCGCATGCCGTGGATTCGGCCCATGTATCTTCATCCCGCCCACGTGAACGATCGGCTCGTCGACAAGTGGGCGCGGGCCCGCATCGTTCCCTACCTCGACATGCCTGTGCAGCACGGCGACGACGGGATCCTGCGTGCCATGCGCCGGGCGGTGACCGCGCGCCGCATGAAGGACATCGTGGCGCAGTTCCGCGGGGCCATCCCGGGGCTGACCATTCGCACCACGGTGCTCGTGGGCTTCCCCGGCGAGACGGAAGCCGCCTTCGACAATCTCCTCGCCTTCATCGAGGACGCGGCCTTCGACCGCCTGGGCGTCTTCACCTATTCCGTCGAGGAGGGCACGCCCGCCGCCACCATGCCCGACCAGGTACCGGCCGAGGTGATGGCGGAGCGGATCCGAGCCGAGAAATGACACCGGAGACGACGCGCCGGCTGGTGCTGGCGATCGGCCACTTCTTCCTCGTCGTCGTCGTGGCGGTGCTGTTCAACTTCCTCGTCGAGGTGTCGATCCCGCACGCCACCCCGAACCGGTTTCCGATGACGTACCTGCTCGAGCTCTACGTCAAGGGCATCATCGACCCACGTGCCCAGCGGGCGATCGCCGAAGCGCTTCCCTGGACACTCTCCCTTCTG
>Ga0207693_10002868_pt1 | contig 14933 bp, 13 predicted proteins | sample LARL81metaG_FD_184347 | JGI IMG/M metagenome (GOLD analysis project Ga0207693, IMG submission 184347) | Corn, switchgrass and miscanthus rhizosphere microbial communities from Kellogg Biological Station, Michigan, USA - LAR L8-1 metaG... | ecosystem: Host-associated > Plants > Roots >...
CGCTTGCCGAGATGGAGTGGACACGCAGCTGGGGCAAGACGACGGTGACCCTGGAGCCGGTCGGCGTCGCCGGACTGATTACCGCGTGGAATGCGAATGTACTGTTTGTTTGCCTCAAGCTCGCCTCCGCCGTCGCCGCGGGCTGCACCGTCGTAATCAAGCCCAGCGAGGTAAGCTCGTTGCAGACGCGGGTTTTGATCGAGGCGCTCCATGAGGCCAAGCTGCCAAAGGGCCTTCTCAACGTCGTCACCGGCCGAGGGGATGTCGTCGGCGCCGAGCTCGTACGCAATCCCGACGTGAACAAGATCTCGTTCACGGGTTCGGTTGCGGTGGGCGAAGGCATCATGCGCGACGGCGCCGCGACGATGAAGCGCGTCACGCTCGAGCTGGGCGGCAAATCGCCCACGATCCTGCTCGATGATGCCAATTTCGATCAGGCGATCCCGGCGGCGCTCGGCATGGCATTTATGAATAGCGGCCAAGCCTGCGCCGCAGGGACGCGGCTTCTGGTGCCAAGCAAGCGGCTCGACGCCGCCAAGCGCGTCATCGTAAACGCCATGCGCACCGTCACCGTCGGCGATCCGGCCGATCCGAAGATCGCCGTCGGACCGATGGTGTCGCAGAATCAGTACGACCGCGTGCAATCCTACATCCGCAAGGGCATTGAAGAAGGCGCCGAGGTGCTGGTCGGGGGCGAGGGCCGTCCGCAAGGTCTCGAAGCGGGCTACTTCGTCAAGCCCACGGTGTTCGTCAATGTGAAGAACGACATGACGATCGCTCGCGAAGAGATTTTCGGCCCCGTGCTCAGTGTCATTGCCTACGATACCGAAGACGATGCGATTGCGATCGCAAACGACTCCAGATATGGCCTGCACGCAGCCGTTCTCGGCACCGACCTCGCCCGCGCGCGCCGCGTGGGCTCTCGGTTGCGAACCGGCCGGGTGGTGATCAACGGCATGACGGACGATCCGCAGGCGCCTTGGGGCGGATTCAAATATTCCGGCGTCGGCCGAGAATATGGCCAATACGGGATCGAAGCATTTCTCGAAACCCGCGCCATCCTAGAGGCCTGAGAAGAGCACCCGATGAGCAAGCACGTCGCCATCTCGCCGGAGGAGGCCGCGGATCGCCTCGCCATCCGGGAGCTCATCGAGGCCTATGCGCACTGCGCAGATCGTCGCGATGCCAAAGGCCAGATGGCTCTGTTCACCCTGGACACCCATTTCGTGGTGTACATGAACGCCAAAGGTGCGAAGCCTTCCCAAGAGTTACACTCGCGCGACGCACTTGCTCCGGTCTTCGCAGACCTGAACCAGTACGCTGCCACAATGCATTTCGTCGGACAGAATACAATCTTCACGCTGAAGGGCGATCGCGCCACAGGTGAAGCCTACTGCATTGCGCACCACCTCACGGTCAATGGCGAAAAGCGACACTTGATGGTCGCCTATCTCCGCTACCTCGACACCTTCGCAAAGATCGACGGGGCGTGGCTGTTTGCCGAGCGCCTGCTCTACGTCGACTGGCTGGAGCAGCGTGCACTATCATGAACGCTCCGGCGCCGAGCCAGGCACGTCTTGTGATCGTGGGCGCGACGGGAATGGTACGCGGGTATGCTCTGCGCTACGCGCTCAACTACCCTGCTATCGGACTTGTGACGACGATCGGGCGAAGATCGCTCTGCATCTCGCATCCCAAGCTGAAAGAGGTTGTGCATCAGGACTTCGCCGACTGCTCTGCGCTCGCGGACGCGCTCGCGGGCCAAGATGCGGCGGTCTTTTGCCTCGGCGCGTATACTGGAGCGGTGTTGGATGCGGCGCTCCGCAAGGTCACGGTCGACTACACCATCGAGTTCGCACGGGTTTTCCGTGCCGCCAGCCCTGCTGCGGTCTTTTCGTTTTTGAGTGGCAGTGGCGCGGACCCGACGGGACGAAGCCGGCTGGCTTTCGCCCGCTACAAGGGAGAGGTTGAGAAGGCGCTGCTCGCGGCGGGATTTTCGCGCCTCTACATCTTCCGGCCAGCTTATATCTATCCAGTAGAGCCGCGCAAAGAACCGAATTTCAGCTACCGCGTCTTGCGTAGCATCTATCCGGTGTTTCGGAAGCTGTTTCCCAACCAGGTCATTCGGGCTGATGATTTGGCTCACGCGATGGTGGATGTTGTCGTGCGGGGAACAGATAAGCCCGAAAGCCGCATATTAGAAAACCGTGACATCCGAGCTATTGTGAAGTCGTATCACTCCTCAGCTTACTGAACGCGCCGGGCGGCGAACGCCAAGCCTGCCGCGAGCAGATCGCCGAGCGCAAGACCGTCAACATCTGCCGTTACGGAACCTATTGTATATTGCTGCGATGCACTTTGTTGCTTTTGGCACGACTCTGCCGAGTCCGGATGTCCGCATCTACGGAGAGTTTCGGAGGGTAAGCGGACTGTTCTTGGACATGCACCTGATTAGCCGCAGACCCCATCATCAAAGCCTTATACAGTTCCTCTGAATCGCCTGACCCCACCGGAGGGTCAAATGGCAATCTACTTCGAACGGAGAGAATTTGTAGCCGCGCTCGGTGGCGTGGCAACGTGGCCACTTGTGGCGCGCACGCAGCAACCGGCGATGCCGGTGATCGGATTTATCAACGGCGGATCAGTGCGGCCGCGTTTGTCGTCAAGATAGTCAATGGGGCAAAGCCTGCCGATCTCCCGATAGAGCAACAGGGCAACCGATCACCGACCGTCGTTTTCGGGGCATAGCGGTAAATGCATGGGCGCGGGGCGAGGCGTCATGCCGCCGCCTTGCAGCCGGCAATCTGGCCGAGGTCGGGGTAAAAGCGGTCCGTCATGCGTCCGATATAGCGCCCGAGATTGTTGTGGCATTCAGCGGCGGTGCGCAGTGGCGTATCGAAGTGCGGACACAGAGTGCCGGCGACGAAGGCAAAAGTGGTCGCATCGACGCCGGTCGGCTCGCTACCCATGAAGAACGGTTTGGTGCTGAGAAATTCCGCAATCGCGACGATCGATCGCGTGCCGAGCGCGACGATCTCTGCGATTGTGCCGACCCATGCCTTGGCCATACAGCGTGCCCTTGAGCTGTCGCCGGATGAACGCGATCACGAGCGGACGCACCGGCGCAGGGATTTTGCGGAAGAACTCCCTTGGACCTTTGGCGAAATTCGTGTCATCGAACCAGCGGGCGTCGACGAGTGCCCAGTACAGATTGTCCTCCGCCATTTTTTCGAACGCCCAACCGATCGCGCGCCGTTCCGCTGATAGTCCTTTTTCGAAATCAATGTGGTATTTGTTTTCCAGATGCCAGCGGATGAAAGTTGAATCGGCAATCCGCTCGCCCTCGTCGTCAATGTACGGCAGCTTGCCCTTTGGTGCCCGTCGAAAGCCGGTGTTGTCGATGCGAGTGGGGTAAGGCGGGCTGGCGGCGGAGACACCTCTCGACTAGCATGTCAGCCGGGCCCATTGGTCGGCGGCGGCCCCATTAAAAGAACCAAGAGGAGGAGAGTGTAATGTCCAAGCTCCTGTCATCCGACGACATCCAGCGTTTCCAAAACGAAGGTTATCTTTTTCCCATCCGCGTCATGTCGGAAGCCGAAGCAGCGGACGTCCGCAAACGTCTCGAGGAGTTCGAAGCGCGGACTGGGGGTCCACTCCGCGGCGATTTGCGGCATAAGGCCCATCTGCTCTTCCCTTGGCTCGCCAACCTAGTGCGCAACGAAAAGATTTTGGACGCGGTCGAGGACCTCTATGGCCAAGATTTGCTGTGCTGGACCTCCAATTTTTTCATCAAGGAAGCCCAGAATCCGGCATTCGTGTCATGGCATCAGGATTCGACGTATTGGGGATTGAGCGCGCCGGACGTCGTGACCGCCTGGGTCGCACTCACAGCGAGCAACGAATCCAACGGCGCAATGCAAGTGATCCCCGGCACTCACATTCTGGACCAAATTCCGCATCGCGATACGTTCGACAAGCATAACCTGCTGACACGCGGCCAGGAGATCGAGGTCGAAGTCGATCCGGCGAAGGCAGTAGCTTTGCCTCTGCGGCCCGGCGAAATGTCGCTCCATCACGTTCGTCTGGTGCACGGCTCGCCGCCAAATCCATCTGCCGACCGGCGCATTGGCTTTGCGATCCGCTACATCCCAACCCGCATTCGCCAGACCGTGGGCGAGGACAGTGCGACATTGGTGAGGGGCGAGGATCGTTTTCATCATTTCGAGCTGGAGCCGCGGCCCACGCGGGAGCTGGAGCCCGATTTTCTCGCTCTGCACAAGACGATCACCGAGCGCAACGCCCAGATCCTCTATCGGGGCACCGGAGTAAAGAGCTACAACGAGCCGGCCGCTGTCCGCAGCTAGTGCGCACACGGTATAGGGTGGGCAAAATCGCTCGCGCGGTGTTTCAGCGGTGCGTGGCGTCAATGGCGATCCCGGTTCGGGGCCGGGGACAGGTTTTGCTCACGCGGTCGGGCGCTGCTGGTGGGCACGGCGCGCGAGACTAGGAGAACGCTGCGTGTGGGAGAGGCGCGCCTTTGCCCACCTACGGGTTTATTCAAGAAGGGAGGATGCAATGTGGCGATTGATTTGGTTGGCCGTGGTGGCGCTCGCGGCATCGCCGGTGGCCGCCCAGAACGTCGTGAAAATTGGTCAGATCGAGGCGCAGACCGGCGCGAACGCGATATATGGCTACATGTCGTCGCAAGGCTTGGCTCTCGCAGTCAATCAGGTCAACAAGGCAGGCGGCTTCAAGGTCGGCGACAAGACCTACACGGTTGAATTGATCGCATCCGATACCCGCGGCGACCCCAAAGAAGCCAGCATTCAGCTGAAGCGCTTGCTGGAGACGGACGGGGTCAAGTTTGTATTCGGGCCGTTCCTGTCGAATGTATTCGTCACCATCGAACCCTATGCCAAGCAGTTCAATGGCAAGTTTCTGCTGATGGGAGGCGCGACGCGCATCCATGATTTCATTGGAACCCCCGAGCACGATTTCCTGATACGCACCTGGAACTGGGATGCGGGCCCGAGGGGTTTCGGCAATTTGATGGTGGACAGGCTGGTCAAGGAGACCGGTGCCAAGAAGGTCGCCATGCTGTTCCAGAACGACCAGGGCGGCAAGGTGCTGGTCGATATCTACACTCCGCTGTTCAAGGAGAAGGGTATCGAGACGCAGCTCGAGCTGTTCGAGCCCGGCACCAAGGATTTCAGCGCGGTACTGGCCAAGCTCGCCGCCGGCAAGCCGGATGTGCTGTTCCCATCTTACAGCGACGCACCTCTCTACGACATTGTGCGGCAATCGACGGAAGGCAACTATTTCCGCAAGTTCTTCCTGGTGCGAGGCTCGCTTGGTCCCGGACTGAAGAATAAGGACGAAATCGACGACTATTTCGTCTATGTGCCGAAATATTTCGAGCAAGCGGAGAAAACTGACCCCAAGGTCGCGAAGTTCATTACCGACTACAAGGCATTCTACAAGCGTGACTTTCCTTACGATCAGGCGCCGCTCTGCTCCTCCTCGTGCTACGATCACCTGTTCATGCTCATAGAGGCGATGAAAAAGGCGGGGAGCGTCGACGACGTGGAAAAGATCCGCAAAGAGCTTCTTTCCATGACCTACGACGGCCTCTGGAAGATCCGCTTCGACGAGAAGGGGGAGGAAATCTTCAACTTCGACGTCGTACGAATGAAGCGAGGCGGTCAGATCAGCGTCACGAGCGTGGATGTACAATAGCGGGAAATCGTCGAAAAGCATGCACTGACGCGGGCGATGCTGCAGCTGCTCGTCGGTCAGACATTGAACGGTGTCATCGTCGGAACACTGTACGGAATTATCGCGCTCGGAGTGACGCTGACCTTCGGTATCACCGGTATCGTGAACTTCGCGCTGGGCGAATTCATGATGATCGGCGCGTATGTCACCTGGTACCTTTTCGACGTTGCCGGCCTGCCTTACCCGGTTGCCATCTGGCCGGCGATAGCCGTCGCGGCCGGATGCGGGTTCGCGGCCGACCAGCTGCTGTTCCGTTTCACCCGTAACAACCTGATCAATGGCCTGCTCGTATCCATCGGGCTGATCTCGATCATCGAGGCGGCGGCGCTCCTGCTTTGGACCACAACGCCAAAGGACATGGGTTACGTGCTTTCCGGTGCGGTTGCTCTGGGCGGCGTGAGCGTCCCGAAGATGAAGCTCGTCGTGTTCGCTCTTCTCGCAGCCGTCATGTTCTTGACCTATGCGGCGCTGTCGCGCACCTGGATCGGCCGGGCCGCGTATGCGTTCTCGCAGAACCCGGAAGCGGCGATGTTGATGGGGGTAAGGACCGAGGTCCTTCAGTCCACAGTGGTCGTATATTCGACCGCGCTCGCCGGGTTCGGCGGCGCGCTGTACGCCACGCTCTATTCGCTCGAGCCGTCGATGGGCGGACTCTACATCCTGAAAGGGGTCGAGGCAGCCATTCTCGGCGGCATCGGCTCCCTGATCGGTTCGCTGGCGGGCGGCATTATCCTCGGCGTGACCGAGGCGGTGGGCTCGATCTATCTGCCGAGCGCGTTTCGGGATGCCTATGGCCTTATATTCGTCGTGGCGATCCTGCTGTACCAGCCCGCAGGGCTGTTCGGAACCGAGCGATGAAGGCATTGCTTTGGGTTCCCTTTTTGGTTTTTCCCGCTCTGATCCAGAGCAATTTCATCCTTTCGATCTTTATCTTCAGCTTCATACTCGCCATTGCTGCCGTAAGCTTCAACCTTATCTTCGGCTTCACCGGGCAGCTTTCGATGTTCCACGCCGCGGCATTTGGAATTGCCGCGTACGTCACGTCGCTTACGAGCTCGTTTTTTCATGTGTCCTTCTGGGTGGCGCTATTCCCGGCGATAGGCTTTACCATCCTGATCTCGCTCATCATCGGCAGCATCTGCTTCAACTTCCAGCTCCGAGCCTTCTATTTCGCCGTCGTGACGCTGGCGTTTTCCGAGCTGGCGCGTTTGGTCATCCTCAACTGGAACAGCGTGACGAACGGCACGCTTGGACTAATGGTGCTCGACAAGCCCTCGGTCTGGGTCCCGGGGGCCGGACTGATCAAGATCCACGGCGTGCTCGGCTGGTATTTCTTCAGCCTGGCTGCCCTGATTTTCACGGTTGCCGTCTGTTCGCTGGTGCTGGGCTCCTGGATCGGCCGCTGCTTCGCCGCGATCCGCCTGAATGAAGACCTGGCGCAGACGCTGGGGATCGATACGTTCCGCTACAAGCTGCTGTCGTTCACCTTGGCCAACACTCTCGCTGCAATAGCCGGCAGTCTCTACGCCTTCTACACCGGTTATATCGAGCCAAATTATCTAAGCATCAATCAATCGCTCGACATCATCTCCATGGTGCTGTTGGGCGGTCGATCCTCGGTCCTCGGGCCCATCGCCGGAGCTTTCGTGCTGACCGGCCTGCCGCACATGATCGATCTCTCCGGCGAGGCCAGGGCTATTCTTTACGGTCTGGTGCTGATCCTGACGATTCTGATCCTGCCGCAGGGGCTCATCGGCACTCTGGCGAGCTGGCGCCGTGCTGCTTGAGGTCGTCGAGCTGACCAAGCGCTTCGGCGGATTGACAGCCCTGTCGAACGTCTCGCTCTCGATTGCAGCCGGGGAAATCGTCGGCATTTTCGGCCCCAACGGGTCGGGCAAGACCACGCTGATCAATCTCATTGCGGGGATTCTCGCGCCGAGCGCGGGCCAAATTCTCTGGAAAACCGCAGAAATTCAAGGATGGAGTCCGCACGCCATAGCGGCGGCGGGAGTCGTCAAGACGTTCCAGAATCCGCAGCTGTTCCTGGAGCTTTCCATCTACGACAACGTGGCAATCGCCAGCCACCTGCGGCTGCAGCGCCGATTTGGGCTAAGCCGGATAACAGAGCTTCTGCCGTGGCGCGACTGTTCCCGGCAAGCGGAAGTGGCGAACGCAATCCATCGCGTCGTCGCGCTGTGTCGACTGGATGACGTGCGGGACCGGTCAGCAGCGAGCCTGTCCTATGGACAGGAGAAAATGTTGGGGGTCGCGATGGCCATGATGTGCGAGCCCGAACTGCTGCTGCTCGATGAGCCCGCATCGGGGCTCGGCGAGGATGAGATTCGCACCCTCGAGGAAGTGTTACGGGATCTGCGTGATTCCGGTACGACCCTGTGCGTCATCGATCATAAGGTCGATTTCCTCGCGCGCATTGCCGACCGGGCAATCGCGTTGCAGCAAGGTTCGGTGATCGCCGAAGGAGTGCCGGCAAAGGTGCTCCGGCATCCCCGCGTTGTCGAAGCATATCTGGGCCGCCAACATGCTCGAGCTTAGCGGCGTCAACGTGCACTACGGCAAGATCCACGTCCTGCGCGATGTGAGCCTGCGTGTCGAAACCGGCGAAGTGGCGGCGCTCATCGGCCCGAATGCGGCCGGCAAGACGACGACGCTACGCGCGCTTGTCGGTCTGAAGGACTGCGCGAGCGGCGTGATCCGTTTCGCGACGCAGCCGATCCAACGACTTTCAACGCCCGACCGCGTCCGGCTGGGGATCGCGTTGGTTCCAGAGGGTCGGCAGGTTTTCCCCAAGTTCTCGGTTCTTGACAATCTCCGGCTCGGTGCGTTTCACCGTGCCGATCGCGACCGTCTCGACGCGGACTTCGAGACTGTCTTCGCCATCTTTCCCAAGCTCGCCGAGCGACGTCATCAGAAGGCGGGCCTGATGTCGGGCGGTGAGCAGCAGATGCTCGCCATTGCCCGCGGCCTTATGGCCAAGCCACGTCTCCTGCTCCTGGATGAGCCGACATTGGGGCTCGCGCCGATCATCGTCGAGGAAATCGAGCTGGCGATCTCCAGGTTGGCAGGCCAGGGAATGACGATCCTCATCGCAGAGCAGAATGCCGCGATGGCGATGCGAATGGCGCATCACCTATACGTGCTGAAATCAGGCCGCATATCCCTCGAGGGCACTCCGGCGGACCTGGCAAAGTCCCCAGAGATTGCGCACCTTTACCTGGGCACGTAGCCCTCCTACATCGCTAACGCGCGCTCATTGCGGCGCCTGGTATCGGCAAGCTCCCCCGAGACCCACGATTCTTCCTGCTGCAGCGCGAAGATCGACGTGTATCCACCAGACCAATCGGGCGGCATCAGGCATGGGCGCGGATCGTGGTGCGCCCAGCGTGCCGGTTGACCCCGAATAACCTGACCATAGTAACGCGTCGTCAGGGGATTATAGGTGTAGGCAAAAGCGTCCGCCGAGGAGAGCGTGTTGAGAAGCAAAGGACGACCGATGTCGGAAAGGTTCGGCTTGGAGCCGTGAACGGTGCGACAATTGTGGATCGTGATCGAACCAGCCGGCCCCATCAGATACTCGGCCTTGTCGACCTGCGCTTTCGCCAGGTCGCGCTCGGTCAGGCAGCCGACCCATTCGCCGCGGTCGTTATATTGGTCGAACAGCGGGCCCTCATGACTGCCGGGAACGACCCCAAGCGGCCCCTGATCGGACCCGCAGTCGTACAGATACGTCCCGATCGTCAAAGGGCTATAGTTGGTATGAGGCCAGAACTGAATGTCCTGGTGCCATTTCACTTCCTCGCCCCCTTCTGCCCATTTGAAGTTCAGTTTCGCGTGATGGAATTTCACGCTCGGCCCGACGAGATCGGCCGCGATGTCGGCAATTGGCGATTGGACCACGAAATCCCAATATACGGGGTGATGCTCGACCGGGCTCGACAGGCGCCGCAGTCTCGGTTTCTCCGCGGTGTGTCCCGGTTCCAGGTCGAAGACCGCATCCGATTGCTTCCGCTCGCGGCTGCGTTCCACCATCTCGGTCGTGATCGAGCGAAGCCGCTCTATCCACTCGCTCGGCACCGCATTCTCCACAAGCAGGTACCCTTTCGCGAAGTAGCTCTCTCTTTGCTTCTGAGACAAGATGCGTGCAGGCTGCGCGAGCACCTGTTCCGGGGTCATGGCGTCACCTCCTGTATTTTTCGCAATCTTACCAGATCACGTCCAGCCTCGCCAGTCGCCACCGCCGGATCGAGGAGCTGCTCCTTTTCTATCTCACATGCATTTCTATTTTGCGCGGGCGCCACGGGAGAAATCGATCACCGAATTCGGTTCCGGCAAAGTGGGCGCGATGCCCCAGCGCCTCTTCGATGCGAATTCCCTCGTTCCATTTCGCCATTCGCTCAGAGCGCGAGAATGAACCGACCTTCAATTGTCTCACCCCCCAGCCAACGGCCAAATGGACGATTGTAACGTCTTCTGTCTCACCCGAGCGGGCCGAGAGTATCGCTCCCCAATTGGCAGCGCGGGATGCCTCAACCGCCTTCTCGGTCTCGATGATCGTTCCTGCTTGATTTGGCTTCACGAGAACTGCATTGCAGGCTCCAGCCAGTGAAGCTTTGCGGATGCGGGCGGCATTGGTTACCAGGAAATCATCACCGACGATTTGGACGCGATCTCCGACAGCTCGAGTGAAACGAACCAATCCGTTCTCATCGAACTCCGACAGCGGATCCTCGATGGATGCGATGGGGTAACGATCGAGCCAATCGATAAGCATTGCGGCCATGTCATCGGAATCCAACGTCCGGTCGTCCAGGGCTAACCGATAGTGGTCGTCGAGATATAGGTCGGACGCCGCAATATCGAGGGAAATAGCGATCTCCTCCCCGGGGGTGAAGCCGGCGCGTTCAATGGCGCGAACGAGCGTGTCAAGTGCTGCCTCATTTGAATCGAAAGCCGGCCAATAGCCGCCCTCGTCGGCGACGCCCTGCAATCGACCCATATCGCTCATGAGGCTCCCTGCCGCTCTGTACACTTCAGCGGTCCATTCGAGGGCTTCGGCGAATGTGCCCGCCTTGGGCGCCATGATCATAAAGTCCTGAATGTCAACCCGATGGCGGGCATGCGCTCCGCCGCCGAAGATCTGCACTTCGGGAAGCGGCATCACGGGGTTTCGATCACCCAAGAGATGGACGTAAAGGGGATCCTCATTGGCCGCCGCCGCCGCGTGCAGGACGGCCATCGACACGGCCACCAGTGCATTACCTCCCAGCCGCGCCTTGTTTGCGGTGCCGTCAAGCTCGATCAGAACCTGATCGACCTCTGCCTGACAGCTTGCGTCACGGCCAAGAATCGCACCGGCAATTTCTCCGTTGACATGGCCGACAGCGCGCATCACCCCAAATCCGCCGAGGCGGGTATCGCCGTCGCGCAAATCGACGGCTTCACCGCTGCCTGTGGAAGCTCCTGCGGGGGCGATGGCACGCCCGCTCTTGCCGCATGCGAGCGTGACTTCTGCCTCGACGGTGGGGCGGCCTCGCGAATCCCAAACCTGGCGACCACGGACCTGGACGATTTCGGTGCTGTTCATCCGGAAGTCACTTCCTTGGCCCAGGTCCGGCGAATGTCATGGAGCTTATTGGCAGGGCAGCGAATCAAAGGGCGCGCGATATCGCGAACCCGCTTTTTGTCGCGCTCGCTGGTGACATATTCGATCGGTGATTTTCCGTCGATCCTTGCCAGGAAGAGCGCAGGCAGCAAGCGCGCGATGCGGGATTCAATGCTCACCCGCGGCTCCCAAGACACGCCGCGCAGATACGCTGCGGCAAAACGGTCGAAGCAGGCCAGAAAGGCTTTCGCGTGCTGCGGCCGCCATAAGCATTTCAGCAGCAGGTGATTGAGGCAGAAGGCGGGGTCGAACGCGGGGTCACCGTACCAGGCGCATTCAGCATCGATGAAGATCGGCCCGCTCGGGCCTATCAGGATGTTTTTCGGACTGATGTCGCCGTGGACAAGAGCACGCTTCGTAGATGCCGTTACTCGCAGTATCGACTGGAGGTGATCGGCAAGATCGGAATGCACACGGCTGGTAGCAACAAGATAGGGCTCGAGACGGATCGCATAGAACGCATCGTCAGTGGCGAATTGGCGTGCAACGTGCTCGTCGTTGGATGTTGCCGCGTGGATCCTTACCAGTCGTTGCGCCACTTGCTCAGCGGTCTCCTCATGAGCAACCCCGTCCCTGAGTTGGGTTTTCCAAACCGGGTAACTTTTGGGATCAAGATAGTCCATGACGAAGAGGCCAACCTGCGGGTCATGGGCTACGAGATGAGGCACGCACTCAGGGCAAATCGCGCCCGCAGCTCTGAACCATTGCCATTCAAAAGTGTTGCGGCCGACCGGCGCCTCCCACAGCTGGGCCACCTTCAATCTGGGGAGGGCGCGCTTCAGGCAATATTGCTTGTTCCCGACTGTTATCCGCCAGATGTCAGATGAGACTCCCCCGGACAACGGTTCACAACTGAACTGCGCCGCATTTGACAACAGACCCATGCGGCTGATCGTTTGGCAAATCATTTCCCGTGTGAACAGATCGGCGCTGGAACCAGACGGCCGCATTGGCCAGCCGCGCGACGCTATTGCTGATAGCCGGCATTGTCGCCGTAGGCTTCCTCACGGTAGAGGCCGAGCGCCTCGATCACCGGGAGATCGTTGAAGGAAAACAAGCAGGCGTCGTCGCGCGATGAGGCGTTGGCGTGCTCGTGCCATGCCCATGACGGAACACAGAAGATGTCGCGCTCCTGCCAGTCAAAGCGCGTGCCGGCCACGATCGAATGGCCGCGTCCCTTCGCCACCTGATAGATGAAACTGCCGGTGTGCCGGTGCGCCCTGGTCTTCTCGCCGGGGCGCAGCATCTGCATGGCAGCGCCGATAGTCTGCATGACGTGCCCGCCGGTGATCGGATTGATATATTTCATCAGCACTCCGTCGTAGGGCGAGCCGTCCGCCGCGCGGCCGTAGCGCTGCAGTGCCTCGTAGGTCGGCTGCCACTCATATCGGAGCAAGGGCGAATAGCCTTTGCACCAATTGTCCTGCGCCGGGCGCAGCCCGGGACTGCCCCAGGTATTGCTCGTGTCGTCCACCGGATAAGCGACCGCCTGCTGCACCTTCGGGTGAACGGCGTAGAAATTCGCCTCGAGCGCATTGACGAGCGGAATATCGAGCCCGTCCTGCCAGATGCAGGGGGTTCCGCTTTCCTCGACGCCATGCTCGTGCCAGGTGCCGTTGGGAGTGAGCACGAAGTCATTCGACTGCAGGGTCATCTTGTGGCCATCGACGATCGTGTAGGCACCGCTGCCTTCCATGATGAAGCGCAAAGCGGAGGCGGAATGCGCGTGGGCGGACGCAACCTCGCCGGGGTGCATGACCTGCAAGCCTGAGTAGAGCCAGCCGACCGCGGCCGCGGCATCGCGGCGACCGGGATTGTTCAGATAGATCACGCGACGGCCCGCCTTCTCCGGACTGACGAGCGATACCGAGCGGAGCACGTGATCGCGCAGATCCTGATATCGCCACAGCACCGGGACAGAGCGGGATTGCGGCTCCCAGGGCTCTATGTCGTTCGCTACGGTCCACAGCGCAGCGGCTTCGAAGCGCGCGAGATCCTTGTAGTATGCCTGCAGTTCCGGAGTGTCTTCCACATTGGCGCGTCCAACAACATCCTCCCGCATGGGATCCTCCGATCGGCAAAGCGGATCTGCATTGTAACACTGCGTGTAGGGTGGGCAAAATCGTCTGCGGCAGTGGTCAGAGATGCGCTCCGTAGAGGAACGGTTTTCCCCACGCGGAGAGAGGCTCGCATACGAACCGCGTGGGCACGGCGCGCGAGCTTGGAGATATCGGAGTATGGGAGGGGCGCGCCTTTTGCCCACCCCACGACGCGCAGATCTGATTCCGGGAGCAACCGCACATCATGTCCACGTATCGTCTCGACAAGCTTCTGCGACCTCAGTCCGTGGCCGTGATCGGCGCAAGTCCGCGTGCGACATCGCCCGGACATGCGGTCCTGCGAAACCTCAGCGCTGCCGGCTTCCCCGGCCCGATCAGGCTCGTCAACCCGCATTACGATGCGATCGCCGGGATACCGGCGGTAAAATCATTTGACGCCTTGCCGCACGTTCCCGACCTGGTCGTCATCGCCGCTCCACCCTCTGCAGTGCCCGCCCTGGTGAGCACGGCAGGGCAAGCGGGGAGCTCCTCCGCTGTCATCATCACCGCGGGCTTGGGGCATGGACGCGGTTCTCTCGCCGAGGCCTGCGCCCAGGCTGCGCGCGCGGCCGGGCTCCGCCTCGTCGGACCAAATTGTCTCGGGGTGCTCGCGCCCTATGCCAAGCTCAATGCCAGCTTTGCCGCGAGCATGGTTCGCAGCGGGGACCTGGCGCTCATCTCGCAGTCAGGAGCGATTGCCGCCGGGTTGATGGAATGGGCCTCGGTCAGGGCCATCGGTTTTTCCGCCGTGGTCTCGCTCGGCGACCAGATCGACGTCGACCTCGGCGATCTTCTCGACTTCTTCGCGCTCGATCGGCACACCCGCGCCATCCTGCTCTACATCGAATCGGTGAAAGACGCTCGCAAGTTCATGTCGGCGGCGCGCGCGGCGGCACGAACAAAGCCGGTCGTGGTCGTCAAGTCGGGCCGACATGCGCAGGGCGCCAAAGCGGCGCAGACCCACACCGGGGCACTCGCCGGATCGGATGCGGTTTATGACGCGGCATTTCGGCGGGCCGGCCTCTTGCGAGTCATCGATCTCGATGAGCTGTTCGCCGCGGCAGAGACGTTGGGCAGACTGCGGGCGCTTGTCGGCAAGCGACTTGCCATTCTCACCAACGGGGGAGGAATCGGCGTGCTCGCCGTCGACGCGCTTGCGGACCTTGGCGGCGCCCTCGCCGAGATTTCAGCCGACACGGTAGCGCGGCTCGATGCGGCTTTGCCACCGATCTGGTCAAGAGGAAACCCGGTCGATATTGCCGGCGATGCAGATGGCGCGCGCTATGCCGCCGCATGCGGTGCCTTGCTCGGCGATCCCGGCAACGATGCCATCCTGGCGATGAATGTCCCAACCGCGCTCGCCTCGCCAGCCGAGGCGG
>Ga0207693_10002869_pt1 | contig 14933 bp, 9 predicted proteins | sample LARL81metaG_FD_184347 | JGI IMG/M metagenome (GOLD analysis project Ga0207693, IMG submission 184347) | Corn, switchgrass and miscanthus rhizosphere microbial communities from Kellogg Biological Station, Michigan, USA - LAR L8-1 metaG... | ecosystem: Host-associated > Plants > Roots >...
AGGCCCCACAGCGCGGGTACGTTTGAACTGCCGATGCGCTGGAAGCGTTCCGCACGCAGCTTGGTGTCATCCCATCCTTCGGTCGCGATCGTGTTCCACAGACGATCCATAACTTCATCGCGCACGTAGAGAAATCCCGAACCCTTGGGCGCCTGCAGCCACTTGTGCGGGCTCGCGGAGTACATGTCGCACCCAAGTTCCTTGATGTTGAGACGCATCATGCCCGGCACATGAGCCCCGTCTACCGCAGAGAGAATTCCCCGGGTGCGCGCGAGGGCCGCGAGTTCCTTTGCGGGCAGGACAACTCCCGAAAATGTCGTGATGTGGCTGAAAAAAAGCACGCGCGTGCGTGGCGTGATGGCGTCATTGAACAGATTCAGAACCTGCGCCGCGTCTCTCACAGGGCGCGGCAGTGTGACTTTCTTCACGACGACGCCGTAGCGCTTGGCCCTGAGATCCCACGGATGCTCTCCTCCAGGATGCTCCTGGTCGGTCATGAGCACTTCATCCCCCGGCTTCATATCGATACCGTTGGCGATGTAGCTGTTCGCTTCGGTGGCGTTGCGCAGCAGGGCAATCTCGTCGCGCGTGCAGCCGACGAACCCGGCGAGCGGATCGCGGAACTCGTTCCACGCGGCGTATCCCCAGATCGGATAGTCTTCAGGATCCTGCTGGTCCAGTTTCTCCGTCGTGGTGTAGCCGTCGAAGATAGCTCGCAGCACGGGTGCGGGGCTGGAACCCACCGTGCCGTTGTTCAGGTAGATTTCGTCCTCGGGGATGAGGAACTGGCGGCGCATTTCCGCCCAGTACGCGTCTTCGTTCTTGTCGAGCAGAGAATGGTCGGGCAATGGCGGAGTCTTTTCGAGCTGCGCCAGCAGGCTACCGCGGAAGGCGAGCGACGCGGCAACTCCAGTGGCAGCGGTGGAGAGGAAATGACGACGGTCGAGCATGAAGCCCTCCGGACCACAGACGAACGGAACGCGTTATGTTATGACTGCGAGCCGCCGGGAACAAGGCGAACGGGTAGCGGATCCTCCTTATCCCGTCACATACGGTCCACCGCACGGTTCCCAGAATAGATTTGCTCCACGCCTTCGTTTACTGCATAGCGGAAGGCGGTTGACCTCTTTGCCGCTCCTGTTCTAGATGAGCATTGAACTCCTGGATTGCTTGCTTCTCGGCTGGATCTCGTGCCAACGTGCTGGCACGAGACGCAGCAGCGCTTGCCTCCTTGTATTTCTTCATCTGGAGCAGCACTCGTGCCAAATCCAGTTGATACGTCGGGTTCGAGGGGTCCATTAACAACGCTTTTCTGAGCAACGTCAGACCTTCTTCGGAATGCGGAGTCCGCAGCGCGCGGTAAAGGCCGAGCAATGCATAGGGCGGGGATAATTCCGGGCTTAGTGCGATGGCGCGACGAAGGTCATCTTCAACTGGGACATCGGTTGAGAGCAATCGCGGGCCGTGGGTAGCGTAATACGCACGAAGATAACGCACCGATGACTTGTTGGGATCGAACTGAACTGCACGCGATGCGCACTCGAGCGCTTTCTCAGGCTGTCCGTCCAGAAACTGCGCCATTCCGAGATATTCGTAAGTGAGTGCGTTGTTGGCGTCGAGCCGTAGGATGTCGGTGAGCGACTTCACAGCTTGATGTGGCTGGACCAAAACTGCCGAGAAACCGCCCAGGTACGCGTCTGTATCGGCCTCCGAAAGAGCTCGGACGGTGGGCTCGTGCCCCTCAAGATGTGGGAGAGGCGCATTGACGTAGAGGAACTTCTTTTGGCGGAGGTAAACGGCCAGCTCCGCCTGCAATTTCTTTAGATCACCAAACGCCGCGACAGCTTCGTCCGATCCTTGGCCGCGGCTTAACGCCTCCAAATATCGGATCAGCCGTTGATGAGCCTCCTGATTGCCGATCATCAAGTAGTGAGTAAGCAGCCAAGATTCCGCATAGAAGGCCGAGGCTTTGCGCGCTTCGTTGTAGTAGGGAGAAGCGTGATCGACCTTGAACAGCACGTCTAGCGGAATCAGCGGTGTCTCTCTAAGGAAGGCCAGCGAGTCACGGTCGGGCCGACCGGTACCGACGAAATCATCCCCGATGTCAGTGCGGCCGTAAAAATCCGCTAATCCCTCCGATAGCCAGACCGGCAGATCGGGGAAGTCGGGCAGTGTGATCGCATGGTAATACTCGTGATAAAAGGCCGCGAAATGTCCGGAGCGTTGGACATCGAGTTCAACGACTGCGAAGTATTGGTCGAGGCGATGGGTAAAGACCCCCGCTGCATGCGCATGGTCTCCCGTCCAATACTGCGGAAGGATCTCGCGCATTACTCGATCGTCTTTCGCTGCGAGCACGGTGACGAACGGGCTGGGATGCCGATTTGCTATAGCCAGCGACTGCCGAAAGAATGCTCGCATGCGCTCAAACTGCTCGGCCGTGGTGCGTCCTTGTTTTTCTCCGGCATCGGTAACCAAAAGAAAATTAGGGGTTCGAATTTCGATCCAGTTCTTACGCTTTGCCTCGGAGAATGAAGTGCCTAGGACAGTAGCGGCTAACGCAACCAGCGTGCCAATACCCTTCATCAATCTGCCGGCCCCAGGAAAAGAACGTTTTCGAGCGCGCGCGCGAAACACACCGGGGCTCGTTTCACGCATTGTCTTGCGATCGAACGTTTGCACAAATTCCTGGCTAAGCCTGCTTGTGGCGCTAAAGCTACCGACCTACCATACCCGGCAGGCATTCTCCCGAACCATTGCCGCATCTGCCTTGCATTTGAACGCTTCACGGAACTCCGGCATGTTGGAAACCGTCCCGTTTACGCGAAACTTCCCCGGGGAATGTGGATCGATATTCGCCAGGTAGCGCGTGATCTGGTCGGTGCGGTTCTGGCACCAGATATTTGCGAACCCCAAGAAAAAGCGCTGCGGCGCAGTGTAGCCGTCGATCGGAGCGGGATTCTTTCCGGCAAACGAATCCACGAGCGCCATATAGGCGATGCGCAGGCCGCCGTTGTCGGCCGTGTTTTCGCCGAGCGTCAACTTGCCGTTCAACTTCACGTCGGGCAGCGGGCTGTAGCTGGCGTATTGATCTTTTACGCAGCTGGTTCGCTTCTCGAATTCTTCTTTATCGTTGCTGGTCCACCAGTCTTTAAGATTCCCCTCCGGATCGAACTTCGCGCCTTCGTCGTCGAAACCATGCGTGAGTTCATGCCCGATGGCGGCCCCGATGGCGCCGTAGTTGAGGGCGTCGTCGGCCTGGTTGTCGAAGAAGGGTGGCTGCAGAATTCCCGCCGGAAACGTGATGTTGTTCTGCAACGGGTTGTAGCTCGCGTTCACCGTCATGGGCGGATACGGCCAGTCCCCCTTGTCCACCGGCTTGCCGACCTTGTTGAGATCGCGCTGGAACGCGAAAGTATTCGAGCGCTGCGAATTTCCCAGCGCGTCGCCGCGCACGATTTTCAGCGACGAATAGTCCTTCCACTTATCCGGATAGCCGATGCGATTGGTGATGGCCTTCAGCTTCACCAGCGCTTCTTTCTTCGTATCGTCGCCCATCCATGACAACTTTTGAATGTCGTTGCCTAGCGCCTTCTCGAGCGCATTCACCATCTTCAGGGTGCGGGCCTTGCCTTCCGGACCGAAGGTGTCGGCAACGTAGATCTGCCCGATGGCTTCTCCCAGGTCGCTGGTCGCGGCGCGCACGCAACGCTTCCAGCGCGGAGGCAACTCCTTGGTGCCTTGCAGAGTCTTGCTGTAGAAGTTGAAATTCTCGTTTACGAAGGCCGCGGGAAGGATCGCAGCGTTGCTGTGCACTACGTGCCAGCGCAGGTAGGTCTTCCAGTCGTCCAGCGAAGTGGACTTCAGGGTGGCATCGAACTGCTTGAAGAAGTCGGGCTCCGCGACGTTCAGCGACTGCATGGGAGGAGCACCGATGCCCTCCAGATACTGCGTCCAGCCAAACGACGGATTGAGTTCCGCCAGTTCTTTGGTCGACATCTTGTGATAAATCTTCTCGGGCTCACGCTGGCTGGTGCGATCGAGCGACCCTTTGGCCAGCGCGGTCTCGACGTCTATTACGACCTTGGCTTCCGCCGTCGCTGTGTCGGGCGTGTCACCCAGCAGTTCGAACATCTTCTGCACGTGCGCCAGGTACTGCTTGCGAATCTCGACGGACTTCTCGTCGTCTTTGAAGTAGTAATCGCGATCTGGCAATCCGAGGCCGCCCTGCTCGGCGGCAGAAATGATCTGGTTGGCATTCTTGAAGTCCGGCTGTGAGCCGAATTCGAAAAACGCGCTGATGCCGTCCCGATGCAGAGTGATTGCCTCTTTCGCGAATTCATCTTTCGACTTAAGCGCCGTCACCCGATCCAGCGTGGGCTGCAATGGCTTGGTTCCTGCTTTTTCAATCGCGCCCTCGTCCATACACGAGGAGTAATAGTCCCCGATTTTCTGTTCGATGGGGTTGCGCTTCGGATCATCCTTCGAACTCTTCTCCAGGATGCCGCGGACGATCGTCTCGCCACGATCCTGCAGTTCGTTGAAGCGACCCCAGGACGGGCGATCGCTCGGAATCGGATTTTGCGCCTGCCACTTGCTACACGCGTAAGCGTAGAAGTCCGTGCAGGGATCGACATTTTTGTCGAGCATGTCGGGGCTGAAGCGGATGGTTTGGACCGGGGCGAGAGCCCCGGTCTGGGCCATTGCCAACGTGCAAGCAGCAACCATCAGCGCCATCACAGCAACTTTCGACTTGAGCATGAGTTCCTCGGGGTAGGATTTCGCACGACTTACCAAGGGTGGCCCGAAAATCTAATGGTTCAATGCCGGTAAAGGGACGGGCGTATCCGCTCGTCCGGCGGGCGAGGCCCCCCCACTCCACGATCCTTACTCCGCTGGACGATCCACCATGAGCGCCTGCGGCTTCTTCACTTCCACCCCGTTCGGCGCCGGATTGGTGGGCGATGACCCCAGATTGATCGGCCGCGCCGGCTCCTGAACGCGGGCCGCCGCTCGCTCGTCCCACTTGCCGAAGATCATCTTTCCGGCCGTGGTCTGCAGCACCGACGTCACGGAAATGTCGATGGTCTTGCCGATCATCTTGCGCGCGTTGTCGACGACCACCATGGTCCCGTCGTCGAGGTAAGCGACACCCTGGTTGTATTCCTTTCCTTCCTTCAGGATGAACACGCGCATGGTCTCGCCGGGCAGCACAATCGGCTTCAAGGAGTTCGCCAGCTCGTTGATGTTCAGCACCGCAACACCCTGCAGCTGCGCAACCTTGTTCAGGTTGAAGTCGTTGGTGATGATCTTGCCTTCGTAGAGCTTGGCCAGTTCGATCAGCTTCAGGTCAACTTCGCGCACACTCGGGAAATCATCTTCCACGATCTGGATATTGAGCGACGCGACCTTCTGCAAGCGCTGCAGGATGTCGAGGCCTCGGCGCCCGCGATTGCGTTTCAGCGAGTCGGCGGAATCGGCCACCAGTTGCAACTCGCGCAACACGAACTGAGGGATCACGATGACGCCGTCGAGAAAGCCGGTTTCGGCAATGTCGGCGATGCGACCGTCGATGATGACGCTGGTATCCAGAATCTTGTAGCTTTTCTTCGATTGCTTCTCGCCGCCGAAGATACCGCCCAGCGCCGCCAGGTTCAGCAGGTCGCCCTTGTTGGCGCCGACGATCAGGCCGACGTAGGCCATCAGCAGCATGACCATGATCTGCAGGAAGCTCTGGGTGTGGCCTTCTGGAATGCTGGTGCGAATGACCAGCGCGAACAGGTAGGCACCGATGATTCCGAGAATGCTGCCGATTGCTGCCCCGATCAGCCGCTTGAGGCTGACCAGTCGCAACCGCCACTCGAACACGATGACCGCGAGCCCGATGACAGCGCCAAGTCCGGCATCAAAAGTAGCGCTGCGACCGAAGGGCTGAATGAAATAACAGGCGATTGCAACAATAAGAACAAATAAAACCCTTACCAGTACCAAGTCCACGAGTATGGACCTCCCCGAGATGGCGTTCCGCCAGATACGGCGAAAGAACACACATCCCGCGTCAGCCCCTTTACGTCCCGAGGCCAACGATCTAAAAGCGGAGCGATGAATGAGGGATAAATCGGTGCTCCGCAGACCCCGCCGTCAAGCCAACAGCCGGGCCAAACAGCTATAACGAACGCAGTATATACCTTTCTCAAAACCCGAAACAGTGCCAAAAGCCCATGAATGGCGCGTTTTCGGGACCTCGCGGCATGGTGCCCGAATGATCGACCGGTCGTTCGTCCTGATACACTTTTAGGCATGAAGGCCATTGTCATCACGCGTTTAGGTGGGCCCGAAGTACTCGAGCTTCGTGAAGTCCCGGAACCGGTGGTAAGCGCGGGACAAGCGCTGGTTCGTGTGCAGGCCGGCGGACTCAACTTCGCCGACCTCATGACCACCCATGGCGGGTACCCCGGAACACCCAAACCTCCCCTGGTCGCTGGCCGGGAGTTTACCGGGATCGAAGAGTCGACCGGGCGCCGAGTGATGGGCTACACGCAGTGGGCGGCTTTCGCCGAAAAAACGAGTGCTCGCCCCGATCTCCTCTGGCCAGTGCCAGCCGGATGGAGCCCCGAGCAGGCAGCTGCCTTCCCGGTGAACTACTTCACCGCTTACTTTGCATACTGGGAGGCTGGCTTCCTGACGGGCCAGGCGTGCGGCAATCGCGTGTTGATCCACGCGGTCGCCGGGGGTGTGGGGACAGCCGCCGTCCAGATCGGCAAGATTCTCGGCGCCGAGATGTACGGCACCTCTTCGTCGGACGACAAGCTGGCGCGTGTCAAGGATCTCGGGTTGCAGAACGCGATCAACTACAAAGAGCGCGACTACGAAGAAGCCATCAAGGAGCTGACCGGCGGCGAAGGCGTCGACGCGGTCTTTGAAATGCTCGGCGGCGAGCACACTGCCAAGAGCATTCGTTGCCTGCGCGATTTCGGCAAGGTCATTCAATACGGAACCGCTACCGGCAAGCAACCGCAACTCGACCTGCGCGCACTCTATGCAAAAGCGGCCAGCGTGCAGGGCCTGTGGCTGACGTATTTATCGAGCAAGCACGACTTGATGGACCAGGCGTGGAAGCAGCTGTCGCAGTGGATCGCCGAAGACAAGTTGCAGCCGGTCATCGGCCACGTCGTCGCCGCCAATGAAGCAGCGAAAGGCTACGAGCTGCTGATGGCGCGCAAGAACTTCGGCAAGGTTGTGTTGAAGATCGCGTAAGCGAACGACAGCTCGACTTAGTAAGCGAATGTCAATCTATTTTGCACGATAATTTGTTACCTTCGCACCATAACGTGTGCGCGCTCCGCAGTTAGTTTGTGAGTGTCAATCTCTTTCCCTTCAAACATCTAGACATAAACACTCGTTCCGTGTGGTGCAGATTCCGCTGCTAACCACGCGCACATGACGCCGTCCAACGCTGTGATCCTGATTGAAATCGAAAATGAACTTTCAGTGGGGATCGGACGTATCTGAGACAAGGCTTGGGAACGGGTGAGGAAAGCAGTCACGTTCTCCAGGTAAGGAACAGCTACGGGGTTCAGGGGACTGTCTCAACAAGGTTTGGCGGCCAGATGAGAACAATCCCCCGCAGCAAGAGCACACGGTCTCGCGATCGCGCGCTTTGTCGTGAACCCCGACGGCAGCATTGTATGCCAGCGATGGGAAAACACAAGAGTCTTCCTGCGCCTGGAATCCAGTCAGGCCGCCCAGAACCGATGCCCGAGGAAGAGTCGGGAAAAGAGAAAGGGAATGAGTATGAAGACTTCGAAGAGTTTATTTCTGGGGCTGGCCCTGCTGCTGGCCACCAGCGCATTCGCAGCGAACAAGGGATCTCTCTCCGTACAAGAGCCGGTGATGGTCGCTGGCACTAAGCTGCCCGCAGGCGATTACAAAGTACAGTGGGAAGGCACCGGTCCCAGCGTTGAACTGAGCATCACCCAAGGCAAGAAGGTGATCGCGAAAGTTCCGGCCCAGATCGTGAACCTCGAAGCACCCTCGTCAAGTGACGCGGCCGTCGTAAAGAAGAACGGAGACGGCTCCAAGTCGCTGAGCGAAGTGCGCCTGAGCGGAAAGAAATTCGCGATCGCGGTGGGAGAGGAAGCGGCAAAAGCGGAAGCAACGCGGTAATCCTTCTGAAAGGTGCAATCAAGGGGAGCCATGATGGCTCCCCCGCTTTCTGACACATTCTCTTAGTTGGCGGCCAGCACATCTGCCATGTAATTGATCAGGAGCCGGCGCGGCTTCTCTTTTAACCCTTTCAATGGCACTTTCTGATCGACTGTATTGTTGCCAGCTATCCGGACTCGTCCGAGGCGCACGACCCGGTTGTCCGCAAACTCCAGGTATACCGGCACGATCATGCGGAAATGGTCGTCCACATTGGACTGCGTAAGCTTCAGGTTCATCACCACGTCACCTTCAGCATTCGTATCGAAGGAAGAGTCCACCTTGTAGCTGGGCAGGGCAGTGCCATAGACGTATTCATCGAAGAACCAGCCCATGGTGCCGTCACCCGCCGCTTTCATGTCCGGTGTCATGTGCTTCTCGACCATGGCTTTGAAATCTTCCGTAGTCGCTGGCTGCCCGGAGTATGTTTTCACAAAGTCGCGCATCATCTCCTTGAAGTTCTGATCCCCGGTTCGATTGTCGGCCATCATCATGCGCAACATGTGAAGGATGTAAGCACCCTTGGGATAAATCAGGCGTCGCGCCAGGTCCCCAGTGCGCGTGTTGTTCATCCGGTAGCCCATGGTTACCGGGCCTGCATCGACCCCTCGAAATCCGAACTCGTCACGTTCGGTCAGCAGTTCGTGCTCATCCTTCCAGAAGCTCAGAAATTTCCCTTGGTTGTGTTCGATCACCTGCAGGTAGATGGAAGCGGACATTTCGGCAAAGCCTTCGCTCATCCATTGATCGCGGTATGAGCTGAAGCCAACCGTGTGTCCCCACCACTGATGCGCAACTTCGTGCGGTGTGACAATCTTCCAATACCCGCGATCGCCGAAATCCATCCCTAGCTGGTGGCGCACAGTGGTGTCGAAGAAGTAGCACATCGGAATCCATACCAGCTGCGGCCACGACTGTCCGTAGTTGCAACTGGTCTGCTGCGTGATAGCCACGCCTTTGAACGACGAAGGTCCGAAGAAATCGCTGTACATTTCGACAGCCAGTTGTCCTTCCGCCAGCGCTTTCTTGATGAGGCCCGTCGTGCCCATCGTGCCGAGCGCAACCCCGGTTATATGCGACCCCTGCGAGGGCATGTCGTCGTTGGCGACATGCTGCAGACCCGTTACCCAGTCGGGCGGATTTTCGTTTGCCAGAGACTGCACCAGATATTCCGGCTTCGTGAGCTTGGCCTCCTGCACTCGGAAGCGCCCGAAGTTGAATCCGGCGACCGTTTGCGGCCCTGCACTTTTCCAGACGCTCACGTTCTCGCCACCTTCGTTGCTCTCCCGAACCAGGTTGCCGGTGGCTGCCATCTTCAATCCTTTGGGGATGTGGAATGTCATGTCGTAGCTGGTGTATTCACCGAGGCCGCCCGTCGCGTTATTCGGATACCAGTTGTCGCGGGCGATGGGATAGTAGTTGTCTCCGCCGGTTCGAATCACCGCTTCTTTCCCGCCATATCCTGTAATCACGGTGTACTTCTCGCCCAGAGCCAGTGGCTTCGGCAGGATCACTGAGAATTGGTAGTCCTCGTTCTTGTCTTCCTGGATGAAGGAGAGCGGAGAGCCATCCGCGGCCGTCACGGTTTGCACTCTCAACTTCTGAAAAAGAGCGAACGGAATCACGCGCAAGCCATCGACATTTGAGATCAGCGAGGTAGTTGCCTTGCCACTCAGGAATCCATTTTTCTCGATGCTAGCCTCCAGTTCCTGATGCTGAATCTGATAAAAGCCATTTTTCTGCGCTCCAGTCGCCAAGCCCGACGTGTATTCAGGACCCAAGTGAAATGCAGACCAGTAGCCGTGCTTGTTGTCCTCATACGTCATCAATTCGACTTCTTCAGGAGCCAGTGGCAGCGCATAAGCAAAATCCCGGTAGATTTCCTCAGCAAACGGAGGCGCTCCGTGCGGATCGATGGCAAAGACCATTTTGTCGCTGTAATGTTTGCCGTGAACAAAGGCTACAAAGAGTCCTGCGTCCGGAGGGCTGAGCACATCTTGCAGAATGCGAGCGCTCAGGTTGTAGCGCAACCGCTTCCGCACCGTCTGCAAGTTGTCCTGCAACAAGCCGCCATCGCACGGATGAGTCGAGGAGCCGGAGTTCTTCTTGATTTCATCATAGGTGCCGTCGGTGAAGCGCACCACCATCTGCTGGAAGTTCTCCACAAACTCCGAGTCCTTGGTGAGAAGTTTCAGGCTGGCACGCTCCGTTGCGAGGGGCGGCTCGATAGTGAACCTTCCATCCCCGACGAACAGCGCACCCGTTATTTTCCCTGCTACCGGAGCCAGAAAACAAACCGTTCCCGAGAGCAGATGAAACGAACCTGCGTCGCGTTTCAAGGTTAGATCCTTGACCTCGACTGCCTCACTCAGAGTGATGTTCTTTAACTGTTTATAAGTCGCGTCAGAGTTTGGCGCCGAAGTCTGCTGAGCATGGGCGGAACATGGGCTAAGTAAACATGTGCAAAGAAGGGAGAAACTTAACAAGCGGGCTAACTTAGACATAGACACTCCGAAGTGGCGGCGTGGCACGGCGATACGTCAATGAAGCGGAATTATGCCTAGATTGGAGGGAAATTCAAGTGCCTTGATCACTGCGCGAGGGTTATCCCAATGGAGAGTTTCCGGCGACAAATAAATCAGGGAAGCGAAAGTCGCTTCCCCGAAATCAACCATTTCTCAGTGAGTGTCGCGGCTTCTTCAATACTTCGGCATCTTCGGATCCACCCGATCGGCCCACGCCAAGATCCCACCCGCCAGGTTGTGCACTTTCTTGAACCCGGCCTGCTGCAGGAAGCCCACCGCCTTGGCGCTGCGCACGCCGGAGCGGCAGTGCGCTACGATCTCGCGGCTCGAGTCGAGTTCGTTCACTCGCTTCGGCAGATCGCCCAGCGGAATCAGGTGTCCGCCAATATTACAGATCTGGTATTCATGCGGCTCGCGCACGTCCAGCACAAAAAGATCATCGCCCGCATCCAGCCGGCGTTTCAGCTCTTCGACTTGCATCTCGGGAATTCCCGTCTCCACTGGCTTTTCCTCTCCGCGGATTCCGCAGAATTCATTGTAGTCGATGAGCTTGGTGATCGTGGGATGCTTGCCGCACGCAGGACAGTCGGGATTCTTGCGCAACTTGAGTTCGCGGAACTTCATGCCCAGAGCATCGATCAGCAGCAACCGGCCGATTAGAGGCTCGCCCGCGCCCAGAATCAGCTTGATGACTTCCGTCGCCTGCATCACGCCAACCAGGCCGGGCAAAATGCCGAGCACTCCGCCCTCCGCGCATGACGGAACGAGTCCCGGGGGTGGGGGCTCGGGATATAAGCAGCGGTAGCACGGCCCTTCTTCGGTCGCGAACACGCTGGCCTGGCCTTCGAAGCGAAAGATGGACCCGTAGACGTTCGGCTTGCCCGTAAGCACGCAGGCGTCATTAACCAGATAGCGAGTCGGGAAGTTGTCCGTCCCATCGGCAACAATGTCGAATTCGCGAAACAACTCCAGAGCGTTTTCGCTCGATAACCGCGTCTCGAACTTCTTCACATTGACGAACGGATTGATAGCTTTCAATTTCTCCGCGGCCGAGTCGAGTTTCTTCCGCCCCACGTCCGCAGTCGAATGGATAATCTGCCGCTGCAAGTTCGTGAAGTCCACCACGTCGAAGTCGACGATGCCCAGCGTTCCGACGCCGGCCGCCGCCAGATAAAGCGCCAGCGGCGATCCCAACCCGCCTGCTCCGATACACAGCACGCGCGCCGCCTTCAACTTCTGCTGACCTTCCATGCCCACCTCGGGCATGATCAGGTGGCGCGAATAGCGCAGGATCTCTTCATTGTTGAGCGTTGCGGTCTCGGGTTTGACTTCAAATGTGGTAGCCATCACAACCTCTTGTGGAAATTTCAATGCTTGGAAACGGCTGAACGGTCGCTAGCGACAACAACAGGGCGGACAACAGCAGCAGGCGCTGCGGCGTGGCATTCGCGTTGTCGGCTCAAAAAACATCGGTTACCGGCCTCCGGCGATCGAAGGCACTATAGAAATGGTATCACCGTCTTTAACCGCAGTCGCTTCTTTCTGCAGGTAGCGAACGTCCTCGTCATTCAGGTAGACGTTGACGAACGCTCTTAGCTTGCCGTCGTCAGTGTAAAGGTGCCGGCGCAAGTCGGGATGCTGCGAGATGAGGCCCGAAAGCGCGTCCGCGATCGACCCCGCCTTCACCTCCACCGCCGCCTGTTTCCCAGCATATTGCCGTAAAGGAGTTGGAATGTGGATCTTAGCCATGCAGTAATGATGCCACAACGCGGAGGGAAGATTCAGGACAGCCTATAACTGAGCGCGGGTGTTCCCATCTTTGCGCGTACTTTGCCCAAAAGGTGGATCCTCATCGGGCGCAGTCTGGTGTCTGCCCGAGACCGTCCAAACTCACCAGATTTTGGCGCGGTCCTCGGGCTTCAGGTAGAGCTTGGCTCCCGGCTGAACCTTGAATGTTTCGTACCACGGGTCGACGTTGCGGACGCTATCGCTGCGGGGCGCCGGCGGAAGATGCGTGTCGGTGGCGATCTGTTTGCGCAAGGCGGCTTCGCTCTGCAGCCTGCGCCAACGCTGGGCGAATGCCAGGAAGAAGCGCTGCTCGCCGGTCAGGCCGTCGATTACGACATCAGGCTTCCCTTTGAGCGACAGGATGTAGGCGTCGTGCGCAACAACCAATCCCGCCAGATCCGAAATGCTTTCATTCAACACCTGCTTGCCCTTCACGCATCCATCCGCCAGCGGACAGTAAGAGTCCATCTGCTCTGCCAGCTTTGCGCCCAGCGCGTGGTACGCGTCACGATCCTTATCGGTCCACCAGGCTCCGAGACGCCCCTGCGCGTCATAGATATTTCCGAGTTCATCGAAGCTGTGGCTGATTTCGTGGGCCATGCCCGCACCTGCCGAGCCGTAGTTGGAGGCGGTGTCGCCCTGCGCGTCGAAATAAGGCGGCTGCAGGATCCCCGCCGAGAAGAATTCGGCATTTGGGCTGAACATGATCACAGCTCCGGGCGCTTGCGGGTTGAGCGGCCAGTCGATCGGATCTACCGGTTCCTTCAGCCTGGCAAGGTTGCGCGCACGATTGAATGCTTCCGCCCGCCGCATATTTCCGAATGCATCGCCGCGTATGACGTCGAGCGTGGAGTAGTCGATCCACGTGTTGGGATAGCCGACGAAGATCTTGAACGCCGCCAGCTTGGCGAGGGCCTTCTCTTTCGTAGGTGGGGACATCCAGGTGAGATTTGAAATGCGTCCGCGAAAAGCACTGATCAAGTCCGCGGCCATTCCTTCGGCCTTCGCCTTGGCTTCTGGTGGGAAATATTTTTGCGTGTAAAGCTGGCCGACCGCCTGGCCCAGCGCGCCATTAGTGGCGGCGATGGCCAGTGAATCCCGACTCGGCATTTCCTGTGCACCTGAAAGAATCTTGCCGAAGAAGGCAAAATGCTCCGCGGCCACGGCTTTCGGCAAGACAAGAGCATAGTGTTCGATCAGGTGAAATTCGAGATAGTCCTTCCAAGCGTCGAGGCTTTCGTGAGCCACTAAAGACGAGACGCCTGTCATGGCCGACGGCTGCCAGACAAGAAAATTCGCCTGCCCGGCAAGCCCGGCCGACTTGAAGTACGCATCCCAGTCCATACCGGGCGCCTTTACGCCGAAATCACCGCGCTTCCAGGGATTGTTTTGCTTATTGACGTCCGCAGCTTCTTCGTCCGGAGCGAAGGCCCGAGCAATCTGTGTCTCAAGGGCTAAGACGCGCGCAGCCCGGGTCTCGGAATCCGCAACACCCGCCAGCTTCAGCATTGATGCGATGTGCGCCTGATACTGTTTGCGAGCCTCCGACTTCTTCGGCGACGCGTCGAGGTAGTCGTCGCGGTCCGGTAGTCCTACACCGCCCTGCCACAAGTGGGGAAGGTTGTGCTCCGAATCTTCAAAGCCCTGGTTGATCCACACCTCGAAAACGTGATCTCCGTTGGCGGTCAGTCCATCAACCTGGCTGTTCAAGGTCCCGCCGAGGTAGGCGGAGAGCGACGCCTTATCCGTGATCGCGTTAATCGCCGCCGTCTCGCTCGCGAGCACTTTCATACCTTTGGCTTCGATCGCGTCCTGGTCCATGAAGCTCGCGTAGTAGTCGCCGGCTTTCTGTGCGGTGCTCCCCTTGGCAGATTGCGCTGACACCGCATCCTGAATCAGCGAACGCACCTGCTGGCTGGTTCTCGCGGCCAGGATTGCTCGCGTGTCGAAGGTCGCCTGACCGGCCGGAATGCTCGCAGTCTTCAGCCATCCGCCGTTGGCGTAGCGGTAGAAGTCGTCGCCAGGATTGATGGAGCGGTCCATGTCGTCGGTGAGTGGGGTCTCTGGAGTCGCTCGGAAGGCGGAAGTTACAAGAATGGCTGTAGCAAGGAAGAGAGCGAGTGCTGCTGCGCGATAAGCGTTTCGTAGCATTTAAGTTCCTGCAAGATGTTGGTTTGACGGCAATCGAAAGGCTGCGCAACTTGTGGGGCCACAAGCAGTATCTCTTGACTCTAGCGGAATAAATGCGCTTCGCTTGGACGGTTTCGGACGTGTGTCCCACCTACCCGAGCGCTCAAGCTGATTTTCTCAATTACGGACGAGCCCGATATATTGAAGACCACATGAGCGCCCCAACAAAGCTGATTTTCTTTTGCGGAAAGATGGCCGCAGGCAAGTCGACTCTCGCAAAAAAGT
>Ga0207693_10002871_pt1 | contig 14924 bp, 15 predicted proteins | sample LARL81metaG_FD_184347 | JGI IMG/M metagenome (GOLD analysis project Ga0207693, IMG submission 184347) | Corn, switchgrass and miscanthus rhizosphere microbial communities from Kellogg Biological Station, Michigan, USA - LAR L8-1 metaG... | ecosystem: Host-associated > Plants > Roots >...
CTCGCACCCGCCAGGGCGCTGCAAAGCTCGCTCTGGCCGCGTCCTCAGTCGCGTCCGTAGCTTCCAGCTACGAACACTCCCTGCGTCCTTGCCAGAGCGCCTTTTCGCGGCTGGCGAGCACGAGCCCCACGGGAGGTGACCGCTAATGGCCCGCGACACCGGCCCCAAGTGCCGTATCTGCCGCCGCGAAGGTATGAAGCTCTTCCTCAAGGGCGAGCGCTGCCTGACCGAGAAGTGCGCGATCGAGCGCCGGTCGTATCCGCCGGGCGAGCACGGTCGCGGCCGGATCAAGCAGAGCGAGTACCTGCTGCAGCTGCGCGAGAAGCAGAAGGCGCGCCGCTACTACGGCCTGCTGGAGAAGCAGTTCCGCACCTACTACACGAAGGCCGCCAAGGGCTCAGGCGTCACCGGCGAGGAGTTGCTGCGGATGCTCGAGACGCGGCTCGACAACGTCGTCTACCGGCTCGGCTTCGCGGCCTCTCGCGCGCAGGCGCGGCAGCTCGTCCGCCACGGCCACTTCCACGTCAACGGTCGCCGGGTCAACATCCCGAGCTACCAGGTCAAGCCGGACGACATCGTCTCGATGTCGCCGGGCAGCTCTGCCGAGCCCGTGATCCGCGACGCCACCGACCTCACGGCTTCCGTCGCGCCGTGGCTCCAGGCCGACCACGACGGCCTCACGGGCAAGATCCTGAAGCTGCCCGAGCGCGCAGAGATTGACACCCCCGTCCAGGAATCGCTCATCGTCGAGCTCTATTCCAAGTAAAAAAAGAAAGGCGAAATGGCTACACGAACCAGTTTGATGGAGTTCCAGATCCCGAAGATCGTCCACGAAGAGATCGACGAGAACCGCGGGGTCTTCCAGATCGAGCCGCTCGATCGCGGCTTTGGCTACACGTTCGGCAACTCGCTGCGCCGCGTGCTGCTCTCCTCGCTCGAGGGCGCCGCGGTCACCTCGGTCAAGATCGAGGGCGTCGCGCACGAGTTCACGACCCTGCCGGGCGTTCGCGAGGACGTCACCGACATCCTGCTCAACTTCAAGAACCTGATTGCGCGCCTGCACGGCGACTCGCCGGAGATCGAGGTGCGCCTGTCGAAGCGTGGAGCCGGCGCCGTCACGGCCAAGGACATCGAGGCCCCGGCGGAGCTCGAGATCCTCAACCCCGACCTCGAGATCGCGAACCTGTCCGACAAGGGCAAGCTCGAGGTGACGCTGACGATCGGCCGCGGCCGCGGCTACGTTCCGGCCGAGCTGAACCGCGGGCCTGAGCACACGATCGGCGTCATCCCCGTCGACTCGATCTTCTCGCCGGTGCGGCGCGTCTCGTACGACGTCGAGGCAGCCCGCGTCGGTCAGCGCACTGACTACGACAAGCTGATCCTCGACGTCACGACCGACGGCTCGCTCGACCCGCGAGACGCGATCGGCCAGGCCGCCGAGATCCTGATCCGCCAGCTCGCGATCTTCACCGATCTCGACCGGATCGAGGGCTTCGGCGAGGCCGCGGCTGCCACCGACGGCGGTGCGGGCGCGGAACCGGCGCTCGCTCACGGGATGGAGAACTTCCCGATCGAGGAGCTCGAGCTCGGTGTCCGCTCGTACAACTGCCTCAAGCGCGTCGGGATCGAGACGATCGGCGACCTCGTCGTGAAGACGGAGAACGAGCTGGCAGCGATCCCGAACTTCGGCAAGAAGTCGATCGAAGAGGTCAAGGAGACGCTCGCCACTCACGGCCTGACCCTGCGCGGCGAGAACGGCGGCAGCGGCGGAGGCGCCGCGGCTTAGGCTCAATGGAATTCGCGAATCCTGACCTGTTCCTGACCTTGAGGCCGGGTGAAACGGCCGCAGCGGCAAAGCCGCCACGGCCTCTCAGTCGGCATCGCAAGCGACGCCTCTGATGCGCCACCAAAGGGCCGGCAGGAAGCTTGGGCGGGACTCCGCCCACCGCAAGGCGCTCTACGCCAACCTGACCGCGTCCCTGATCGAGCACGGACGGATCAAGACCACCGTCGCGAAGGCGAAGGAAGTCCGCCCGGTCGCCGAGGAGATGATCACGCTGGGCCGCCGCGGAGACGTGCCGGCCCGGCGGCAGGCGCTGAAGTTCCTGCGCTCGCAGGACGTCGTCCACAAGCTCTTCAGCGAGGTCGGCCCGCGGTTCTCGGACCGGCCCGGCGGCTACTCCCGGATCGTCAAGCTCGGCCCGCGCCAGGGAGACGCTGCCGAGATGGCGTACCTGGAGCTCGTCGACTACGTGCCGGGCGCTTAAGCACAGCCCGTCACGCCGCGCTGCCGAGTCCGGCGCTGACGGCCGCGATCACGACGCCGGCGAACGTGACCGTCCCGAGCGCGCGGGCAAAGCTGACCTCGAAGAAGCGCCAGCGAAGCCAGGCGAGTGTCAGCAGCTCGAAGGCCACTACGACGATCGCGGAGACCAGCGCGATCCGGTAATGGGGGATGAGGAAGGGCAGCGTGTGGAGGATTCCGCCCACGAATGTGCCGACGCCGGTGATCGACCCGCGGACGACTGGATTTCCGCGGCCGGTGAACTCTCCGGTGTCCGATAGCCCCTCCGAGAAGGCCATGCTGATCCCGGCCCCGATCGCGGTGGCGAGCCCGGCGAAGAAGGCCACGTGGGGCTTGTGCGTGGCGAGGGCGACGGCGAAGATCGGCGCCAGGGTGGAGAGCGAGCCGTCGATCAGACCGGTCATCGCCGGCTGGACGCGCTGGAGCAGGAAGACCTGACGGTCGCTCATCGACTAGAGTTTACCAGATGGTGTGCAAGTACTCTTATCATAAGGCACGCCTGACAAACGACGTCAGGATCCCCTGACGTGCGCCTGAAACCAAGGCGTCGCTTGCGATGCCGCCGGGAGGCCCCGCCGGCTTTGCCGGTGCGGCCGTCTAAACCCGGCTGAAGGGAAGATGTCGACTGAAGCGATGGCGCGGCTGAAGTTAACGTTGGAATACGACGGCACGGCCTTTCGGGGTTGGGCCGCCCAGCCGGGCCTGCGGACCGTCGAGGGGGTCGTGCGAGAAGCTCTCGACCGCGTCTTCTCGACCTGGAGCGAGCTTGCGGTGGCCGGCCGGACCGACACCGGCGTCCATGCCCTGGCGCAGGTTGCGAGCGTCGAAGCCGAGGGCGGGCCTCCGCCCGTGCGCGCCGCTGAGGCGCTGAACGCCGAGCTTCCCGACGACGTGGCCGTGAGCGGAGTCGAGGTCGCTGCTCCGGAGTTCCATGCGCGCCGTTCGGCGCAGGCGAGGAGCTACCGCTACCGCATCTACCGGCGCCGGACGCCCTCGCCGTTCGAGGCTCATCGCAGCTTGTGGTATCCGCGCCCGCTAGACGAGGACAGGCTTCCCGAGTCGGCGGATCTCCTGCTCGGCGAGCACGATTTCCGGGCGTTTACGCCTGCCGAGACAAAGCACCGGGCCTTCACGCGCACTATCGAGAGCGCGGTCTGGCACCGGCGCGACGAGGCGCTCGAGCTCGAGTTGACCGCCGACAGCTTCCTACGGCACATGGTCCGCACGCTGGTCGGCACGATGCTCGAGCGCTCCCCCGAGGAGCTGGCACGCCTGCTCGAAGGGCGCGACCGCGCCGAGGCCGGCACGACGGCGCCTCCGTGGGGGCTCTACCTCGTCAGTGTCCGTTACTGACACGAGCAGGCGTAGTTCGAGACGGTCATAGGGACAGTTCCCATGGACTGTCCCTGAAGGGGACTGTCCCTATGACCGCCGCGAAGCCTGGGTCTGACCCCGGAAGTGGTTGTTTGGACGCGGCGTGCCCTCGCTAGCATCAGCTCGATGGCTGCTCCAGCGCTGAAGAACGTCCAGACGCGGGTCGACGAGCTCCGCGCTGAGCTGAATCACCACCTCTACCGCTACCACGTCCTCGACGACCCCGAGATCTCGGACGCGGCCTACGACGGCCTCTACGATGAGCTGAAGGCGCTGGAGGACGAGCATCCCGACCTGATCACGCCTGACTCGCCGACTCAGCGCGTCGGTGCGCCGGCGAGTGAGCGCTTCCAGAAGGTCGAGCATCTGACGGCAATGGGCTCGCTGGAGAAGGTGACCGACGACGAAAGCCTCTTCAAATGGGCCGAGGACGTCCGCAAGCGGCTCGACTCGGACGAGCCGGTCGCTTACGTGATCGAGCCCAAGATCGACGGTCTCGCCGTCAACCTGACCTACGAGGACGGCCTTCTGACACGGGGCGCAACCCGCGGCGACGGAATTCAGGGCGAGGACGTGACGGCTAACCTGAAGACGATCAAGGCGATCCCGCTGCGGATGGTGGGCGACGACGCGCCTGCGGTCGCCGAGGTGCGCGGTGAGGTCTACCTACCGCTTTCCGGGTTCCGCGAGCTGAACGAGCGCATCGCGGAGCTCGGCCAGAAGCTCGCGCCGAACCCGCGCAACGCCGCGGCGGGCTCACTCCGCCAGAAGGACTCGTCGATCACCGCCTCGCGGCCGCTCTCGATCTGGGTCTACGGGCTCGGTGCGGCCGAGGGCCTGGAGCTGGGCTCTCACTGGGAGGAGCTCGAGTGGCTGCGCGAGCACGGCTTCCGGACGAACCCGTTCGCAGAACGGCTCGAGTCGATCGAGGAGGTGGCAAAGCGCTGCCGTGAGTGGGAGCTCCGGCGCGCCGACCTCGATTACGAGATCGACGGGATCGTGATCAAAGTCGACTCGCTCGAGCAGCAGGCGATCCTCGGCGCGCTGCACTCGAGGCCGCGCTGGTCGCGCGCGTTCAAGTGGGCGCCGATGACTGCGCGGACGAAGCTAGACAAGATCGCGATCCGCGTCGGACGGACGGGTGCGCTCAACCCCTGGGCCATGCTCGAGCCGGTCCAGGTCGGGGGCGTCACCGTCTCGCGGGCGACCCTGCACAACGAAGAGGACATCAATCGCAAGGACATCCGCGAGGGTGACCTCGTCATCGTCCAGCGGGCGGGCGACGTGATCCCGCAGATCGTCGGTCCGGCCGGGCCTCACGCGAAGGGGACCAAGCCCTTCCGGATGCCTGAAAAGTGCCCACTTTGCGGGACAAAAGTGGTCAAGCCGGAGGGCGAGGCGATGCACCGCTGCCCGAACCGCGCCTGCCCCTCGCGCGGCCTCGAGACGCTGATCAACTGGGTGCAGGGGCCGGCCGACATCGATGGCGTGGGCGAGCAGCTGATGCGGCGCCTCTGGCAACTCGAGCTGGTTCGCTCGCTGCCGGATCTCTACCGGCTGACGAAGGAGCAGCTACTCGAGCTCGAGGGCTTTCAAGAGAAGAGCGCGTCGAACGCGATCGAGGCAATCGAGCGTTCGAAACGAACGCCGTTCTCACGGGTGCTCCTAGGGCTCAACATCCCGGACGTCGGGTGGGTGACCGCGCAGAATCTCGCTCGCCACTTCGGGTCGATAGACCGCATTGCCGAAGCCTCTCCGGAGGAGATCGAGGAGGTGGAAGGCATAGGCCCGGAGCGCGCCGAGGCGATCGCGGAATGGTTCTCCGACGGCGAGAACCTCCGCCTCGTCGGCGAGCTGAGGGAGTTTTTGCGCCTCGAAGCGGGCCCGGAGGAGCGACCGGTCGAGGGGCCGCTAACCGGCTCTACTTACGTCATCACGGGGACGCTCGAGGGCTTTAGCCGCGACGAAGCGCGCAAGGCGCTCGAGGCCAAGGGAGCGAAGGTCGCCGACTCAGTGTCGAAGAAGACCACCGGTGTGATCGCCGGCGAGGGGCCGGGCTCGAAGCTCGGAAAAGCACAGAAAGCCGGCGTGGCGATCCTGGACGAGCAAGCCTTGAAAAGGCTACTGAGCAGCTAAAACGGTCGCAAACCGGTCTTGGGCACGCCTCGCCCACGTGTACGAGACAGGCCGGCCGTTTTGCAGCACCGAGAAGACGTAGCGACCCCGGACGAAGCCTGAGAGCGCCGAGGCGAGCGAGGTCGTGCCGGTCTTGGCGAGCACGGCTCCGAGCGCAGGGGGCCTTCGCAGCCGATCCTTCAGCGTGCCGGTGCGACCCGACACCGCCAGTGCGGAGACGAACGACGCCTTGATCGTCGGGTCTTGCCAGGCGGCCTGGAGAATCCCCACGATCGCGCGCGCCGTCAGCCGGTCGAGCGACGACAGCCCCGAGCCGTCGACGATCCTGACCCCGGCGAGCGGAATCCCTGCCTCCGCCAGGGTCGTCCTCACCAGGGCCGCGCCGGTTGCCGTGGTGCCGGTCGCGCCGTTCGCGGCGCCGATCTGCTTCAGGAGCAGCTCGGCGGTGAAGTTGTCGCTCTCGCGGTCCATGAAGCGCACGATCTGCGCAAGCGCCGGGGACAGGACCTCGGCGAGCTGCTCAGCATCCGGGCTAGCGACTCCTCGGGTCGCGCGTCCGGTGACCGAGACTCCCTGCTTCCGCAGCGCGTCTTTGAACAGCGCCGCGGCCGCCGCAGCGGGAGCGCTCGAATGATGGGTGTGAAACCAGGTTCGGTCGACGGTCAACGCCGACAGTGGCTCCGACTGGCTGATGTAGAAGGAGGGCTTCCAACCGGGCGCCGTTCGGCGCGAGTCGAAGTAGGACTCGTCGCCGAGCACAGACCCCGTGACCTTGCGGATGCCGGCGGCGCGCACCTGCCCGGCTAGCCGTTTCAGTCCTGCGGAGCTGAGGGTTGGGTCGCCATGTCCTTGCAGGACGAGCGACCCCCGCCAGGTGGTCCCGACGACCGCGCCTTGCCCGAGCACGTCGGTGGCGATCCGGAAATCAGGCCCGAGTGTTTCCAGGGCGGTGTAGGTGATCGGGAGTTTCTCGTTCGACGCGGGGACGAGGGAGAGGCCGGGGTTGCGGCCGAAAACCACGGCTCCCGTGTTCAGGTCGAGGGCCATGGCGGCGGAATGGGCCGCGGGCACATGAGGCACGGCCAGCGCCTGGGCGAGGCGTTGTGTGAGCGGCTTCGTGCTCGCTGACCCGGTCGCCACCGCATTCGGGAAGGCGACGGCGGCGGCGCACACGAGCGCGGCGGCAAGGGCCCGGCGCATCGATCCATTGTTCGGACCGATGCGCGACGGGTCAAGGACCATGGGCCTCAAACTGGCCCAAGATAGTCCAAGCGGCCCATGAACCCGCACCCACGGGGCGAGATAATCACTTCGATGACCTCTGAAGCGGCCATCGATTTCAGCGCGCTGTGCCAGGAGCTCGACGCGCTGGCGAAGAGCCCGCCGGCCAACGACGAGCAGACGCGCGCGCGCTTCGAGCGTACGCTCACGGACGGCTACGCGCAGGCGCACTCGCTCGAGGCGGAACAGCATCGGATCGAGCGCCGGATCGGCAAGCTTGCCGCCGAGATGAGCGCTCGCGACCGAGAGCTGAAGGCCGACGAGCTCGCCGAGCTTTCGCTTCGCCTCAGCCGCGCTTCGGTCGACCTGAGGCAGCTGCGCACGCTGCTCGCGACCGCACGGCGCCGCGTTTCCGCAGCGGCTTAGACGACTCCGCTTCGCACCGCGCCGAGGCGTCGCTTGCGATGCCGACCGGAGGCCGTGGCGGCTTTGCCGGCGCGGCCGTCTAAACCCGGTTAGTCGAGAAGTCCACGCTTCAGACGATTCCGCTACGGACCGCATACACCGCGGCTTGAATGCGGTTCTCGATCTGCAGCTTCATCAGGATGTTCGAGATGTGATTCTTGACCGTCTTCGGGCTGATGTGCAGGTCCGCGGCGATCTGCGCGTTGTCCTTGCCGTTCGCGATCAGCTTCAGCACCTCGATCTCGCGGTCCGAGAGCTCGGCTCTAATCGCCTCCGCTGCTTCGGGCGACGCGGTGGCGGCTCGGATCCGCTCCAGCACCTTGCCCGCGATCGTCGGGGAGATCAGCGACTCGCCCACCGCCGCGGCCTGGATTCCTCGCATCACGTCCTCGACGGAGGCGTCCTTGAGCAGGTACCCGCACGCACCGGCGAAAATCGCCTCCATCACGTCCCCGTCCTGGTCGGAGATCGTCAGCACCACTACACGTGTGAGAGGGGCGTACGCGATGATCTTCTTCGTCGCCTCGACGCCGGTCATGCCGGGCATGTTCAGGTCCATGACCACCACATCGGGCTGGAGCTCCCGGACGTAGCGCAGCGCGTCGTCGCCGGCCGCTGCCTCGCCGACCACGTCGACGCCCTCCTCCTCGAGCAGATTGCGTAGGCCCGTGCGGAAGAGGTCGTGATCGTCGACCAAAAGTACGCGTGGACTCGCCTGCCCGGGCGTGGTCGTCGTTTCCATGGATTCGGTCACCTCTTTCCCCCTTCCCCTCCAGGGGTAGCCGCGACCGGGAAGTCTAGTCAGTGCAACGTGATCGTGACCGTCCGGCGGCCCCAATTCGCCGCCGCGGCGGCCGTCGGAAACCAGAGGTCGATCACTGCGCCCTGGATCGCCCCGCCAGTATCCGCGGCGACGCCCTCGCCGTAGCCCGGAATCGTCATCCGCGTCCCGAGCGGGATCATGCTCGGGTCGACCGCAACGACCCCGTATCCGACCGGTGCGCCAGTGGCCGTGTGGCCCTGCAGCGTATAGGCGGTCGCGGTCACAGTAATGGTCGCTGCGCCTGTCACGGGAGGAGCGGTTGGCGTGGGCGCTGGAGCAGGCGTGGCGGCCTGTGTGCTCGCCACCTGCTGGACTGCAACACGCCTGGCCTGGGCCTCGATTGCCTGCGCCTGCGCGTCGAGCGAGGCGATCTGGGACCGGTTGAGCTTTTTCTGGCTCGCCAGTTGCCGGAGGTACGAGATCCGTCCGGCCTTGGCCGACGAGAGGAGGCCGAGCGTCGCCGAGACACTCGCCTCGAGCCTCCGCAGCTTCTGAGCGCGGGCTGCCAGGCGATGCTGCAGCCCGATGTACCGGTCACGGCTCTCGCGGGCCCGCGCGACGATCGCCCGGTCGGTCTCCGCGGCGGCCCTCTCGGTCTCGAGGCCGGTGAGCGCGTCGTCGAGGGTCTTCGCGCCGAGCACGATCGCGAGCGGATCGGAGTCGCCCTGCTCGTAGACGGAACGGAGGCGCGCGGCCAGGTTGCGCTGGGCGACGGAGAAGATTTGCTTGGCCACCGCGAGCTCGCGCCTCGTCTCTGCGGCCTGGCGGTCGATCGCGGCGGCCTGCGACCGAAGCGACGCCAGCTGTGCCTGCGTCCGCGTGAGCCGGCTGTCGAGGCCGTAGAGCGTCAGAACCGCGGCTCTCGATCGCGACGCGATTGCGCTGTTCTGCTGCGTCAGCCGCTGGGCCTCCTGCCTGAGCGAAGATCCGGAACCGGCGCTGCCTGCCGGCAGCGCGATGCCCACCGCGGCGAGCGAGCAGACGACAAGGGCGAGTGGGCGCGCCCGCCGGGTGATCGGGTCCGCCGGCACGAGGCGGGAACCTAGCAAAGCGTTTGTGCCACTGCGTTGGCGCCTCGCAATGCGAGGTTTAACGCTTGGAAACCTGGTTGCGGGTGTCCGGAGGGGTTGCTAGGGTGCCGAACTTGTGACGAACCGGCCCCTCTTGGGGCGCCGATCGAGCCCAGCGACCGGAACGATTCGCCGCTCGATTAGACGTACGGCGCCGGCAGTCATAGTCTTGAGCTTCGCGGCCGTGCTGATGGCGACGCCGGCAGTCGGGGACCCCACGATCGCGTCGAAGCAAGCCGAAGCCCAGAGCGTGATGGGCCAGGTCCAGCAACTCGACTCGAACCTCGAGCGCGTGATCCAGGCATACGACCTGGCGACGGTGAAGCTGAACCGGGTCCGAGCCGACCTGAAGGCGAACCAAGCGCAGCTCAAGGTCGCGAAACAGAGCTTGGGCCGCGCACGGGGGACACTCGCGGCCCGGCTCGTGTCGCTCTACACATCCGGCGGGCAGAGCGACTCCCTCGAGGTGCTGCTCGGCGCGTCCAGCCTCGACGACCTCGTCAGCCGCTTCAACACCGCCAACCGCATCTCTGCGCAGGACACCCAGGTTCTCGGCCAGGTGGCGCATTTCGACAAAGAGGTGAAGGCACGGCAGGTCCGGCTCAAGCACGCGACGAGCCAGGCCGCCGCGCTCGTACGCGAACGCGCTTCAGAGCGCGCTTCGATCGAGGGTCAGCTGTCGGCGCGGCGCGCGATGCTCTCGTCGATCCGCGGCCAGATCGCGAACCTACAGGCGCAGGAGGCCGCACGCCAGGCCCAGCTTCGCCGCGAGCTCCAGGCGCGGATTACCGCCCAGCAGCAGCAGGCGCCTGCAGTGGCGCTTTCGAGCACCGTCGCGCCGGTGGCGTCTTCGGGCAGCGGCAGCGACTCGGTCGGCCCGGCTCCCCCGCCGACGCATTCCAGCGTCGTCTCGATCGCGGAGCAGTACCTCGGTGTGCCTTACCGTTGGGGGGGATCGTCGCCGTCGGGCTTCGATTGCTCCGGGCTGGTGATGTACGTGTTCGCGCAGGTCGGCGTCTCGCTTCCTCACAGCTCGTACGCGCAGTACGGCATGGGCAGCCCAGTCTCGCGTGACCAGCTCCAGCCCGGCGACCTCGTCTTCTTCGATGGCCTCGGGCATGTCGGCATCTACGTCGGCGGCGGCTCTTTCATTCACGCGCCCCACACCGGCGACGTAGTCAAGATCTCGAGCATCAGCGGCTGGTATGCCTCGACATACGTCGGGGCGCGCCGCATTTAGCGCCGCAGATCGCCTTGCAACTGTTGGTTTAGACGGCCGCACCGGCAAAGCCGGCACGGCCTCCAGTCGGCGTCGCACGCGACGCCTTGGTCGGGGCGGGCAGAATCTAGCTAGCCCGCGTAAAGCTTCTCGATCTCGTCTGCGAAGCGCTTCTCGATCACGCGGCGCTTGAGCTTCAACGTCGGCGTCACCTCTCCCTGCTCTGAGCTGAACTCCCGCGAAACGATCGCGAAGCGCTTGACCTGCTCGTAGCGCGAGAGGTCGCGGTTGACCTCCTCGACCGCCTGCCCGACGAGCGCCTGCACGTCTCCGTTCGCCTTCGCGACCTCGGCCTCATCAAGCGTGATCAGGGCGGTGACGTAGGGCCGGCGGTCACCGACGACGAGCGCCTGCGAGACGTATCGAGAAGCCTTGAGCGAGTTTTCGATGTTCTGGGGAGCGACGTTCTTGCCACCCGCAGTGACGATGATGTCCTTCTTGCGGTCCGTGATCGTGACGAAGCCGTCCGGGCCGATCTCGCCGATGTCGCCGGAGCGGAGCCAGCCCTCGTCCGTCAGCACGGCCCTCGTCGCCTCGTCGTCCTTGAGATACCCCGCGAAGATCGTCTCGCTGCGGATCAATAACTCCCCCTCGCTGCCCCTCTTCACTTCGGCGCCCGGCATCGCCGGGCCGACCGTCCCGAAGCGGAACCGCCGGGGCCGATTGACGGTAGCCGCGGTCGTGCATTCGGTGAGACCCCAGCCCTCGAGGATCAGCATGTCGAGTGCGTGGAAGAACTCCCCGATCTCCTTGGCGAGCGGCGCTCCGCCCGAGATCCCGATCCGCAGGCGGCCTCCGAATCGCTGCTTCACCTTCGAGTAGACGACCCGGTCGGCGATCCGATGCTGGAACGCCAGCGCTCGCGGCAATGGCTCCCCCCGCTGGCGAAGCGCGCTGACGCGCCGCCCGACGCCAAGCGCCCAGTCGCCGAGCCAGCGCCGAGGTCCCGAAGCCGCTTCGAGCTTGGATGTGATCGTCGCGTGCGCCTTCTCGTACATGCGCGGCACGCTGGGCAGCAGCGTGGGGCGGACCTGCGGCAAGGCGTCGGCGACCGCATACGGGTCGGAGCAGAACGCGATCGTGAAGCCGGAGTAAGCGCCCCAGAGCGTCATCAGACGGCCAAAGTTGTGCGCGAGCGGCAGGTAGAGCAGCATCATGTCGTCGCCCAGCCCGAGGTCCTCGATCCCCTCGATCGACGAGGTCATGGCGTAGTAGTTGCGGTGGCGGATCATGCAGCCCTTCGGAGGGCCGGTCGTGCCGGAGGTGTAGATGTATGTGTAGAGATCGTCCTCGCCGACGGCGGCAGCGGCTTGGTCGAGCGCGTCTGGGTGCGCTTGCGCGAAAGCGATTCCGTCTGCCCTCAGGCCGTCCAAGTCCTGCAGCGTCAAGAGGTGCGGCAGTCCGAGCGGCTCGATCTTGGCCACTTGGACGTCGTCCTCGACGAGCGCGCCGACCGCCTCGGAGTGCCGAAGCACGTGGGCGGCCTCGTTGGCGGAGCTGTCGGGGTAGACCGGGGCCGTGATCCCCCCGACGAGCGCGAGCGCGAAGTCGAACAGCGTCCACTCGAGGCGTGTGCGGCTGACGATTCCGAAGGCGTCCCCTTTTCCGATCCCGCGCGAGAGGAGCCCATTCGCGAGCTCGTCGACGGTGCGCGCGGCTTCGTTCCAGGAGACCTGCCGCCACTGGCCTGGCTCGGCCTCGGCCAGGTAGGCGGTGCCCGTCCGCTCGGCTGAAACACCGTCGCGCCAAAGTCTGACGATCGTTCTGTCGGCGCCTTCGCTCATGAGTCGGACTTTAGGGCCAAAGCCTGCACCTTCGTTCTGGGCCGCACTGATCCATCACTCGCGTCAGACGGCCGCGACGGCAAAGCCGCCGCGGCCTCCAAACGGCATCGCAAGCGACGCCGTCGGGAAGGGATCGTGCCGAGTTCGGCGAACTTCCTGCATCCCTCTACAATTGGACGGTCGGCCCTATGAGAACGATCTGGAACGGATCCATCAGCTTCGGCTTGGTCAACATCCCCGTCGGGATGGCCCTGGCCACCAAGCCGGCTGCCCGGCAGTCGGACGTGTCGTTCCGGATGCTCCACCGGGAGTGCGGGACGCCGATCAAGAACAAGCGCTGGTGCCCTCAGCACGACCGTGAGGTCTCGAACGACGAGATCGTCAAGGGCTGGGAGGTCGCGAAGGGGCAGTTCGTCTTCGTCGAGGATTCCGACCTCGAGGCGCTCGAGACCGCAGATGACTCGCGAACGATCGCGATCACGCGCTTCGTCGAGCTCGACCAGGTCGATCCGATCTACTTCGACCGCACCTACTTCCTCGCGCCGGCCGATGCGGTCGCGCAGCGACGGCCGTACGTGCTGCTACTGGACGCGATGAAGGAGACGAACACGGCCGCCGTCGGCAAGTTCGTCCGCCAGGGCGCCGAGCACTTCTGCCTGATCCGGCCGAAAGGGAACGCGCTTGCGCTCGAGACCCTCTTCCTCGCCGAGGACGTTCGCTCCCAGGCGGAGATCGAAGAGGCGGTCGAGGAGATCGACGTCAAGGACGCCGAGCTGGAGCTGGCGCGCCAGGTGATCGGCAGCCTCGCGGCCGACTTCGATCCGCAGGAGCTCGTGAGCGACTACCGGCGCGATCTGAAGGCGCTGCTCGAGGCCAAACTTGCCGGCGAGGAGATCACGGCGCCGGAGCCGGTCGAGGAGAAGGCGCCGGTGATCGACCTGATGGAGGCGCTCAAGGCGAGCGTGGCCGAGGCCCAGGGCAAGAAACCGGACAAGGCAGCCGCCAAGAAGACGAAAGCCGCCTCGTCGGGCGGCTCGCGTCGCAAAGTCGCCGCGCGTAAATAGTTCCTTCTTGGAGTCTCCCGAGCGAAGCGGTGGGAGAAACCAGGCCCGCGGAAAGCGCGCAGCACCTTCCGCGAAAAACTAGTGGTGTTGCGGCATCGCGCCTAGCGCCTGGAGCTGAGCCTGGAACAGCGTCTTGTCGATCTTGCCCTGGTAGATCGGGATCGACTCCTGCACGCAGACCTTGATCACCTCTTGGCGATCGATCCCAAGCTCCTTCGACAGCTCCTCGGGCGTCAGGTGGTTTGGCATGTGACCTCCCTGCGGTCCAACAAAAAACCCGCCTCGCGCTCTCGCGGGGACGGGCTCAGTGAACCGCTCCGATTGTCTTGCCGGCAGGAATCAAAGTTCCTGCCCTCCCAAGTAATCCATCACGTCGAAGAATAGTTTGCCAGCGTGACGGACGCAAAGGGGATTCCCGGCTTGGAGGAACGCTTCGTGGAAACCAAGGCCTGCAGGCTGCGCTACTTCGTCGGCGGCCAGGCGGACGGCGAGCCAGTGGTGCTCGTCCACGGCCTCGGCGGCTGCGCCGCGAACTGGGTCGACATGGCGCCGCTGCTCGCCGAGACCAGGCGCGTGCTTATCCCGGAGCTTCCCGGGCACGGGCTCTCGACGCCGCTGCCCGCGGTGCCGAACTTCGGGGTCTTCGCCGACCGAATCGCGCTCGTAGCGGAGCTCGAGCAGGCGCTACCCGCGGCCTTCGTCGGGCATTCGCTCGGCGCCGTCGTTGCCCTGCGCCTGGCACTGAGACGCCCGGATGACGTGAACGCACTGGTGCTCGCCGCCGCAGCCGGGATCTCGTCGACGTCGCGCCGGGCCCGATACGGACTTCGGATCCTCGGGATCATCGGCCCACGCCGCTTCGTCGCGCCCTGGGCGGACTCCGTTGCCGGCAGCCCCTTCCTGCGCTACGCGGTCTTCGGCCACTGGGGCGCGGCCGACCCGTTGATCATGTCGCCTGAAGCCGTGGACGGCTTCCTCGAGGGCACGCGGCTGACGAGCGACTCGGTCAGCGCGGCCAGAGCGGTCGTGTCCGACGACGTTCGTCCGGAGCTCGGCCACCTTCGCTGCCCGACGCTCGTCCTCTGGGGCGCCCGCGACAACCAGCTGCCGCTCGTCGACGGCTTCGAGTTCGCGCGCCGCCTCGACGCACCGCTCCGCGTGATCGCCGACTGCGGCCATCTGCTGATCGGCGAACGGCCCGGCGTTTGCGCGGAGGCGATCGAAAACTTCCTCCGTTTCAACCCAAGCGAAAGAGCGGATCCGTCGAGAACGCCTGGCTAGGTCGTTGGGTAATCTTGGCTGTCCCGGGGTGTGGCGCAGCCTGGTAGCGCGCTCCGTTCGGGTCGGAGAGGTCCCCAGTTCAAATCTGGGCACCCCGATTAGCACGGGGGAAACCGGGTTTC
>Ga0207693_10002874_pt1 | contig 14899 bp, 9 predicted proteins | sample LARL81metaG_FD_184347 | JGI IMG/M metagenome (GOLD analysis project Ga0207693, IMG submission 184347) | Corn, switchgrass and miscanthus rhizosphere microbial communities from Kellogg Biological Station, Michigan, USA - LAR L8-1 metaG... | ecosystem: Host-associated > Plants > Roots >...
CAATGGACGGGTTTCCGCATTCGGCTTGAGATCATCCTTCACAACCTGGTCCACCGCTGGGTGGGCGGCACGATGCTCGCCATGTCATCGCCCAATGACCCCGTCTTCTGGCTGCACCACGCCAACATCGACCGGTTGTGGTCGGACTGGATCCGGCAGCACCAGGACCAGTCTCCCTACCTGCCACTCACCGGGGGCCCGCAGGGCCACAACCTCTACAACCCCATGATCTTCCACGCGAACGGTGCCCCAGCGCCATGGCAGGGCGATCCCGCCCGGTAGACGTCCTTGACCATCACAGCCTCGGCTACAGCTACGACACCGATCCCGCCGATGAGGTCAAACTGCCGATGGGGCCCGTGCCAGCTCAGGATGAACTTCCGGCCGCTGCCATTGAAGAGCCGGCAGCCGTCATAGCCGCGAAGGAGACGGCGCGCCGTGTCCTGCCGAGGTTTGTCCTGGCACGTGAGATCGCTGGACTCCGCAATGGTCAATCTCTGAGCTAGAGCGCGACAGGTTCCGTAAGAAACGGCAGTAAAGGCTGAGCCTCGGCTCTGGGTTGCCACCCGGGGGCGAGACGACACAAAAAGTGCCAGCCGGTTGGGCCGCCGGGATCGGGATACGCCGAGCCGGGCGGCTCTGATGAGCATGACGCTTGTCAGCCCGGTTATTGACAGCGCTTGCGGAACGGCGGAGCATCCGGAAGCGGGGAAAGTCCTTGGCGGAAAGGGGGCGCCATGGCGCACCGCGAATTTTTTCTGCAGATCGAGCCGGTGCCGGCGTATAGCCCGCTGGCGCCGGTGAGGTGTGCCCGGCACTATGGCCGCGACTGCATGAGGGGTTCCGGTCATGAGATCGGCCGGGTCACGCCAGAGGAGATTTTCGGCACGACGTTCGACGCGCTGGTGTACCGCCGTTACCACGACGCCGCGTACACGGCGCCGGTCACCGATCCGCTGGTGGCGGCGGATGTGAACGAGCCGCCCTGGGACCGGCGGGTGCCCGGCTCGGTGCTGTTCGCCGATGTGGGCGACACCGTTGCCATCCACGTCCGCAACGCCGATACCAGCGACTGCCACAGCCTGCACCTGCATGGGCTGCGTTATGGGATCGACTCCGACGGCGCGTGGCCGCTGGGCGTGCAGGCCAAGAACGGCGCGCGCAGCGATGACATCCATCCCGGCAGCAGCTGGACGTACCGGTTCCGGGCAACTGGGGAAACGGTCGGGGTGTGGGCGTTTCACGACCACCACCAGACGGTGCAGCGCTGGATCAACCGCGGCCTGTTCGGCGCCCTGATCGTGCGGGACCCGCAGGCGCCGCGTGCCGATCATGAGATCCCGCTCTTCATCCATCAGCTGGCCGGCGATGTGGCCCTGGACGGCTTCGAGAGCCCAACGCTGGGCAACGGCGCGAGCTACTCGCATACCTTCGGCACCGTCCAGCAGAGCTACCCCTATCACTGCAAGATCCATGGCGTGACGATGGCTGGCACGATCACCGTACAGAACGGCGCCCCAGCCACGACCAGCGTGACGATCGGGGACAACTTCTTCTCGCCGCAGGCCCGGACGGTGGCGCCGGGCGGGACGGTGACCTGGTTTAACAGTGGCCAGCACGAGCACATCGTGTTCGCCGGCGGTGGCGGCGCAGCGTCGTTCTGCCTTAACGGGCGTAGCTATGTGGGCAACACCCCGACCATCGTGGCCGAGCCGGGCCAGCGGCTGCGCTGGTACCTGCTCAACCTGGATGTCGGCGACACCTGGCACAACTTCCACCCGCACTCGGCACGCTGGCAGCTGCCCGCTCCCCCCGGCGGTGCGATCGACGTGCATCCGCTCAGCCCGGTGGAATCGTTCACCATCGACACCGAGGTCCCGCGCGCGCTGTGGCTCCCCCCCGAACTGGAGGAACTGCAGGAGCGCGGCCGCAAGCCGAGAGGCGCTTGCCAGGTCCCCATCCGTGGTGACTTCTTGTTCCACTGTCACCTGGAGGAGCACATGATGATGGGCCTGGCCGGGCTGGTCCGTTCCCGCGAGCGGATCTGGGTGACCGAGCAGGTCCTGGCGTCGCTCGAGATCGAGCTGCCGTACGACGACGGCAACTGCTGCCCCGACGTGGACGGGACGCTGCCCTGTGCCACCACCCAGCAGAACCCGGAGATGCCGGGCATGCCCGGGATGGGCGGCGGGGGAATGCCCGGCATGCCCATGCCCGGCATGGGCTCTGGTGCCGCGAGCGTGGACGACGTTCTCGCCGAGGCGGCGGCGAAGGGCGCGTGGGAGATGCTCCCCTGCGACTCGGTGACCCTGGCGGTGCATTTCGCCCTGCTGCACACCGGCAAGGTGCTGATCTTCTCAGGCTCCGGCAACTACCCGCCGCGCCACGACACCCACACCTACGGGTCGGTGCTGTGGGGCTACGAGGAGGGCAGTTTCACGCCGGTGCCGATCTCCTACGACGTGTTCTGCGCGGGCCAGGCAACACTGCCGAGCGGCGGCCTGCTCGCGGCCGGCGGCACCAAAAACTACGACAGCCCGTGGGAGGGCGCGCCGGAGGCGGCGCTGTTCAGCCCCACCACCGAGAGCTGGGCCAACGTCGCCGACATGGCCGACGGCCGGTGGTACCCCACCCTGGTATCGCTCGGCGACGGCACGGTCATCGCTTTTTCCGGCACCAACCAGGCCGGGACCGGCCTGAACACCGTGCCCGAGGTCTTCGACGAGGACACCGGCGCCTGGACCGCGACACCGCATCTGCGCACACCCGGCTGGCCGCTCTACCCACACCTGTTCCTGCTGCGCGGCGGCCGCCTGTTCTTCACCGGCGCCTCGCTGGGCAACACTGCGATGGGCGGCCAACTCCTCGACCTCGGCACCGGCGCCGCCACCCCGGTCCCGGGCCTGAGCCTGGCCGTCAACCGCGATCAGGCCGCGAGCGTGCTGCTGCCGCCCGCGCAAGATCAGCGGGTGATGGTGATGGGCGGATGGGGCGGCGCCGGGGCGATCGCCAACGCCGACATCGTCGACCTCACCGCGGCGAATCCGGCTTACACCGCCATCAGTCCCATGATCCACGGCCGGACCCGGCTCAACGCCGTCCTGCTCCCCGACCGCACAGTCTTTGTCAGCGGCGGCGGATCAAGCCCCGAGTCCGGGCCCGTGCTCGAGGCCGAGATCTACGACCCGCAGACCGGTATGTGGTCGGCCGCCGCGACCGCCACGGTGCCAAGGTTCTATCACTCGGTCGCCCTGCTGCTGCCCGATGGCCGGGTCGCGACCGCGGGCTCGAACCCGGACCGCGGCGACGACGAACTGCGGATCGAGATCTTCCACCCGCCCTACCTGTTCCAGGGCCAGCGGCCCTTTATCGAGGACGCCCCTGCCGAGATCAGCTACGGCGGCCACTACGAACTGCGGACACCGAACGCCAGCAGCCTGCAATGGGTCCAGCTCATCCGCCCGATGGCCACCACCCATTCCTGCGACACCGAGCAGCGCATCGTCGATCTCGCCTTCACCGTCCACGGGCCGTGCGCAGCCCGGATCACCATCCCCGGCGAGCCCAACCTGGCGCCCCCCGGCTGGTGGATGCTCAACGTGGTCGACACCGAGCGCAGGCCGTCGGAATCGCGGTGGGTGCACCTCATCTAGACACTGAGCTGATGGCTCTACCGGGAGGACCGTCTCTATGGCAGGCCAGCTGGCTCACCTGCGTTCTCCGCGGGGGCCAGTGCGGCCGGGACGTCGAGCGGGTCGGAGCGCATGAGCACCATATCGGCGGTCTCGACCGCGACGTCGGTGCCCGCACCGATGGCGATGCCTAGGTCGGCATGGGCGAGGGCGGGGGCGTCGTTGACCCGTCCTCGACCATCGCCACTTTTCGGCCTGTCGCCTGTGGCGCAGCGACTTTGGCGGCCTTGTCGCCGGGGAGCACTTCGGCGATCACCCTGTCCACGCCGAGCTGGCGACGATGTCGCAGCGCGGACGCGGTGTCCAAGCGCTCGCTGGCGATAAATGGGCTGCGCGTGGGTAGCGGCGACCCGGGAGGACTGGTGCCAGGCGGTGGTAGAGCTGACCACGGCCATACTGATCCGGTGCGCTGGCCCTGACCGGATACCGGCCCATTCGTTAGCCCGGCCATAGGAGGCGATGATCATCGCCCATTCATGGGCGTTGGCCGGGGTGATGCTGTTGCGCCCAGAGCTGCCCGAGGTCGCCGACACCGAGTACCTGCCGAGGAACGGCTGATTGCTGTGCAGCGTATCCAGGCAGGCCAGTAGGCCTGCCAGGGCGGGCGGCCGGGTCGGTGCTGATCAGGTTGAAGTTGTCCATGACGGTGGCCTTGGTGATCACCGGCAGCTCTCCGAGGGGTGCGCGGTCCAGGCCACGGTGGAAGTCCTGGTAGAACCGGGAGCGGGCCAAGGCGAACTGGCGCGGTTCGGTCAGCCTCCGGCGCTGGTGCTCGTGCAGCGTCGCCTCGCTCCACTGCTCGTGGCCGCGAAGTTGGCGCCGCAGCCACAGCACCCGCGCGATCATCGGTCCGTCCTTGCCTGCCTCCTCATCCCGCCGAACCCGTCACGCTCAGGCCGGCATGGCCGAACTAACCTGACCCACGGCGGAGCGCCTTTCCGGCCAGCGGACGGCTCCCGCAGCTCCTGTCACAGCCACCCTCGTCCGCATGCCCCTGGGGGCCAGGGACGATCGGCCCAGAAGCCAGGGGCACTCGTCTCTGCTCGCACCAGGTTCGCGCCGGGGTTCAGTGAACCTCAGAACCTGCCTGGTGGGACCGTGACCCAGGACCTGCCGTTCGCTGATCTTTCCGAGGGCGGTATGGGAAGGAGCCGGCGCCGGGGGCGCGCAGCCCGCCGAGTGTGACGGCGACGAGCCGACAGACTGCGGCCTTGGATGGCAGGCTGCTGGCGGCGTTGAGGGCGTGTAGGCAGTAGGCGGCGAGCTCGCCGGGCGCGACATCGGCGCGGACGCCGCCGGTCTTCGCGCCTTCTGCCAGCAGGTCCTGGAGGAAGTCGCGCAGGTGCTGCTCCGCCCGGGCAATGTGCTCGCCACGGTGGAGGAATGCCGCCAGCTCGGTGCCGTGGTGCTCGTAGCGGATGAGCGCATAGGCCTCCAGCACGGCCTCGAGCCGTCGGCTGTCGTCGCCCTCTTGGTCCCGGATTTCGGCGAGATAGCGGAGGTGGCCGGCGATCTGGCGTTCGTGCCAGGCGATCAGGATCGACTCGACATCAGGGAAGTACTTGTACAGGGTCGCCCGCCCGATGCCGGTCTCCTCGGCGATCTGCGACATCGTCACCGACAGCGGCCCGTGCGCGGCCGCCAGTGCCGCGGTGGTGGTGAGGACCGCGTCGCGCACGGCACGGCGGTGCGTATCGATCGTTTCGTCCCACAGCTTCGGCATCACTCCCAGTATACGTTACGACGTATCTCATACGGTTTGATTTGACAGCAACACTATGTATCGCAAAACTGGGCGGTGGATGAAGAGACCGCGCCACCGGAGGAGACCGACATGGCCGAGCTGCCGTCCCACCCCGGCACCGACGGCGACCCCGGTGTCGGGTCCGGCCGTGATGCACCACCCGCTGGCAGGCCACGCTGGGTGCCGGTGGCCGGGATCGTCATCACGATCGTCCTGGTCCTGGTGATCATCGTCTTGCACCTGACCGGCACTTTGGGCCCGGGCGGCCACTAGGTGCGGCCCGCGGCGCGGGCAGTGCACGAAACCTCAGCGGCAATACAGATAAGGAGGGGAGTCCCCGGATGATCGAGGCAGCCGGCCTCAGCAAGCGCTACGGCCCCACCGTGGCGGTCGATGACCTGTCGTTCACCGTGCCGCCCGGCCAGGTGACGGGGTTCCTTGGCCCGAACGGGGCCGGGAAGTCCACGACCATGCGGCTGATTCTCGGCCTGGACGCGCCGACCTCAGGGACGGTGACGGTGAACGGGCGGCCCTACGCCACCTACCACCGCCCGCTTTTCCAGGCCGGGGCGCTGCTGGAGGCCAGCGCGGCGCACGGCGGGCGCAGTGCCTACAACCACCTGCTGTGCCTGGCGCTCAGCAACGGGATCGGCCGCGCCCGGGTCAGCGAGGTACTCGGCCTGGTTGGGCTGCGCACCGTTGCCCGCAGGCGCACAGGCGGGTTCTCGCTCGGCATGTCACAGCGCCTGGGCATCGCCGCCGCGCTGCTCGGTGACCCGCCGGTGCTGCTGTTCGACGAGCCGGTGACCGGCCTTGACCCCGACGGCGTCGTCTGGATCCGCAACCTGCTCAAGTCGCTGGCCGCCGAGGGCCGCACCGTCTTCCTGTCCAGCCACCTGATGAGCGAAATGTCCATGACCGCCGACCGGCTGATCATCATCGGGCGCGGCCGCCTGATCGCGCAGGCGAGCATCGAGGACTTCCTCGGCGGCGGTCCGGGCAGCTACGTGCGGGTCCGTTCACCCCAGGGCGACGCGCTCGCGACCCTGCTCAAGGCGCAGGGCGCCACGGTCGACGGACAGCCCGACGGCACGCTCCGCATCACCGGCGCCACCCCGGGCGCGGTCGGCGAGCTCGCCCGGGCGAACGACATCACGCTGGCCGAACTGTCGGCGCACCAGGCCTCGCTCGAGGAGAGATACATGGAGCTCACCAAGGACTCCGCCGACTACCGCACGGCCGGGGACGCGCTCGTCCCGGGCGGGAAGTGAGGCCGCCATGGCAGCCGCCGCGACCGCGCAGCCCTCGCACCGCCGGCTGCCGCTTTTCGCCGCGGTCCTGCGGTCAGAGTTCTGCAAGCTCCGCTCGGTCCGCTCTTCGATCTGGGCGCTGCTGGCCGCCGTGGTGTTCAACGTCGCCGCCGGGGCGCTGCTGGCCATCTTCCTTCCCGGCGCGCTCAGCGCCCAGGACAAGGCGGCCATCGACGCGACCCGGGTCAGCCTCGGCGGCCTGCACCTGTCGCAGCTTGCGATCGGCCTGCTGGGTGTGCTCGTCATTACCAGCGAATACGGGACGGGCATGATCCGCGCCACCCTGGCCGCCGTACCGCAGCGCCGCCTGATGCTCGTGGCGAAGACCACCGTCTTCGCCGCGACCGCCCTCACCACCGGGATCGCCGCGTGCTTCGCCGCCTACTTCGCCTTCCAGGCGTTCCTGCCCAGCGGCGACAGCATGCGGACATCGCTGAGCGATCCCGGTGTGCTCCGGGCGGTCACCGGCGGCGGCCTGTACCTGACACTGCTCGGGCTGTTCGGCCTCGGCCTCGGCACGGTTATCCGCTCCAGCGCCGGAGCAGTCGCAACGCTGTTCGGCGTGCTGTTCGTGCCCTCGCTCATCATGACCCTGCTGCCGCAGTCCTGGCAGGACACGATCGGCCCCTACCTGCCGCTGCAAGCCGGCGAAACGATCTACACCGTCCAGCAGCAAACAGGCACCCTCGGACCCTGGGCCGGCTTCGGCGTCTTCAGCCTCTACGCGGCGGGCGCCCTCGCGGCCGGGTTCCTCCTCATCCGGCACCGAGACGCCTAGCCCTGGCCCGTACCATGCCTCAAGCCTTGCCCCTGGACGCCACAAGCGCCGCCGTCACCGCCGGCACGCGCACGCCGAGAGGAGCCCAGAAAGGAAAGCTATGCTGACCGCCGAAGCCCACATCGAAACCGAACGGCCCAGCCGGTACCTCGCCCAGCTCTGCAGGCACGTAGGCAACATCTACGGCAAGGACCGGCACCTGCAGAACCGGCGGCACCGCCACGCCGCGGGCGAGACGCGGGCGAGCTCCCAGCTGCCGCCGCACATCGAATGGTCCGAAACTCACGGGACCATCACCTTCGGCGACGGCAAGATTACAATGCACGCCAACCCGGGCGCGCTGACGCTGCGCGCCGAAGCAGCCGACCAGGAAACCCTGCGGCGGACCCAAGACCTCATCACCGGGCTCCTCAACAGGTTCGGCAGACGCGACCAGCTAACGGTGACCTGGCAGCTGCCCGAGGCCCACACAGCCTAGCCCGTCGGCTAGGAGGGAATCGCCGCTATGCCTGGCTTGGCGCTGGCTTGCCCGCCTTGGCGGGGCTGGCTGCCGGGGCCTGTGGCGGGCTGATGCTGTCCGGGAGCTTGAGCCTCTTGAGCAGGAGTGCGTTCATGGCGACCAGGAAGCTGGAGCCGGACATGGACAGGGCGGCGATCTCGGGGCGCAGGACCAGGCCGACGACGGGTTCGAAGACGCCGGCGGCGATGGGCAGGGCGACGGTGTTGTAGCCGATGGCCCAGCCCAGGTTCTGCCGCATCTTGCGCAGCGTGCCGCGGCCGATGGCCAGCGCGGCCGGGACGTCGAGCGGGTCGGAACGCATGAGGACCACGTCGGCGGTCTCGACCGCGACGTCGGTGCCGGTGCCGATGGCGATCCCCAGGTCGGCCTGGGCTAGCGCGGGGGCGTCGTTGACGCCGTCGCCGACCATGGCCACTTTCTTCCCGTCGGCTTGCAGGCTGGCCACCTTGGCGGCCTTGTCGCCGGGGAGCACTTCGGCGATCACAGTGTCCACGCCGAGTTGCCCGGCGATCCGTTGTGCTGTTGCCTGGTTGTCGCCGGTGAGCATGACCACCTGTACCCCGGCGTCTTTCAGCGCGGCCACCGCCGCGGCGGAGGTGGGGCGGACGGCGTCGGCGATGCCGATCAGGGCCACGGCGCGGCCGTCCACCGCGGCCCAGACCACCGTCCGGCCGGTAGCGGCAAGCTCTTCCTGGCGGCGGACGAGCGGGCCCGGGTCAGCGCCTTCATGTTCCATCAGCCGGGTGTTCCCGACTGCCACCGCCCGGCCATCGACGTGGCCGATGGCGCCGTGCCCGGGGATGTTCTCGAAGGCTTCAGCCTTGGCGTGGCCGGCCCCGTTGGCCTTGGCGTAGGTGACGACGGCTTCGGCCAGCGGATGCTCCGATTCGCGTTCGACGGCCGCCACCAGCCGGAGAACCTCGTCCTCGGCCATGCCGTCGGTGGTCAGATCGGTGACCTCGGGCTCGCCCTTGGTCAGGGTGCCGGTCTTGTCCATGACCACGGTATCGATGCGGGCGGAGGTCTCCAGTGCCATCGCGTTCTTGAACAAGATCCCCCGCTTGGCACCCAGGCCACTGCCGACCATGATCGCCGTCGGGGTGGCCAGGCCGAGCGCGTCCGGGCAGGTGATCACCACCACCGTGATCGCGAACAGCATCGCCTCGGCGAACGTCCGCCCGGCCAGCAGCCACGCGGCCAGCGTCGCCGTCCCGCCGATCAGTGCCACCAGCACCAGCCAGAACGCGGCCCGGTCGGCCAGCCGCTGCCCTGGCGCCTTGGAGTTCTGCGCCTCCTGGACCAGCTTGACGATCTGGGCCAGGGCGGTGTCCGCGCCAACCTTGGTCGCACGGACCCGCAGCGTCCCGTTCTTGTTGATGGTCGCGCCGGTCACCGGCGACCCCGGGGACTTCGACACCGGCAAGCTTTCGCCGGTCACCACCGACTCATCGACCTCGCTGTGGCCCTCCTCGACCACCCCGTCGGTGCCGATCTTGTCGCCGGGCCGGACCAACAGCAGATCGCCCACTGCCACCTCCGCGGTGGGGATCTCGACCGGTTCGCCGCCCCGGATGACGGTAGCCTGTGGCGGCGCCAGGTCCAGCAGCGCCCGGATGGCATCGTTGGCGCCGCCCCGGGCCCGCATCTCGAACCAGTGGCCCAGCAGCACGAACGCGGCCAGCACGGTGGCGGCCTCATAGAACGTGTCGCCGCCGCCGGTCAGGGTCACCACCAGCGAGTACAGCCACCCGGCGCCGACCCCGACCGCGACCAGCACCATCATGTCCAGCGTCCGGGCCCGCAACGCCCGGAACGCGCCGTCGAAGAAGATCCACGACGAGTAGAAGATCACCGGCAGGCTCAGCAGCAGCAGCCACACATCGTCGCGCAACCCAAACGGCGCCGCCACCGTGAAGCCCAGCACCTGACGGCCGATCGGCGACCACAGCAAGATCGGCACCGAGAAGACGGCGGCGACCAGGAACCGGTTGCGCATGTCGCGGACCATTGCGTCCATTGACATGCCGGCCGCGCTGCCGTGGCCCATCATCTCGTGCGGAGAAGCACCCGCCTGCTCGGCGGCCATCTCATGACCGGCGTGGGTGGGCATGGCATCCACGGCGGCGGTGCGCACGCCCGCGGCTACGTCCGTCTGGGCGCTGGGAGGGTCTGGCTCGGCCAGCGGGTCACATATATGGCAGGGCACCGACTGGCCGACGCTCTGAAAACCGCACTCCTGCACACACTGCTGCAGGTCCGCGACCGAGGTCTGGCCGGTGTCGAAGGTGACGTTGGCGGTCTGTGCGACCGGGTTGGCCTCCACCGCAGCGACCCCTGGCCGCTGGCCCAGCACCTGTTCCGGGACCGCCTTCTCGGAGGCCCAGTTCAGGCCGCCCACGTGCAAGACCGTCGTGACAGTCTTCCCGGGCGTGCGGCCGGTCTGGGATGTCATATTGCCGCCCTCACATAGCGCCGCGTGCCGTCTGGCCGGCCGCGGCGGCGCCCGGGCGCTGGGCTGTGTCGAAGGTGGCCGCGCAGTGCGCGGAGCAGAACCAGGCGGTGCCCGAGCTGGTGACCCGGCGTTCGGTGCTGTGGCCGGGTCCACTGCCATCCCGCACACCGGGTCGGTGACCACGGTCCCCAGACTGGGCTCGGCGCCGGTGCCATCATCGGCCGGGGTTGGGACATGCGGCTCGATACGGAACTGGCCCGCCGGGGGCAGCGGGGTGGGGTGGTAGCGGCGGAGCCGGTTGGCGTTGGTGACCACCGACAGGGAGGAGGCTGCCATGGCGGCGGCGGCGATGATCGGGGACAGCCGGATGCCGAGGAGCGGGTAGAGGACCCCGGCGGCGAGCGGGATGCCGATCGCGTTATAGGCGAGGGCGAAGAACAGGTTCTGGCGGATGTTGCGCATGGTCGCCCGGGACAGCTCGATGGCGGTCACCACCCCGGCCAGCGACCCGGAGATCAGGGTGATGTCGGCGGATTCGATCGCCACGTCGGTGCCGGTGCCGATCGCCAGCCCGACGTCAGCGGCGGCCAGCGCGGGGGCGTCGTTGATCCCGTCGCCGACCATGCCCACCGTGCGGCCTTCGGCCCGCAGTCGGCGGATCTCGTCGGCCTTGTGATCGGGCAGCACCTCGGCCACCACCTGGCCGACACCCACCTGGGCGGCGATCGCCCGCGCGGTCCGGGCGCTGTCGCCGGTGAGCATGACCACCTCGATACCCAGGCGGCGCAGCGCGGCGATCGCCGCGGTTGAGTCGTCTTTCACGGTGTCGGCGACGGCCAGCACGGCGGCGGGCACGCCGTCGACCGCGGCCAGCATCGGCGTCTTGCCTTGGGCCGACAGGTCGGCCGCGACCGGGTCCAGCCCGCTGGTGCTGATGCCCGCGTCGTCGAGTAGCCGGGAGTTGCCCACCAAGATTGCGTGCCCGTCCACGGTTGCTTGCACGCCCTTGCCGGTGACCGAAGCAAAGGCCGTGGCCACGGGCAGGGCCAGGCCACGATCGCGGGCGCCGGCCACGATCGCGGCGCCGAGCGGGTGCTCACTGCTGGACTCCGCCGCGGCCACGAGTGTCAGCAGCTCGTCGCCGGTCAGGTCCCCGGTGGGGCGGACGTCAGTGAGGGATGGCTTGCCCGCGGTGATGGTGCCGGTCTTGTCCAGCACGATGGTGTCGAGCTTGTGCGCGGTCTCCAGCGCTTCGGCCGAGCGGATCAAGATTCCCGCCTGGGCGCCCTTCCCAGTGCCGACCATGATCGACAGCGGGGTGGCCAGGCCGAGTGCGCACGGACAGGCGATGACCAGCACCGACACCGCCGCGACCAGGGCCAGCGTGAGCGCCGGAGCGGGCCCGGCCGTGAACCACACCGCGAACGTGACGATGGCGATGGCCATGACCGCGGGCACGAAGTAGCCGGATACCGTGTCGGCGAGCCGCTGGATCGGGGCCCGGGATGCCTGGGCCTGCTGCACCAGCTTGATGATCTGCGCCAGCATGGTGTCGGCACCGACCTTGACCGCCCGCACCCGCATCGACCCGGTGCCGTTGATCGTCGCGCCGATCACCGTGTCCTCGGCGCGCTTGGTGACCGGCATCGGCTCCCCGGTCACCATTGATTCATCCACCGCTGATGATCCCGACAAAACGACGGCGTCGACCGGGATCTTCTCCCCGGGCCTGACCACGACCTCGTCCCCGACTACAACATCCTCCACCGGGATCTCGGCCTCGGCGCCTTCACGGATCACCCGGGCGGTTCGCGCCTGCAGCCCGAGCAGCTCGCGGACGGCCTGCCCGGTGCCGGCCTTGGCGCGCGTCTCGATCAGCCGGCCAAGCAGGATCAGGGTCAAGATCACCCCAACGGCCTCGAAGTACACCTGCCGCACGTCGGCCGGGAACAGCCCGGGCGCGACGGTGACCAGCAGGCTGTACCCGTAGGCGGCGGTCGTGCCCAGCGTGATCAGGCTGTTCATGTCCGCCGACCGGTGCGACAAGGCCAGCCAGCCGGTGCGGTGGATCGGCCACCCGGTGTAGAACATGACCGGGGTGATCAGCGCCAGCTGCGCCCACCGGTTCAGCAGCACAGCCGGCACCCAGGCGGCCCCGAAAACCTCGTGCGCCATGACCGCGAACAGCACCGGCGCGGTCAGCGCCGCGCCCACCACGATCCGGCGGGCCAGGTCGGCGATTTCCGCTCGCCGTTCCGCCGCCTCGGTGTCCTCTCCTGACGTTGCCTCGATGTCACCGGCAGGCGGCTCGGACGGTATGTCCGCAGTGGCGGTGGACTGGCCGTCCGGGTGTTCCCGTTCTGGTTCACCAGCCGGCTCGACGACGAGCGTGCCGTGCACCATGTTCATCCCACACGCGAAACCGAACGTGCCCGCGCCGGCCGGGGCCAGCCGCACCGTGGTCCGCTGAAATGCTGGCAGGGCAGCACTTACCGCAAGGTCGGGAAACACCACCCGGGAGGTGCAGTCACCGGATTCCTGGCGGTCGAAGGCGATCTCCAGCGGCACGCCCTGCCGGGCCTTGATCACATCGGGGCTGTATCCGCCCTTGACTGTCACGACGACCCGCTGCACCCCATCTCCGAGCTGTGCGGAGCGCGCCCGGCGGGGCCCGAAGAAGAACCACCCCAGCCCCCCGATAGCCACCACGGCAGCAAGCAGGACGCTGATGTCGGCGACGCTCATGACGACCTCCCCTCAACGTCTTCCGCCATAGTTCCAACGTATACCCCCTAGGGGTAACGGCCTCTGCCCGGGACCGGCGATCTAGACCTCATCGCCGGCGAACGCATCCGGGGTAAGCGCCGCCTGCCTGAGGCACCGTTGGCCGCATCAGCTGAGGGTCATGCTGCTGGAGGGATGGACCGTGGCATCCGTTTCGGGCCCTCGGTGTCAGAGCCTGATCACCTGGCGGATCGCGCCGGTGGCCTCCGCGAGGGCCTGGTCGCCTTCGGCAGGAGAGGAATGCACGGCCTGCATGACGCAGTGGCGCAGATGGTCACTGAGCAGCCCGGCCGCTACCTCCTGCAGGGCCCGGGTAGCGGAGGCGACCTGGGTGACGACTTCGGGGCACCAGGTGTCGGCTTCGATCATCTTCTGCAAGCCGCAGACCTGGCCCTCGATCTTGCGCAGCCGCCGCAGGTAGTCCTGCTTGCCGGAGGCATAGCCGTGTGCGGTCCGCCGGGTGGCGCCGTTGCGCCGCGGCGGGCCGCACTCGATGGCCTGCAAGCCATCGCCGCGGGCGGCAGCCGTCATCGACCGCTCCCGCTGCCAGCAGGGCTGCGGCCTTCGCCGGAAGTCAGGACATCGCGCAGCCGCCGGTACTCATCGGCGTCGATCTCGCCGCGGGCCAGCCGCTCATCGAGGATGCGCCGCGCGTCGTCGCCGCGGGGTTCCTCGCCCCGGCCGCCCGGGCCGGGCCGCCGGGTGGCGCCGGTGACCAAAGCGTAGATGGCCCAGATCAGCAGGCCCCAGAACGCGATCATGCCGACCCACATCAGGCCGGCCTGCCACCACGCCCAGCCGCCGCCGTACCAGAACATCATCACGACCATCTCCTTGCCTGGGAGGCCCGGCCTGCCCGGGGTACCTCCGCACATCCAGGGTCGGCTGCCATACCCGTGGGGGGTAGGGCCATCCGTCCCGCCACCAGGTGACCGTGGCCCCGCTGTGCCGCGGCCAATGACCGTGCCTTCTCGGGATACGGCGGGCGCACTGTGGCGGTAAGCGGGCACTCACAGGTGGCCGCTACAGCAAGGAGTGGTCGAAATGGCACAGGCGGCCACCGGCCGGTGTACGCCGGGTTCAACCGTGACCACCCCGGCCATCGGAGCCGAAGGGCCCGCAGGCGAGCTGCAGCGCAGCACATAACCAGACCCGGCACCAGCCCGATCAGGTCAGGAGATTAGTGAAGGAGTTGCAGTCACGACACGCAGGCGGCTCAGCGTCCTGGTCGGCGTCGCGGTAGTGGCAGGACTGGGCACTGGCGCAGCCATAGCCGCCACCAGCGGCGGCACCCCGGCACAAACCACCGTGGCTACCTCGCCAGGGGTCCGGGGTATTCCTACTACCGCCATATGACGGGCAGCTATTTCGGCGGCTCCTCGATGATGGGCGGCACGCGGGCCAGCAGCGGCGCCAGCGCGACCGAGATCGCCTGCACCACCGAGACGGCGAAAAACAGCCAGCCGAGTGCGACCACCGACACGTGATAACGCTCGGCAAAGTAATAGGACAAGAACCCGGTCGTGACCAGGCCACCGCCCGCGGCGTCGACGGCAAACAACCCGGCCAGCCGCCGCACCACCGCGCGGGAGGGGCCCAGCTGTGACCGCGCCCGGGTC
>Ga0207693_10002875_pt1 | contig 14898 bp, 12 predicted proteins | sample LARL81metaG_FD_184347 | JGI IMG/M metagenome (GOLD analysis project Ga0207693, IMG submission 184347) | Corn, switchgrass and miscanthus rhizosphere microbial communities from Kellogg Biological Station, Michigan, USA - LAR L8-1 metaG... | ecosystem: Host-associated > Plants > Roots >...
CGCGGGCGAGGTTCCCATTGCCCGTGCCAAAAGATCCCGCATATACGCCTCTAACAACGATGGAAGCGCAGTCCCTTCTGCTTCGAGTATGTCCCGCACGCGAGAGCTCGCAGTCGAGCCGCCTTCCTCAACGCCAGCGTCGCCGACTATCCCGGAGTACTGTGCCGGGATGCGCTCCGGCTTCGTCGCTTGCAAGAGACCCTTCCAATCGATCTGCGCCGCTGCGACTTGCACGGCGTCGCTGGACATGAGTTCGTCGAGAGCGTCGAGCGTCTCGGACAACGGCATGATCGTGATGCCGAGCCGATCGAGCCTCTGAGTAGCTTCCGGATTGTTTACGACATGCCCGACGTCCCCCACCCTTCCCCAGTTCACGGTCAGGGCGGGCAGTCCCCGGGCCCTGCGGTAATAGGCCAGCGTGTCGAGGAAGGCGTTGCCCGCGACGTAATTTGCCTGCCCGGGATTGCCGATGATCGAGGTAATGGACGAGAACATAACGAAGAAGTCCAACGGGGTACCGATCGTCAGCGCGTGCAGGTTCCAGGCGCCGATCATCTTCGGCCGCATGGCCGTCCACATCCGCTCCTCGTCGAGACGCTCGATCGCCGCATCGTCCAGCACCATGGCGGCATGCATGATGCCGCGCAGCGGACCCATCGTCTCTTGAACATCGGCGATGACCTGAAGCGCCCGTTCACGATCGGCGATGTCAGCAAAGTAAAGCTTTACCTCGGCGCCTCTCTGCCGAAGCGAATCCACTAAAACCTGCGCCGAAGGCGAAGGTCTGCTGCGCCCCACCAGCGCCAGGTGGCGTGCGCCGCGTTGCACGAGGCGGTCGGCTACGGCCAACCCCAAGCCTCCGAGACCACCCGTGATCAGATAGCTCGCATCGGAGTCGATCGAGCTGGCCCGCGCAGCTTGCTCGAGCTGCAGCCCCTCGCAATCCTTAATGGAGACGACCAGTTTGCCGACATGCTTTGCCTGCGCCATGTTGCGGAACGCGTCGACAAGACGGACAACGGGAAACACGCGGTGTGGAAGTGGGCGGAGATCATCGCCCTCAAACCGCCCCAACACCTGCTGCAGCAGCGACTGCGGAATTTCTGTCCGGTGGTCAAGTATTCGGCTCAAATCCACGGCAAAGAACGAGATGTTCTCGCGCAACGGCCGCATCCCTATCCTGCGGTTCTTGTAGATGTCGATCAGGCCAATCTCGATGTAGCGACCAAGCGGCCGCAGGATCGAGAGGTTCTTGTCGATCGCCTCGCCCGCAAGCGAGTTCAGCACGAGATCTACCCCCTCGCCTTTGGTCAATTCCATCACCTCGTCGGCAAAGGCCAGACTGCGCGAATCCATCACGTGCGCCACACCAATCGCAGAAAGAAGCGCCCGCTTTTCTGCGGTGCCGGCCGTGGCAAAGACAATGGCCCCCTCCTTCAATGCCAATTGCACGGCCGCGAGCCCAACGCCGCCGGCGGCGGAATGGATCAGTACCCGTTCCCCTGATCGCATGCCTGCGAGCGTGTGCAGCGAGTGGAAGGCGGTAACGAAGGCAATCGGAACTGTCGCAGCCTGCTCCATGCTCAGGTGCGGTGGTTTGTGCGCGACGAACCGCTTATGAATCGTCAGGTGCGTGGCCAAGCTGCGCGCGCCGATCGCCACGACTTCATCGCCGACGGCAAATTCGGAAACCGCATCGCCGATCGCGACCACACGGCCGGCACACTCCAGGCCGAGCAGTTTGCCGCCTGTGTCATCGGTGGCATCCTTGGGAATCATTCCCATCGCATGCATCAGATCCTTGAAGTTGAGGCCAGTTGCCGCCACCTCGATCTCGATCTCGTTCGGCTTCGGCGAACTGCGAGTGAGCCGGCGCGGCAAGAGTGATTCGAGTATACCCGGCCGCTGCAATTCGATGCGGAATGGCTGCAGCGTCGGATCGGATTGCTGGCCCATTCCATGCAGCGTGGCCGGCGAGACCGGAACTAAGCGGTGCACATATCTCAGCTCGCCGTGTAGGGCGATCTCATCTTCCCCGTCATCGGCGGAGTTCAATTCCTCGGCAAGCGCTTCGATCTCCTCTCGCGAGCAGGTTGCAAAATCGACGAGGTGGCATCGTAGGTTTTTAAATTCGGCAGCCGCGACCCTGCCGAGCCCCCATAGCGGAGATTGTGCAACCTCGAGGAAGCCGGCACGATTCTCGATCGGCCGCGCCGCGCGCGTGACAAGCCAGATCGAGTCGACCGCGAGGTCTTCGGTCACCGCAAGCGCCTGGAGGAGGTGAAGTGCCCCGACGCAACCCATCCTCGCGGACGAGGTAAGCGTCTCGTTTGTCATCGCCTCGGTCGTCTCGATATCGAGGCTCAGGAGATGAACGACACCGGCCAGATGCGGCGTTTCGCTGCGCACACTGCGCATCAGGCTCCGCATGTCTTCGCTGTTACCGGCGCGGATAGTAAAACCGCCGTCCAATTGTCGGAACTCTGTGCCGTGCATCACCTCGATGACCCGGGCCCCACGTTCCCGCAGCTGAAGGGTGAGCTGCCCCCCCGCACTCGAGCGATCGGCAGAGCCGCGGTCGGCAAACACTAGCCAGGCCTTCGACTGTTCGGTGGCGTGCGGCACTGGCGCCGACGATAGGGACAGTTGCGGACCGCGCGTTAAAATCAGCGAGTGCTGCGCGCTATCGGCGTCTGGGCTATCAGCGATACAAACCGTATCGCTGAATCCGCTCTCGCGCAAAACCCTCTTCCATTGCTCTTGCGATATGCAGGGCTCATCCCGGCGGACGTCGTCGTCGAAAAGCCACCAGCCCTTCAAAAGTCCGAAGACCAAGGTGGTGCCCAGCCACGGGTGCGTCACCTCTCCCAGCATGAGCGTGCCGCCAGACCCGAGCAGATGATTCACTCGATCGAGCGTCTTGCGAAGGTCTTGCGTCGCATGCAGGACGTCAGACGCGATGATCAAATCGAACGAATGCGGCTCGAATCCCTGCTCGAGCGGGTCGCGCTCGATGTCGAGTGGCCGGCATTCCAGGAACGGATACTGGGCGAATGTCTGCTGGGCGCGTGAGGTGAAGTGTGCGGAGATGTCGGTAAACACATATTCGGTGCAATATTGCGGCAGGACAGGCAGGATAAAGCTGGTCATACCTCCCGTGCCGCCGCCGAGCTCGAGAATTCGCAGAGCCTTCCCGCTCGGTAGGCGTTGTACGATCTCCAGGATCGCCTTCTGCGCCAGCAGATTCGTCATCCGCACGGTTGGCGAATCCTGATAAAGATGCGCCGTAAGTCCGGTGAGTTCGCCTCCCGGGAAGATGAGGTTCAGCGGATCGACGTGGCCTCTCAGCACGGCCGGCAAATTCTCGCCGCACGTTCGAACCAGCATGAGCTCGACTTGGCATTCAGGGAACTCCTCCCACGCCGTTCTCCAAAGTCGATCAGGTTCCTCGGACGAGGCGATTTCGTCTGGGCTCAACTCCTTGAGCATCAGCGCCAGCCATTTGCGATATTGGGGCGCAAGATTCATTCGATCGGCGGTGTGATCGATCGGCATTGCGGCGCAAGCTGGTGTCCAGCCCAATTCTCGCAAGGCGCGGACGATGTAGCCGGCAGCGGCAGCCCGCGAGCGGGAATGGAATTCATTCTGAAATCGCGCACGATCGAGCCGTTGCAGCAGAATCTCGCCGTGCTCTTGGATGCTGGGAGCCAACACGACCGGCGAAGGAACGTGATTAGAGAGCCGCTCAACGGCGCGCGCGGAACGGCGCTTCAGCTTCCACTGATATTCGTAGAAAATGCCACGTCCCCCTGGCATGCTGCGCTCGCTCGGCCGGCAAACCAACCCCTGCACGTCGAGCAGGCGGTCGCCTGTCGCATCAAAAAGCTCAATGTCCGCTTCGAGTACCGTTTCATTGAATTGCTTCAGGTGGGCCGACGCGAAAAGGCCACCGGCAGCCGCGGCATGAAAACTCACGCGCTCGATCTTCACAGGCACGTAGGCTTTGCCTTTTGCATCCTTCCAGAACGTCGCCGGCAAAGATGCTACCGCTGCTTGAAAACAGGCATCCAGAATAGCCGGATGCGATCGATAGTTTGGTAGTTGCTCGCTCACCCCCGGTGGGACTCGAATCTCGGCAAACGTTTCCCGGTCGCCGCGCCACAATTGAGCAATAGCTTGGAACGCCGGGCCGTAATTGTATCCAGCGTCGGCGAGCTGGCGGTAATATTCCTCGACGTCGATCGCATCGGGACAACGCTGGCGAATTCTTGCGAGGTCGACGCTTACCGGTGCGGGTCGGCTGGCCTTTCTTATGCATGCACGCGCATGCGATTCCCAACTATCGTCGGAAGAATGAGCGCAGGCATAGATTTCAGCGGCATTGGAGTCGGGATCGAGCACCACCTGCGCCGAGCACGTTGTATTCTCCTCAAGGAGGAGGAACTTCTGGAATTCAATCTGCTCCACGACGCAGGGAATTGATCCGAAAGTCTCCCGCGCCGCCGCGAGCGCCATCTCCACATAGCCTGCGCCGGGAAAGATGATCGAGTTGCCTATCCGATGATCCGCCAAATAGGCCAAGTCGGCCCCATCCAGTTTGACGTTCCAGATCGGTTGCGCTGTCTCGAGCCGATTTCCCAAGAGAGGATGGATCGACTTGCCCACACGCAACTGACGGGTTCGATCGGGTTCCCGCCAATGATTCTCTGCCTGGAAGGGGTATGATGGCAGCCAGATGGCTGTCGCTTCGTCCGGATACAACTTCTGCCAATCGATCTCGGTGCCCAGACAAAAGAGACGACCGAGCGATCCCAGCAGCGCAGCTCTCTCGCGATCGTCTCGTCGCAGCGAACACAGGATGGCGCCGCCCGATGCTTTGTCGTTCAAGCACTCGGCAATGTCGCGGCGCAGAATTGGATGGGCGCCAATCTCGAGGAACACACTGTGCCCTGACTCGATGACCCGCTCCAAGGTGTCACGGAAGAGCACAGGCTGCCGGATGTTCCGGTACCAATACCCCGGATCTATTTCGGGCCCGGCCACCGCAGTGCCCGTCACGGTGGAGAAGAATGGTATCGATGCCGGCCGCGGCCGGATGTCTCGCAAGCATTCCAGCAGCTCCTTTTCAAGCTGCTCCATCTTGGGGCTGTGGAAGGGCACATCAACCTGCAACGCGCGGCTGAAATGGCCCGCTTCATTGAGCGTCTTGTCGATCTCGACAAGCACCTGGGCATCGCCGGAGAGCGTGATCGAGTTGGGGCCATTGACTGCGGCGATCGAGATGGCGCCTGGATGGCGTTCGACCAGTTGTGTCGCCTCCTGGCGGGAAATCCCCACCGCCAACATCGCACCCTGCCCGGACGTTCGGTTTTGCAGACGGCTGCGGTGGAAAGTGACACAGACAGCGTCCTCAAGCGAAAGCGCGCCGGAAATGTACGAGGCTGCCATTTCACCGGCGCTATGGCCCAGAACGGCCGCAGGTTCGACGCCCCACGATCGCCACAGCGCAGCCAATGCAACCTGCAGCGCGAAGATCGCGGGTTGGCCAAAACGGGTCTCCTGGAGCTGCGAAGTCTTCTCGTCGGCGGCGAGCTTGTCCAGCAACGACCAGCCGGCAAGCCGGCCAAACAGATCGCTCACCTCTTCGATGGCTTGGCGATAGACGGGTTCTTGCGCCAGCAGTTCGCGCCCCATCGCCCACCATTGCTGGCCCATGCCCGAGCAGACGAACACGGGTTTCGAAGGCTCACCGGACTTGCGGCCGTTCGAAGTGTTGGCACGAGTTTCTCCGCGAAGAAATGCTTCGAGTTGCTCCTGCAACTCGGTCTTGTCATGGGCGACGAGCGCCAGTCTGAACTCATGATGCGATCGCTTCACCCCCGCGGAAAAACAAATGTCAAGTAATGCTTCACCCTTTAAGCCACGCTCTTCCCCAAGAGCGGTCAAATAAGATCTCGCCACATCGGCGAGCGCTGGGTCGCTGCGCGCCGAAAGCGCTAGCACCCAGGCACGGCCGGCGTCTGACTTCACGTGCGTGCCAGTCATGTCGGGTGCCGCTTCCAGAACGACATGCGCGTTGGTGCCGCCGAAACCAAAGGCATTCACGCCCGCACGCGGCGGCTGCCCGTAGGTTTGGGGCCAGTGCTCCCCCTTCGCAACGCGCAGCCGCAGATCGTCGAACGGGATTTGCGGGTTCGGATTCTCGAAGTGCAGGCTCGCCGGTATCTGGCGATGCTGCAGGCACAGTACCGTTTTGATCAACCCCGCCATGCCCGCAGCCGCTTCGAGGTGACCCAAATTGCTCTTGATCGAGCCGATCACGCAACGGTCCTCGGGTTTTCGTGCCTTTCCGTAGACCCCACCAATCGCTGCAGCCTCGATCGGGTCGCCTACCGGTGTCCCGGTGCCGTGCGCCTCCACATACTGCACGCTCTCCGGCGCGATATCGGCTAGCCGCAGGGCGTCGCGCGCATTTGCTTCCTGCGAGGCCTGGCTTGGAACCGAAATGCCTTCCGTGCGGCCATCCTGGTTCACCGCCGTCGCGCGAATAAGAGCATAGATACGATCGCGATCGGCTAACGCGCGCGCGAGCGGCTTGAGAATGACGACGCCGGCGCCTTCACCACGCACAAAGCCGTTGGCGCGGGCATCGAAGCTCTTGCAACAGCCGTCGGGCGATAGCATCGATGCCTTGCAAAATCCGATGCTGCCTTCCGGCCGCACTATCACGTTCACGCCAGCCGCGAATGCCAGTTCGATATCTCCATTCCAGATGCCATGGCATGCCAAATCAACTGCCACGAGCGAGGACGAGCATGCGGTATCGATTGCAAGGCTGGGACCGACAAGATCGAAGAAATAAGAGATTCGATTGGCCGCGATACAGAGCGCAGCACCGAGATTGGTATAGGCGTCGATGAAGGTCCGATCGCTCAGCTGCACGGTGCCGTAATCATAGCTGCAGATGCCAACGTACACGCCCGCTCGCTTGCGCGCCAAGGAGGCAAACGTCACGCCAGCGTCTTCGACGGCCTCATAGGCGACTTCGAGCAATAATCGTTGCTGGGGATCTGCTGACGCCGCCTCGCGCGGACTGATCCGGAAGAATTGCGCGTCGAATTGGTCGATCCGATCGAGAAACCCGCCCCGGCGGGTGTTCATTCGCCCTGGTTTGGAAGGATCCGGGTGATACCACGCCGACAAATCCCAACGGTCCTTAGGGACCTCCGTAATGGCGTCGGCGCCACTGATCAGCAGGTTCCACAAATCGTCGGGGTCTCTGATGCCGCCAGGAAATCGACAACCAATGCCGACGATAGCGACAGGTTCGATGGAACTCACGAGAACCCCCCTAATACTTTTTTCAGACGCATAAAATGCAAGCTCGGGATGGCGGCGTCAACCAACCTTCGGGCCGGCATTGTCACTTTTCATGAACGGATGCCTGCAAGCGATAGCTTAGTGGGCAAGCTCAGATCTTATTGAAGAGCAGGGCTGGCTGCGGAATCCGAGGCAAGGCGACCACCAAGTGGCCACTGATTCCTATCGAAGGCGGCCACCCTGTGGACCGCCTTGTCGTACTTGGCGCCGTCTTGTCGGCGAACACTTCGGTCACCGCCTCGGCCGCCGCGCATGTCGGCGCACCGCAAATCTCGCGAAGGTGGGTCTTCATATTGACCTGAACCAAGAGGGGTTCGGCATGTAGGCACAATCTCGAGCCCTCACGCCAGGTCTGCCACACTCTCGCGCACCGCGGTCAGGAAGCCGACGAGGTCCTTCTTGCCCTCGGCTGTCGCGCGGACGCCCCACGCAGGTTAGAGAACTGGCAAAGCGCATCGAGGCGCTTCGTCCGCCGCTCCGCCCATTTCGGCAGATCGACGAGGTAAAGCCGATTTTCTCCTCTGCGCCCACGTCGCCCCGGTCGCGCCCTTTGGCGCGACGGACCTCGACAGGCCCGACCCCGGTCTGGATTGCGCGATCCATAGCCATGACGCACGACGCGGCCGCGGCCATCCGGCGATCTCAAGTCCTTCCACATGCCGAGTTCGGCGATCAGCACCTGAGCCAGCATTCGGCGGGCGCCTTCACGCACATATTCGCTCAGAGGCTCGTCGATGGCCTCTGGTGAGGGAATGCGATGACAGTGGTATCTCTCGACATGGCGTATCTGGCAGGCTTGACATCGCTTCGATACGCCGACTTCAATCAATGCGGTCGGACGTTCGCTGATCAGCTCCCAGCGTTGAAGAGGGTCCAAAGACCGGGTACGGAGCGTAACCTTCCGGTGGTCACTGCCCTGGTCGTTGACGCCCTCATAGCCAAGCAGCTATCGCAATACACGCTGGTCCAGCATTCCCAAGAGCAATTTCGTGCTCGATCACCCCCGCGTAGCGCCCATCATGAAAGCACACCTCATGCATCGGTTGCACGATCGCCCCGTCACGATGAGGCGGGTGTTGGCTTCGAAGCTGATCATCCAAATCGGTATTTTTGTCGCCTTGGGGTCGCTTCTGTTTTTGTCAGCCGGCACCTTACAGTGGCCGGCGGCATGGGTACTCCTCGTAGAGATGGGTGGGACCGGGATTGCCCTCGGTTTGTGGCTCAGGTGGCATGACCCGGCGCTGTTTGCCGAGCGCTTGTCCGCGTGTTTTCAATCGTCACAAAAGCGCTGGGACAAAGTTTTCATGGCGACATTGCTGGTGCTTTGGAGCAGCTGGTTTGTGCTCATGGGGGTCGATGCCGTTCGCTTTCGCTGGTCGCATGTCCCGGTTTGGGCGCAGGCTATTGGTGCAATCTTGATCGCGCTGAATGCGTACATCGCCTATCGGACTTTCCGAGAAAACACTTTTGCCGCGCCAGTCGTAAAGATTCAAACCGAACGCGACCATCGGGTCGTCAGCACCGGCCCCTACGCCTATGTACGGCACCCAATGTATGCGGGCAACCTGCTCTTCTTTATTGGGACACCGTTACTGCTCGGCTCCTGGTACGGCATGGCCGCCACGCCCTTGATGGCGGCCATGCTTGCGATGCGCGCGGTGCTAGAGGAGCGGACCCTGGCATCTGGGCTGCCGGGCTATCGCGACTACGCCGTGCGCGTGCGCTATCGCCTCATCCGAGGCATCTGGTAGTTTATGTTGCTTCGATCGGAGAGACTTGTCGTCCGTGAGGGATTCGGAAGCGATTGATCGATCGCGCTGGTTTGACTCCGAGCAAGTAATCGAATTTCGTGAGAAAGCCGGCTGTCTTTCTTACGTTTCGGGATCGAACGACGCCGCTGGCGCGGCGATTGAGGAGATCATCAACGCGCTGAAGCCTCCGCGGATCACGCGCAACCTCACGACATCGCCCGCCGACGCGGCGCGCAAGGCGGAGGAAGCGCGCTTCGTGGACGGCTTGCGCAACTGGCTGACGCGTTCCCTGACTACCGCCGAGCGCGAGCAGATCGTAACGATCGCCGAGAAGCGGCCGAGCATCGATCTCGAGGTTAACTTCGAGTACAACTCGGACAAGATCCGCAGGTCACGGAGCTCGGTCAAGCGCTCTCGAGCGCCGAGTTGAAGGGCGGCACATTCATCGTCGCCGGCTATCGCGACGCGAATGGCGGAGCGCCCGGCCCACGCCTGGCAGGTTCGCGCCTCTTAGCACTGATGAGCCTGCGGACCGACTTCCTGGGCGCGTTGCAGAATGATGCGCCGTTCGTGCACTGTGCGCCGGAAGATCGTTCGTCCGCCGCGCCCACTTCGGCAGGATGATTCTCCTCTGCGCCCACCTCGCCCTGTCGCGCACCTTGGCGCGACGGACCTCGACAGGCCCGACCCCGGTCTGGATTGTACTATGCCGGCTGTGGCTTCGTCGGCAGAGCCGGCACCAGCACCGAGGAGGCCGATTGGCGCCGTCAACTCGCGCGCGCCGTCGTCTATACGAACAACCAATCGCCAGGACAGGCGGAGGAATTGATCGCCTAGTACGAGCGGCGCGAGCAGGAAGGGCCGGATTTCATGCGCCAGCGGCCGGGCAGCGTGATCGCAACGCGCCACTAGTGATGCTCGATCGCAACGAGCGCGTTTGGATCATGGGGAAATTTCGCGCGCTCTGTGGACGCTCGTGGGTAGCCAACGACAGCGGCAGTGGCGTAATCACCCGCATGGCTGCCGACCGGTCAATCACGACGAAGGACAGCATTCTCTGTGGCCGGCGTTCATCGAGGTGCCCCAGGGCTGGACGATCATTCCGAATCCGACACCCGGGCGGAATGCCTCGAATTCATCAATCGCAACTGGACCGACATGCGCCCGAAAAGCCTGATCGACAGAATGAAGAAAGCATCGGAGGTCCAACAGTAAATGCGGTCTGCGGCCCTCATGTCTTGCCGAATGCCGGCTCACATTTACTTGGGTCAGCGCCTTCAATGTCAGTAATGCAACGGTGGCGCCTGCGTTTAACAACGGAACAACAGACAATTACCTGAGATTAAGGTGCAAGCAGCGAGCCGTCCCCTCGGCCTCCATTGCGCCGCCGCACCGGCTTCTTCGTATCAAACCGCGTCCACCCTCGCCGCGAGGGCACCCAGCTAAAGAAACATCGGCGCCCGCAGGTGCGCAAGTCGAATCCATTGCCGAGCCCCGCACCAATGTATATACTCGAAGTGTGATCAGTACCAGGAGACAATGCGCGTCCGAGTCCCCTTGCCGGACGTCCGCTGCGCGCAGCACTCAACTCTGTTTATATCTTAGGAGGATGCATGGACAAGCTCGTCAGGCGCGTCACCGTCGTTCGTGGCAGCGGTGAACATCGCCAAACAAACGTCGTCTACGACAACGAAGACAATGAGGACGATTACGAGAGGCCGCTTCTCCGGGGGCTTGAGCGAGGCGTTCGCCACTTGATGAAGGCAAACGCGATTGCGGCTCAAGAGACTTATCGGCGTCATCTCGAGTCCGTCGAGAAAGGAGGGCCCTCCTGGATTGTCGAGGCCCCGCTCAATGCCGTGAAAGCGCGCCGTGCAGCCTTGAAGGAGTTACGCAAAGCATCGCCCTTCAAGGTGAGGACGTTGGAGGTTAATATTGAAGACGAGGACGAAGGAGATTGATGAATGGCAACCACTGGAACGAGCGGCGCTGTCGAACGAGAGTCTCGCGCAACCTCGAAGCTGACTCGCGCGCAGCTTGACGAGAAGACGAAGGAAGAGCTCGTCGATTACGCCGAGCAGATGGGTGTCGAGGTCTCACAGAGTTGGCTAAAGGACGAGATTATCGACGCCATCGTGAAGCGCGATAAGACCGGCACTTCTCAGATTGTCGTCGTCGATCTCGAAGAGCAGCCCTACCGGTTGGTTAGGCTGCTTCGTAAAGGTCGGGGCAAACTTATGACGCACGTCGAGCGAATCGTCGCGGACTTAGCTGAGGCTGGGACCGTCAAATCGGGCGCCCAGGCTGTCGTGATCGTAGTACGCGTGGAGCCAGAGCCGTTTTGGTTTTTGGGCTACGACGACTGAATGAACTTTCCACGGCCGGCTCCGTCGAATGCGGTCGGATCAACCGTACTTCTACGGCGACAGAGCTGCCGCGAAGAAAGCTTCGCGCTCTGGGTTAGAAGCGCGCTCCGGGTTAGAAGAAGGAGGGCGCCAGCGCCGCAGAAGTACTGGAAGTACGGATTCTCCACCCAGCGATCGCACAGAGCCTCGTCGGGCAGGTCGTAGGTGTGCTTTCGCTAGCCCCGCGTCGGCAACGGCGGCTGGCCCGGCCTGTCGGTGTAGATCGTCCTAAACGACTGCTCCAGAAAACCCCAATCGATCGCCAGGCCAGCTTCAAGCCATGAGCGGAACAGATCCTGCTCACTGGTCTCCCGTCGCGTGGTCGCATCGCAAATCCCCCGCTCCATCAGCTTGAGCGAGAAGAATCATGGCTTGCGATTTGGGGGAATCCTCAAAATCGATTTGCAAGGAAATCGCCCTGCAAGGGCCAAAAACCGGCAAATTCGATTACTTGAGCGGGGGATACGTTTTTTCCGCATCACCCCAACGATTTCATCCAACGTCAAGTCGGGCTGCTCGACGATCAGTCCCAGCAAAAACTCTGCATGCCCCTCAAGCGGCCGCGACGCACCGGCCTCGATCGCTTCGATTATTCGGGCACGGAAGTCGTTGGAATACTGCCTCGGCATCGATTGCCCCCTCAGAATCGAATCAATGCCGGCAGGACCGAAACATGCCCTAAGTTCAGCCCCCCACTCATCGAGCGATGGAAGCACGACGTGTTGTAGGAGAAATTCCCGCCAAATTTAGAACTTCACTATCCTCGATCAGGATCGAGCCTGGTATCTGGCAAGTTCAGACGGATTACAATCCTGCGGATAATGACCAGGATGACCGCAATCAGGACCAGCTGAACCCAGCCGAAGTTGGTAACACGCTCGAGAATTGGAGCCCAGTCGATCTCGTAGTTGAACCATCTTTTTGAAACGGTGTCGGCGAAGGTGCTAATGCCGATCACTATTGCGATCAAGTACCCGAGTTTCAGGAAAAGCGAGGCAATGTAAGCAATTTTTCCGACAATGTTCCTAAAGTGGATGATGGGATTCTCGACAGTCCGCTGCAATCGGAAAAAAAACAACGTAAACATGTCGGCGACCTCCTCCATCTGCAAGTAATCCATATCGGTAGGGCCCAGCATGCGTTGTCTTAAGCCATCTTTCACGCGTTTGCGTGCCGCTTTGGCGCGTTCGCGCTGGTAGCGATAATGTTCCTTGGCGACGTCAATCTTTCTGTCCAGACGGTGAACGATCGTATCGTAGGAAAACGTTGTTCTGAAGATCAATAGTGACTCGAAGCTGGTCGGCAACTGGAATTGCCGCGCAACATCCATGAATCGAAGCCAACCATTCGCCGAGCTTTTCTCCCACCACTCGGCATCTTCACTTTGGAGCGCATAGACTGCATCAGCGTAGATTTTCTCCATCTCGGACCGCACCCGATCGACATCCATGGGCGGCAGGGGCCCAAGCATACTCATGGCCGTGTTGACGATCCGCCCGATGTCTCCGTTTACCGAGTGGTGAGCCAACTCGCGAAATGTCTTGCGGGTTTGCGTAGAAAACCGCCCAATAGCACCAAAATCGATGAAGCAAATCTTGTTATTGGGCATGATTATGAGGTTGGCTGGATGCGGGTCGGCATGAAAGAAAAGCTCTTCCTGCACTTCCCGGTTCATGACCTGTACAAGTTTGCTTGCCAGTGCCTTCGGCTCGATGCCCTGAAGGCGTACCCTGGCCAAGAACTGTTTGTCGTCGCTATCGACCGCTGCTAGGAGCTCCCACATCCACACGCCCGATATGAGCTCGCTCACCATCACTTCTTCGGTGCAATACTGGAAATAGATGCGGGGCGCCGTAACATCTTTCTTGTACTTAGCGGCGCGCCTCCGAAATATGTCGGTATAGCGCGCCTCAGCACGAAAGTTCAACTCGTTAAAAAGAATCGTCTGAAAGTCTTCCCGAAACCGGCGCGTATTGCCCGGCGGTATGATGGTGAGCGTCTCTGCCAGGATCAGGAACCAGTCCAGCGCACGCAAATCTGCGGCAATCAACGGTCCAATTCCTGGCCGCCGCACTTTGACGGCCACCCGTTCGCCAGTCTTTAATCGAGCTTGATAAACGCAAGCGAGCGACGCGGAGCCGATCGGGGTCGGGTCGATAACCTCGAACACATCCTCGAGCGGGCGCCCAAGATTGCGCTCTATAATCTTAATTGCTTGCTCCGTCCGAATGGGCGGCGCCTGATCGAGCATCTTCGCCAGTTCTGCGCAATAGGCATAGGGCAGCATGTCGACACGCATCGACAGCTGCTGCCCAAGCTTGGCAAAGGTAGGGCCGCAGCCTTCGAGCGCATGGCGCAGGCGAACAGCGCGGCGCTCGATGCTGTCGCGACGTGCTAGAAGGTCAAGCAGGTTGCCCGAATGAAAACGTATGTAGATCCATAGCCAAACAAGCAATCTGCCTATCGGGCGGATTATCCCAGATTTGAATGTAACGGGGGGGCGCGCCCTAGGCAGCGTCACAGCAGCACTTTCGACCGCATGAGAAACGCTCCTCCGCGGCATCGGGCGCACGACGTCCGAATAGGCCGTCGTGGGCGCCTCTGGCGGCGGTCGCCGCACCAGTGTGATTAGTGCGCGAGGGAGGTTCATTTCGCGAGGGAGGTTCATTTTCAGCCTATGCTGACAACCGGCTTAGGAGACAATTCCGCTAAGTGCGGGATGTGTCTCGGGGCGCAAACTCCTGCCGTCGCCTTCCAGTCGGGACGGACATTCATCCAGATTTTGAGCCAAAATTCAAATATGGACTTCAAGCCAGCCGACGCGTGGAATCGCGGGTGACATATCGGATTCGGCCTGCATGGCAGTTAGCGCGGATTGTTCATGACAGCATGGGTTTTGAAGGTGAGCGGAGACTAAACCGGCCGGTATGATTCTGTTGTCGAATCACGATCTTACTTGACCAACCAGGAGCCCCACTCACCATGACCGAAACTAACGAAGAGCTCAAGACCCGCATCAAGATGGCGCTGCCCTCATCCTATCCGCACGTTCAAGCCTTGACCGCGCTCGCCACCTCAATCGCCAACGCGCCGTGAGTCGATGCGGCAAGTGCCGCTCTCGCCCTCAGCTTCAACCACCAAACAAGTCGCCAATGTCCCACAGCATCCACCGCCGCTGATGCCCTGCGCTTGCATCGCAAAGCGCCTGCTCCCACGAATAATTGGGGCTAGTTGATTAGACGGGATTGGAGACTGGACTGCAAAGACTTGGCAATGGTAACGACCGTAGGTTACCTTCTGTACCCCTGGACTGTTCAAGGCGAGGGGCGCACGCGTAAAGGATGTTTCCTCTCCCGCTCACC
>Ga0207693_10002876_pt1 | contig 14897 bp, 9 predicted proteins | sample LARL81metaG_FD_184347 | JGI IMG/M metagenome (GOLD analysis project Ga0207693, IMG submission 184347) | Corn, switchgrass and miscanthus rhizosphere microbial communities from Kellogg Biological Station, Michigan, USA - LAR L8-1 metaG... | ecosystem: Host-associated > Plants > Roots >...
CGATCAGCGGGCGAAGCTGCGCGAATTCCTCGGCGCTCCCTTGGAAGATGATAGCGTTGCGGGCGGGGTCGGTGACGATTCGCGCTGGTAGATTGCCTGGCACCGGACCCGAAGGAGCGGAGGCAACCCCCGGAGGAGGCAGGGCGGGAGGGAGGCCCGGCGGCGCTCCGGGCGGAGGGGGGCCAGGAGACACAGATTCCGGCGCCGTTGCCGCGCCGCGCGCGGCGATGGTGCCCGCGAGAACTGCGTTCAGCACATTGGCAAGGCTTTCGGCGGTCGTATTGCGGACACCATAATAGAAGACGCTGCGTTGCGGATCGACCTGCGATACTCGGTCGAGGTCACGTGCCCAATCCTCGACATGCGACAACGTCTTCTGGTCGGCGGCAAAGACGACGAGAGTATTGCTCGGCCGCAGCGGCAGCATGATCAGCGCCCCCGGATTTTGCAGGTTCGTGCCTACGCTATAGCCTTCGGCGCGCAGGATATCGGCGAGCCTTTCGGCGAGCTGGCTCGGGGACCAGAAGACGGGCTCGATACGCATGCTGCGCCGCCCGGCGAGGCGCGGCTGGTCCAATGTGCGGATGGCTTCGTTGGCGGCTTGCACATCTTCCGGCAATCCGAGCACCAATATCGCGTTGCCTTGGGGCGCCGGCGATATCCGGATCTTTGTGCCGAACGCCGTCTGAAGCCAGCCCGCCATATCGTTTGCCGATACATTCGCCAGCGGCAAATATTCATAGATCGGTCTAAGGTTCTCCGCGACTTCCCGCGAACTGCGGCCGCGGATGACTTCCGGTGATTGAGAAAGAAGCGCCTCGCTGGGCACGATCCGAACGAGCGTGTCGGTCGTCATGACGCTAATTCCGTAGTCGCGCAGAACTGCGCGCGCCAAAGCCAGGATCTCGTTCGGCGACAGCCGCCGTCCGGTACGCAATGTCACCGGGTCGGTGCGTTGTGCCAGCTTTGGATCGATCTCGAACGAGAGGTGCAGGGTCTCGCCAAAGACCGTGTTGATGAAAGCCGGCAGTGGCATCTGCTCGATCGTAAGGCTGACCGGCTCGCCGGAAACATGGATGGAGGTTTCGGTCGGGATGGGTGTTGCGGGGGCGCTCGGAGGGGCCGGCCCCGGAACTACTCTCGTCTGCCTGGCGGCGGGACCCGCAATCAGCGGGCTCGTCGGCGACAGCTCTGCGGGCTGCTCCCCCTTTTCGGGCAAGGTGCGCAGATCGGCTCCCGGGTTCTGCGTCGGATAGCTGCAGGCGGCAACCATCAGTAGGCATAGAAGATGAGCAAGACTCAGCAACCCCCCGCGATCGCGCATGCCCACCATTCAATTCTTTTCGAACATCCTGACCGTAACGAGCGTCCCTTCGCGATCGATCGTGACGCTGCCCGCGTCGACCGAGCGGACTACACCGCCGTCCGGCAGGCTATCCCCGACCTGCCGCAATTCGGTTCGATCCGTGTTTTGCCCCGGCGGGCGCAGCAGCACCACCACATAGCGGCTAGCCTCGGTAGTGACGATCCCGGTAACTCGCCATTGGGTCGGGAGCGGGTTCCCGGCACCGGCTCCGCCGGTCGGCACGTTCGTCACCACGCGCTCTCCTGCAGCGCCGAAGGGTTGTTTGGACAACACGATCTTGGCATCGGCTCCAAGGTCCGCCGGCTTTGGTTGGGGTATGTTCCACTCCGCAGCCGGCGCATTTGCCTTGATGACGCTGCGGCCCGCGGCATCATCCAGCCACCACCCCAACACAAAAGCCGATACGCCGAGCCCCGCCATCCCGGCGACGAGCCCGCCCTGCCGCGCTGTCAACCGCATCGCCGCCGCTTCTCGGAGCCCGAGGCAAGATATCTCCCTCTCCGCCCGCGGGGGCGGAGACGGTCGGGGTGAGGTGGGGGAGCCCCCGCGTTCCGAAACGTGGCGCCACCCACCTCACCCTCCCGCCGCGACCGCGCCGAGCCCCTCCCTTTCCCCCCGCAAGCGGGCGGAGAAGGGCAAAGGCGTTCATTATAGGCCTCGCTCTTCATGCCCGAGCGGCGGGACGCAGGAAGGCGCCGAGGACCATTTCGAACCGGGGCGTCGGCGCGACATGAATATCGAGCCGTTCGATCACGACAAGGCGCTCCTGGCTGGCTATGGCTTGCAGCAGTTTGATAAAGCCCGCCGTCTCAAACCGGCCACTGACTTGCGCTGATACCCTGCGCAGCTTGAGCGGATTGTTGGGGTTCGCATCGATGCTGCTGCGCATCTCGCCCACCGCGATACCTGCTTGTTTGGCCTCGTCGAGCAGCCAGGATTGAAAATTGGCTTGCGCAAGACCGTCGGTCTCGGCCTCCCAAAGCCGCGTTTCGGCCTGGTTTCGCGCCAGTTGCGCCTCTTCCCGGCGCCGTTGCCAGAGTTCGGTTTGGCCGACCTGCTCGATGCGCCAGAGCTGGGCTCGCTTGTCGGCTGCCTCGCGCCGGATTTCGCTGTCACGCGAATCGAGGACCAGCAGCCCGCTCGCGGCGAAGGTAAACCCCAGCGCGACGAGCAGCACTCGGGCTCGCCGGTTGGCTGCGCCATCGCGCCACCACTTGCCGAGCCGCTCCGGTGCGATCCGGAAAAAGGCCAAGTTTTGCAAGCTGATCATTTCGCCAAGTGCAGCTTGACCCGCAGACTGCGGGGACCCTCGGCGCGCTCGGCCGTGACGTCCGTGAAACCCGGAACCGACGAATAAGCCTTCACGTAGAAGAGTATATCGAGAGAGGAGGCCGGCGAGAAAACGGTAAACTGAAGATCGCCCGACTGGTAGGCCCAAGAAGCGAGCTGTGCGCCGTTGCTCGGTAGATTTTCAGCGACACGCGCTAATACCGAGAGTTGAGGAGGATAGGGGTCGAGCTTGGCAAAACCGGCGAGATAATCGAGGTTCGCCAGGGCCCCCTCTCGATCAGCAATTACCGGCGCAGCCCGGTGTTGTGCTTCGCCGAGGCGGTTGTCGATCTCTGCCAAAGACCGCGCGTCATGCGCCAGGGATCCGGCGAGATATGCGTAGGCGGCCAAAAGCAGTGCAGCCCCTGCCAGCGCCGCTTCGCGGCTGCGGCGCTCGAGCTCCAAGCCCGCGCCCGAATTGGTCCAAGCTCGGCTGCGCCATACCGGCTGCTCGAGTGGCGGCAGCCCGGGCGGAGCATGGACCACGACCCCGGTCGCACGCACGAACTCCAGCCATTGCTCGGGCGAGGGAGGCTCGGCCCACCAGCGGCTAGCCTTCAATTCGCCTTCGGCCCAGAACTGACCTTCGACGCCTTCGAGGCATTCGACCAGGTGTAACCCGTCTCCGCGCCGCGCCTGGAGCGCAGTTTCGGGCAACACGGAGATGCGCCCCGGCCTTACTCCCGTCGCCTGCATCGCGTCCCTGACCCGCGCGGCGTCCCACACCCAGATCCGTGCCGCCTCGCCGGTCAGATGCAGATGGTATCCCGTCTCGGCGTAGGGCGCCCATTCTCGTGCCTTGAGCGCAGCGGCGTCCCTCAGCTCGTTGCGTCCGACATTGGCGAGCCGGAACAGGCGAAAACCGCATAATGAACGGCTGACGAGCCAGAACCGGCGGCCCCGCCAGGTCGCCGGCCGCTCGGTTCGGTCACGGTACTGACGAAAGAATGGCGGGGATTGGGAGGGCATCGGGCTTTGGTTCGCTGGCGCCACGACTCGCGGGCGGCATTTCCACATCGTAGTCGATGGCCCAGGGCCGATCCGACATTCCCGGGGTGAGCCGAACCGCGATACGGCGCTCTAGCGGCATGTGTGGCGACGAGAGCGTGATCAGGATGCTGTTCGCCGGCAACCCCAGAAACCGGGAGGGTCCCTGCGGTATCGGCAGCCCCGCAAGCTGCCCGAATTGGTATCCTGTGACGATCGGCTGCTCATGCCGCCAGCGCACGACATTATCGACGCCCCCCTCGGTGATCCCCGGCATGACTGAGAGCAGGGCGCGCGGGGCGGTGTTGACGTTGAAGCCATCGACGGAGACAGTCGTCGCCAAGAGCGCCCACTGGGTGTCCTCACGGGCAATCCCGCCGGCCTTGTCCCAGTCCAGGATGCGCCTCACCTCCCAGGGCGTCCGCAGCGGTGCGTTGGCCGGCGGCTCGCGTCCGGCATCGGCGTATTCCGGGGCCTCGGCGCCATTGAGGCGCGTCAACGAATCGGCGTCGATGTAATCCTGCAATTTGGCGATCAGCGGACCGCGGTCATCGGCCGAAATCCCGAAAATCCCGAGCACATTGAAGAGATCGCCGGAGGATGCAAGGTTCAGGTTGATCAGCCCGCGCGCATCCTGAAACCGAACCACCGCATCTTTCAAACGGTAGGGGTAATCGTCCAAGCGAATGTGATTTGCGTTCGGGTCAAACCCGGCGATCATTTGCGGCTCGTGAAGAGTGGGAGAAGGTGCGATAGACAACGACTCGATGCCGCGAAAACTGAACGGGCGAGTGCCCAAGATATACAGAGAAACCGCCGCAGCTTCGGCGATCTGACGCTCGGCGTCAACTTCTTCCCGATTGGCGAAAGCCTGGTCGAGCGCACCCGAGACCCAGCGAGTCATCATTTCGGTCATGATCGAAAGCGCCACGATGATGACCAAAGTCAGCACGAGCGCGAAGCCGCCCTCGCAGGCTCGGTTGTCGGAAAAAGTCGGGCCGCCCAGAGGGCGGCCCAGATCGGACTTCAGTTTCTTGAGCGACAAGCTTTTTTGTCGCCACAATCGGTGCGGCTACGGCGACTGCACGAGGACGCCGAACGCCGCGCTTTGGGTCAGCGCGGAGAAGCGCATTCCGGCATTGGGTGACAGCAGAAATACCGTCGCATGTAAGGAACCCTGGCCCGCTACTGGATTTAACGATGTCCCGGCAAGGATCGCGACATCGTCGCCGGTCACGTAAGTTGCATTATTGGCATCTACGAACCCGCCATTCGCGCCACCGCCCTGAGTGTTTGTCCCGACTGTATCGGGCAGACCTGGTATAGAGCGCAAACCGGCGACGAACGAAATATTGCACGTCTGGGGCGGGTTCTGCGCCGGCGAGCCTATGACTGCGGATGGTGCTGTCGCCTGTGGCGCCGCTGGAAAATTGCAACTTCCCGTGCCCGTCCCGGCGGTCAAGGGGCTCGTGTTGGGGACATCCTTGGTCAGCACGGCCCATACCGGCGCGTTGCTATTGCTTGTGTTGACCATGCGGAAGAAGGTTGGTGACCCGTTGTTGATCCCGAACACGTTTTGGGCAAAGAACGCCGAACCCTCGTAATTGATCGACCCGAAAGTCGAATTGGGCACGGTCAAACCGACCGCGGCGGAGCCGGCCGGAGCCCCAGTTATTGCGACCGACGCGGTGATCAGGATTGCCGGCGACGCCTGGATCACCTGGGTGCCGTTGGTCACCAGACACACGGCAAAGACCGGGGAGTTGGAATTTCCCGCGTTGTTCGCAGGAGTTGGCAAAGCCGGGAATGTAATAAGATTCTTGCCAGCGTTTATCGTCGTGGCTCCGCCAATCGCGTTATTTGGCTGGTTCGCGAGGCAGGCAGTGCTCATGTTTGCGGTGGGCGGCCCCGCATTGTTCGGGACCAGATAGGCGTTGGTGATTGTCGCGAAATCTCCCGCGAGCGTTACCGTGGTGTTGCCGGTCAGCGGCCCGTTGGTGCCTGCCCCAATGGCGCTGATAGTGTTGAGCCCGTTCCTCGCGTCAAGGTCGAACTGGTTCTCGTTTATCCAAAAAGTGCCGAGAAACCCTGCTGTCGAGACGGTTGCTGCCCCGCTCGTGGGCGGATTGACCCTGAAGCCCGCTCCCGGAAAGATATTCGGAAGTCCAGCGCCGGAAAGATCTATGCCGAGCGTCTGCGGGGTGAGAACGGTACTGAAGCTGTTCCGGGAGATGATGCTAAAATTTGGAATTCCGCCGGCCGCGTCCCCGGGACCCGAGGCGTTAATCTGAACCACAGCAGTGGGATTCACACCGAGAGCACCGCCGCCCGGCTGAATGGGATTACCCAGAGCTGCGACGTTGGGGCCGGTAAGAGTAATGACGTTTGTCGTTCCGGCGGGAAAGGTGATCAAATTCACCGTAGTAAATGCGACCCCTGGCGATGGGCAGGTAATCGTGTTCGTTCCGGTGCCCGTTGCGAAGGCATAGGCGACACCATCACGTTGGCAGGCAATCCCAGCCCCCGGAAACGTGAAGTTGTTGCCGGCCGGTGCGAGAAAATTCACGGGCCCAGCAGCGACCGGACCATTCACAACTGAATAAAAGAAATTACTGGGATTGATCGCTACCTGATTAGACCCGGTGGTAAGCAAGACTGATTCCGCCGAGTAAAAGCCGGTAGTATTGTTCGGCTGCGGTTGGCCGACTGCGAATGCGCCGTGCGTAAAGCACACCCAGGCGACAGCCGCCGCGCTCAATCCTAAACCTGTCCTCGCCTTCATCTGCGTCACTCCCCTGGAGGTTTCACAACTAGCTTAGTGTTCGCGATGGTGCCGCTTCGGTGAGGTTTCCGTCAAGCGAGAATTCGCCGACCCCGCAAGATTGCCACTGTGGTTTGCAACCAGGACATGAAATTCGCGACTAGGTGGCCATGAGTTAACCGCCCCTTACACCTTTGCGCCGAATGAAAGCCGCTGTCAGACAAGGAATCCGGTTCACGAATATTAGCAAACGCATAATGCTCGCCGGCAAGCGTCAAAGCAGCGTCAGAGCGGCGGGGCAGCGGCCGCTCCGCCCGTATTCGCCGCATCTCGAAGGTACGGAGCCCTCCACCCTACCTTTCTTCCCACCGGCGCCCGCCAATCCTGGCAATAATTGCATTGTCCCGTTTAATCTTGTCGAGCATCGCGATCGCCACGGCGCGGACTACCGCGGGGGGGAGTGCGCCTCGCCCCGCGGCATGTGCCTCGATGGCCTTGAACTCGTGAAAGCCCGGTCGGTCGGATAGGCTGCGAATGGCACCGAGGACGGCGAGCGAGGCGGCTTCTTTGAAAATCCGCACGGCGCCGGCGTCGCCGCGCAGCAATTCGCTCGGCTCGACCCCGACCGACATAAGCCAAACGGCGGTGGAAGGCCGGAGGCGCACGCCTTTCCCGCCGCCCGCGTTGGATGACGCGTCGACGAGGTCTTGCAAGACCGCACCGGCGTCATGGTCGATGACCCGGAGCTCGGATGCCTTCGCAGGTTCCTCGACCCGGAAATCATCCGCAGGTCTGAGCGGCTCGAGCGACAGTTCGGCCTTCGGAGCTCCACCCTCGGGTATCTTCGCGCCGCGCGGGTTGACCCGAAGCATCGCCCAGCGCCGCAGCGCGCTTGCCGTCATTTCCTTCAAAACGGGGTTCGCCGCTATGGCTACCGGGCCCAGCAACTCGGCCGCGGGGCGGGTGGGCTCGGCGGTAAGCACGCTGGCCGCGCCCCGCGGCCCGATGGCATGGGCCAGGGACAACTCCCCTGCGCTTGCCGGCAGGCCGACACCCCGGAGCGTCGCCGCATTAGCTTGAGCGTAGCGGTTGGTCAGGTCCTCGGCGAGTGGTTTGATTTCGCGCAATGCCAGGATCTGTTCACGGGTCATCGTCTGAGCGACTTGCGGATAGGCGCGCTCGAAGATTTCGAGCCACGTCCCCGAAAGGAATTGTCCGTATCCCGCCGCGCTCGACAACGGGTTCCGCTCCGGCCCGCCTTCCGCCGCAATGATGCGTGCGCCCAATTCGCCGAGACCGTGGGCATCGCCCAACGGCTCGATCGCCCGGAGTGGCGAAGCTGAAATCGAAACGCCGAACAAGGCCATCGCGATCGCCGCCGCGCACCGAGCACGCGTCGAGCCGAGCGCCTTCATCCCCCAACCCCCTCAGACCTGCTCGACGCGGCTTTTCGGTCACGCCGGAATGCCACCGAGCTCCCCGGGGCCATTCTGCATCGACTTAGGTTGTCAGCGAAAGTCGTATTGTGCGATCAGCTCGCCGACCATTCGGTCGAGACCAAAGCGGGAGGCGACGAAATCCGGCCCCGTCGAGCGGATACGCTCACGCCAGGCGCGGTCGGACGCCAGCCGAAGCACCGCATCGGCGATCGCTCTGGGATCGGCACGCGGAACGAGAATGCCGGTCTCTCCCGGCAGGAATGCTTCGGCGACCCCGCCGGCCGGGCAGGCGATGACCGGAATGCCGGCCCATTGCGCCTCGATCACCGTGTTCGGGGTGCCCTCGGCTTCGGAGGTCAGTAGAAATAGATCCATCGCGCCGAGCGCGGCGAGCGCGTTGCCGCTCAGCCCCGGGAGGATCACGCGTTGCTCCAAGCCGAGTGCAGCAACCCGTGCGCCGATGTCCGCCCTCATGGGCCCCGCCCCGTAGAGCGCGAAAATCACGTCCGAGCGACGCGCGAGGATAGCAACAGCGGTGTCGAGCCATAAAAACGGCCGCTTTTCGGGCGAGAACCGGAACATGGACCCGACGAGCAGCGCAGCATCCGGCACCCCGATGCGCCGGCGCTCGGCAATCGCCGTATTGCCATCCGGCGCCGGCAGATCGACGGCGTTGTAGACGACACCGATCCGCTCGGCCTCCACTCCGAGCCACTCTGCATAATCCCGCGCCCCGGCAACGCTGTTGTTGACCAACACCACCCCCGGCTGGGACAGGAGCGCCCGGTACGCCGCCCGCATTACCGGTTCGTGGAACAAGAAACGGCTGGGATTGAGGTTCCGGCCGGACAGCACAATCCGCGGGACACCCGCCAGAACCGCGGCGACCCCAGCACGAATGTTGGACCAGTCGAGCCACGCATGGACGACGGCCGGCCGCAGCGAGACCAGTTCGCGCCAGAGATCCGCGGCATCGCAAACCAGGGCGGTGGGAAGCCGCGCCGCCGCGAGCAGTCCTGGCGGCAGCGGCGCGTATAACGGCGACGGGCGGCAGATCTGCCGGGCGACAATCCCGGCGGCGGCGAGCTCCGGGGCGAAAAAATCGTATGCCTCGGGCTGCCTCGGCGCGAGATGCGCGCACAGCACCGTGATGTCCCGAATTCCGCGCCGCGCGAGGCCGCGGACGGCGTTGACGAGCTGCCGCTCGGCCCCGCCCGGCTGCAAGCTACCGCAAACCATCACCAGCCTGCCGGGCACCGCCGAACCCGGCTCGGCTGTCCGGAACAGCGAGGTCAGCGTAGCCTCCTGGGCACGCTCGTCGTCCAAAGTGACGCCGCCCGATCTTCCGTTCCCACGCACCCGCTCGATGACGCGCTCTGCGACGGAACGAAGAAGGCGCCGCTCGCGCATCGCCAACGCGAGGTTGCGCCCGCCGACCCAGGCGGCGACCCTCAAGCGCTGTGACATCGTCACCAAGAGCCTCAACCGGCCCGCAGGTACTGCACGGCTTCGTCGCGGCGAAACAGATAAAGAAGCGCGCGCAGGGCCTGGCCGCGCTCGCTTTCGAGGTGCGGGTCTTGTTCGAGCACGAGGCGGGCGTCGTCATGCGCGATCGCGACCAGCTCTTCGTGGATCGCAAGATCAGCTAGGCGCAAGGTCGGGAGGCCGCTCTGCCGCGTGCCCAGGACTTCGCCGGCGCCGCGCAACCGCAGATCTTCCTCGGCGATGCGGAACCCGTCCTCGGTCTCGCGCAGGATGCTGAGGCGCCGCTTCGCGACCGCGCCGAGTGGCGACTGGTATAGCAATAGGCAGGTGGAGAGCTTGTCGCCACGGCCGATGCGGCCGCGCAATTGGTGCAGTTGCGCCAGACCGAAGCGCTCGGCGTGCTCGATGACCATGACCGTCGCCTCGGGCACATCGACCCCGACTTCGATCACCGTGGTCGCGACCAACAAGTCTAGCTCAGCGCCCGCGAAGCCGGTCATCGCGCGATCTTTGTCGGCCGGCTTCATGCGGCCGTGCACCAGGCCGACTCGGCCCGGGAAGAGCGGCGCCAGCGTTTTGTAGCGCTCCTCGACGGCGGCGAGATCGGCGGTCTCGCTCTCCTCGACCATTGGGCAGATCCAATAAACCTTGGCTTGCCGCGCCAAAGCACGGCCAACCGCCGCGACGACATCCTCGATTCGTTCGAGCGCCACGGTCCGCGTATCGACCGGCTGCCGTCCCGGCGGTTTTTCCGTTAGCCGGGAGACGTCGAGATCGCCATAGGCGGTCATCATCAAGGTGCGCGGGATCGGGGTCGCGCTCATCAGCAAGGTGTCGGCGTCGCGACCCTTGGCGTAGAGGCCGAGGCGCTGCTCGACGCCGAAGCGGTGCTGCTCGTCGATGACGACGAGAGCGAGGTCGCGGAACTCGACATCCGGCTGTAAGAGAGCGTGCGTGCCGACGACGGCCGGCGTCAGGCCCGAGGCGAGGCTCGCCAGCATCGAGGCGCGTGCTCGCCCTTTTTCGCGTCCGGTCAGAAACCCGATCTCGACGCGTGCCGCCGCCGCATGGCGCTGCAATGTCGCATGATGCTGGCGGGCGAGAATCTCTGTGGGCGCCATCAATGCCGCCTGGCCGCCGCTCTCGATCGCGGTCAGCATCGCTATGAGCGCGACGATCGTCTTGCCGCTGCCGACATCCCCTTGCAGCAGTCGTACCATGCGCCGCGGCTCCGCCATCTCGGCTGTGATCTCGGCGATCGCGAGACGCTGCGCGCCGGTCAGCGCAAAGCCGAGCGCCCCCTCGACCGGATGGGTCAAAGCGCCCGTACCGGCGATCGCCCGCCCCTTCTGCCGATGGCGCCGGGCGCGCACCAGCGCCACCGCGAGCTGGCTCGCAAAGATCTCGTCATAGGCGAGCCGCTCGCGCGCCGGGGTCGTCGGCGAAAGATCCGCCTCGGTTTCCGGGCCATGCGTCCGGCGGACCGCATCGTCCCAGGCGGGCCAGTCGCGCCGCTCCCGCAACGCCGAATCGACCCATTCCGGCAATTCCGGGAGGCGGTCGAGCGCCGCCCCGACCGCCTTCTGCACGATGCGCGGCGCGAGGCCCGCGGTCAGCGGATAGACCGGCTCGATTGGCTTGAGGCGGTCGAGCTCGTCGGGCCGCAGCACGAGGTCCGGGTGCGCCATCTGCGGCACGCTGCCATAGAACTCGACGCGGCCGCTGACGACGCGTTCGGCGCCGATGGGGAAGAGCCGCGCAAGCTGGTCCCCCTTCACGTTGAAATAGACCAGTGTCAACATGCCGGTGTTGTCGGTGCACAGCACGCGGTAGGGCCGGCGCCCGAAGCCCGGCTGATGAGCTTCAACGCGCACAGCAAGTGTCGCGATATGGTCCGACTCGAGCGCGCAGATCGGCGGCGAGGCGCGCCGGTCGATGATGCCGCTCGGCAAATGCCAGAGGAGGTCGAGGACGAGCGGGCCGGCGAGGCGCTCGAACAGCTTGGCCGACTGCGAGCCGATGCCGGGGAGCACCGTAACCGGTGCAAACAGCTTGTCGAGGATGGCGGGACGCACAAAGCATCTCTATATCCCGGGCGGGCCACCGCCAAGGGCACAGCAAGTGACCTCATCATCCGAGATTCGCCGCAAGCGGCTGTTGTTCCGCTCCTGGCACCGCGGCACGCGCGAGAGCGACCTGATCCTCGGCCGATTCGCCGATGCGCATCTCGCCGGGTTTGCCGAGGCGCAGCTCGACCGCTACGAGGCGCTCCTCGACTGCGCCGACGCCGACATTTTCGATTGGGTCTCCGGCCGCACCGCGCCGCCCCCCGAACACGACCACGACGTGACCCGCCTCCTCCTCGCCTACAGCAACACCCACTCCGGCCAATGACGCGCCCCGCTGTGCCTCCCTCTCCGCGCCGTGGGGGGGAGAGGGTCGGGGTGAGGTGGGGGTCCCTCCGTCAGTGCTCGGCCCACCTCACCCTCCCCGTAGCTGACGCTACGGGTCCCCTCCCTCTCCCCCCTGAAGGGCGGAGAGGGCAATGACAGGACTCACCGAAATCGTTCGGTCGCTCGGCCAGCGGCCGCGCCCGGTTACGTTGTTCGGCGCGCCCGAGGGGTATGACGCGGCGGCGATCGGTACGTTGGCTGCCGGGCATTGGCTGCATGTCTGCCGCGACGATGGGCGGATGGCGCGGTTTGCCGCGGCGCTGGCATTTTTTCACCCCGACCTCGAGGCGCTGACTTTCCCCGCCTGGGACTGCCTGCCCTACGACCGGGTCTCGCCAAACGGCGAAATCGTCAGCCGGCGGATCGACACCTTGACGCGGCTCGCAACCGCCCCGCCCGACAACGTGGTCGTGCTGACCACGGTCAACGCCCTGGTCCAGCGAGTGCCGCCGCGCCGGCTCTTCGACGGCCGCGTCCTGACGTTGCGGACCGGCGGCCGCGTCGGGCTCGACCGCCTCCAGAGTTTCTTCCGCAACAATGGCTACATTCGCACAGATACGGTGCGCGAGTCCGGCGAATTCGCCATCCGCGGCGGAATCGTCGACCTCTACCCGGCCGGAGCGGCAGAGCCGCTGCGCCTCGACTTTTTTGGCGACACGCTCGAATCGGTTCGCAGCTTTGACCCGCTGACCCAGCGATCGACCGGGAAGCTCGACGAGGCGGCATTGCGGCCGGTCAGCGAGGTCCTGCTCGACGAGGATGCGGTGCGCCGCTTCCGCTCGCGGTACCGCGAGCAATTCGGCGCGACCGGCACCGACGACCCGCTCTACGAATCGGTCAGCGCCGGGCGGCGCTATCCCGGCATGGAGCACTGGCTGCCGCTCTATTACGAACGGTTGGAAACCGTATTCGACTATCTGCCGGGGGCCGGGATCTCGCTCGATTACCAGGCCGAGGAGGTTCGCGGCCACCGTCTCGAGGCGATCGCAGACTCGTATGCCGCGCGCCATAACGTTACCCCCGCCGCGCGCGCCGGTGCACCGATCTATCGCCCGATCCGCCCCGACCAGCTCTACCTCGAACGCCGCGAGTGGCAGGCGGCATTTCATGGCCGGCCGGTCGTGCAGCTGTCGCCCTTCGCGCCGGATCAGAGCGACGGCGATGCCTTCGATGCCGGCGCCCGCCCGGCGCGCAGCTTCGCAGCCGAGCGAGCCGACCCGAACGTCGTGCTGTTCGAGGCAGTCCGCGATTACCTCGAAACCGAGCGCAAATCGGGCCGTAAGACTGCGGTCGCGGCGTTCAGCCCCGGGTCGGCCGACCGGCTGCTGACCGTGCTTCGCGACCGCGGCGTTTCCGATTTGCGCCGAATCGCAAACGGCACAGAGCTCGATGAACTGCAGGGCTCGGCGGTCGGGCTTGCCGTATTGCCGATCGAGCAAGGCTTCGCGACTGACGATCTCGTGTTGCTCGGCGAGCAGGACATTCTCGGTGACCGGCTCGCGCGCACCTCGCGCCGGCGGCGCAGCCTCGACCAGTTCATCACCGAGGCGACGGCGCTGACGCCGGGCGACCTCGTCGTCCATGATGATCACGGCATCGGCCGCTACGAGGCATTGGAGACGATCGACGTCGCCGGCGCGCCGCATGATTGCGTGCGCGTGCTCTATGCCGGCGACGACAAGCTGTTCGTGCCGGTGGAGAACATCGAAGTCTTGTCGCGCTTCGGCTCGGAAGATGCCGGCGTGCAGCTCGACCGCCTCGGCGGGGTCGCGTGGCAATCGCGCAAGGCGCGGGTCAAGAAGCGTATCCGCGACATCGCCGGCGAGCTGATCCGCGTCGCCGCCGAGCGCCAGCTGCGGCCAGGCGATGTATTGCAGCCTCCCGAGGGGATCTACGAGGAATTCGCTGCCCGCTTCCCCTATCCCGAAACCGAGGACCAGCTGAACGCGATCGCCGACACATTCGCCGACATGGCCTCGGGCAAGCCGATGGACCGGCTGATCTGCGGCGATGTCGGGTTTGGCAAGACCGAGGTGGCGTTGCGCGCCGCCTTTATCGCGGCGATGGCCGGGTCGCAGGTCGCGATCGTGGTGCCGACAACCCTGCTGTCGCGGCAGCACTACCGCAGCTTTACCGAGCGCTTTGCCGGGCTGCCATTGCGGATTGCGCAGCTGTCGCGGCTGGTCCCCGCCAAAGTGACGCGCGAGGTCAAGAAGGAGCTCGCCGACGGACGGCTCGATATCGTGATCGGCACGCACGCATTGCTCGCCAAAGACGTCCGGTTCGCGCATCTGGGGCTACTGATCGTCGACGAGGAACAGCATTTCGGCGTCGCACAGAAAGAGAAGCTGAAGCAACTAAAGGCCGATGTGCATGTGTTGACCCTGACGGCGACGCCGATCCCGCGTACCCTGCAATTGGCGTTGTCGGGCGTCCGCGAGATGAGCCTGATCGCGACGCCGCCGGTCGATCGTCTCGCAGTGCGCACATTTGTGATGCCGTACGATCCGGTGACGGTCCGCGAAGCCATCATGCGCGAGCGCGACCGCGGTGGTCAGATCTTCTATGTCGTGCCGCGCATCGCCGATCTCGACGACGTGCGCGAAAGGCTGCGCGAGAGCGTGCCCGAGATCAAATACGCGGTCGCGCACGGCCGCATGGCGCCCTCCGAGCTCGAAGACGTGATGACCGCCTTCGACGAGCGCGCCTTCGATCTGCTGCTGTCGACCAACATCATCGAGAGCGGGCTCGACATCCCGTCGGCCAACACGATGGTCGTGCATCGCGCCGACATGTTCGGGCTGGCTCAGCTCTACCAGCTGCGCGGCCGCATCGGGCGCAGCAAGCTGCGCGGCTATGCCTATCTGACCCTGCCGGAGAAGAAGAAGCTCGCCCCGACCGCGCAGCGCCGGCTCGAAGTGATGCAGACCTTGGACACGTTGGGCGCCGGGTTTCAGCTGGCGAGCCACGACCTCGACATCCGCGGCGCCGGCAATCTCTTGGGCGACGAGCAATCCGGGCACATCCGCGAGGTCGGCATCGAGCTCTACCAGCACATGCTCGAAGAGGCGGTCGCC
>Ga0207693_10002877_pt1 | contig 14894 bp, 13 predicted proteins | sample LARL81metaG_FD_184347 | JGI IMG/M metagenome (GOLD analysis project Ga0207693, IMG submission 184347) | Corn, switchgrass and miscanthus rhizosphere microbial communities from Kellogg Biological Station, Michigan, USA - LAR L8-1 metaG... | ecosystem: Host-associated > Plants > Roots >...
CCGGCTATGCCCGGGCGCGCAGCGCCGCGGCCGTGGCCGCGTCCGCCGGGTAGAACGCCTCGATGGCCAGCTCCTGCACGGTCACGTCGGTGGCCGTGCCGACCGCCGCGCTGATGCTGAACAGGGACAGTTCCTGGTCGCCGCGCCGGTAGCGCAGCGGCAGCACGACGCCGTCCGGCGGCGTCACCTCGGCCCCGCCCGGGTAGCCGAGCAGTTCCGCGCGCAGGTCGTGCAGCCGCTGGTCCCCCAGGGCCTGCGCCCGGTGCCGCAGCTGGGTCAGCAGGTGCCCGCGCCACTCGGCCAGGTTCCCGATCCGGGGTGCCATCCCGTCCGGGTGCAGGGCCACCCGGAGCACGTTCACCGGCGGCTCGAGCAGTTCCGGTGCGACCCCGTCGACCAGCACGGCCAGCGCCGGGTTGCTGTCCAGCAGGGTCCACCACCGGTCCACCAGCACCGCCGGGTACGGCTCGTGACCGGCCAGCACCTGGCGCAGCGCGGCCCGGACACTGCGCAGCTCGGGTTCGTCCAGCCCGTGCTCGGGGTAGGCGGGCGCGTACCCGCCGGCCAGCAGCAGCGTGTTGCGCTCCCGCAGCGGCACGTCGAGCTGCTCGGTGAGCCGCAGGATCATCGCGGGCGTCGGCCGGGACCGGCCGGTCTCCACGAAGCTGAGGTGACGCGCGGATACGTCCGCCTGAATGGCCAGATCGAGCTGGCTGATCCGGCGCCGCTCACGCCACTCACGGAGCAGCTGGCCGACGGGCCGGGTTTCCGGGACGCGCAACGTCATGGTCGACATATTCGCGACGGTAGCGGCCATTTCGCGGCGGCGCGATTACCTCCCAGGTCAAGGCCGGGCATTACCTGCCGGGTAATCGACAGCCGCCCGCGGCGGCCCGCACGATGGGGCCGATCCGACCACAACCCACCGAAAGGCACTCCGATGAACGACGCCATCACCCGCTACCTGGACTGCTGGAACGAGACCGACCCGGGCGCGCGCCGCAAGCTGATCGACGACGCGTGGGCGGCCGACGCCAGCTACATCGACCCGCTGGCCGAGGCGCACGGCCGCGACGCCATCGACGGTGTCATCGCCGCCGCGCAGGCCCAGTTCCCCGGCTTCGTGTTCACCCTGGCCAGCCCGGTCGACGCGCACCACCGGCAGGCCCGGTTCAGCTGGGGGCTGGGCCCGGCCGGGGCCGAGCCGCTGGTCGTCGGCTTCGACGTGGCCGTCACCAACGAGGTCGGCCAGCTCACCACCGTCCTCGGTTTCCTCGACAAAGTCCCGGGCTGACCAGGCCCCCCGAACCGCGAAGGAGCTGCCATGACCACGCTGACCAGCCGTCCGCTGGCCGGCCGCGAGGAATCCGCGCCCCCCGGCTGGGGACCGCTGCTGGTGGTCCTCACCGGCACGTTCATGACCTTCCTCGACTTCTTCATCGTCAACGTCGCGCTGCCGTCCATCCAGGCCGAGCTCGGCGCGGGCCGGGCCACCGTGCAGCTGGTGGTGGCGGGCTACGGGCTCACCTTCGCCGTCGGCATGATCAGCGGCGGGCGGCTCGGCGACCTGTACGGCCGGCGCCGGCTGTTCATTACCGGGCTGGCCCTGTTCACGCTGACCTCCGCCGCCTGCGGGCTGGCGCCCAGCGCCGGGATCCTGGTGACCGCGCGGGTGCTGCAGGGCGCGGCCGGCGCACTGCTGACCCCGCAGGTGCTCGCCATCCTGAGCACGGTCTACACGGGGGCCCGGCGCGGCCGGGCGTTCGCCGCCTACGGGCTGGCCATGGGTATCGCCGGCGTCCTCGGGCAGCTGCTCGGCGGGGCGCTGATCCAGGCGGACATCGGGGGCTCCGGCTGGCGCAGCATTTTCCTGCTGAATGTGCCGGTCGGCGTGCTCGGGCTGCTGCTGGCCGGCCAGGCCATCCCCGAGTCCCGCGGCCAGCAGGCCCGCCTTGACCTGGCGGGCACCGCGCTGGTCACGCTTGGCCTGGCCGCGATCATCCTGCCGCTGGTCGAGGGCCAGCAGTACGGCTGGCCGCTGTGGACCTGGCTGACCCTGGCCGCCGCGCCGCTGCTGCTGGCTGCGTTCGCCGTCCATCAGGTGCGCCGCCGGTCGGCGGGCCGGGCCCCGCTGGTCGACTTCGGCCTGCTGCGCAGCCGGACGTTCGGCCTCGGCTCGCTGGCCGCGCTGACCTTCGCGCTGGTGCCGCCGTCGTTCTTCTTCGTGCTGGCGCTGTACCTGCAGCAGGGCCGCCAGCTGAGCGCGCTGCTGTCCGGCATCGTGTTCACCGCGGTCGGGGTGGGCTTCTTCGCCGCGATGCTCGGCTCGGCCGCCCTGGTCAGCTGGCTCGGGCGGCAGATCCTGTCGCTGGGCGCGCTGGTCGTCGCGGCCGGCTGCCTGCTGCTGGCCTGGGCCGCGGCCGGCTCATCCTCGGCCGGGCTGCTGCCCGGGCTGGCGGTGACCGGGTTCGGCATCGGGATGGTGCTGGTCCCGCTGTCCTCGGCCGTGTTGCGGGATGTGGACCCGCGGCATGTGGGGGCCGCGTCCGGGGGTGCTGTCCACCGCCCAGCAGGTCGGCGGGGCGCTCGGGGTGGCCGTGGTCGGCGTGGTGTTCTATCGCGCGCTGGCGGCCGGCGCCTTCCCGCACGCGTTCCGGGTCAGCCTGTGCCTGCTGGCCGGGCTGACCCTGCTCACCGCGGTCCTGGTCCAGTTGCTGCCCCGGGACCACAGTGCCGGGACCCATCCGGCTTAACGAGAACCTCCCGGCCAGCTCACCCGCCCTGGCCGGCGGCCGCCTCGGGGCGCTGCCGGCCAGCGGCGGCTGGCCCGCCCGGTCCCGCCGCGGTGGCGCGGCCGGCCAGGGCCCGGACCTCCTCCGCCACCCGGGGCTGCACCGCGGCGGGCAGGTCGTGCCCGACCCCGGGCAGGATGACCAGCCGGGCCCCGGGGATGGCCGCGGCCGTGCGCCGGCCAGCGGACGGGCGCAGCAGCGGGTCGCGGTCGCCGTGCAGCACCAGCGTGGGCACCCGGAGCTGGGCCAGCCGGCCGCCGTGCCACTTCGCCCCGGCCTGCCGGCTCTGCGCCTGGGTATCCCGGACCCCGCTGACCACGTCCCGCTCGATCCGGCGGCGCGCTTCCGCCTCGTCGAACGGGTAGCCGGGCGAGGCCACCGCGCGGGCCAGGGCCAGGCCGAGCGCGATGTCGCCGTCGCGTCCTTCCGGGAACTTCATCCGGGCGAACCGGGCGACCAGCCCGAGGTGCACGTAGCGCGCGGCGGCCAGGCCGCTGACGTCGCTGGGCAGTGAGGCCGACGAGGTGATGCTGCGCACCCGGCCCGGGTGGCGCAGGCCCATCCGCTGGGCCAGCTGGCCGCCCATGGAGTGGCCGAACAGGTGCGCGGAATCCCAGCCGATCGCGTCCAGCACCGCGGCCGCGTCGTCGGTCATGTCCTCGGCCGTGTACGCGGCCGGGCGCCGCCGCAGCACGGCCGTGATCGGGTGGCCCGATCCGGTGTCCGGCAGGTGGGTGGATTCGCCCGCGTCCCGCTGGTCGTAGGCGACCACGTGGAACCCGCGCCCGGCCAGCTCGGCCACCAGCCCGTCCGGCCACCAGAACCGGGACACACCGAGCCCCATCACCAGCAGCAGCGGGTCGCCCCCGGCCCCGCCGAGATCTTCGTAGGCGATGCTGACGTCGCCGTTGCGGGCGTAGCGCGTGGCACCAGGCATCGGGTCCTCCGTTATTCGCAAACGCTGTTCGCAAACTAGGCTAGCGTTCAGGAACGTCGTTCGCAAATGAGGCTGGGGAGGCTGGATGACCGGCGGCAGCATCTGGCTGCGCCCGCCGCGCGCCACGGCGGGCCGCCCGCCGCAGCACACCCGGGCGGAGATCACCGCGGCCGCGGTGGCCATCGCCGACCGCGACGGCCTGGCCGCGGTGTCCATGCGCCGGGTGGCCGCGGACCTCGGCACCGGCGCCGCATCCCTGTACCGCTACCTGGACACCCGCGAGGACCTGCTCGACCTGATGACCGACGCCACCGGGGCCGGGTACGCGCTGCCCGGGCCGTCCGGTGACTGGCTGGCTGACCTCACCGCCGTTGGCCAGCAGGCCCGCGCCATCATGCGCCGGCATCCGTGGCTGCCCGCCCTGGTCATCACCCGGCCCGCACTCGGCCCGCACGGCATCGCCCTGCTCGAGCATGTGCTGAGCGTGCTGGCCGGCCACCCCGCCCCGCTGGCGGCCAAGCTCGAAGCGTTCGCCATGCTCAACACGATCACCGCGGTGTTCGTCCAGCACGAGCTGGCCGGCGGGTCCGCGGCGCAGCAGCGCAACCAGGCCTACCTGCAGCATGTCCTGGCCGCCGGGGATCACCCGCGGCTGGCTCAGCTGCTCGGGGCGGCCGGGGCCGGCCCGGCCAGCCCGGCGGAAGCCGCCGACCCCTACCCCGGCATCCTGGCCCGGGTGCTCACCGGCCTGCTCGGCCCGGACGGCACAGCCTGATATGGCCCGGCGTCATGGCGGCACCGTCATTCGGTGCGCAGCACTCCCCCGGAGCGCAGCCGCGCGGCCCGGCGGCCCGGCCAGGCGGCCAGCGCGTTCGCGGCCAGCAGGCTGACCGGCGCGATGAGCAGCAGCGCCCACACCGCCAGCGGCGGCTGGTAGGCCAGTGGCGTGAACCCGGCCACCTGCTGCCATACGGCGCGGCCCAGGGCGAGCCCGAGCGGCACCCCGAACGCCAGCCCGATCAGCGCGAGCACGCTGGCGTGCGTGGCCACGATCAGCCTGGTCTGCGGCCGGGTCATGCCGAGCGCGCGCAGCACGGCCAGGTCCTGCCGCCGGTGCTGGACCGCGATGGACAGCGCATGCCCGACCGCCCCCACCGCCAGCAGGGCCAGGAACACGCTCAGCGCCAGCGGCAGCAACTGGAGGTCGCGGATCTGCTGGACCTCCTCCATCGGCTCCGGCGGGGTGAACATGAACGCGCCGCCGCCCTTGATCGCCTTGGCCGCCGCGTTCAGCCGGTTAGCCACCGCGGCCACGTCGGCGCCCGGCCGCACGGTCACCAGTGCGGCGTGGAACTTGAACGAGTACTTCGCGCCGTGGAACAGCCGGTCGAACCCGGCGGTGGTGAGCCAGGCACCGTCGGCGTAGCCGTTGTGCGGCCCGGCCGGCACGAACGCGATGCCGGTCACCCGCTCGGGACGCGCGGCGGTGCCGCCGCCGGTGAGGTGGATCACCGAGCCCGGCGCGGCGTGCAGTTGCTGGGCGGTGGTCGGGGCCAGCGCGATCTCGCCGGCCGCGGCCGGCATCCGCCCGCTGGTCAGCACGGGCGCCACCCGCTTGCCCGCGACCGGGGTGTAGCTGAAGCTCTCCACCGAGACCTGGCCGGACTGGGCGCCGCCGATCCTCGCGTCGTCCACGCCGGTCACGTCGTGGTCGGCGGCGGCCGCCCGAAGCACCGGGCTGGCTGGCCCGAAGTCGTGCCCGTCCGCACCGAAGAACGTGTCCAGCTGCCAGGTCTGCCCGAACCGGGCCGGGTGGGCGGCGGCGTCGGACACCCCGGCCGAGAACGTGAACGCGGCCAGCACGCCAAGCACCCCAGCCACCGCGCCGAGCAGGGCGGGCCGCACCGGCACGGCCGTCCGGCCCCGCCCGGGTTCCAGTGCGAACCGCACGCCGATCACCATCGGCGCGGGGAAGCCGGCCGCCCGGGCCGCGACCGCGATGGCGGACCGGCGTTGCGGCGTATGGCGGCGGCCAGCGGTAAGCGTGGCCGCCGCCGCCAGTCCGGCCCCGGCCAGCACGAGCAGCGGGGCGATGACCCAGCCGAGGCCGAGCACCAGCCAGTCGGCGTTCACGCCCGGGTGCGGCTCCATGAAGGCGGCCACGCCGATCGGCATCCACCGGGAGGCCACGATGGCCCCGCCCACCCCGGCCGTCGCCCCCGCGATGGCGGCCAGGAAAGGCGCGGCCGCGGCCGACGCGACGGCCTGCCGCTGGGTCATCCCCACCGCCTGCAGCACCTGGAGGTCGGCCACCGTGGCCGAGGCGTACCGGGCCACCGCCTGGCCAACCAGGAAGACCGCGGCCACCAGCGCGGCGGCCCCGAAGGCCAGCAGGCAGGTCGCCTCGTACCCGGTGATCCGCCGGGACGGGACGCCGATATTGGCCTGGTTGTCCCACACGTCGATGTCATGGCGGTTGGTCACCCGGGCCAGGTCGGCGCGGAAGGCGGGCAGCGCGGCCGCGCCCCCCTTGAGCCGGACCAGCGCGTTGATGTAGGCCAGGCCGGCCGTGCCGAGGATGTTGGCCCGGTAATGGGTGAGCAGCCCCGGGGACGGGAGCACGCCGCCGGGCTGGCCGGGTGAGTCCGCGTCCAGTCCCCACGGCGTGCGGCCCACCCCGACGATGCGCACCCGCAGGGCGGGGCCGCGCGGCGGCCCGTCGGTGCCGTCGTACCCGGCGTTGGCCTGCCGCACGCTGGCCAGGTGCACGGTCAGCACGTCCCCGACGTGCTTGCCGTAGGTGGCGAGGAATTTCCGGGTGACGATGACCTCGTCCGCCCGGCGGGGATTCCACAGCCGCCCGTCCAGCATGACGGCCCGCTCGATGGTCCGGCCGAACTGGCTGTCGCCGGGCGGGAACGCGCCTTGCTCCGGCGGGCAGCAGTCCAGTGAGAAGGCATAGCTGACCGCGAACGTGGTGAGCGCGGTGACTTCCGGCAGCGCCCGGACCTTGGCCCAGTCGAAGCCGGGCTGGTTGGGCAGCACGGTGGCGGTGGCGGGCAGGGTGCGGGCCCACAGCCGGTCGAACGCGGTCTGCCCGCGCCGAGCCCCGGCCACCGCGGTCAGCACCGTGGCCGTGGCCAGGCCGACCAGCAGGGCCAGCATGACCAGCGAGCGCCAGCGCCGCCGGCCGTCCAGGCGCAGCCAGGTCAACACGATCCGCACGCCTGTAACCCCCCCATGTCCCGCCGCCGAGCCCTCCCGCGGTACCTGGTCCTAGTAGACGGCCTATCCGGGCTGCTCACAAGGGTGCTGGGTCACGCCGTGGACAGGAAGGTGGCCGCACCAGTCATGGGCGTGCTGGCCGCACCGTTCGAGCCGGCCCGCCCGGCCCGACCGATCACCTGCTCGACCTGATCGGCGGCGGCTGCGCCACCGCCGCAGGCGGCGAGCGCACTGGCCATCCGGCGGGCGCCGGTGCGCAGCGCTGGCGAGTGCAGCGCGCGGGTGATGGCCGCCCGGATCTGGCTGGCCGGCGCGCTGGACGGCAGCGCGATGGCGGCGCCCTGCCCGGCGGCGGCGGCCGCGTTCCCAGCCTGATCACGGCCGAGCGGGAGGCACACACTAGGCACCCCGGCCCGGAAAGCTTCGAGAAGTGATCCCAGGCCCGCGTGGCTGATCACGACCGCGGCCTGCGGCAGCACCGCGGCGTGCGGGACGTACGCCGCGACGCATACCCCGGGCCCGCCGGGCACTTCGGCCGGGTCGAGCTCCAGCCCGGTCAGCACCAGCACCCGGGCGCTGAGCCCGGCGAGCGCGCCGAGGATCCGGCGGAGCAGATCCTCCTGGTGCATGTAGGTGGTGCCCAGGGTGACCACGATCAGCGGGCGGCCGTCCCCGCCGGGCCACGGCGGGACCCAGGGCGGTGGCGCCGTTTCCTCGGCGATCGGCCCCACGTGCACCACCCCCGGTGGCGGGTCCGGCCAGCCGTCGAACGCCGGGGGCGCCGTGACCAGCGTGCGGTCGGCCCGGCGGGCCAGCGCGACGCTGAGCGGCTCTGGGCCGGCCGGCAGCAGCGGCAGGCCAGCGGCTGCGCGGCCCTGGTTGACCTGCCGGTACTGCCAGCGCCAGCCCCACGGCGCGTCGGGATCGCCGCCCAGCCCGGCGTGGAACCGGTAGGCCGTGTGCATCAGAATGACCCTCGGCACGCCCTCGGCTTCGGCCGCACACAGGGCGGACCGCAGCAGGTAGTCGATGATCACCACGTCGGGCCGCCGGGCCCGGATCTGCCGGGTCACCGCGTCGGCCAGCCACGGCCCGAAGAAGGTAGCGGTGGTGAAGCCGGGCTGGTCTTCCATGGCCCGGCCGTGGCTGGCCTGGAACTCGGCGTGCGCCGGATGGGCGGCGTACCCGCACCCGGCGGCCGCGATCCGCGCCGCGTACCGGGCCGGGGCCAGAATGCGGACCTGGTGGCCGCGGGCGGCCAGCTCGCGGCCCAGCCCGATCGCGGGCTGGCTGGCGCCGCCGCCGAGCCAGGTGACGATGAGCACGCCGCTCATGGCTCAGCCCGTCCCGATCACGTAGCGGAATACGTTGTGCTGCACGTATTCGCCGCCGGGCTGCCGGTTGCCTGCGTAGGCCGCGGTGATCGCGGCCGCCGTGGCGTCGGCGCCCGCGTGCTCGATGGCCATCCGGGCCGGCCCGCTGGTCAGCTGGGCGCGCACCGCCGTGTCGAGGTCAGGGAACGCGAATTGCTGCGCCACCTCGCCGTGGCCGACGGCGGTCAGGCCTGCCGCCGCGAGCAGCTCTTCCAGCTGGCCCGGGGCGGCGAGAGCGAACGGGCCGCCCGCGCCGGGCGGTGGCGGTGGCAGCAGCCCGCCGATCGCGGCCAGGATCGTGCGGGTCTCGCAGCGGTCCGGGTCACCCCAGGACAGCACCGCGACCGGGCTGCCCGGCCGGGCCACCCTCTTGAGCTCACGCAGCGCCGCCACCGGGTCGCCCGCGTACTGCACGCCGTTGAATGACGTCACGGCGCTGAACGCGGCGTCCGGGTAGGGCAGCGATTCGAGGTCGCCCCGGCGCAGGTCGACGCCGGGCACCCGCTCCGCGGCGATGGCCAGCAGCGCGGCCGACGCGTCGAAGCCAGCTACCGTGGCTCCGCGCTTGGCCGCGATCTGCAGCGCGAGTCCCGCGCCGCAGCCCGCGTCGAGCAGCTCGGTGGCCGCGCCCAGCCCGATCGCGTCGAACACCGTCTCGTAGAGCACGGCACAGTTCGGCTCGTTCAGCTCCGACCAGTCCCGGGCGGCCGCGCCCCACAGCGCACCTTGTACTTCTGCTGTCCCCATGACCTGCCTCCTTGCTAGGTGGTCGATGAGGTGATCATGAGGTGGCCGGGCCGGCGGGCACATCGGTGATGCCACGTAACCTGCGGCGTTCGTGGCTACGTAGCGGGCCGGTCAGCTACGTACCAGCGCGGCCAGCCGGGTCCGCGACGGGCAGCCGGTCTTCCGCAGCAGGCTCTCCACGTGCTTTTCCACGGTGCGGACCGACAGCGACAGCCGGGCCGCGATCTCCTTGTTGGCCAGGCCGTCGGCGACGAGGCCGAGTATTTCCGCTTCCCGGGGAGTGACACCGAGACGCGCCCACCGCTGGGCCGGCGGCGCTGCCGCGCACCGCGCGGCCAGCTCGTCCAGCCCGTACCGGGCGAACCCGCTGGCGGCGGCGGCCAGCCAGCCGCTGGGTTCCCCCCAGCCGTCGCGGCGGCCCGCTTCGGCCGCGAACAGCAGGGCCAGCTCGCCCCAGACCGGATAGCGGGCCAGGTCGGCCCGGGCCGCGGTGACCAGCGCGGCGGCCGCCGGGCCGTCGCGCCGGCCGAGCGGGATGGCCTCGGCCACGCCGAGCAGTCCGTGGTTGATGCGGTTCACCTGGATGCCGAGATCCCGGGCCTCGGCCAGGGCGGCCGCGGCCCGCGGGTCACCCGCGGCGGCCAGCAGCAGCGGCCACATGGCCCGGTAATGCCCAGGCGCCTGCGGCCGCCGGGGCAGGATGGCCATCCCCCGGTCCAGGGCGTCCAGCGCCGCGGCCTGGTCGTCGCTGAGCAGTGCGGTCACCGCGCGGGCCCCGGCCCAGGCCATGCCGTCGATCTCCGGGTCGCCCGGCGCGACCGCCTGGGCCCGCGCGATCAGCCGCTCCGACGCCGCGCGGTCGCGGCGCAGCGCGTGATTCTCGGCCACGAACCACAGCGCCATCGCGCGGAGCCGGTCCAGCCCGAGCCGCTCGCTGAGGGCCAGCGCGTCCTGCGCGTACCGTGCCCCATCATCGAGTTCGAAGCGCAAGTGCGAGACCGCGGCCAGCTGAATGTCGAGCATGGCCACGGTGCTCAGCGCGCCGAGCGCCTCCGCGCTGCTCCGGGCCGTGATCAGGCGGCCGGTGCCGGCCTCGTCGAGCAGCTCGATAGTGGCCAGCTCGTGCAGCGCGCGCAACCGCCAGACGCCCAGCCCAGCCTGGTCGGCGATGGCCAGGCCATGCTCGAAGGCGGCCCGGGCCCGGGCCAGGTCGGCCAGCCGCAAGCCGCGGCCGAGCAGCTCGCAGGCGTGACACCGGGCTTCGGGCGTCGCATCCGGGTCGGCCAGAACTCCTTCGGCCAGCCCGGTCGCGCCCGCGATGTCGTCGGTCCCGAACCGGGCCTCGGCCTCCAGGACCGCCGCGCGGGCCCGCCCGCCCGGCACGTCAGCCGCTTCCAGCAGGGCCCGGGCCTGGGCGACGTGGCTGGCCGCCACCGGCCACCGCGCGGCCTCGATCGCGGCCTGCGCCAGGTGCAGATGGACATCGGCGACCCGGCCCGGCTCGTCCAGCGCGGTGAGCTCGCCGATCGCGGCCGCGCCCGCGGCCATCGCCTCGTCGACCCGCCCGGCCAGCGCCAGCACCTGCACCCGCTGGGCCCGCGCGGCGGCCCGGGCCGGCCCATCGGGCAGCAGGCCAGCCGCCCGGTCCAGGGTGTCGGCCGCGGTGGACAGCGCACCCTGCTCCAGTGCCCGGGCCCCGGCAACAGCCAGCAGCTCACCAGCGCGGGCACCCGCGCCGGCCTGGACCGCGAGCTGCGCCGCGGCTCCCGCCCACGGCCCCGGCAGGCCCGGGTGAGCCGCCTCGACGGCGGCCAGCGCCCGGGCCGCGAGCCCGGCCCGCCGCGGCGGCAGCACGCTGCCCAGCAGCGCATCACGGGTAAGCGCATGCCGGAAGCGGACGTCACCGGCCTCGTTGACCAGCAGCCCATGCTGGATGCCCAGCTCGACAGCGCGGGCGACGGCGTCGGCCGGCTGGCCGGCCGACGCTTCCAGCAGCGGCCAGTCGATGCCGCGGCCGAGCAGCGCGGCGGTGACGAGCACGTCGACCTGCACAGGGGCGAGCAGCCCGACCCGGGCGTGGACCGTCTCGGCGAACGACCGCGGTACCCCGGGCGCGCCGAGAAGCTCTTCGACCAGGAACGGCACACCTTCGGCGGAGCGCCGGATCCGGGCCAGGTCGCCGGGTGCGGTGCCCGGGGCGGTCGCCCGGACGATAGCGTCCACCGCCGGGTCGCTGAGCGCGGCCAGGTCGATCACGGGCGCGCTGCCGCGGGCGCCGAGCCGGCCGGCCAGGTCGCTGGCGGGCGACGGCGGCCCGCCGCGCAGCGTGCCGACGCAGCACACGGCCTCGTCGCCGAGGTTGTCGGCCAGGTACTCGACCACGTCCAGGGTGTCGGGATCGGCCCAGTGCAGGTCTTCCAGCACCACGAGCAGCCCGCGGCCGGCGCCCAGCCAGCGGAGCAGGCTGAGCATGGCCTCCCCGCGCACCGCGGGTGACTCGCCGGGCGGCCGGTGGCCGGCCTGGTCCAGGCCGGGCAGCGGCACCATCGTCTCGATGGCCGGCAGCCACGGTGCGAGGTCCGGCTCGCCGGCCGGCACCCCGCGGGCCCGCACGGCGCGCAGCACCGCCTCGGCCAGCGGCCGGTACGGCGCACTGGCCCCGGACGGGACCGCGCGCCCGACGGTGACCAGGATGCCCTGCCCCCGGACGCCGTCGATGAGCTCCCGGCACAGCCGCGACTTGCCTAGCCCGGCCTCGCCGCGGACCAGCACGAAACCACCGCGCCCGGCGAGCGCACTGGCCAGGTGCGCCCGGAGCGCGCTGAGCTCGGCCTCGCGGCCGACCAGAATCGGGCACCGCATCCCCACCGGACCATCATTGCGCACCCGGCCGCTTCCGCCCGGTTCACGCCCAGTGGGCCCTCTTCGTGCCGGGCATCGGGGGGTAGGACTGGCGTGGCGGGCCTGTTACGGTGGCGCTGGTTTTCCCGGCGGCGCGGACCTTTGGGGGAAATGACAGTGAGCGGCGCTACTGGTGGGCGGTCGCGGAACCTGATCCTGGCGGCGATGATCTTCGCCGTCTCGATGACCTTCATCGACCAGACGATCGTGTCCATCGCGGTGCCCCAGATCCAGCGCGAACTGGGCCTGACCAGCACCGGAGTGCAGTGGGCAGTGAACGCCTACCTGCTGTCGCTGGCCGCGCTGTTCGCGTTCGGCGGCCGGCTGGCCGACACGGTCGGGCACCGGAAGATGGTGACGCTCGGCGTCATCGTGTTCGCCGCCGCCTCGGCGCTGTGCGGGCTGACGCCTAAGGGCAGCCTGGCCGAGGCGTGGATCGTGCTGTTCCGCGTCGTGCAGGGCGCGGGCGGGGCGATCATGTTCCCGGCGGCGCTGGCCATCGTGGTGCAGACCTTCCCGCTGCGCGAGCGCGGCAAGGCCCTGGCGCTGTTCTTCGGCATCGCGGGCGGCCTGACCGCGATCGGCCCGATCCTGGGCGGCTACCTCACCCAGTGGACGTGGCGGGCGATCTTCTGGGTGAACATCCCGGTCGCCCTGGTCGCGCTGGCCCTGATCGTCATCTCCCGGCCGGTCACCGACCACCAGCCGGCCCGGGTCGACTACCGCGGGCTGGTCCTGATCGCCGGGGGCGTGGGGCTGAGCGTGTTCGGCTTCCAGCAGTCGAACATCTGGGGCTGGCACAACCCGGCCATCGAGCTGTGCATCATCGCCGGGCTGGCGCTGCTGGTCGTGTTCTACTTCGTCGAGATGCGCACCGACGAGCCGCTGATGCAGATGAGCATCTTCCGGATCCGGCCGTTCCGGGTCGAGACCATCGTGCTCGGTGTGACCAACCTGGTGTTCATCCCGGTGTTCTTCTTCGCCAGCGAGTACGCCCAGCTCTCGCTGGGCAAGACGGCGTCCCAGGCCGGCATCATCCTGCTGTTCTTCTTCATCGGCTTCGTCATCGCCGCGCAGATCGGCGGGCGGATGCTGGACCGCATCGGGGCCAAGCGCCCGGTCGTGCTCGGCTGTGCGCTGGGCGCCGTCGGGTTCTGGCTGTGGGCCCGGAACGTGACCGGGCTCAGCTTCAGCGCCCAGCAGTGGTACATCATCCTGGCCGGGGCGGGCATGGGGTTCATGCTCGGCCAGGCCAGCACGGACGCGGTGAACCGGGCCAGCCGGCTGTCCTACGGGGAGGCCACCGGCATCACCCAGACGGTGCGGAACTACGCGGCCAGCCTGGGCCTGGCCATCCTCGGCACGATCCTGGTCACCCAGGTGCGTAGCCACGTCACCTCGTCGCTGGTCGCCCGGGGCCTGCCCAGCGGCCGGGCGGCGGCGGAGGCGGCCAGCCTGTCGCAGTCCCACGCGGGCAGCGGGAGCGTCGCGTCGATCCCGCACTTCTTCCGGGTCGACTTCGCCCAGTCGATCCAGACCGTGCTGTACGTGATGGCCGCGATCATGGCCGTGGCCGCCGTCGTGGCCTTGGCCGGCCTGCGGGGCGGGGTACAGCAGGAGCCGGCCACCGCGGCCGCCGGGGAGGTCAGGCGGCCGGCCGGGGCGGCCGCGGCCGACGACGGGGCCGGCCAGGACCTGCCTGACTACCCGGGCTGAGCCGCGCCGGCCCGGCGCGCGGCCGGGTCGTGCTGTCCCGGGCCGAGGGCCAGCCGCAGCCCGACGTGCACCAGCAGCCAGCCGACGTCGTGGCGCAGCGGCGGCCGGCGGCGGTGCCCGGCCCGGGCCACGGCGCCGCGGCTCGGGGTGCTCACGCGGTGCAGTTCGTCGCAGCGTGCATTCATCATCTGCTCGTGCAGGTAGGGGTGCATCGGGGTCACCTTCCTGAGCCTGAGTGGTCTGCGTCGTCCGGGTCGCCTGCGTCGGCCGGGTGGTCTGCGCCGTCGGAAGCACCGGCGCGGTCGGCGCTGTCCGCGCCGGGCAGGCCGATCGGGTAGGAGAACAGCAGGAACTCCACGGGTACCGCGCCCGCCGGGCGTTTTGCCGGGTCGGTGAGCCGCTCCCGGAACCTGGGCAGCAGCATGGCCATCAGTTCGTCGTTGAACTCTTTGAGTTCCCCGGCGGTCATGTAGATGACGGACTCGCTGCTGCCCGCGGCGTCCCGCCACTCCCGCGGGTAGCGGGCGTTGCTCTCCAGCCAGGTCCAGTACCGGCTGATCTGCCGCTCCCGCAGCATCCGGCTCAGCGCACCGGCGGCCAGCTCGTACTCCGGATCGTCATGCACTCCGGCCACCCGCATGCCGATCGTGGTCATCCGCCACGGCCGGGCCCGGCCCTTGCCCCCGCCGGCTTCCTCCACGAACCCGTACTTGGCCAGCTGGCGCAGGTGGAACGAGCAGGTGGTCGGGGACTCGCTGATCTGCTCCCCCACCTCGGTCGCGGTCATCGCCCCGCCCAGGCTCAGCGCCTCCAGCAGCGCGATCCGCACCGGGTGGGTGAGCGCCCGCAAGGTCCGCGCGTCGGTGATGTTGCGCAACTCGGGCAGCTGCGGCTTCGGCTGCGGCTCCGGTTCGTCGAGAGACATGTCTCGATACTAACCCCTCGAGAGATATCTCTCAAGAGACTTGTCTCGAAGAACCGGTGACCTTCCCAGGGACGGTTCCCGCCACGTAGTCCAGACTGCAATCAGGCAGTTTCGCGTTCCGGGGAGGGCTGGCCGGTGGACCTGGTTCTGGAGGATGCCGTCTTCGTCACGATGGCGGCCGGGCTGGCCGAGGGCATGCTGGTCCGGGACGGCCGGATCGCCGCGGTCGGCCCGGCTGAGCAGGTGCGCGCCGCAGCGGCACCGGGCGCGCAGGTCGC
>Ga0207693_10002879_pt1 | contig 14889 bp, 10 predicted proteins | sample LARL81metaG_FD_184347 | JGI IMG/M metagenome (GOLD analysis project Ga0207693, IMG submission 184347) | Corn, switchgrass and miscanthus rhizosphere microbial communities from Kellogg Biological Station, Michigan, USA - LAR L8-1 metaG... | ecosystem: Host-associated > Plants > Roots >...
GTCCGGCCGGACGTGACCGCCCTGAAGGATGTCGAGCGCAGCGAGAAATTCACCGCGGAAATAGGTCTGCCGGCGTCCGACGCAGGCGAGCGTCGCGGTCGAGCGGATCACCGGACGGTCGCCGACCAGAGTGCCGAAATCGGTTTCGACGCCCCAGATCGCCGCTACGGTGTAGCGGTCAACGCCGTAGGCGCGTTCGACTGCCTCGAAGGTGGCGCGGTACTTGGCGAGGAAGGCGCGGCCCTTTTCGATGCGCGTCTCGTTCACCAGTAGGTCGAGGTAGTCCCAGACCGAACGGGTGAATTCCGGCTGGTTGTCAAGCAAATCCATGATGCGCAGATCGGGCGTGAGCGAGGTGGTGTATTTAAGAAATGTCGCGCGCGAGATGCCGCGCTTGGCCGCCTGCGGCCAGAGCTGCGCGAGGCAAATATGGAAATTTGCGGCCGCGGCGCGGATCGCCTCGGCGGTCATGGTCGGATCGCCGGAGGCGCCGGACAGGCCACTCCACGGCGGAGCCGCCACCGTCGGCGGGATAGCGCCGGTATAGGGCACAACGCGCGCCTCTTGGGCGGCGGTGGCGGTCGCGACAAGCGCCAGATAGCCGGCGATCAGATAATGATGGACCCTGCCCATGTCCCCGTGCTCCCCCCTTGGGCATCACCAGTTACCACGCCTGATAATGGGTGCCCCGATATCGTTTCGGGCGTGTTAACGGTCTAGGCTCGGGCGTCTGGACCGGCGCCCCGGCCCATGCTTTGTCCTTGGCGGAATCCCTGCATCTTACGCCGTCCCGATGACCCGCATCCGCAAAGCCATATTCCCGGTCGCCGGCCTCGGAACCCGATTCCTGCCGGCTACCAAGGCCATGCCCAAGGAAATGCTGCCGGTGGTCGACCGGCCGTTGATCCAGCACGTGGTGGACGAGGCGCGCGAAGCCGGCATCGAGCATTTCATCTTCGTCACGGGACGCAATAAAAGTGTGATCGAGGACCATTTCGACCGCCAGTTCGAGCTCGAGGTCACGCTCACCGAGCGCGGCAAGACAGCCGAACTCGAGCTGCTATCCGACGCCATGCCGGAAGCTGGCACGGCAAGCTTCACGCGCCAGCAATCGCCGCTCGGCCTCGGCCACGCGGTATGGTGTGCGCGCGAACTGGTCGGCGACGAGCCCTTCGCGCTGCTGCTGCCGGACGTGCTGGTGCAGCACGAGCGCGGCTGTCTGGCGCAGATGATCGACGCCGCGCAGACGCTCGACGGCAACGCCAATATCGTCGCGGTCGAGGAAGTACCGGCAGAGCGCATTTCGATGTACGGCGTGGTCGGCGTCGGCGCACGCAAGGGCAAGGCGTTTTCGATCAGCAAGATGGTCGAAAAACCGGGCAAGGCCGAAGCGCCGTCCAATCTCGCCATCACCGGGCGCTACATCTTGCAGCCGCAGATTTTCGAATTGCTCGGCCAGCAGGCGGCCGGCACCGGCGGCGAAATCCAATTGACCGACGCCATGTTGGCGCTGGCGCGCACGCAGCCGTTCTACGGATTGCAGTTCGAGGGCCGCAGCTTCGACTGCGGCTCCAAGATCGGCTTCCTCACCGCCAACGTGGCCTACGCGCTGGCGCGGCCCGACCTGGCGGCCGAAGCCAAAGCCGCACTCCGCGCGCTGCTCGGCGACGAATAGCTAAAAAAGCTAACGCTGGAAGCGCAGGCCGAGCAGGAAGGTACTGGCGGTATAATCGTTGCCGGCAACATTCGAGCGCAGCCAGTCTTGCCGGAATTCGCCTTTGACCTGCACGGTGCGGCCGATCTTGTAGGTCATGCCGAGGCCGGCGGAAAAATGCCGGTCGGTGCGGTCCATGCCGACATAATTGTCGAGCCCGGCGCCGAGCTTGACGCTGCCGATCAGCCAGCGCCGGAAGGCATGATCGACCTGCAATCCGACGCTGCGGTTGAGCACGCCGGAGACGTTGGGGACGGTGGATTCGCCGGTGCTCGACGTGCCGGTGAACTTGACCGTGGTCAGCGCGCTGGCGGTCCAGATCAGCGAAGCGTCGCCGATCAGGCCGGCGACCGCCTCGAGCCGGGCGTCCTCGTAATTACGCCGGGTGTAGCCGAGCGCGACCTCGCCGGTGAGCACGCGCGTCAACTCCAGGGTCGAGCCGGCCTTGACTGTGGTGCCGTTGGAATTGCGCGCAAAGCCCGAAGAATCGACTTCTAAATCGTGCCGGCGGGTGTCCAGGCTTGCTTCGACGAAGGGCTTGACCCCGGGCGTCAACTCATAGCTGCCGCGCAAAGTGCCGGTGAATTGGTTGTAGTTGCGATCGTCATTGCTCACCGTCGAGCCGTCGGTGAGAACGGAGGCTTGGTAGCGGGTTCGCTCGGCATCGACTTTGCCGGCGAGTTCGACGCGGTTGAAGCGGTGCGTGAGCCCGGCGAAGGCGCCGACCGTGGTGAACACCGGCAGCTTGGCGAGACCCGCCTGTAAGTTGGGGCTGCCGGGATTGTCGGTCGACGCCAGCGCGCGAGTTTCCAGGTCGATATGGGTGTTGTGGGTGACGTCGATGCGGCCGTCGACCTTGCCGTTGAAATAGGGCCGGCTCAGCGTCGGCGTGGCGTCGGGCTGGTAGCCGGTGTAGCTGCCGCGCAATTCGGCCTTGAGCGAATGGCGCGACCAGTTTGAATTGACCAACAGCTCGGGCGAGATGGTGTAGAGCCAGGCCGCGGCGCCGCCGGGCGTCCCCGACGGATTGCTATTGTAGCCGCCGATCAATTCGATTGCCGGGAAGAAATCGAAGGCCCCGGCGCGGATGCCGAGCGGCGCGAAGGGATCCTCCGGGTCGCCCGGATGGGCGTTGCGCTTTTTCGGCGGCCTGCGGATCGGGCCGATGTCGACCGGCGGCGCGCCCGGCGTCGGCGGCAGCGCGGAATTGCTGTCAGTGATCGGGCCGCGAATCGGCGCCGAGGCGCCCAACGGCGGCACCGGGAATTGATAGGGCGACGCGGGCGCAACCGGCGGCGGCGCCGTCAGAACGGACTCGACCGGCGCCACAGCCGGCGCCTTGGCCGGACGCTTGCGCTTGAGCTTCTTGCGAGCGTTGCTGGAATCAAAACCGGTCAGGCCCGCGCCGGGCGGGATCGGCGCGAAACGCGCCGGCCGGTCACTCGCTCCCCGCCGCATGCGCTGCGATGGGCGCAAGCGCGGCGGGCCGCGCGGATCCACTTCGAGCTGCGGCGCGAACGGATCGGGCGCCGGCAGGACGGTCTGCGCCCATGTGCTGCCGCCGCCAAGCGCCAGCCAAGCGGCAAACAGGCAGGCGCCGCGCCGCGCGGAAGAAGCCGGAAAACAAATGCGCGGCACGTTGCGGACAGCCTCCGTGGTCCGCCCGCCGCGCACGCAAAAGCGCGCGCCCGGAAAACGGCGGACGGTGGTTAACGGAAGCTAAAGGCCTATGGTTAACAGGGGGTTGATACCGGCTAGCGCCAGCCTTGGAGCTCGCGGCCGACCACGTCGCGGATCACAGCCATGCCGCCCTCGCTGTCGTTCAGGCAGGAAATATGGGCGAAATGCTCTCCGCCGGCGGCCTTGAAGATAGCGGCGTTCTCCAGGGCGATCTCTTCCAGCGTCTCCAGGCAGTCGGCGGTAAAGCCGGGGGTGATGACGGCGAGATGCTTGATGCCGCGTTCAGCCAGCGATTTGACCGTGGCGTCGGTATAGGGCTTGAGCCATTCGGCCGTGCCGAAGCGCGACTGAAAGGTCATGATCAATTTGTCCTCGCCAAGCCGGAGGCGTTCGCGCAACAGCCGTGTGGTCGCCGCGCATTGGCAGTAATAGGGATCGCCTTTGGCGAGGTAATCCTCCGGCATGCCGTGGAACGAGGCGAGGATCACCTCCGGCTTGAACGGCAGCTTGGCCCGGCCCTGCTCGAGCGAGGACGCCAGCGCGTCGATATAGCTCGCTGAGTCGAACCAGGGCGGCGCGACTCGGATCGCCGGCTGCCAGCGCATGCGCTTGAGCGCGTCGAAGGCCTTGTCGCAGACGCTCGCCGTCGTCGCCGCGGCGTATTGCGGATAAAGCGGCACGATCAGGATACGGTCGCAGCCGGCCTTCTGCAGGACATCGAGCCGTGCGGCGATCGACGGATTGCCGTATCGCATCGCCCAGTCCACCAGAATGCGGGGGTCGCTGGCGAGGCTGGCGGCGAGCTTGTCGGATTGCGCGCGCGTGATGGTCTTGAGGATCGACTCGTCGCGCTCTCTGTTCCAGATCTTGTCGTAATCGCGGCCTTTGCGGCCGGGGCGCAGGGTCAGGATGATGACGTTGAGGACGAACCACCATTTGAGCGGGTGCTCCTCGATGACGCGGCGGTCGGACAAGAATTCCTTCAGGTAACGCCGCATCGACCAATAATCGGTCGCGTCAGGCGTGCCGAGATTGACCAGCAGCACGCCGATGCGGCGCGGCGGCAGCGGGGGATGGCCTGATGGCAGACGTGAAGCCTCGCTCATAAGCGCAATCAGGGCCAAAGGGTGCGCGTGGTCAAGCTTTCTCCACTCGTCCGCTACCCCACCGGCCGCTCGTCGGCGATCACCTTGCCGTCGTTCGGCAGCATGCCGGGCGCAACCAGCGTCACCGAACCCTTGAGCTTGGTGACCGATTGCAGTGTCGCGGCGACTGCACTCGCGAGCGCGGCGGCGGGCGCGGCGCATTCCGCCATCAAGGTCATCGCGTCCTGCTCGTTGGCGCGCGCGACCACCAGCCGCAAACGCGTGAGCTCCGGATGGCGCGCGGCCACTTCCGCGACCTGGCGCGGATGCACGAACATGCCCTTGACCTTGGCGGTCTGGTCGGCGCGGCCCATCCAGCCCTTGATGCGCGCATTGCTGCGGCCGCAGGGCGAGCGGCCCGCCATCAGCGCCGACAGGTCGCCTGTGGCGAGCCGGATCATGGGGTAGTCCGGATTGGCGGTGGTCACCACCACCTCGCCGACCTCATCTTGCGCGACCGGGTCGCCGGTGCCGGGCCGTACGATCTCGACGATCAACGGTTCGCTCACGATCATACCCTCTCGCGCCTCGCTCTCGTAGGCGATGACGCCGGCCTCGGCGACCGCGTAGCATTGCAGCACCGCGACGCCGCGCTGCCCGAGCTCTTCGCGCAACGAGCCGGGCAGTGCCGCGCCCGAGACCAACGCGCGCTTGAACGACAGCTTCCCGAGCCCGGTCTTCTCGGCAGTATCGATCAGGATCTTGAGAAAGTCGGGTGTGCCGACATAGCCGACCGGCTCATACTGCGTGATCGCCGCCAATTGCTGCTCGGTATTGCCGACCCCGCCGGGAATGACGGCGCAGCCTAGCGCCAGCGCGCCTTCCTCGAGAATGTAGGCGCCGGGCGTAAGATGATAGGAAAATGAATTGTGCACGACGTCGTCCGCGCGGAAGCCGGCGGCGTACAGCGCGCGCGCGCAATGGCCGAAATCGGCGCCGTGTCCTTCCGGCTCGAACAGCGCACCCGGCGACATTTGCAGACGCTTGGCCCTGCCGGGCGGCGTGACATTGAAGCCGCCGAAAGGCGGATCGTCTTTTTGCAGGGCGGCGAGATCGCTCTTGCGCAGCACCGGTAATCTCGCCAGCGCCGCGGGCGAGGTGACCGTTTTCGGATCGACGCCCTTGAGATGCCGGGCCCAGCCCGGCGCCGTCATGGCGCGGGCGACGATCTCCGGCAGGCCGGCGAACAGCGCGCGCTCGCGCTCGGCCGGGTCGCGGGTTTCCAGAGCGTCGTAGTGATCGGGCATCGGCGAAATCTACGCCAGCCAGCGCTTGCGCCGCCGGTAATGCTTGCCGTCGCGGAACGACTTGCGCTTGCCTTCGGCGATGCCAAGGTAGAATTCCTTGACGTCGGCATTCTCGGCCAGCGCCTTGGCTTCGCCATCCATCACCACCCGGCCGTTTTCCAGAATGTAGCCGTAGCGCGCGAAACGCAGCGCCATGTGGGTGTTCTGCTCGGCCAGCAGGAAGGAGACGCCTTCCTTCTCGTTGAGGCCTTTGACGATCTCGAAAATCTCCTCGACGATCTGCGGCGCCAGCCCCATCGACGGCTCGTCGAGCAGGATCATCTTGGGGCGCGACATCAGCGCGCGGCCGATGGCGCACATCTGCTGTTCGCCGCCGGAGGTATAGCCGGCGAGCGCGTCGCTGCGCTCGGCGAGCTTGGGGAAATAGCTATAGACCAGATCGAGGTCGCGCCGGATGGCAGCCTTGCCGTCGCGGCGGGTGAAGGCGCCGGTCAGCAGGTTTTCCTCGACGGTCAGATGCGCGAAGCACTGTCGGCCCTCCATCACCTGGATGCAGCCGCGGCGCACCAATTCGTTGGGCGACAGGTCTTGCACCTCGGCGCCCTCGAAAATGATCGCGCCCTTGGTGACGTCGCCGCGCTCGGCGTGCAGCAGGTTGGAGATCGCCTTCAGCGTAGTGGTCTTGCCGGCGCCGTTGGCGCCGAGCAGGGCGACGATGCCGCCCTTCGGCACGTCGAGCGAAACGCCCTTCAGCACCAAGATGACGTGATCGTAGATCACCTCGATATTGTTGACCGAGAGGATCTTTTCGGCTTGCGCAGCGGGGGCGTCGGCCACAGGCTCGGCGGCGGACATCGGCGGCTCCAAAAACGGACCTCTCCCCGCGAGCGGGGAGAGGTTTTTTGCGTTGGCGCCAGCTTACGACGACTTGTCGCAAGCCTCGGTGCGCTTGGGCCAGCCGGCATTCTTCTGCACGTAGTCGGCGGCCGCCTGGTCGATCAGCGGGATGACCTTGTCCTTCATGGGCGTAATCCAGTCGGACACCTTGACCCACTTCGTGCCGTCCCACTGCTGCACGTAGGCTGAACCGTGGCCGTTATGATCGTCGCAAGTCACGTCGATCGGCGCTGCGAACCCGGGCAGTCCGATCTCTGCCCAACGCGCCGGCGTGATCTTCAGCGATTCAAGCCCGCGGCGCATTTCCTCGCCGGTGATATCCTTCTTGCCGGTGATCTTCTGCGCATTGCGGATCGCTTCGGCGATCACCGCCGCGTTCATCACGCCGCGGTTATAGAAGTTCTCGCCGAGCTTGCCCTTCTGGGTCTGGCTCTTGCCTTTGTCGATCACGAGCTTTTGGATGTCCTGCAGCGATTTGAAGTTCGGACCGACCTGGTTGAAGTTGAGCGACAGGTAGCCCTTGCCCGCCGGACCGGCCGGCCGCGCGTCGTCCTCACTGCCGGACCACCAGACGCCGATGAAGTGGTCGAGCGGGAAACCCGTCTTGGCCGCTTCCTGCACGGCGGTCGGGTTCATCGCTCCCCAACCCCATAGGATCATGTAGTTGGGACGGTCACGACGAACGTTGAGCCAGATACCGGATTGGTTCTGCATGTCGGCCGGCGGAACCGGATATTCCTTGACGTTGAAGCCGTAGTCCTTGGCAAGGGCGTGCAAAAGTGGCAACGGCTCACGGCCGTAACCGCCATCGAAAAAGATGTAACCGATGGTTTTGCCCTTCAACTTGTCGAGACCGCCTTCTTTACCGCCGATGTATTTCAGGGCGATCGACAGACCGTCCCAGTAAGTCGACGGCGGGTTGAAGATCCACGGGAAATCCTTGCCGACTGCCGAGGCCGAGAGGCCGTAAGCCATCGACAGGACCGGGATGTGGTCGACACCGGCCTTCGGGATCAGCGCCAGCGTGATGCCGGTCGAATAGGGCGTGATCACCGCCGGCTTCTTGTTCTTGAGGCTTTCGTAGCACTCGACGCCCTTCTCGTTCTTGTAGCCGGTCTCGCACTCCTCGATGACGATCTTGGAGCCGTTGATGCCGCCGTCGCGCTCGTTCAGCATCATGAGATAGTCATGCATGCCGTTGGCGATCGGGATACCCGAATTGGCGAAGGGGCCGGTGCGGTAGGTGAAGAGCGGAACGAAAGTCTCGGCGGCGGCTTGTGAGACCAGCGCGGAAGCGCCGATCAGGCCCGCTGCGGCCGCGCCGAGAACCAAGTGTTTCAAGCGCATCGTTGTTTCTCCCTTTATATCCGCCGAAGCTTGCCTGCCCCGGCCTTTGACATTCCCCCTCGGTCGAGAGGTATCACCCTACCCGGGCATTCCCACCCCCGGCAGAGGAATTGGCCTGAGTGTGCACTTTCAATACGGGAAAGGCCACACCCTCAGTTTCTGCTTTCCGATCTGCCACAACCGGGCCAAGCCAGCCGGTTCGGCAATCAGGAACAAAATGATAAGTGCTCCCAGCACCATGAAGTTGAGGTGCTCAAGCGTCGCCGAAGTCATGGCGATGCCCGAGGCCTCTTTGGCCGCGCGCAATACGATCGGCAGACCCAAGATCAGCGCGGCGCCGAAGAACGAGCCGAGCAGGCTGCCGAGGCCGCCGATGATCACCATGAACAGCACCAGAAACGACTGATTGATGCTGAAGCTCTCCGATTCGGCGTTGCCGAGATAAAGAAAAACCAGCATCGCGCCGGCCACGCCGCAGTAGAACGACGACACCGCGAAGGCCAGCAGCTTGGTCGGATAGAGCCTGATGCCGATCAGCTCGGCGGCAATGTCCATGTCGCGCACCGCCATCCAGGTGCGGCCGATGCGGCCGCGGATCAGATTGGAGGCGGCCCAGGTCATCACCGCGACGATGGTGAGCACGATGAGGTAGCGCGTGGTGGGCGTTGCGTTCGGACCGGTCACCGGGATGCCGAGCAGCGTGCGCGTCGGCACCTCGATCGACGCCGAGACGTTGTAATTGTATAGCCACGGGATGCGGATGAAACACCACGACAGGAAGAACTGCGCGGCAAGCGTCGCCACCGCCAAATAGAAACCCTTGATGCGCAGGCTGGGCAGACCGAAAACGATGCCGGCGGCCGCCGAGACAAAACCCGAGCACAGGATCAGCACGACGATATTGATGCCGGGGAAAAAGGTCGCGAGCTTGTAGCAGGCGAAGGCGCCGACCCCCATGAAGCCGCCGGTGCCGAGCGACAGCAAGCCGGTATAACCCGTCAGCAGATTGAGCCCGATGGCGGCGAGCGAAAATACCAGCACCGGCGTGAGGATCGAATCGATCACGAAATCGGAGGCCAACAGCGGCACCGCGAGGTAGGCCGCGAGCAGGATCAGGACGATGCCGATCTGGTCCTGGCGGATTGGAAACAGTGCCTGATCGGCTTGGTAGCTGGTCTTGAACTGGCCGGCCTCGCGGTAAAACATGGCGCCCTCAGACCCGTTCAATGATGCGTTCGCCGAACAGGCCTTGCGGCCGGAACAGCAAGAAGATCAGCGCGATCACGTAAGCCAGCCAGGATTCGATGCCGCTGCCGAGCAGCGGGCCCCAGTAAAATTCACCGAGCTTTTCGCCGACGCCGATGATGACGCCGCCGACGATGGCGCCGGGTATCGAAGTGAAGCCGCCGAGGATCAGCACCGGTAGCGCCTTGAGCGCGATGATCTCGAGCGCGAACGAAACATTGGAACGCGCGCCCCACATGATGCCGGTCGCCAGCGCGACAATGCCAGCGGCGAACCACACGATCACCCAGATGTATTCCAGCGATATGCCGACCGAGAGCGCGGCGCGGTGGCTGTCGGCGACCGCGCGCAACGCGCGCCCAATGCGCGTCTTCTGAAAGAACACGCCGAGTGAGGCCACCATCAGCGAGGCGATGATCGCGGCGGCGATGTCGATCTTCTGCATCTGCACGAAGCCGCCCAGCATCGGGATAGTGTACGAGCCGCTCGGCAGAAGAAGCTGCTCGGTAATCATCAACTTGGGATCGCCGCCGAACACCAGTTCGCCGAACCCGATCAGGATGTAGGTGAGCCCGAAGGTTGCCATGAACAAGATGATCTCGGGCTGGTTCACTAGCGGACGCAGCACCGCGCGCTCCACCAGGAAAGCGAGCCCAAACATCACGACGATGGTAAGCGCGAGCGCCAGAAAGGCCGGCACGCCGGCATCGTAGAGGCCGACCAGCGTGAGCGCGGCAAACACCACCATGATGCCTTGCGCGAAGTTGAATACGCCGGAGGCCTTGAAGATCAGCACGAAGCCGAGCGCGATCAGCGCATAGAGCACGCCGCCGACCAGGCCTTCCCACAATGTCTGCGCCAAAAGGTCGGGCGCCGTTCCCATCTGCACGAAGGGGTCGATGAAGATCTGGTACAGCAGATGCATCTAACGCCCTCTCAATGCGCCACGCCGAGATAGGCGTCGATCACCGCCTGGTTGGTCTTGATCTCGTCGGGCGTGCCGTCGGCGATTTTGATGCCGTGGTCGAGCACCACCACCCGGTCGGACAGGTCCATCACGACGCCCATGTCGTGCTCGATCAGCGCGATGGTGGTGCCGTAATGATCGTTGACGTCGAGGACGAAGCGCGACATGTCCTCCTTTTCTTCCATGTTCATGCCGGCCATCGGCTCGTCGAGCAAGAGCAATTCCGGCTCCATGGCGAGCGCGCGGCCGAGCTCGACGCGCTTCTGCAAGCCGTAAGGCAGCCGGCCGACCGGGGTGCGGCGGATCTCCTGGATCTTGAGGAAGTCGATGATCTCCTCGGCGCGGTGCCTGTGCTCGATCTCCTCGCGCGTCGCCGGCCCGAAGCGCAGCAACTGCCAGAAGAAGTTCTTGTGCATCTTGAGCGAGCGGCCGGCCATGATGTTGTCGAGCGCGGTCATGCCGCGGAACAGCGCGACGTTCTGGAAGGTGCGGGCGATGCCGCCATAGGCCGCGTCGTGCGGCCGCATCTTGGCGCGGGTGGCGCCGCGGAATGTGATGCGGCCCTGCTGCGGATGATAGAAGCCGTTGATGATATTGAGCATCGAGGTCTTGCCGGCGCCGTTCGGGCCGATGATGGCGCGGATTTCCCCCTTGCGGATGTCGAAGGAGACGTCGCTCACCGCCTTCACGCCGCCGAACGACAGCGACACGTTCTCGACCGACAGCAGCACGTCGCCGACCGCGACATCCGGTCCGCCCGGCGCCCTCATGCCGCTTTCTCCAGCACGGCGGGCACCGGTTCGGTCTTCATGTCGCGGATCTTGACGCGCGCCTTGATCGTACCCTTGCGGCCGTCCTCGAATGTGACCTCGGTGGCGATGTCGGCCTCCGGCGAACCGTCATAGAGCGCGGCGACCAGTGGGCCGTAGCGGTCAGCGATGAAGCTGCGGCGCACCTTCTGAGTGCGCGTCAGCTCGCCGTCGTCGGCGTCGAGTTCCTTGTGCAGGATCAGGAAGCGCTTGATCTGCGCGCCCGCCATCACCTTGTCGGCGGCGAGCGAGCGGTTCACCTCGGCCACATGTTTTTCGATCATGTCGTACACCAGCGGATGACCGGCGAGTTCCTGATAGGAGCCGTAGACGACGTTGTTGCGCTCGGCCCAGCTGCCGACCGCGGTCAGGTCGATGTTGATCATCACTGCGCAGAAATCGCGCTTGTCGCCATAGGCGACCACCTCGCGGATGTTGGGGAAGAACTTGAGCTTGTTCTCGATGTATTTCGGCGGGAACAGCGTGCCGTCGTTGAGCCGGCCGACGTCCTTGGCGCGGTCGATGATCTTGAGATGCCCGGTCTTCTCGTCGAAATAGCCGGCGTCGCCGGTCTTCACATAGCCGTCCGCCGTCATCACCTCGGCGGTCTTGTCCTTGTCCTTGAAATACTCGGTGAACATGCCGGGCGACTTGAACTGCACCTCGCCGCCTTCGGCGATGCGGATGTCGACGTTCGGCAAAGCCGGGCCGACGGTGTCGGAATAGATATCGCCGTCATGCTGTGCGGTGAGATAGAGGAAGGCCTCGGTCTGGCCGTAGAGCTGCTTTAAATTGAGCCCGATCGAGCGATAGAACGCGAACAAATCGGGGCCGATGGCCTCGCCCGCGGTGTAGGCGACGCGCACCTTGGAGAAGCCGAGCACGTTCTTGAGCGGCGCGTAGACCAGGAAATCGCCAAGCGCGTACAGCAGGCGGCCGATCAGCGGTACCTTCTCGCCGTTGAGGATGCGCTCGCCGTATTTGCGCGCCACGCCGATGAAATAATGGAACAGCTTGCGCTTGAGGAAGCCGGCGTCCTCCATGCGGATCATGACGCGGGTGAGCAGCACTTCGAGCGTGCGCGGCGGGGCGAAATAAAACGTCGGTCCGATCTCGCGCAGATCGGCCATCGCGGTGTCGGGATTTTCCGGGCAGGCGGTGCAGAAACCGGAGACCAGGCCCTGCGCGTAATTGAGGTAATGGTCGCCGACCCAGGCGAGCGGTAGATAAGCGAGCGCGACGTCGTTTTCGGTGAGCTTGTCGAAGGCGACGGTGTCGGCGGCGGCGCGGATCGAGCCTTCGCCGGTGAGCACCACGCCCTTGGATTGGCCGGTGGTGCCGGAGGTGTAGAGAATGATGGAGGGATCGCTGCCCTTGCCGGCGGCGATCTCGTTGTCGAGCCACTCACCGACCACGGGATCGCCGGCCAGCGCTTTGCGTCCCTCGGCGATGACGTCGTCCATCGCGCGCAGCCGGGCGTGGTCATAGTCGCGCAAGCCGCGCCGCTCGTCGTAGACCATCATCTCGAGCTTCGGCAGGCGCTCGATCACCGACTGGATCTTGTCGATCTGCTCCTGATCCTCGACCGCGGCAAAACGCACGTCGGCGTGCGCCAGCACGAAAGCGAGTTCGTCGGCCACCGCGTCGGCATAGACCGGCACAGGCACGGCGCCCAGCATCTGCACCGCCATCACCGACCAATAGAGTTTTGGGCGGTTGCCGCCGACGACGGCGACGGTCTCGCCGCGCCGCACGCCGAGCCGATGAAGGCCGACGGCATAGGCGCGCACGATTTCGAGCGTCTGCGACCAGGTCCAGGTCTGCCAGATGCCGAGGTCCTTGTGCCGCATGGCCGGCCGCGCGCCGAACAATTCGGCGTTGCGCACCAATAGCTTGGCAAAGGTGTCCGCTTGCGCGGCGGCGGGATGCGCCACAGCTCTGTCCTCCCGTTCGGCGACGCCTTGAGGCACCGCCAAAAACCCCTCGCCGCCCTTGCCAGGCGGACTTGCTTGTCTCGATATGAAAACACCGCTCTGCGGCGGTCAAGCGCCGCGGAGCGGGAAAATGGTCGCAGAGTTAGCGGCTAAATTATTCCGCGGCCTTGAGAAACGGCTCGGGAGCGGCCTGGAATTGTGCCCGCAATTCCGCTTCTTCCGCCTTGGCGGCGGTCAGATGGCGCTGCTTGACCGGCCCGAAACCGCGGATTTTCTCCGGAATGGCGGCAAGCGCCACCGCGACCGGGTGATTGGCGGGCGTCAGTTCGGCGGCGATCGTCGCGAGCAAGGCCTCGTAATCGGCGATCAGCTTGCGCTCGGTGCGGCGCTCGGCGCTGTAGCCGAACGGATCGAGCGGCGTGCCGCGCAGGAATTTGAATTTGGCGAGCACGCCGAACGCCTTCAGCATCCAGGGGCCGAACGACATCTTCTTCGGCTCGCCGGTCGCCGGATTGATTTTCGCCAGCAACGGCGGGGCGAGATGGAATTCGAAGCGCAGGTCGCCGTCGAAGGACGACTTCACCCGCTCGAGGAAATTGCCGTCGGTATAAAGCCGCGCCACCTCATATTCGTCCTTGTAGGCCATCAGCTTGAACAGATAGCGCGCCACCGCCTCGGCTAGACCGCATTGCCCCGGCGCGCGCTCGGCTTCGGCCGCGCGCATCTTCTCGACCAGCGCGCGGTAGCGCCTGCCGTAGCGCGCATTCTGATAGGCGGTGAGGAATGCGACGCGCCGGTCGACCGTCTCGGCGAAAGAGCGCGACAGCTTGAGCGCGTCATTGTCCTGCTCGGGCTTCGGCTTGACCAGCGACTCGACCGCGGCGCGGTCGATGGCCGCGCGCCGTCCGTAGCGCAAGGCAGCGAGATTCATCGGCACCGCCTCACCGTTCATCTCGATCGCCTTTTCGATCGCCTCGGCCGAGAGCGGCAGTGCGCCGATCTGATAGGCGTAGCCGAGCATGAACATGTTGGCGCCGATCGAATTGCCGAGCAGCGCGGTGGCGAGCCGCCCGGCGTCGACGAAATGGCTGCGCTCGCGCCCGGCCGCACCCGAAATCGCGCGTCTCAGGCGCTCGGTCGGCAGCGAGAAATCGGCGTTGCGGGTGAAATCGCCGGGCAGGAATTCGGCGGTGTTCATGACGACGTGGGTGTTGCCGGGCTTGATCGCGCTCAGCACTTTCTTGGTGCCGGCCACAACCATGTCGCCGCCCAGCACCAGGTCGGCGCCGCCGGCGGCGACGCGGATGGCGTGGATGTCGTCGGCCTTGTTGGCGATGCGGATGTGGCTGAACACCGCCCCACCCTTCTGCGCAAGCCCCGCCATGTCGATGACGCCGACCGCCTTGCCTTCCAGATGCGCCGCCATCGCCATGATGGCGCCGATGGTGACGATGCCGGTGCCGCCAATGCCGGTGACGATGATGCCGTAGGGATGATTGGCGAGCGGCAGGCTCGCCGCCGGCAGCGCCGGCCAGTCGGCGGGCTCGGCGACGCTCTCGCCCTTCTTGAGCTTGGCGCCGTGCACGGTGACGAACGACGGACAGAAGCCGTTGACGCAGGAATAGTCCTTGTTGCAGCTCGACTGGTCGATGGTGCGCTTGCGGCCCCACTCGGTCTCCAAAGGCTGCACCGAGACGCAGTTCGATTTGACGCCGCAATCGCCGCAGCCCTCGCAGACCAGGTCATTGATGACCACGCGCTTGTCGGGATCGGGGAAGGCGCCGCGCTTGCGGCGGCGGCGCTTCTCGGCGGCGCAGGTCTGGTCGTAGATGAGCACGGTCACGCCCGCCACGGTCGCGAGCTCGCGCTGGATGGTGTCGAGTTCCTCGCGGTGATGGATGGTC
>Ga0207693_10002880_pt1 | contig 14885 bp, 12 predicted proteins | sample LARL81metaG_FD_184347 | JGI IMG/M metagenome (GOLD analysis project Ga0207693, IMG submission 184347) | Corn, switchgrass and miscanthus rhizosphere microbial communities from Kellogg Biological Station, Michigan, USA - LAR L8-1 metaG... | ecosystem: Host-associated > Plants > Roots >...
AGACCTCTGGACCACACGCCTCGGCACAGCATACTGCCAGTGCTTCCCGTTTTCATTAATCGTTGTGGCGCTGGGCGCCATGCAGAACTCATTCCATCTAACGACAGTTGAAATCTGATGGTTTGACTTGCGCGCGTCGTCAAACTAACATCTGCCGGATTGTGGGCGGCGCTCTAGAAGCGGGAAGGACTTTCGGCCGTTACCAACTCCGGGAGTTGGTGGCGGTCAGCGGAATGGGTGTGGTCTATCGAGCCTGGGATCCCACGCTCGAGTGCGTCATCGCCATTAAGTTGGTTAGCGAAGAGACGATTCCCGACGAAACAGCCCGCAAGCAACTCTATACAGAAGCCCGAATTGCTTCCTCTTTGAACCATCCCAATATTTGTAAGATCAAAGACATAGTGGAAGAATCGGGCCAAGCCGGCATTGTCATGGAGTTCGTCGAAGGCCAGGTTCTCACGAATGTAATTCCCGCCAATGTTGGACTTCCTTGTGGTTTAGTAGTGGCCTACGGTGTCGAAATCGCCGATGCTGTTTCTCACGCCCATGAACACGACGTTATCCATCGCGATCTTAAAAGCAGCAATGTGATGGTGACTGGCGACGGTCACATAAAATTGCTGGATTTCGGCCTGTCAAAGATACAACGCCGCTTTGAGGTTCCCAGCTCTATTGAGACACCTGGCAGTTCCTCCAGTTCGGATGCGATAGCGGGCACGCCGCCCTATTGGGCGCCGGAGGTTTTGAAGCATTCTCCGACCGATCCGCGCAGCGACATTTGGAGCTTCGGAGTGCTGCTCTATGAAATGGCGAGCGGTCACATGCCTTTCAAAGGCGCCACGGTCATTGAATTGGGATCTGCGATATTGCATGACCCTCCTCTGCCGCTGCCCGAACAAGTACCGGAGTCACTCACGAAAATCATCCACCACTGCTTGCGCAAGCAGATAGTCCAACGTTACCAGCATGTGGGCGAAATTCTGGCCGCGCTGGAGACGATCGAACCTCACGGTGAGGGTCACCTTCAAAGGCGACACACGGCCACGGATACGCCACCGCCAATGATCCGGTCGGTGGCTGTGCTGCCGTTGGAGAATCTTTCGGGTTCTCCCGATCAAGAGTACTTTGCCGATGGCCTGACTGAATCGCTGATCACGGCGCTGGCGAAGATCGGCGGCTTACGGGTTATTTCGCGCACTTCAACCGGACAGTACAAGCATGTGCGGAAAACGCTACCTCAGATCGCGCGTGAATTGGGGGTTGATGCCATCGTTGAAGGCTCGGTCCGTCGCGATGGCGATCGGGTCCGTATCACTGCGGAATTAATCGAGGCGCGCACCGATCAGCATCTTTGGACGGAAAGCTACGACCGCGACCTCCGTGACATCCTGAGCCTGCAGACCCAGGTCGCCGCCGCGATCGCGGGCGAGATACGCGCCAAGCTAAGTCCCTCAAGCGGGCAGTTACACCGACAGTCGGAACCCTTACCGAATCATTCTGGGATAGATAAATCGCTACTAGAAACAGTAGACGGCGCGAATGACCAGTACGTGGCGCCTTCTCCCGTAAATCCTCGAGCTTACGATCTCTACTTGAGAGGACGTTCCTTTTGGAACAACCATGTGGTTGTAACTGCGGACGATGCACGGAAAGCGGTCGAGTACTACCAGCAGGCGATTGAAATTGATCCGCAGTCGGCTCTCACCTACGCCGGGCTTGCCCACTGCCTGGTTTTGATGGGTGCAGGAGAATACGGCCTGCGACCGCCTTCCGAAATCATGCCAAAAGCCAAGCAGGCCGCTCTCAGGGCCTTGGAGCTTGATGACTCCGTCGCAGAGGCGCACTTGTCCTTGGCGATGGTGAAGTTCCGTTTTGATTGGGACTGGGCGGGCGCGGAAAAAGAGTTTAAGCGAGCCATCGAACTCAATCATGGCTATTCCGCTGCACGCTATTGGTACTCGGTCTACCTTTTGGCTTCGGCGCGCTTCGACGAAGCTTTCACCGAAGCGATGACCGCACGTCAGCTCAGCCCCCTATCGCCAGTGATGCACTTCAGTCTGGGGTTATTGCTCTACGCCTCGTGCCAGCACGAGGAGGCAATCGAGCAGCTCCGAAAGACGGTGGCGCTGGATGCCAGGTTCCCGCTTCCTCATATTGTCCTTGGGCTTACATTCGGGCGGAAAGGCAGATTTGACGAGGCGATCGCGGAATTCAAGCAGGCTTTGACCAGCGCGGGTGCAAATCCTCTCTGGTCGAGTTTTCTCGGGCAAGTTTACGCCGCGGCTGGAAAGATTGAGGACGCTCTTCAAATCTTGCAGGAATTGCGTACCCAATCTGCGAAACGGCACGTGCCACCTGTCGCCTTTGCTGTGGTGTACGCCGGCTTGGGTAAGCTTGACGATGCATTCCATTGGCTCGAAAAGGCCGCCGACGAGCATGACGGTTTGTTGATCTACCTGAAGGTGGGATCGGCCTTTGACAATCTGCGATCGGATCGGCGATTCCCGGCGTTCCTGGCCCGGGTAGGCCTCCAGGGCGATCCGGGACTTGATGTCCCGCATCCTGCCCCGTTTAAAAAACGGACCCGAATACCCGTGCCATTACCCCCGGTCCCGCCGTTGCCGTTAATAGCAAAACTGCTGCTTGTGATTGTTCTCGCATTCGTGGCGTACAAGGTGACTCCTCTTGTCATTGACTTGATTTCGCCATCGCAGCTGAAGTTGGCCATTCAGCAATTCAAGACTCCCGGGGACGACGCTGATTCACGTCGACTGGCTGAGATCGTAAGGGAAGAAATCTTTACTCGACTCAGCAAGCTTCACCCGCAAAAATTGGGCGTGATCGAACTGACAACGGAAGAGTCCGGCCTGAGCTTTGAGCAGGTCTGCGACCGTCACCAACCAACTTATGTCCTGGCAGGCGCGGTTTATCGTGACGGTGATCACATTGCCATCACAAATCAACTGTTTTCTTGCAAAGACCAGGCATTCGTCGCGGGCGATCACTATGATCTGGAGCCCGCCAAGTCGAGCCTGGGTCCTTTTGTAGACGATATCGTGCAGAGAGTTCTGATCGCCCTCCCCAAGAACGTACAAGCCGAACACAAAGTAGATCCTAAAGCGTACGAGGCATACCTGAACGGTCGTTTTCTTTGGAACCGGCGAACCACCCAGAGCCTGACGGAAGCCATTTCTTTTTTTCAAAAGGCAATCGAATACGATGGAACTTATGCGCCCTCCTACGCCGGGTTGGCGGATTGTTACGCACTTTTGGGATCTGCTCCTTACACGACTCTGCCGCCAGGCGATGCTTTTCCGAAAGCAGAGGCCAACGCCCAGAAAGCACTTCAGTTGGATGGGGAACTCGCAGAAGCCCACGTATCGCTGGCTTACTCAGCGCTTGTATACGATTGGAACTACGCTAAGGCTGAAGAAGAATTTAAGAAAGCCATAGAGCTAAGACCGGGCTACGCGACGGCCCATCAGTACTACGCCTACTATCTGACCTCGATGGGGGATTTGGATCACGCGATTGCAGAGCGTAAGCTTGCCGTTTCGATAGATCCGCGGTCGCCCCTGCTCAACACTGCTCTGGGAGAAGAATACTTCCATGCCAGGCAATTCAAAGAAAGTGTCGAGCCTAACCAGAAGGCCCTTGCACTGGACCCGAACTATGCGGTGGCGGTAATCAACCTGGGCCGCGCCTACGAGCAACAGCGAATGTACCCAGAAGCCTTGCATAGCTATCAGTCAATTCTCGCGTTTGCACCGAAGGATCCCGCTCTTCTTGCGCTGCTTGGACACCTCTATGCAGTCTCTGGGCAGCGAGCCGCCGCGCATAAGATCATTTTGCAGTTGCAGCAGATTAGCAAAGGTCGATACGTTCCCAGCCTCTATGTAGCCATGGTCTACACTGGCCTCGGCGACAAGGACGAAGCATTTGCGTGGCTCGACAAGGCTTATGCAGAGCGTTGCGAGTACCTGGTATATCTTCCTACTGAGCCGATCGCAGATCCGCTCCGAGGCGATCCCAGATTTTCGGCCCTGCTTCAGCGCCTGGGTTTAAAGAAATGAGCTGGAAGAAATGAATTACCTTAAAGGGAGAACTGCTCGATGAGCCACGGTTCTCCCGACTCAGACACCGTACTCTACGGCATTGCCCGGAATTTGTTGCAGGAGAACGACTATGGAGACTTGCTGACCAACATTCTTGACATGACCATCCATGCGCTGGGCGCCGAGCGTGGGTGTGTCGTGTCCCGGGAAAAAGGTGGGTTTCAGGCTACTGCCGCCCGCAACTTTCGCAATGAAACTCTGGTGGAGAGAGAACGGGAAATTAGCACCACCATCGCGGGGATGGCCGTGCAGGAAGGGCGGGCCCTGCTGTTTCACAACGCTCAGGAGTCGGAAGTTCTTCGCGACAAGAAAAGTGTCCGCAAGCTGCGTCCCCGTTCCGTTTTGTGCGCCCCCCTGATCGTCAGTAATGATGCTTTCGCGGTCATCTATCTGGAAAATCGCGACATTTCGAACCATTTCAACCAGGACCACGAGCGCTTGCTGTCGGAGATATGTGCGCTGGCTGCACCTCGTCTGCACACCGCAGTTGCCATCGAGAGCGCCCAGCATAGAGCTCGCGACCTTGAGCTTGCGCACGGCGAAAGTGACGGCGTGATTACCTACGATCCGGGCATGTCGATCGTCCTCGAGACGCTTGCAAAAATTGCTCCCACGGAATTAACGGTGCTCATCCAGGGCGAGACCGGGACGGGTAAGGAGCTTCTGGCACGAGCCATCTATCGCCGCAGCGGGCGAGCCAGCGGTCCCTTTGTGGTGCTGAACTGCGGTGCAATTCCTCCGACGTTGATCGAGTCGGAGCTGTTCGGGTGTGTGCGCGGGGCTTACAGCGGTGCGGATCGTGATCGCATTGGACTCATTGGCTCTGCTAACCGCGGAACATTGTTTCTCGACGAAATCGGTGAAATGCCCACGGAACTCCAGTCGCGGTTGCTACGGATTTTGCAGTCTGGAGATTTCAATCGCGTCGGGTCGGCTCATTCCGAACAGGTCGATGTGCGCGTGATCGCGGCCACAAACCGTGATCTAGAGAGCGAAGTTGAGAAGCGTCGCTTCCGCGAGGACCTCTATTTTCGTCTATCCACGGTTACCCTGAAAGTCCCTCCGCTGCGCGAACGAAGAGCGGATGTGATGCTGCTGGCCGACCATTTTCTTCGGACCTATGCGGGAAAACGCGCCCGCCCAGCTCCACGTCTCAGCGGCGAATGCGCGGAAGTGCTGTTGGCCTATCCGTTTCCCGGAAACGTGAGGGAGTTGGAAGGCGAAATGTCTCGTCTGGTCGCGATGTGCCAGCCTGGAGAAGAAATTCCGGCCAGCGCGCTCAACGACCGCATTGCCCGCCGCAAGCCGACCGCCCAGAAAGAGGCTGATATCCAGCCCATGTCTCTGGCGGAGATGGAGAAGAAGCTGATTTTGGCCGTCCTTCGCGATACCAACGGCAACCGTACTCACGCGGCCGAGATTCTCGGGATCAGTCGGGAAGGACTTCGTACGAAAATGCAAAAGTTGGGGTTATCGCCTTCGGTTGACGAATAGCTTCCTTTCCTCTCCAGGTATTCTCGTTCCGATCCTGACTCATTGGGGACATCCCTCACCTCGACCAAAGAACCTCCCCTCCCTTCGCTACTCACATCGCGCACGCCTTTGGCACTGGACATGCCTGCTCACGAGCGAGTCCGAGTTTTGGTCACTGGCTTTGCTCGAGAAACTAAGTGCTTAGCGACAGTACCCACGAGAACTCGCCAGAAATATGGGCAGCGCCGCAAGATTTTCGGGCAGTCGTATTCGCGATCTTATCGAGCCGTGGCCGTTCCCGAACTCAAGGAGGACGCATGCATGAAATGACGCACATCGCGATTTGGGTGGTGGCTTCGGGCATGGTCGCAGAGTTGTTGGGCTACCTGTTACACCGGCTGCTGCATAACGGATGGATTCGGTGGCTTAGCGCGAGTCACATGAAGCATCACATGCTTCTGTACGGACCACTACAGAAGCAGCGTCCCAGCGAGGACTACATTGACGCGACCGTGGATCGGCTCGCGATCGGAAATATCGGAGTCGAGTGGTTGGCGCCCACTGCCGCACTGCTGGTGATCGCGGGCGCCATCCTCTGGGCTTTCAAAGTGACGTTCCTTCACCAGGTGATTTTCTTCGCGACGGTCGTGGGTTGGAGCTTCGTAATGTTCAGCTATCTTCACGATCGGATGCATATCAAGAATTTCTGGATGGAGCGCAATCCACTTCTCAAAGCCTGGTTTCGGCGCAGCCGACGGTTGCACGACATCCACCACAGAATGCTGAATGACGGGGGATTGATGGACAGAAACTTTGGCATCGGCTTTTTTCTGTTCGATCGGTTGTTCGGCACATTGTCCCCCCAGCAGGAGTCTTTCAATCAATACGGCTACGCGGCTGCGAAGGAAAGGTTCAGGTATTTGGAAACACCGCGAGCGGGGTGAGCAGAGTCGGCCATGGGTTGATGAGTCGGACTTTAACTGCAAATGATTCGCCCAGGGGAAGGCAGAAAGGTGGCGGTATGAAGACGATGGACAGCAATACGTTTGCAAATCCCTTAGTGACAACAGGCGTTGACCTACTGGGCCGCCGCAAATCACGCGGCGGCCTAGGCGTCTATTCCGGACTGTGAAGAGTATGCTCCCTTGCGTTGACTTACCTCCTCAGCATCCCTAAGATTGCGCCCTAAGGGATCAGGCATGATCGGTGAAACCATCTCGCACTACCGCATAGCCCAGAAACTCGGCGGTGGTGGGATGGGAGTGGTCTACAAGGCTGAGGATATCCGTCTTGATCGCTTTGTGGCCCTGAAGTTTCTACCTGAAGACATAGCCCAAGATCGCTTGGCCTTGGAGCGGTTTCGCCGTGAAGCGAAAGCAGCGTCTGCCCTGAATCATCCAAACATCTGCACAATTTATGACATCGGAGAAGAAAATGGACGCGCCTACATCGCCATGGAATTTCTGGAGGGCATGACGCTTAAGCACGTCATTGGAAATCGGCCCATGCCATTGGAAAAGCTGCTGTCGCTCGGGATCGAGATCGCTGATGCGCTCGATGCCGCGCACTCAAAGGGCATCGTTCATCGCGACATCAAGCCTGCCAATATTTTCGTTACCGAGCGTGGACACGCCAAGATCCTGGACTTCGGCTTAGCGAAAGTTACGATCCCGACCGGTTCCGCCAGCCAAATAGCCGCGGAGATCACTCGGGCTGAGTCGACTCTTGCTGAAGAGCACCTTACCAGTCCCGGAACTGCGCTCGGTACAGTGGTCTACATGTCGCCAGAGCAGGTACTGGGCAAGACGCTCGACGCCCGCACTGACTTATTCTCTTTCGGGATTCTGCTGTATGAGATGGCGACCGGCCTCCTTCCCTTCAAAGGGGACACGTCGGGCGCTATTTTCGACTGCATTCTCCATAAATCTCCGACTTCGCCTGTCCGTCTGAATCCTGAGGTTCCAATCGAGGTGGAGCACATCATCAGTAAGGCCCTCGAGAAGGATCGGGAAGTCAGGTATCAGCACGCCTCTGAGATGAAGGCTGACCTGACGCGAGCAAAGCGGGATTCCGACTCTGCGCGAATCGAGCAACCGCGCATCGCTATCGCGGCTCCCAAGGCCGCTAAAACCTACAAGCACCTCGGTTGGTTTGGCGGAATTCTTGCCGCGGGTTTGATCGCCATCGCTCTTTGGAAGGTAAAACAACGGACTGACTACCCGGCGGGTTCTACGAAACCAACTACGGTCGCAGTTCTGCCATTCCAAAACTCTGCTCAGGATAGAGACACCGATTTTCTCCGTCTTGCGTTGCCGGATGAAATCGCGACCGTGCTCAGTTATACGCCGTCGTTATCTGTCCGACCCTCCGCCATGACCAGCAAGTATGTTGGCCCCGATATAGACCTGCAAAAAGCAGGCCGTGAGATGCAAGTGGCTGAGATTGTGACCGGACACTATCTGAAGGAGGAAAATCAGCTCCAAATCACGTTGGAGGCGGTGAATGTCGAAGATACCCGAATCATTTGGCGGGACACGTTGACGACCGCGAAATTGGACATGATAGCTATGCGGGAGCAGATCACAGCGAGAGTCCGGCAAGGATTGTTACCGGTCCTCGGAGCAACTGAGCCCGCAAATAGCGGTACTCGCCCTCGCAATGAGGAAGCTTACGATCTGTATTTGCGCAGTGTTGCTCTGCCCCATGACCCCACGCCGAATAAAGAAGCGATCACCATGCTGGAGCGTTCGGTGGGGATGGATTCGGGGTATGCGCCCGCATGGGAGGCTTTGGGGTATCGATATTACTGGGATACGACTTATTCAAATGGTGGGAAAGAAATGGCTCAACGCTCTAACACTGCCCTTGAGCGTGCACTGACTCTCGATCCGAATCTGATCCTCGCGGCCTCGCAGCTTATTGTTAACCGGGTTGAGCGACGCGAACCGCGGAAGGCCTACGGGGATGCGCAAACCCTGGTCAAACAGAATCCGAAAAGCGCGCAAGCCCACTTCAGTCTCGCGTACGTTCTTCGCTACGCGGGAATGTTAGAAGAGTCTGCTAAAGAGTGTGATACCGCTTTGGCTCTGGAACCGGCGAGTTATTGGTGGCGTTCCTGCGCTTGGGCGTTCATGGAATTGGGCAGACCCGCACGAGCGAGGGATTTTATAAGGCTCGACGCTGGTTCGGAGTGGGCCGACTATGTCCTACCCTCCCTTCTTCTGCGAGAGGGTAAACTGGACGAGGCACGCGATGCGGTACAGCACATGCCCGTGGCTCCCCATTATCATCGTGATCTTTTAGAAGCCTGCCTGGCAATTCCTCCATCCCCCAAACTCGAGAGGATTGCGCACGAGGCCGAAACCACCGAGCCGGCAGAAGCCGACCCCGAGATCGCGTACTATCAGGGCGCTGTCCTGGGTTATTGCGGCAAGAGCACGGCCGCAGTTCATGTAATTGCAAATGCCATTGAGCATGACTATTGCGCCTATTCGCAGCTCATATCCGACCCCATACTTGCGAATCTTCGTGGAACCAGTGAATTCAGCGATTTGCTAACCAGCGCTAAGGAGTGTCAGGGCAGGTATATTGCAAAGTGAACCCGACAATCTCAAGACTACCCCGCGTTACTTGGTGCCTAGTCATCCAAATCAATCCGCACCGTTAGAAGGTCAGTCCCGAAAAGCCACACCACCACCGAATTCGCTATGCTGCTCGTTAGCTCACTGGCCAGCCAGCGCTGGCGCTCGCGCGGATCATCGCCCCAGAGCAGGTGCGCCGTGCCAGTGTGCCAGCGAGCGCCAAAACCTTTTCGCAGCTTCACCCGCACACGCGGGTTCTCTTTAATATTGCGGACGCCGCCTTCATGCCATGCTCTGCCACAATCCAAAACCGATCGCCGACGCGCGCGTCGCCCACGGGAGTCCGCCCGCGGCTTGCCAGTTTTGCGACAAACGGTTTCAAGCAGCGCATACCCTGGCGGCACAATACCGAGGGCAAACAAAAATCGGCGGGTTGAGCACATATTTCTGCAGCGCGTGAACGACTTGATGTTTCATTTCTCGTGCTCACGAATGTTTCAAGAGACCCGATGGGCTGGTCGCTAGGTCCAGTCACCCAAAACAGTCTACGCCGCCCGCATATATCGTCATGCTTGCATGTCTGACGAATTTCAGGTTTAATGCGGTGCCACAAGAACTGGCCGGAGGGAACATGAGTCCCATGCGTAAGACCGCAGGACGGAAGGCAGCCGCAACTCGGAAACGCAATGCCGCGCGTCGCCAGGCAGCTGCGAAAAAGGCCGCTTCGACTCGCAAGGGGCGCGCCGCGGGCAAAAAGACCGCACCGACGCGTAAGCGTCGAGCGGCCGGACAAAAAGCCGCAAGAACCCGCGTGCGCCGGGGAGTTGCAAGAAAAGCAGCAGCAACCCGCAGCCGCAAAAAAGAGGCCGCGCCGACTCAGCCAGTGCAAGTCCAAGAGCCGCCCACACCAGAGCCCCAGGTGCAGGCCACACCCGAAACCAGCATCCCCGAGTAAGCTGCCCAAAACGTCAAAAGCCTCACCCCAAGAGCCGAGGCTTTTTTCCCTTCGAAAACAGGCAGCCATCTCTGCACCAATCTTAGGGAATTGACCGAAGAAGGGTCGAGGCGTACTTTTGGGCCGAAGGAGGTGTCACGCCATGGAAAAGGAGGTTACGAAGAAACAGCCGACGAGCGTGACAAGCGAACCACAAGAGCTCGAACACCAGATCCGCCTACGCGCGCAGGAACTCTACGAGGCACGCGGCCGGGAGGATGGCCACGAGCTGGACGACTGGCTCCGCGCCGAAGAGGAAATCACGCAGAAGAAGGCAGGCACTATCGCCGCCTAATCTGCGCGCAAATTAAACAGAAAACAAAGCAGGCCCTGGACACGCTCCGGGGCTTTTCTGTGTACGCCACGCTCTACCATCAATTCAATCGCCGATTTGAGGCAAGGGGAGTAACATCTGGAACATGGCTGAGCCAAACTCTCCGCGTAAGCGCGGCAACCCCAATTGGGGCCGTCCCATGCCGCCCGTTTCAATCCTCTGTACGGAATTCGAAATGCAGGTCAGGCAACTGCGACTCACGGTAGAGACCTATGCCTTCTCGGCGGAGCTTAGGACCTGGTGCGAGCGAAATAGAAATCGGTTCTACATTCCAGAATGGCTGCTGGATGAGTGGGAATTCCGTGTACAAGATGACCTCAGCGGCTCCGCGTAGTAAGCATGATCGTGACTTTTTCTTCGTGACCGACGCCGCGTGAACGCCGCGCCGCGCTCGCGGGCCACAAACTCCAGGATATCATCCTCGCCGATGTGGCTAACGCGCTCGCGCAGGGAACACTGTCGTCGCAAATCGCATTCCCGCGTGTCTCTTATGACATTCGCGTCGTGATTCACGTTGACAACCCCATTCCATCTCTCCTCAGGCTGGTGATGGGTAGTGGGCAGGGTTAAGAACCGCCCACCTTTCCGGTTTTGCGGATGCTGACTATGTCTTCGAAAAATCTGGTGTAGTACCAGCCCGATTATCACAGTGAGGCTTCTCAACAAGGGAATCTGTCAAAACTGTCAGGTGACAGCGGAAAGTAAACCGCGTACCGTTTCAGTGTGTAAGTCAACAATGCGTTCATGGGTTAGTGCCGAAATGCGGCGTTAGACCCTCACGACCGCGTTGTCGAATCCAACCTAAGTTCTTCTGGTTGAACGAGCGTCCCACGACTTAACCGAGTCTGGGACGTTTGTTTTTTAGTTGCCAAAAAACGCGGCTTTGCGAACTAGCCTCGATGATGGGAATCTGCGATCCGACCAACAGGAGAAATTCATCGTCATTTCACCCAGAATCGCGCATAAATGGCAACATAGTGAGAAGGTGGTGGATGTTTATCTCCAGCAGAAATTCGTCTGATTGCAGACATTGCGCGTGACGCCCGCGATGGAATCTGGCTTGGCGGATGACGTTTGGACGCTTGAGGAACTTGTAGCACTATTGGATCGCAAGTGGGATGAGGATCGCGGCATGACGATCAGCACAAATATTATCGGTTGGTTTCGACTCTTCCTCTTCGCATCTGGGCGCTGCTTATTTGTGGCGCAGTGGTTTGTCTCCAAGGAAGGACGAATCCAGAAGCAAGCTTGATCGGGGGCTGCGTATCTTTGGTGCCGTATTACTCTCGGCGGTCGTGATTTATTTTGTCGGGCTTGGGCTTGGACTCTCTGGATTAGATTGAAAACAGCCCACAACCGAATTTTCGCTTGACTGGATTGGGCATTGTCGAACCCTGTTATTCTGATGCGTTGTTTGTCCACAATTCCCACCGAATTCTTAGGAGTGCCCGCGCATGAAGGACGTTTACGCAGTTTTAAGACAGAAAGAACTTGAAAAGTCGAGGCTGGAAAACGAAGTTGAGGCATTACGTGTAGTGGCCCCTATTCTGTCGGAGGACGGGGAAGTGGAAAATGCCAACAAGCCGACATTGACGCGTCGCGGTAAATGACACTCCGGAACCCGAGCAGTGGGCGGCAAGACATAGGCAAAAAGCGTTGGCCGTAAAGCGAGCGTTATTGATTTTACGTCAACAAGTTGCCCCGATACGTAGGGTGTGAAAGTCTAGATGACATCGCCAAAGATCATGTTACGCACACTGACCGCCGCGCAGATGGCAGCGGGCAGAACAAGGTAGACACAGATGATCGTCAACATGGTTGCTCCTTGGGGAACGAAATACCATTACATGTCTGGAATACACAGGAATGTAACAACTGTACAGTTACCTTCGGGACAAGCCTGGTACAGTTACCTTTGGGACAAGCCCCAAAACGGGGGAAATGACCCCGTTAATTGTGTATCGGTGCCGTCTGCTGGAGAGAAGGCTGGGATCGGGTCAATGAGTTGCGTGCAATTTTTCACCACGGGCGAATCCGCAGAGTGAGGTTTGCCCATCTGATCCAGCGCGCAGTAGTCAGTGAAACTGCTTCCTCAAGAGGTGGTTCAGGAATTCTCGAACTATTTCGAAAAACCGACATGGACGGTTTCAGGAATCGAAGCTGTTCGAGGAACTGTTCGAACAAATCGTCCGGCAGTGTCTGGAAGTGGGACTGGTGCAGGAGAAACATCTGTCGGTGGATGGTAGCTTCGCGGAGGCAAACGCTGCCAAAGAGAGTCGGATTCCACGGGAACAGTTGCGGGAAGCGGCACAGGTCCATCACACGGTGGGCTGATAGCCTTTGTTTCAAGCGTTAACCGCGTAGTAAGAGTGAAATCACGGTAACGACCGTTGTGAGGGATAATCTCCTTCATGGACTCGCAAGCAATTGACGCGCTGTGGCGGCTCTGAATGATACCGCCTGATTTTGACGGTTCAGATGGCGTTTGTGAATTGCGCTACTTTTGGAATGAACCGTAGAATCTGAAGCTCATTTGAACGTTGATCAAGACGGGGACCGGATGATCGCTGAGTCTGGCGGGATCGAAGAGCCACTTCTGCACAGCTTGAACGGCCGCTTTTGTAAACTCCGGGCCTGAACTTGAATACACCATTGGCGAATGCACCGTGCCGTGCTCGTCAATAACGACGTGCATGGCTACCAACCCTTCATTGTGCTGGTCCTTTGCTTCGGGAGGAAAGCCGGGATCTGGCGTACGCTTGGGTTTCGGTGGTTTGATAGCTTTGGTTATGAGGTAGGCAGGGTTGCCGTCGGGCAATTCAACTTTAATAGTGTCCTTGACATTCCTGCTCTGCTCCCATTTGTCCGTCCCCTTACGGCGCACCAGAATTTCGTTATTCGGGAATGTGACATCGAAATCATCAGCGGAAGCGGCGGCGGGTTTTGTTTTTTCGCCCTGTTCAGCGTAGCACGGCAAACATGTAAGAAGAGCAACTCCGATGACCAGCGTTCGCTCAGCTCTACGAAACACGGTTTTCCTCCCCGACCATGCCGACGGCGCTTAGTGGACCTTCTGCGCTCGGATTCATTGTAGTTGACGATAAATCTTAGAACCCTATCGACAGGTGCCCCGGCGGTGGGCGTCGGCGTAGAACCAAAATGTTTTCCGCCGGGGCATTTGCGATAAGGTGATTTGTACGAAGCCGCTGGCGCGGCGAACGCGGTGGAGCTATGGGTTTTGTATGCGTGATTCGCGATTTGTTGGTTGCAGGGTTGGTTTGAGGGGACAGGTAAAAGGTGTCGGCGAGAGTGTTGGTGGGTCCGAGGAGGCGATCCGGTGCGGAGCCTCCGACCTGCCCGCCTGAACAAATGCTTGCGGCGTGCGAAGGCTCTGGAACGTCGGGGTCTGCATTAGAGATGTGATTCGCTGAAACTTCTCACGAGATAGCACCCCCATAAACTCGTTGCAATTCGGACGCGCAGTGGGTTGCGCCTGATTCACTAATTCCAAGTAATACGTGTGGTCGAGCATGGACGTGTATGCGAGTTTCCGAGTTTCCCTTCCGTGATGGGTCAGGTGAGACACGCTCGTTATGGCTCTGACCGTCAGGCTTCCTTGCACCACAGAGGACACGAGGAACGCCAGCAGGATGCAGATTTTAGACTTCATCATTGAATTAGACACCGGTTAACCGGCGAATACCGATATTGCACTCACCACCGGATTGGAGCGGACGACCTTGGGCGGCTGGATTCCAGCGTTTCTAAAGGCTATTTTCCGACGCCCCATTTTGTGCGGCCTTTCGCCCCCTGTTCGGATGGGATCGGCGACTGGCCCACCCGGATACTTTCTGACGCATAGGCAGTGACCACTCGGCAATACGTTGCGGGTCAAACATCAACGGTGCTATACAAATAGTCCATGGGAGAGGCAGCACAAACCCGGATGCCTGAGACTCAGCTTTTCCATGATGTTTTCAACGCGAGTCCCATCGGGATTGCAGTGGAGAACCTAGAGGGTCAGCCGCTCTTCGTGAATCCGGCCTTTTGCTCGTTCCTCGGCTTCAGCGAGGAGGAATTGCGTAACAAACACTGTGTGGATTTTTCTCCTCGTGAAGATGCGGAGAAGGACTGGGTGCTCTTTCAGCAATTGCGAGCGGGTGTGATAGATCGCTACCAATTAGAAAAGCGCTATTTTCGGCGAGACGGTTCCTTGGTCTGGGGGAGCTTAAGCATCTCTTTATTGAAGAGTAGTCCATCTCCGCTCGTACTTGCGATGGTGGAGGACATCACGGACAAAAAGAGGGCAGAGGAAGGGCGGTACAGGCATGCCGCAGTCATCGAGTCTTCAGACGATGCGTTTGCATCGGGGACTTTGGATGGAATTA
>Ga0207693_10002881_pt1 | contig 14881 bp, 10 predicted proteins | sample LARL81metaG_FD_184347 | JGI IMG/M metagenome (GOLD analysis project Ga0207693, IMG submission 184347) | Corn, switchgrass and miscanthus rhizosphere microbial communities from Kellogg Biological Station, Michigan, USA - LAR L8-1 metaG... | ecosystem: Host-associated > Plants > Roots >...
GCTCAGTCCCCTCCCACCATGCGTGCCGGGAGGACGAAGCTGAAGAGACGAGACCATGAGCGCCGTCCTTCCGATCGTTTGCCTTGCAAGGCATGGCGAAACCGCGTGGAGCCTGTCGGCTCAGCATACTGGCCTCACGGACTTACCTCTTACCCAACGTGGTGAACTCAATGCGAAGGCTCTAGGCCGACGCCTGCAAGACATCGCTTTCGTAACCGTGTTCACGAGCCCGCTGAAGCGAGCGGTCCGGACCTGCGAATTGGCCGGGTTCGGAAGCAAAGCGGAGGTCGATCGCGATCTGCTGGAATGGAATTACGGTCAATACGAGGGACTGCGCACAAGGGAGATCCGCGAACGGCACCCCGACTGGCAATTGTTTCGCGATGGTTGTCCCGGAGGAGAAACACCGGATCAGGTCGGCGCCCGGGCCGATCGCATGGTGGAACGCATTCGCAACATCCCGGGTAACGTCCTATTGTTTTCGAGCGGGCATTTTCTCCGAGTTTTGACGGCACGCTGGTTGGGCCTCAACGCAGGGGCCGGACGATCCTTCACACTCAATACTGCAAGCCTGAGCATACTTGGGTACGAACACAATCAGTCGGAGCCAGCGATCCGGCTGTGGAATGACGCCGGGCACGTCGAAGACGTGTTACCGCCGGTTTTGGCGCACAGAGATTTGGATGTGCGGGTCGGAGGGAGACAGCTTTGAAATATGCGTCGCGCGGCCTGGCCGTGCGCAGAGCGTGCTGCAGAGAGTTGCGTAAGGATAGGACCGATGAACCAAGTCGTGTTCCTGGTCGATGTCGATAATACGCTTCTCGACAACGACCACATCCAGGCTGACATCAAGGCCTACCTCGAGCGCCAGTACGGTGCCGCCTGTCGCGATCGGTACTGGACGATTCTCGAGGACCTGTTCGGAAAACTGGGGTATCGGGACTATCTCGGTGCTCTACAGCGATACCGTGTCGAACACCCGCAGGACATGCATCTATTATCCATGTCTTCGTTCCTGGTGGATTACCCGTTCGCCAACCGTCTGTACCCGGGATCACTGGACGTGCTCGAAAGGCTCCGCCAGTGGGGCCCAACCGTCCTTCTCACCGATGGCGACGTCGTTTTCCAACCGCGCAAGGTTGAGCGCTCCGGACTTTCGGAGGCCGTCAACTCGCAGGTGCTGATCTATATCCACAAGGAACTTGCGCTTGATGATATCGAGTCCCGCTATCCGGCACTGCACTACGTGCTGGTCGATGACAAGCCGCGAATTCTCGCCGCGGTCAAGGATGTCTGGGGCACCCGCGTCACCACCGTCTTGCCTCGACAAGGTCAATATGCGCATGACGCGAAGGCCCTTGCCTCGATCGCTCCACCCGACGTGACGGTGGACCGGATCGGAGACCTGCTCGACTGTGATCTAGGTCGCCTGCTCACGGTGGCCCCTCAACTCGAAGCTGTGCGGAGGTGAAGCGATGAAGGCAACGCAAGAGCTCCATCAGCTTGGACAGAGCATTTGGCTTGACAACATCACCCGCGACCTGCTGACCAGTGGCACCTTGAGGCGCTACATCGCCGAATTGTCGCTGACGGGCCTCACATCGAACCCGACAATCTTCGATCATGCGATCAAGAACAGTTCTGCTTATGATTCAGCGATCCGCAGCAAGCTCAAGGAGGGAAAGTCGGGTGAGACGCTGTTCTTCGAACTGGCAATCGAAGATTTGGCGCAAGCAGCCGGCCTATTCCGCCCGATTTGGGACCGCACCAATGGTGTCGACGGATGGGTCTCGCTCGAGGTCTCGCCGCTTCTCGCACATGACACGGCCAGCACGATCGCGGCGGCCAAGGATTTGCATGCACGGGCAAAGCGACCCAACCTTTTCATCAAGATACCCGGCACCGTGGAAGGTTTACCGGCCATCGAGGAGTCGATCTTCGCCGGCGTGCCCGTGAATGTGACCCTGTTGTTCAGCCGCGAGCATTACCTCGCTGCGGCCGAAGCCTATCTGCGGGGCATCGAGCGGCGCATCGCAGCCGGCCTAAATCCAAATGTTGGATCCGTTGCGTCGGTCTTCGTCAGCCGCTGGGATGCGGCCGTCGCGGACAAAGTGCCCGCGCCCTTGCGCAACCAGCTCGGCATCGCAATCGCGAAACGAACATACAAGGCCGCCTGCGAGTTGCTCGGCTCGGCACGCTCGCGGCGCATTTACAACGAGGGTGGGCGGCCACAGCGCCTGTTATGGGCGAGCACGGGAACCAAGGATCCAGCGGCGTCCGACGTCCTGTACATCAAGGCACTGGCCGCGCCGCTCACGGTCAACACCATGCCGGAAGGCACTGTGAAGGCCCTCGCCGATCACGGCGAGATCGGAGAGATGTTGCGGGCCGATGGCGGCGACTCCGAAGAGGTGCTGTCGCAATTTGCAAAGGCCGGCGTCGATGTCGACGCGCTGGCGGCGACGTTGCAGGACGAAGGCGCCAAGTCGTTCGTCAAATCCTGGAACGAACTGATGAGTGTGATCTCTGCCAAGACCGAGGTGCTCAAGAAGGCAAGCTAACTCCCAATCGAGACAAGGTCCCCAATGAATGTCCTGGTCATCGACGTGGGCGGCACCCACGTCAAGATCCTCGCCTCCGGCGAAAAAGAGAAACGAGAATTTGACTCCGGGCCGACCCTGACTGCCCGGCAGATGGTATCAAGCGTCAGAAAGCTGGCCGATGGCTGGGAATATGACGTGGTGTCGATTGGCTATCCGGGTCCCGTCGCGCATGACCGGCCCCTGGCCGAACCTTACAATCTGGGAAAAGGTTGGGCGGGGTTCAACTTCGCTGCGGCATTTAAACTGCCGACGAAAGTCATCAACGATGCCGCGATGCAGGCGCTCGGCAGCTACCGGGGCGGCAAAATGCTGTTTCTTGGCCTCGGGACGGGGCTCGGCTCGACGATGATCGTCGACGGCATCGTGCAGCCGATGGAGCTAGGGCATTTGCCCTACAAGAAGCGGACCTACGAAGACTATGTCGGCGTTTGCGGACTGGAGGAATTTGGCAAGAAGGCATGGCGGAAACACGTCGAAGACATCGTTGAATATCTGGTTGCGGCACTCCAACCAGATGAGGTCGTGCTGGGCGGCGGAAACGCCAATAAATTGAAAGAATTCCCGCGATTGTGCCGGCTCGGGGATAACGCGAACGCATTCAAGGGCGGGTTCCGGATGTGGGAAGGTCCGCTAACGGAGAAGAGCGCTCGCTCGCGCAAACAAACTGCGCAATCCGCGGTCGTCGCTAGCAGGAGCTATGAATGACAGCCTCCCCGAAAACCGTTACCGAGTTTCCCGCCTGGAATGCGCTGTCGGTACATTTTCAAAAGATCGACCGCTTGCATCTCCGTGACCTTTTTGCCCAAGAGCCGAAGCGGGGTGAGCGTTTGACGGCGGAGGCAGCGGGAATCTACCTCGACTACTCCAAGAACCGAATAACCCATGAAACACTGGGTTTGCTGCTGCAGTTGGCCGAAGAGTCCGGGTTGCGCGCGCGGATCGAAGCGATGTTTTCAGGCGAGAAGATCAATCTTTCTGAGAGGCGAGCCGTCCTGCATGTAGCGCTGCGGGCGCCGAAGGGACAATCGATACTTGTTGATGGCGAGAACGTTGTGCCGGAGGTACATACGGTGCTCGATCGTATGACTGATTTCGCCAATCGGGTACGCGGCGGTGCCTGGCGTGGCCACACTGGCAAGCGGATCTGCAACGTCGTCAACATCGGCATCGGCGGCTCCGATCTGGGGCCGGTAATGGCCTACGAGGCGCTCAAGCATTACAGCGACCGCGCGATGACGTTCCGGTTTGTCTCCAACGTGGACGGCACCGACTTTGCGGAGGCAACCCGCGATCTCGACGCGGCGGAGACGCTGTTCATTATCTCTTCCAAGACTTTCACCACACTCGAAACCATGACCAACGCCCGGAGCGCACGCAATTGGTCGCTCGCGGGACTTGGGGGTGACGAGAAGTCGGTTGCGAAGCATTTTGTCGCGGTGTCAACGAATGCGAAGGAAGTGACAAAGTTCGGCATCGACACCGCCAACATGTTTGGCTTCTGGGACTGGGTCGGCGGACGCTACTCTATGGACTCGGCGATCGGACTCTCGACGATGCTCGCAATCGGCCCCGATAACTTTCGCGCCATGCTCGGCGGCTTCCATGAGATCGACGAGCATTTCCGCACCGCGCCGTTCGAGCGCAATCTGCCGGTGCTGATGGGGCTGCTTGCCGTCTGGTACAATAACTTCTTTGGCACGCAGACGGTTGCGGTGCTGCCTTACGAGCAGTACCTCAAGCGGTTTCCGGCATATCTCCAGCAATTGACGATGGAGAGCAACGGCAAGCACGTCACCCTCGATGGCAATCCTGTTAGCTATGATACCGGACCGATCTATTGGGGCGAGCCAGGAACGAACGGTCAGCACTCGTTCTATCAACTTATCCATCAGGGCACTCGCCTCATTCCCTGCGACTTCATTGCCTTTCACGAAACACTCAACCGACTTGGAGAGCAACACGACATGTTGCTCGCGAACGTCTTTGCGCAAGGAGAGGCGCTGGCATTTGGGAAGACGGTTGACGAAGTCAGGGCTGAGGGTTCACCTGATTGGCTGGTTCCCCATCGCGTGTTTGAAGGAAATCGGCCATCCAACACAATTCTGCTGGAGCGGCTGACCCCCGCTGCGCTTGGCAAGCTGACTGCACTTTACGAGCATAGCGTCTTTACGCAGGGGACGATCTGGAACATCGATTCATTCGATCAGTGGGGCGTCGAGCTTGGCAAAGTCTTGGCGCAGCGGATCATCCCGGAACTCACCAGCAGGGATGAACCAAAGCTCGGCCACGACAGCTCGACCAACACGCTGATTAACCGATACCGCAAATTCAGGGAAAGGCCGCAATAAACACCGATCTCAATGCGAGAAGAAGTCTGCGCGGCGAAAGCAATCACGTCGTAGCATCAACAGCCTTCAGAGGAGCCTTCCATGCAACTTGGAATGATCGGCTTAGGCCGAATGGGCGCCAATATGGTGCGAAGACTTCTCCGGCATGGCCACCAATGCGTCGTCTTCGACATGTCACCTGATGCGGTGGCTGAACTGGTCAAGGACAAAGCCACCGGCAGTTCTTCATTGGCGGATTTTGTGAAAAAGCTCGAAAAACCCCGAGCGATTTGGCTGATGGTACCGGCAGCAGTCGTGGACAACTCGATCCGCGATCTGCTGCCCCTCCTGGAAGCGGGAGATATACTGATCGATGGTGGCAATTCCTATTACATTGACGACATTAGGCGCTCCAAGGAAATAGCCCCCAAGGGAATTCATTACGTTGACGTTGGCACCAGCGGCGGCGTCTGGGGCCTTGAACGGGGCTACTGCATGATGATCGGAGGGCCGGAGTCCGCAGTTCGACATCTGGACCCGATCTTCAGCGCGCTCGCCCCGGGCATCGGCGATATCCCGCGTACTCCGGGACGAGAAAAGTCCGCGGCGAGCACCTCCGAGTCCGGCTACCTGCATTGCGGACCAAATGGAGCTGGTCATTTCGTCAAAATGGTCCACAACGGCATCGAGTACGGACTGATGGCTGCATACGCTGAGGGGCTCGGCATTCTGCGGGCGGCGAATGTTGGGAAGAAGTTGCATGCGGCCGATGCTGAGACAACGCCGCTTCGGGTTCCCGAGCACTATCAATATGATCTGAATTTGCCCGAAATCGCAGAAGTATGGAGGCGCGGAAGCGTAGTTGCGTCGTGGCTTCTCGATCTGACGGCAACGGCGTTGCTGGGAGATCCCGCGCTGGCCAAATTCGCGGGGCGCGTCTCCGACTCCGGTGAGGGACGCTGGACCATCGCAGCAGCCATCGACGAGGCAGTCCCCGCCCCGGTGCTGACGACAGCGCTCTACGAGCGCTTCAGTTCGCGCGGCGAAGCCGATTTCCAGAACAAACTGCTTTCGGCGATGCGCTACGAGTTCGGTGGGCACGTGGAAAAGGCCGGCCGGTGAGAGACCCAGAAAGCCATGAGTGAACCCAAATCCGACGCCTTGGTGTTTTTCGGCGCGACCGGCGATCTCGCCTACAAGAAGATCTTTCCATCGCTACAAGCCATGCTGAAACGTGGTCACCTCGATGTGCCCGTCATCGGCGTCGCAAAGGCCGGCTGGACGCTCGACCAGCTCAAGGCACGGGTACGAGATAGCCTCGAAAAGCACGGCGATTTCGACGCCGCTGCGTTTGACAAGCTGGCGGGCCTTTTGCGCTATGTAGATGGCGACTATGCCGATCGGACCACGTTCGACGCTATTCGAAAGCAGCTCGGTTCGGCGCAACGACCGGCACACTATTTGGCAATCCCACCCGCACTATTTGGAACCGTAGTGGAACAGCTTGCCAATGCCGGTTGCGCCAACGGCGCGCGTGTCATTGTCGAGAAGCCGTTTGGACGCGACCTCGCCTCTGCGCACGAGCTCAACCGGATATTGCTCGCCAGGTTCGACGAAGATCACGTCTTCCGCATCGACCACTACCTTGGCAAGCGACCCGTTCACAGCATGGTCTTCTTTCGCTTCGCAAACGCTTTCCTGGAGTCGTTCTGGGATCGCAAGTTTGTTCGAAGTGTTCAGATCACCATGGCGGAGAATTTCGGCGTGCAGGGCCGCGGTGCGTTTTATGATCAAACCGGCGCGATCCGCGACGTGATCCAAAATCATCTATTTCAGGTATTGGCTAATCTGGCGATGGAGCCGCCCGCGCGATCGGACAGCGAATCGCTGCGCGACGAGAAGGTCAAGGTTCTGAGATCGATCCCGCCAATCGCTGAGAACGATTTGCTGCGCGGACAGTTTCGCGGCTATCGGCAGGAGCCGGGCGTTGCGCCCGACTCTCAGGTGGAGACGTTCGCTGCGCTGCGCCTAGAGATCGACTCCTGGCGCTGGCAGGGAGTGCCATTCTACATCCGTGCCGGAAAGTCGCTTCCTGTTACGTGCACAGAGGTGATCGTACGCCTTCGTGAGGCGCCGCGAATCTTTCCCCATTGCGAGGCGGTTGCCAATCAATTGCGGTTTCGCATCAGTCCCGAGATGACAATCGCCCTCGGCACGACGGTGATGGACAAGGATGATCGAGAGATTGGGGAGCAGGTTGAACTGCTAGCGAGCCGGCGCCCTGGCGCAAACGAGATGGATGCATATGAACGCGTGCTCGGCGACGCCATGAACGGCGACCGGACGCTGTTTGCGCGACAGGATTACGTCGAAGAAGCATGGCGAATCGTCGATCCAATATTGAAGAAAACGACACGCGTCTACCAATACGAACCTGGCAGCTGGGGACCCCGCGAAGTAGACGGGAATGTGGCGCCACCCGGCGGCTGGCAAAATCCGATAGTGGGGTGACTCTGAGCGAGGAGTGAGGCATGCAGATTGAAGTGCTTGTCGATCCTGACGCGGTCGCGGCACGGGCAGCGGCCTTGATCGCCGAAGAAGCACGCACCGCGGTTGCCCGACGCAAGCGCTTCGTGATGGCTGTCAGCGGCGGTCATACGCCGTGGATCATGCTGCGCGTGCTTGCCGGACAGGAGCATGTCCCCTGGAACAATATGCATGTGTTCCAGGTCGACGAGCGCGTCGCACCCCAAGGAGACGCCGACCGCAATTTCACGCATTTGCGCGCTAGCCTGCTCGAACGAGCACCGCTTCCTCCGGCACAGGTTTATCCGATGCCGGTGGAAGACACCGACCTCGGCGCCGCCGCCAAGCGGTACGCCACGAAGCTGGGCGAGATCGCGGGATCGCCGCCGACACTCGATCTTGTTCACTTGGGCCTTGGGCCCGATGGGCACACCGCCTCGCTGGTGCCGGGCGACGCAGTTCTTGGGAATACTGACATGACGGTCGCGTTGACTGGCGAATACCAGGGTCGCCGCCGTATGACGCTGACTTATCCAGTTCTCAATGATGCCCGCCGCATCCTCTGGGTCGTTACGGGTAGCGATAAGGCCAGGATACTCGCGCGCCTTCAGGCTGGCGATCACGAGATTCCCGCCGGCCGCGTGCGGCAGAACAACGCGCTGATCCTTGCCGATCTGGCAGCCACCGGATCTCGGCGGCAGGGGGCATAGATGGACGAACCCGTCGCGCAGGGCCGCAGTTTCCCACTGGGAGCCACACTTTGCGACGGGGGCGCCAACTTCAGCGTGTTCTCCAAGCACAGCACGGCTGTCGAACTGTGCCTGTTCGAGCGCGTGGATGCCGCAGAGCCCGCGCTCGTGATCGCGCTCGATCCGCACATCCATCGCACCTATCACTACTGGCACGCGTTCATCCCAGGCATCGCGCATGGCCAACTTTATGCGTACCGCGTGCATGGCCCGTACGACCCAGCCAACGGCCTGCGCTTCGACGCCAGCAAAACACTGCTTGATCCCTATGGAAAATGCGTCGTACGACCCATTGGGTATCGCCGAGAGGCGGCCTGCCAGCCGGGAGACAACGCCGCCGCGGCACTCAAGAGTGTCGTGATTGACTTGGGACTCTATGATTGGGAGGGAGATGCGCGACCGCGCCGACCGTTCGAGCGAACCGTCATTTACGAGATGCATGTCGGGCGTTTCACGCGACATCCTAACTCCGGCGTCGCTGCCCCTGAGCGGGGCACCTATACTGGATTGATCCGCAAGATCCCCTATCTGCAGGAGCTCGGCGTGACCGCAGTAGAGCTGCTGCCGGTGTTTGCGTTTGACGAACAAGACGCCCCGGCCGGGCTCATCAACGACTGGGGCTACCAGCCTGTCTCCTTCTTCGCACCGCACCCCGGCTATAGCTCGCGCCAGACCCCTACAGAAGTTCTCGATGATTTTCGCGACATGGTGAAGGCACTGCACCGCGCCGGCATCGAGGTCATTCTCGATGTCGTCTTCAACCACACCACGGAAGGCGGCTCAAACGGCCCTACCCTCTGTTTTCGTGGACTCGCCAACCCGACCTACTACATTCTCAATAGCGACAAAGCGACGTATGCGGACTTTAGCGGCTGCGGCAACACGATCAACGCCAACGAGCCAGTCGTTCGCCGGATGGTCATCGATAGCCTGCGCCACTGGGTGCGCGAGATGCACGTCGATGGCTTCCGGTTCGACCTCGCTGCAATCTTGTCGCGCGACGAGCAAGGCCGGCCAATGCCTTCGCCTCCGCTGATATGGGACATCGAGACCGATCCCGTCCTCGCCAACGTCAAATTGATCGCGGAAGCGTGGGATGCTGGCGGTCTTTATGAGGTCGGCAGCTTTGTTGGCGATGCCTGGAAGGAGTGGAACGGCAAATTCCGCGATGATGTTCGCTCGTTCCTCAAGAGCGACGATGGCAAAGTGCGCGCGTTGGCTTATCGACTGACCGGAAGTCCCGATATCTACGCCTGGGAGGGACGTGAACCGGAGCAGAGCGTGAACTTCGTTACCTGTCACGACGGATTCACGTTGAACGATCTGGTCTCTTACAACACCAAGCATAACGAGGCTAACGGCGAGCAGAATCGCGATGGCTCTGACAACAACCTCAGCTGGAACTGCGGTTTCGAAGGACCGAGTGAGGAGCCCGAAATTGAACGGCTGCGTACGCGCCAGATGAAGAATTTTCTCGCGTTGACGCTGCTCTCGGTCGGCACGCCGATGCTGCTGGCGGGCGACGAGGTGCGCAGCTCGCAGCACGGCAACAACAATGCCTACTGTCGAGATGACGAATTGTTTTCCTTCGACTGGGCGCTGGTCGAAAAATACGCAGAGGTCTATCGATTCACCAAGCAGCTAATCCGATTTCGCCTGAGCCGGACTCTCCCGGCTGAACGTTTCGATATGACATTGCAGGAATTGCTGCGCACACAGCCGATCCAATGGCATGGAGTCAAACTGAACTTTCCCGACTGGAGTGAGAATTCTCACACCATTGCCGCGACTTCGGCGCTGCTCTGGGATCAGATTCTGCTCCACGTCATGATCAACGCCTATTGGGAATCCCTTGAATTCGAGCTGCCACCGCTCAACAAAATCTACCACCCGTGGCGACGATGTATCGACACGTATCTTGCACCGCCTGAGGACGTTTGCCCGCTCAAGGACGGTCCCATCGTGCCACCGGCAACGTATCGCGTGCAGCCGCGCTCGCTTGTGATCCTGTTCGCCCAAGCCCGCACCGACACCGCACATCCCATGCTGGCCGGAGGAAATCGACCATGACCGATGCCGAACTCGACCAACTCGCGATCAACACCATCCGCACGCTGTCAATCGACGCGGTGCAGGCCGCTAATTCCGGCCACCCCGGGACCCCCATGGCGCTTGCACCGCTCGTCTATACGCTCTGGAACCGGATCATGCGGTTCGATCCACAAGATCCGATCTGGCCCGGTCGCGACCGCTTCGTGCTGTCGAACGGCCACGCGTCAATGCTGCTGTGGTCGGTGCTTTACCTCACGGGCACGGAGGCGGTGAATGCCGAATACGAAACATTAGGCAGGCCTGCTGTTACTCTCGACGATATCCGGCATTTTCGCCAATTTGGAAGTCACGCGCCGGGGCATCCCGAATACCATTTGGTATCCGGCGTAGAAGCAACAACCGGTCCGCTCGGACAAGGTATTGCGACCAGCGTTGGCATGGCAATCGCGCAGCGCTGGCTCGCCGAGCGATACAACAAACCAGATTTTACCATCTTCGACTACGACATCTATGCGGTATGCGGAGACGGATGCCTGATGGAGGGCGTCAGCTCTGAGGCGGCGTCGCTCGCCGGCCACCTTGCCCTCGATCGACTGTGCTGGATCTACGACAACAACCACATCACAATAGAAGGCAGCACACGGCTGGCATTCACCGAAGATGTAGCCGTCCGCTTCACCGGCTACGGCTGGAATACAATTCACCTCAGTGACGCCAACGATATCGCGGGCATCGAGCAGGCCTTAGCGAGGTTTCGCGATACGAAAGGCCGACCGACGCTGGTGATACTCAACAGCCACATCGGATATGGCTCGCCACACCGCCACGATACCGCGGCGGCGCATGGCGAGCCGCTCGGTGTTGAAGAAGTCAAGCTCACCAAGCGTGCTTATGGTTGGCCCGAGGACTCTAGTTTCATGGTTCCTGATGGCGTTCGCGAACACTTCGCCTCCGGGATCGGCGTGCGAGGCGCCGAGGCCCACCGCAAATGGCAAGAGTTGTTCGCTGGGTACCGCTCGAAGTATCCGGCGCTGGCGACTGAGATCGACCAACTACAACAGCGCGAGCTGCCGGCGGGCTGGGACCGCGACCTGCCGGTATTGCCCGCAGATTTGAAGGGCGTTGCGGGTCGGGAGGTTTCGGGAAAGGTCCTGAACAGCCTGGCGCAGAATATTCCTTGGTTGATTGGCGGATCGGCCGATCTAGGCCCATCGACCAAGACGCTGCTGACCTATGAAGGCGCAGGCGATGTTCAGGCCGCCACACCGGGCGGCAAGAACCTGCATTTCGGTATTCGCGAGCACGCGATGGCTTCAATCCTGAACGGTCTGGCACTATCGAAATTGCGGCCGTTCGGCGCGACCTTCCTGATCTTCAGCGACTACGCGCGGCCTGCGATACGGCTGGCGGCGCTGATGGAATTGCCGGTGGTGCTCGTTTTTACGCACGATGCCATGGGTGATGGTGAGGACGGCCCGACACATCAACCAATTGAGCAGCTTGCGTCGTTGCGCGCAATGCCGGGTCTCACGATGTTCCGGCCGGGTGATGCCAACGAAGTCGTGGAGGCCTATCGTTATGTCATGCAGCTTCGTCATCGGCCAGCCTTGCTGGCGCTGTCGCGCCAACCGTTACCGACGCTCGATCGCAGCAAATACGCGCCGGCGTCCGGGGTCGCACGCGGCGCCTACGTGCTTGCCGACGCACCTGATGGCAAGCCAGATATCATTTTGATTGCCACGGGCAGCGAGCTGAGTCTCGCGGCCGATGCCCATGAGAGACTTCGTTCAGAAGGCATCCGCTCGCGCGTGGTTTCAATGCCGTCCTGGGATGTCTTCGAGCGCGAACCGCAAACATACCGGGAGTCGGTTCTGCCCCCTGATGTCACAGCCCGCGTTGCGATCGAACAGGCTTCGACGTTCGGCTGGGAGCGTTACGTTGGCTCGACGGGTCGCGTCATTGGCATGCACACTTTCGGCGCTTCGGCCCCGCTAAAGGCCCTGCAGAAGGAGTTCGGATTTACTGTCGACAACGTTGTGACGACGGCCAAGGCACTGTTGCGGCCTGCGAAAGCTGCATAACCATGGACAACCTTGAGAAGCGCAAACCGCTATCGGCGGAGCACGCGCGACTTGAAGATTCGTCGCCGGATACGCCGGGTAACTGGAAGGCAATCGGGCCATACATCAGCGAACGCGCGTGGGGCACGGTGCGTGAAGACTACAGTGCCGATGGCCAGGCCTGGCAATATTTCCCGTACGAACACGCGCGCTCGCGCGCCTATCGGTGGAATGAGGACGGTCTTGCCGGCCTTTGCGATCGAGCGCAGCGCCTGTGTTTTGCTCTCGCCTTTTGGAACGGACGCGACCCGTTCCTGAAGGAACGTATCTTCGGTCTCGGTGGTCCGGAAGGAAATCACGGAGAGGACGCCAAAGAGTACTGGTGGTACGTTGACGCAACACCGACAAGCTCGTGGCTTCGTTGGCGTTACCATTACCCACAAGCGGAGTTTCCTTACGCGTTGCTTCGGCAGGAGAACGCAAAGCGCAACAAGAACGATCCGGAATTCGAGCTAATCGATACCGGTGTCTTCGACAGCGATCGTTACTGGCAGATTACGGCGGACTACGCCAAAGCCTCACCCGACGACGTGTGCATGCGCATCAGCGCGCGCAACGCCGGGCCCGATCCGGCTGAGCTTCACGTTCTTCCTACACTGTGGTTCCGGAATCGCTGGTCATGGGAGGCTGGCATCGCACGGCCAGTTATACGTGCCACAGCTAACGATGGAGGCGTTGGCGCGGTCGCGGACGAGGAACTGTTGGGCCGCTGGCGCTTGATTGCCGGGACAGATCCCGTCGGAAAACCGCCGTCGCTGCTATTTTGTGAAAACGAAACCAACGTTCGGTACCTGTATGGCGCCACCGATGAGCAGACACCCTATCCCAAGGACGGCATCAACGACCACGTCATCCACGGCGCACCGACGGTGAATCCTGCTGGACATGGCACGAAGATGGCGTGCTGGTATCACCTCGTCGTTGCTCCCGGTGAAACCGTCGAACTCAAGCTTCGCCTGGCGCGTGACAGGCCTGGCACTATTCCGAATCTCGGCGCAGATTTCGCGCGGACTCTCGCCGATCGTAGCCGCGAGGCCGACGAGTATTACGTAACTCATATCCCTGACGGCGCGAGTGACGATGAGGCTCAGGTCATGCGGCAGGCGTTCGCGGGAATGGTCTGGAGCCAGCAGTTCTACCATTATGATGTCGCGCGCTGGCTCGACGGTGACATCATACGGCCGCCCGAGCCTCGCAAATCCGGTCGCAATGCGGGCTGGCGCCATCTCAACAACCACGATGTCATCGCCATGCCCGACAAGTGGGAATATCCGTGGTATGCCTCATGGGACCTCGCTTTTCATTGCGTGGTGCTGGCGCACATCGATCCGTCGGCGGCGAAGCATCAAATGCTGCTGCTGGCGCGCGAATGGTTCATGCACCCGAACGGGCAACTGCCTGCGTATGAATGGAATTTCGGCGACGTGAATCCGCCAGTCCAGGCATGGGCCACGCTCGCAGTGTTCCAGATCGATGGTGGCACAGATTTCGATTTTCTGAGCCGTGCTTTTCAAAAACTCCTGATCAATTTCACCTGGTGGGTAAATCGAAAAGACGCTTGCGGCGACAACGTGTTCGAGGGCGGCTTTCTCGGACTCGACAACATCGGCCCGTTCGACCGATCGCAGATGTTGCCTAACGGCGATGTATTGGAGCAATCGGACGGCACCGCCTGGATGGCGAAGTTCTGTCTCAACATGCTGGAGATGGCACTGCGGCTTGCCCACCATCAGCCGACCTACGAAGACGTCGCGGTGAAGTTCTTCGAGCATTTTGCTGTGATCGCCGCCGCCATGGGCGAGCTCTGGGACGAACAGGATGGTTTTTTCTACGATCGGTTGCGCAAGCGCGACGGCTCGACTTTCACGGTGCGCGCGCGCTCGATGGTCGGGCTGCTGCCGATATTTGCGGCGGTACAGTCCGATGTGTCGCTGTGGGAGCGGCTGCCGATGTTCCGCAAACGCGCGCGCTGGTACATCGAAAACAAACCGGGCGTTAGGGAGTTCCTGCACACGATGCGGGCCGACGAGCGTCCCTGCCTGATCTCGCTGGTGAACAAGTCGCGCTTGCGGCGGGTCCTCGCGCGCATGCTCGACGAGTCCGAGTTCCTGTCGCCCTATGGGCTGCGCTCGCTTTCACGGTACCACCGCGAACATCCGCTTATCATCAACATGGACGGACATGTCGCTCGTCTCGACTATGAGCCAGGCGAATCGCGGACTGGGCTGTTCGGCGGCAATTCGAACTGGCGCGGACCGATCTGGTTTCCCCTTAATTTTCTTGCAATCGAGTCATTACGACATCTGCACACCAGCTTCGGGGACGATTTTACAGTTGAACTGCCGACGGGATCTGGCACGCAGGCGAACCTTCAACAGGTGGCCGAAGAGCTCGAGCGCCGACTACTCAAGCCGTTCCTGCGCGACGCCGGCGGCCACCGGCCAGCGTTGGGATCAAATCCCCGCTTCCAGCGTGACCCGGCCTGGCGCGATTCCTTGCTGTTC
>Ga0207693_10002883_pt1 | contig 14878 bp, 11 predicted proteins | sample LARL81metaG_FD_184347 | JGI IMG/M metagenome (GOLD analysis project Ga0207693, IMG submission 184347) | Corn, switchgrass and miscanthus rhizosphere microbial communities from Kellogg Biological Station, Michigan, USA - LAR L8-1 metaG... | ecosystem: Host-associated > Plants > Roots >...
AACAGCTCGAAGGCAAAGAAGCCGACGCGCGCAGCGACATCTTCGCGCTTGGTGCGGTGCTCTATGAAATGGCGAGCGGTCGCCGCGCTTTCGGCGGCAAGACGCAGGCGTCGATCATCGCGGGAATCCTCGCAGCGGACCCGCCGCCGGTGTCCTCCATTGCGCCGTATCGCCCCGGCGGCGACCAGCGCCGCACGGATGCAGCTGACCCAATCACACCGGCACCGACGCTGCCCGACGGTGCGGGCGCATCTTCGGGATCTCGTCGAGGTTGGTCTCGGCTCGCGCACGGGTCAGCTCGTGTTCTCACACATGCCGATTGACATGGCTGATGTGCGTTACTCACGGCTTGGAGTAGCAGTCAGGTGGGCGGACCACTTCTCCTCGATTCGGCCGAGCCGCCAGACCAGTAGCGCAGCCAACCAGGAGGCGAGGAACAGCGCGACGATGCCGTATCCGGCGTAATCGAGGTTGATGCCGGCGATCGCAGCGATCGGGCCAGAGTTGATCTTGGCTTGGTCGGCGAGCACACCGAGCAACTCGATACTGCCGATGATCAGCGCAACGGCGACCGAGATCGCGGTGATGGTGATGTTGTAGAAGACCTTGCGGACCGGTTTGGCGAACGCCCAGCTGTAGGCGGCGTTCATGAAGACGCCGTCGACGGTGTCCGCCAGGCACATGCCGGCCGCAAAGAGGATGGGCAGCACTAGGACCGCATAGAAGGGGAGGTTGAACGCCGCGGCGCCGCCGGCCAGCACGAGCAACCCCACCTCGGTTGCCGTGTCGAAGCCGAGCCCGAACAGCAGCCCGATCGGGTATATCTGCCAGGGTTTGCGCACCGATTTGGTCAGGCCGTTGAGCAATCGGTTCATCAGCCCGCGCCGGTTGAGCTGCTCCTCCAGCTCCTGTTCGTTGAAGCCGCCCGTGCGCATCTCACGGAAGACTTTCACGATGCCCAGCAGCACGGCCAGGTTGATGATGCCTAACACCCACAAGAACACGCCGGAAACCGATGCGCCGATCACGCCGGTGACCGAGTGCAGCGCGGAATTGTCGTTCTCGACCGGCGCGGCCAACGCCTTCACCCCGAGCGAGAGCAGCACCGCTAGCCCGAACACGATGGTGGAATGGCCGAGGGAGAACCAGAACCCCACGGATAGCGGCCTGCGGATCCGGGAAGGTGGTATGCCCGCGGTTTCCTTCATTGCGTTGTCGGTGAGCAGCTTGCGGGTCGTGTTGTCCACCGCGGCGATGTGGTCGGCGTCGAACGCATGCCGCAGACCGAAGGTGTAGGCGAGCAGACCGACGCTGGCGCCGAACAGCCCGCTGTTGCCGAGCTGATAGTGGTGCGGGACCACCAGGCCGAACAGCAGGGCGAAGCCGACCACGTGTAGCAGCACGATGGTGCCGAGCATGCCGCCCAGCGATGCCCGATCCCGGCCGGTGAGGCTCCGCCGGAACACCCTCAGCTGCCGGTGCAATGTCTGCTCACCCGCCGAAAAGCTCATCGCCGTCCCCTATCCGTCGGTCGCCTCGTTTCGGGCCTATGGCCCGAGCCGGTCCTTGCTGCGAGGTGTTCGCAACAAGGACCTGGTTCGGATTGCTCCGAACCGGCCCAAGTGATTCGACAGCCACGGCCCCCCGAACCTCGTCAAGGTCGGTGGGCCCGGGTGAGCGCAAACCGATGCGATTGCCGACCAATCCGCGACCGCTTAGGCTCCGAACACACTGTGTGGCGATTTTGACGGCGAGGGTGCCGGTGACCTCCGAGCCGGAACCGGGGTCGCAGGAGGCGGCCCCGACCGACATCGACGCCCTCATGCGCGCGGTCGCAGACGGTGACCGCGACGCGTTCGCCGATCTGTATGACGCCGTCGCGTCGCGCGTCTACGGCCTGGTCCGGCGTGTGCTTCGTGATTCGGGGCTCGCGGAGGAGGTTGCCCAGGAGGCCCTGGTCGAGGTGTGGCGCACCGCGGCACGCTTCGACCCATCGCGCGGTTCAGCCGCCGGCTGGATCTTCACGATCGCGCATCGTCGGGCGGTCGATCGGGTGCGGGCCGAGCAAGCCACCGTGGACCGCGAACGACGCGCGGCGACCGCGAACGTGCCGTGCGACGACCTGATCGAGGAGGTCACAGCGCGATTGGAGCAGCAGGCAGTACGCCGCTGCCTGCGCACGCTGACCCAGTTGCAGCGGGAGTCGATCTTGCTCGCATATTACGGCGGCCTCACCTACCGCGAGGTCGCCGACCGGTTGGGCACTCCCCTGCCCACCGTCAAGACGCGAATGCGGGACGGGCTGATCCGGCTCCGCGACTGTCTGCGGGTGAGCTGGGGATGAGCGACATCCACACTCTCGCTGGCGCATATGCGCTCAACGCGATCGACGACATGGACCGGGCCCGATTCGACCGTCATCTCGCCGACTGCCCCGCGTGCGTGGCCGAGGTGGCTGAACTGACGGAGACGGTGGCCGCGCTCGCCGAGGCGACCGCCGAAACGCCGCCGGTCGGGCTGCGCTCGGCGGTACTCGACCGAATCGACCGCACGCCACAACTCCGGCCCGAAACCCGCCGCACGTCCGGCCGCCGGCCGCTGCCCCGGCGCCGCTGGCTCGCGGCCGCTGCCGCTGTGGTCGCCCTCGGCGGCGCTGGCGCCGTTGGCTACGTGATCGCCGATCAGTCGAGACCGGACGCCGGCACGCGAGCCGATGCCGAAGCGCGGAGGATAGCCGCCGTTGTCGGTGCTCCCGACGCCCGGATGCGAACCACGGCGACAGACGGTGGGCGGGTGAGCGTGGTCGAGTCCCCGTCGCTGGACGAGGCGGTCGCGGTGCTCACCGACCTGCCCGCACCTGGAACGGGCCACGCCTATCAGCTGTGGGTCATCCGCGATCGCACCCCGCAAAGTGTCGGCGTCCTCGCCACCGGACGCACCGATGCCACGGAGCTTGTCTCCGGAGTGCGCGGTGCGCAGGCGTTCGGCGTCAGCCGCGAACCTAGCGGCGGATCCACTACGCCGACCCTGCCTCTGGTGGCCCAGCTCCCACTGGGCTGACCGGTCACCCAAGGGCCATGGCGGCGCGGCCGGCGAGTCCGAGCCCGACGCAGAGCACCAGTGCGGCCGAACCGGCGGGAATCAGCCCGGCGAGCCGGGTCAGCGACCGGTGCGGTCGTGCCGTCCAGCGGTCGCGAAGCCGGATCAGGAGCAGGCCCGCAGCTGTGAGCGTGCCGGCCATCCCGACGCCGTACGCGGCCACGAGCAACACCCCGAACGCGGTGTGCCCGAGCCCGATCGCGCCGAGGAGCACGACGAGCGCGGATGGGCTCGGTACCAGCCCACCGGCCACACCCATCCCAACCAGGCCGAGCCGCCGACCCGGACCCGTCTCGTGCGGATGGTGATGATCACGGTGCGTGTGGTGACGATGATCGTGGCCATGCTGATGATCGTGGCCATGCCGATGATCGTGGGCGTGGTCATGGGCAGGCGCCCGGCGGCGGAGGGCGGTCAGGAGCATGGCGACACCGAGGGCGGCGACGAGGACGCCGCTCGCGACGCCGAGCCAGCTCAGGACCACCTCGCCGGCGAGGCCGGCGGCCGTGGTGAGCAGCAGGCCGAGGACCAGGACACCGCCGGTGTGGGTGAAGGTCACGACCGCGCCGACGACAAGGGCGTCACGAGGGCGGCCGTGCCGGCCGGCGAGGTAGGCCGCCATTACGGTCTTGCCGTGTCCTGGGAGCGCGGCGTGCCCGGCGCCGAGCGCGAGCGCCAGAGCCACCGCGAGCACGCCGACCAGCGGGGTGAGGCGGTCGCCGACGAGCCGTTCCAGGGTGCGGTCAGCGCTCGCGATCCAGCGGCTGACCGGATCTCCGCGTTGCAGGTGGGTCTTCGGGCCGAGGGCTGCAGGTCCGTCGCCCGGATCCACCCGCAGCCGAGCAGAACGTTGATCGAGCGGCGAGCCGAGCAGGTCGGTTGGGTAAGCGCGCAACTCGTCCGTTACTGAGCGGGCCGGGATCGGCGGGTCCACCGGGTGTACCCCGTGCCCGGTCGCGGTCAGTTCTCGCCAGCCGATTCGGTCGGCCCGATAACCGTTGGTCACGTCCACCGTGGATGCTGCGGCCAGATCGGCATGGGCGCTCAAGGCGCAGGTCACCCGTGTCGTGTGCAACCCGGCGCTGCCCGGCCGGTACTCGAAGCCGGTTGGCCGCACCGTCCACACGAGACGGCGCCCGTTGAGCCGCACGGTGAGGTCGCGCGCAAGCTGTTGGCAGATCCGCGCGTTGTAGCGGGTCGAGCCCTCGACAGCGACAGCCGCACGTTCCTGAAGTGTCGGCAACTCGGCCAAGTCGATGACCGCGGCCACGTCGACGCGATTCGGATATAGGTTCAGCGCCAGCGCCTGGTTCACCGAGAGGTTGCCGAGCGGGTGCGCCGACGCGGACTGGGCCGGTAGCGCCAACACAGCGACGCCGACGCCCAGCGCCGCGAGCCCCAGCCACAGCCGCCGGCTCATCGCACACCGAGTCGGGACAGCGCTGCCTGGGCGAGCGGCGCGTACCGCGGCGAGAAGTGCGGGTTCAGGGCGAGCGCGGCGCGCAGGTCCCGGCGGGCGTCGCCCTTCTTGCCGAGCGATGTTTCGATCATCCCGAGGTGGAACAGGTAACCGGCGTTGCGCGCGCCGAGGGCGCTCGCCCGCCGGGCGTAGGGCAGCGCCTGTGTGTTGGAGCCCGCCTCGTGCAGGGCCCAGCCGAGCACGTCGGCGACATCGGCGAAGTGGCGTCGGGACCACTCACGCCGAGCCGCTCGCACCGCGTCCGCCGGCCGATCCTGGGCGAGGGCCAGCTGCGCGGCGCCGAGGTTGTCCGTACCTCCGTTGGCCGTGAAGAGTCGCAGCGCCGCGGCGGCCAACCCGAGTTGCTCGTCGGCGCGCGCCGGCTGACCGACGGCGCGCAGTAGGTCGGCGTAATCAATCAGGTACGTCGGTGCGGGATAGCGCGCGGTGAGGTCCGCGTACCCGGCGAGCGCTTCACCCGGCCGCCCCAGAGCGGCGGCGAGCTTCGCCTGTCCGGCAAGTAGCGGCAGGTACGAGGGGTCGGCCGCACGGCCGGCGGCGTACTCGGTCGACGCCGCATCCAGCCGGCCCGTCTGCCACGCGAGCTCGCCAAGTTGATACCGGCAGAACGCGATGTCCGCAGGATCCACCGCGGCGGAAAGCGCGCGGCGCATCAGGGACTCGGACTCCGCCAGACGGCCGTGCTGCTCGAGGTCGTACGAAGCGCGGGCGTAGGCGGCGAGCCCGGGCCTGACGTCGAGCATTCGTTGCGCTGCGGACGTGGCCGCGGCGGCGTTGCCGAGCTGGGTCTGCGCATCGGCGAGCACACCGTAGGCGTCCGCGGAATAGGCGTCGATCCGTAGCGCACGCTGGGCGAGGTCGCGTGCCGCGGCAAAGTCGTGCCTGGCATTGGCAAGCGCGCCCAGCCCGATGAGCGCCGTTGCGTTGCCGTCCGGATGGATGGTGAGCGAGCGGCGCAATGCGCCCTCGGCCTTCGGGTAGTAACTCGGGTCCGCACTCACGCGCGCCCGTTCGAGGTACGCCCCGCCGAGCGCGGCCCAGGTGTCATAGTCGCCGGGGACGTCCCTCAGCCGCTGCTGCGCCCGCGCGATGCTGTCGCCCAGCCAATCAATCGGAGTAACCGCCGCCGGAGTGGCGGCAATGACGCGATCGGAGCCCTGCCGCAGACCGATCACGCTGCCTCCGCCGACGAGCAGCACCGCGAGCCCGACGATGACGATCCGGTAACGCACCATGGTGAACTCCTCGCCTGGCCCCAGGGAGCCGCCGGCGCGCGGCCGGCGTCCCCCGGGGTTTGTGGACGGTTAGCGGTCCGACGGGTTCGCGCCGGGCATCGCTGACTGGCCGGGTGCCGATGGCGGCGTCACCGTCGCCGGCACCGGGCGTCGACGGCGCAGCAACAACCAGGTGCCGATCAGCAGCAGGGCCGCCGCGGCCGCGCCGGCCACCGCGCCGGCGACCGTGGTGCCGACGTTGTTGCTGGTGACCTGACGGGTAACCGCCGCCGGGACTGTGCCCTGTGCCATCTCGTCCGACATGGCTGACGTCGATGGGGCCGGGGTCGCGGCCGCAGCCTGGGCTCGGGCCGGGCCGATAGCGCCCGCCTGGGCGCCCGCGCCGGTGCCGCCGCCCTTGTTGACCGAGCCCACATTGGGCAGCGCGAGGTAGGGGAAAGACGAGGCGAAGGGGTTGTCGTTGGCGTTCACCGCGTCGCCCTTGGCCAGTGCGTCGACCAGTTTGCCGGTCTGGGCCGCGCCCTCGAGTGCCTGCAGTTCGATGTCCACGACATCGTCGGTCAGCCGGCGCCCGTTCGGGAACCCTTGCAGATCGCCCGCGAGAACGCCGAGCCGGTTGGGATTCGCGGCTGGCTTCACGGAGAGGTTCAGCCGCAGCATCTCCGACGGGCGGAACCGGCTGGAGATCACGTCGGCGTTGTTCAACTGCGAGTTGAGGTCGGCCTTGATCGGCCCGCCCGCCTTGGTGGTGATGCCGGTGAGGAAGATCTCGGCGAGATCGTTGCGCGGCGTGGCTGGTGCCTTGACGCCGTAGATGGCCTGGATCAGCTGCGGTACTTCAGGATTCTTGACCCGAGCGACGACCGGCGCTATCGAGGCATCCTTGTCCGGCGGGAGCGCATTGAACGCGTCCTTCAGGTTTGCCGGTACCACTACCTCGTTGACCAGCGGGTTGCCCAGGCGGGAGACCTGAACCCGGTCCACGCCCGGTCCGCTGCTGGTGCTGCCGGTGATCCGCACGCGCGGCCGCTCGGTGGTCGACCAGACGCCGATGACCGGGTTGCGGGTCGCGTCTCCATTCAGCGCCACGTCTTGGAACGGGACTTGCAGCGCGATCGTGTTGACGTTGTACCCGGCGAGCGTGTCCTGTCCGGTCTCACTGAGGTTTCCGCCGTAGAGCAGGTCGAACACGCGCAGGTCGAGGAAGAACGGGTCGTCGGCCTGGCCGGCGAAGATCTTCCAGCCGCCGGGCAGCGTGGTCACCGCCTGGTCGCGCAGCTTCTTGTAGTCCGGCATGGATGCGGGCCCGACCCTCGACGGCGCGACCGGCGCGTTACTCGCGCGGGTCCGGAACGGGCCGCCGCCGAACGACGCCTCCAGTGTGTAGGTCTGGCGGAACAGCAGGTTGGGGTCGTCGAGCGAGGTGACCGGCCCGTTGTTGTAGAGGAACGTGTTGCCGCCCCGCTTGTCGACGTTGTGGAACGTCCAGCGGAACACGGCGTCGGGCTGCGCGTCCCCGTTGCTGTCGACCTTGACGTTGTAGGTGGCGTCCGTCGCGAACGGGTAGAAGTTCGGTCCACCATTCGGCTCTTCGAACGGGATGAAGTTCGCAATGAACGTGACATAGCCCGGGCGCTCCGGGCTGACGAACGCGTACACATCGGTGTTGTCGACCGCGGGGTCGGCTGCGATCAGTGGTGCTTCACGATGACTGGATGCCTCTGCGCCGCTCGGTCCGAGTGCTGCGACCGCGCCAGCGCACGCGACGCTGAACGCCGCGACGGCCGCGCCGACGCGGCGGCCTGTCATTCTGGACATGCTTCCTCCTAGGTCGGGATGTGTGTGTGCTGAGGGAATTCGGCCCATCGCCCGGCGGAGGTTGCCGCCTGTCGAATTCGTCTCACTAGGCAATCCACCCAGCGCCCCGGCTTCGAACTACATCTCTGATCCGCCCGTAAGGGCCGCCAGATGGCCCCGCGGTCCCGGTAGCGTGTTTCCCGATGCGATCGGTCGGGCTCAGTCACTCACAAAGAGGCGGACCACTTGGTGGAGCAGGACAATCTCGGCAGCTTCGGTCGATGGCTGGGCCTGGAGATCGTGGAGGCGACCGGTGATCGCGTCGTGCTGGCGTGGGACGTACGCCCGGAGCTATGGCAGCCATACGAGATCGTGCACGGCGGTGTCCACTGCGCCGTCGTCGAGAGCGCCGCGAGCCTCGCCGCTGCCCTGTGGCTGGGTGACCGAGGCAAGGTCGTGGGCGTGAGCAACCACACGGACTTCCTACGCGCAGTGCACGACGGTCACTTGCGGGCCACTGCGACGCCAATCCACCGCGGACGACTTCAGCAACTGTGGCTGGTCGACATCGTCGACGCGCAGGACCGGCCAGTGGCACGTGGGCAGGTTCGGCTGCAGAACCTGACCAACGATCGGTTGCCCTAGTTCCCGCGAGGGAACCGATTATCGCTCGGGGGTCACACCGTCGGCTCGAGCCGGAGGTGGGCAGCGATACCGCGATGCTGGTGAGTATTCGGGCCGGCCCGAAAGCCGATCTAATGCGCTTGTCGCGGCGCGCTGCGGTCGAGGCGTCAAGGACCGGCGTTCCGCTAATTCAGCACCTCCGATGTGGATCCGGCTTGTCCTTGTCCGTGGATCGCCGGGGTAGTGCATTCTCTTCAGTTATGACCATGCTCGGCAGCTGCCGTGTCTGATTCCCGGGGCCGTCGGCGGCCGCGCACGTTCCTGATCGGCTGGGTGGTCCTGGGTGCGGCCTGTCTCGCGGTCCTCATCATCTGGATGTTGCCGAGTCTGTTGACTCGGCATCCGCATATTGAGGCAGCCAACGATCGGCATGCGGCGATTAACGGCACTCGGGCTGTGCTCGTGGCCGCTCTAATTGCGGTTGGCGCTGTGGGCAGCCTGGCGTACGCCGCCCGGACCTATCGACTCAGCACGAGGACTCTCGGGATTAGTCAGCAGACCTACGCGCTCACCCAACGGGGCCAATTCACGGATCGGTACACGAACGCAGTCGCGCAGCTTGGCGACAAGGACAGTCTCGAGGTGCGGCTCGGCGGCATCTATGCACTCGAGCGACTCATGGCGGACGGCGCCCGGGATCAGCCGACGATTCTGGAGATCCTGGCCGGCTGGATACGAGAACGCACAACCTCGTTGACACCAGTGCCGCAACGGGTCTCAACCGATGTGCAAGCGGCCCTCACCGTGATCGGTCGGCGGACGCCTTTCGATGCGGAGCGTCCAATCGACCTGCGACGGACAATACTTCCCAAGGCAGACCTGTCCGGCGCCCACCTTGAAAACGCGATTCTTCTGTACGCGCACCTCGAGCGCGCCTTCCTCCGCCGCATACGCCTTGCGGGTGCTTTCCTCGGCCGGGCGCACCTCGAGGGCGCTGATCTTGGTCAGGCGCACCTCGAAGGCGCCTTCTTCGACGAGGCCCAGCTACAAGGGGCGGACCTCTCCGGGGCCAACCTTCAAAACGCCCGGTTCTACTGGGCGCACCTCGAAGGCGCGGACCTCGGCGACGCGGACCTCAACGGCGCGTTCCTCGATGGGGCACATCTCGAGGGAGCCAATCTCAAGGGAGCCGACCTGCGCTCGGTCAAGGGATTGACGCAATCTCAAATCGATAGCGCAATCGTGAGTGAACGAACGAAGTTGCCCGAAGGTCTCAACGGCCCCGGAGAGCCCTCCCGGTCCATTTCATAAGTGCGGCGTCGACCACTCCGGCGTGCAGCCCGGTCCGACAGCTGCGACTAGCGGGATTACCCAGTGCGAGATCTGGGTATACCGACCGCACCGCCGTCGCCGCCGTTCACGCTCGACCCAAACCGCCGCACATCGGTCTGAGCGACATGTCGGCTGCTGTGGCGTACCAGAACCAGAAGTGGCACGTCGCGAGAGGACCGACCAGTGACCGACAGCGGGATGACACCTGTTCCCACGTCCGCTCTCGCGGCGCTTTGGCATGCCATGGACCGCGCGCTTGAAGGCATGGAACGCATAAAAGAAATCGAGAGCGCCTATCACGCGTATGACCCGTATTGTGGCTGCGACCACTGCCCGGATGTCGAAGACATAGATCGCAGGATTGGCGAGCTGGTGGTTGATGCTGCCTTGGCTTTCCGGGACGCGTGCGATGGAGTCCAGCAACCTCTACGAGCCGCCAGCTGAGACTTGGCTCGGCTCGGCGGCCCGGACGCGCTCCTTCCCCTTCCACCGTGTCCAGGGCGTGACGCCGCTACGCCGGATCAGATCGTGATGACGACCTTGCCTCGGCCGTGGCCTTCGTCGGCGTCGCTGAGGACGTTCGCAGCCTCGCGCAGCGGACAGCTCTTGCTGATGACCGGTGTCAGCTTGCCGGCTTCAGCGAATTCCTTCAGCACGAGCAGGTCCTTGCGACGCGTGGTGGAGGTGAGCGGGCGCAACCGCTGCGGTACCACTATGGAGAGCAGGGTCGCGCGCACGATTTGCCGCTCGAACCCGCCGGTCCATTTACCGCCACCCTCGCCGCCGACGATCACGAGTGTCCCGTGCGGGTTAAGGGCACGACGGAGCTGGGTCAGCGAGCGCCGACCGGCGGTGTCGAGGATCAAGTCGTACCGGTGCACGCCATCGGCGAACTCATCGCGGGTGTAGTCGATCACGTGGTCGGCACCGAGGGACCGGACGAGTTCGATCGCGTCTGTCCGGCACACTCCGGTCACCTCTGCTCCAAACGCCTTCGCAAGCTGTACCGCAAACGTGCCCACGCCGCCTGCCGCGCCAATAACCAGAATCGTTTGGCCCGCCTGGATCCGACCGATGTCGCGCAGGCCCTGAAGGGCGGTGCATCCGGATGTCGGCAGGACTGCCGCCTGCTCCAAGGTGAGATTCGCCGGCTTGGGTGCCACGTGGTCTGCTCGCACACTGGCATACTCGGCGAACGAGCCGGCGCAGGTGCCGAACACCGCATCGCCGGTCCGAAGCTCCGTTACCTGGCTGCCGACCGTCTCGACGACCCCAGCGACATCTATGCCCAGGATCGGGTTCTTGGGTCTGCGCAGCCCGAAGCCCATCACCCTGACCAGGTAGGGCAGGCCCGTCATCACATGCCACACCTCGGGGCCGACGCCCGCCGCGTGTACCCGAATCAGCACCTCGTCATCTGCCACGGACGGCTTGTTCACATCGACGAACTCGAGCACCTCGGCGGACCCGTACGTCGTGCGCGCCACGGCCTTCATTGCGTCCTCCTGCCATGTACCCACGTCAGCTGATGTCGCGCACAGCCCGCGAGTTCGAGAGGTAACCAACCCATACCTGTTGGGATTGTGCCGGTTGGGATTGTGCCGGACCGGCGATCGTCCGCCTCCATATGGATAGACGCCAGGCCGCACCGAGCCTCGATGCCCAACCGGTGATGCGGTCGATCACATACGCGATGGCGCAGCTGCCGTTGCTCCTTGCCGAGCTTGCCGAGCTCGGTCACCCTATTCGCAGGGCTTTCGCCAGCTGCGGAAGGAGCAGGCCATGACGGCGGGCTGGCCGACGATTTCATACGACAGGTGGGCGCCCACCTGCGACACGCTGCACGCGCACACCCAAGTGCTGGGCAAGCTCGCTGCGAGGCTGGCGCCACCCGAGCCGGAGCTGCAGCACGCGGCGCTGCGGCTGACTGCGCGGGGCTGGGAGACCGCACCGCTGCCCGCACCCGATGGGTCCGGGTCGCTGGTCGTGACGCTGGACTTACACACGCACCACGCGGTCGTAGAGCACAGCGGCGGCCCGGTCGAACGGGTTCCGCTCACCCCGAACCGTGCCGTCGCGGAGGTGACCTCCGACGTGCTCGACGCCGTCGCCGCAGTGGGCGGTGCCGTGCAGATCAACCCGGTGCCGCAGGAGGTTCCGTGGACGGTCCCCCTGGATCAGGACTACGAGCACGCCAGCTACGACCCCGATCGGGTCAGTGACTACTTCGCTGCCGCCACGCAGGCGGCGCTCATCCTCGCGACCTTCCGCGCGCCGTTCCGAGGCCGGTCGACACCGGTCAACGCGTGGTGGGGGACGTTCGACCTGGCGGTGGCGCTGTTCTCGGGTTTGCCGGCCGACGCACCGTCGAACGATTTCATCATGCGCAACGCCGCCGACGCCCAGGAGATCGAGATTGGCTGGTGGCCGGGAGACGCTCGCCACGCAGGAGCGGCTTTCTTCGCGTTCGCTCACCCCACGCCGCCCACCTTCGCGCATGGACGCTTATCACCGGCCGCCGCCCGCTGGGACGACACCCTGGGCGAATACCTCCTCGATTGGGACGACGTCCGCGCCGCTCCCGACCCCCGGGCGGCAGCGCTGGAATTCGCCCGCTCCGCGTTCCGCCACGCCTGCCTGATCTGCGGATGGGATACAGCCCTGGCCGCCACTGCCGACAGCAAGCCACCCCCGCTCAGGTGAGGATCACCCCGAACGGCGACGCGTGAAGGCACGGCGATTGCGCACAGGCCAGAACGCCTGACTGCGCTCGACCGTCGCGTCCGCGTACGCGGATGATGCAGTCATGCCGCCTGAAGAAACCGCCTTCGAGCCGGGGGTGAACGAATACCGCAACGCGGTCGCCTGGGCTGACGCGCAGATCGCGGCGGCGCGAGACGATCCGGCGGCGCGACTTGCCCTGATGGATCGGCTGTTCCATGGTCCGACCGGCCGGGCCCGGCGACACCTGCCGTTCCGGCGGGCGGCGCTGTCGTTCATGCGCTGGCAGGCCCAGCGCGGCCTTCTCAACCCGCTCGACGCGTCGCCGCCGGGCAGTGTCTGGTGGCGGTCGATGAACGAGCGCCTGCTGCGAGACGGATGCGAAGCGATCGCACTGGTCGGCGGGCTCCGTGGAGATCCGACGTCGCCGGCTGTGCGGCTGTGGCTGCAGTTCGCGGCCATTCCGACACCGGCGTGTTGGTACCGCGCTCACAACGCCAGCATCGTGGCCGGCTACCTGGAACACGAAGGACGTGCCTTGGAAGAGAACGCGCCGGAGCGCTTCTTCATGAACGTCGCGCTTGCCCGCGTTCTCTACACGCACGCCCTCGTCGCGGCTCCGCGGCTCGCGCTGGGGCGGTTCGGTTCGCTAGCCCGCCTCCTCGGTGATCCTCGCCTCGGGATGGCAGGTGCATTCCTCTCGCTCCGCCGCGTGATCCCGAACACCTACCCGCTCACCCGCGACGTCGAGTGGTACATCGCCGACGAGCAGCGTCTCGGTCGGCTGCTCGACTACGCGGTCATCGCACCGAGGCTCCCGCACCTGTACGAGTGGTCCGCGGAAGAGATCTGCGAACCGCGCCTGCGCGAACTCGTTCGCGACGGCAGCCCGATCTACGCGTGGCCTTACGAGCAACGGCACGTGTGGCAGGCCCAACACCTGCCGTTCCCGGGTCACGTGCTCGAACGCGTCACGCGGGCCGGCTAAGGGAGCGTTGCGTCGCGTCCTCGACCGCCTGCTCGGGAAGCTGGGCGGTCACTACTCCTCGACGGCGGCCGGCTAAGCGGCACTCATCGATGACGATCTGCTTGGCAACGTTGAACATCCAGCGACGCCCGACGCTGCCGACCCATTTGATGGTGTGTGGATTCGCGCGTTCGGCTACACGGATAAAGAGTCATGTTTCAACCACTTTTTCGTATTAACACGCTTGACACCGGATCGTTGGTGTATAGGGTGGATTGCACAACCGCCGCGTACCGGACCGCTTGACGGGTCGGCGGGGGGACGTCATCGGTGATCCGGAAGCGGCAAAACGCACACGAAGGATCGTCTGATGAGTGTTCGATCAGCTCATCCATGGGGACGCCCACCGGTTGGCGCGCGCAAGCGACTGACCGCTGCCGCCATGCTCGGCGCAGCGCTGTTGTCAGCCGCCTCAATCTCACTCGCCGGACCGGCTGGAGCCACCACCTCGGTCGCGCCTACCGGCTCGGCGCCAGTCAGCGATAACGGCACCTTCCTAACGGTGACGGTCGCCGCCAGCGTCGACGCTCCTGGATACCGGATCGTCGTTTCCCGATCACCGTTCCAGGTCACGACGCAGCGTTCCGACGGCACCGTCCTGCAAACGACCACCGGGATCGCCGGCTCGTCGGGGCCGGTCGATTTCCTGACCGCGAGCGGCTGGCAGACCGCGACTACGGTGCAGGGCTGGAGCTGGCACGACGGTGGTCTGGACCTGACGCTGGCTACGACCGCCGGCGCCACTATTGACGATCGAATTGTTCCGCAGCCAGATCGGTATCGGATGAGCTGGTCCGCGCCGGGTGCGACCCAAGTCGCCAGCCATTACGTTGTCGCGTCGGCGGGGCACTGGTACGGGCAGGGCGAGGCGACGACCCCGGATGGCGGGCCATATACCGCCCAGCCGTGGCCGCTGGATTCCGGTGTGGTGCGTGATACGGCCATGGGGCCGGCGGAGTACCTGATGACAGACCCGTTCTGGTTCACCCAGCGCGGCAGCGGGTTGTGGGTGAACACTCGCGACGTGATGGATGTCGCCCTCAACGCGGTGCAGCCGGGCGTGTTCGGCTACACGCTGACCGCTAGCGATGCCATGGACTCGACCGTGTTTGTCGAGCGCACCCCCCGCGACGTGTATACCGACTACATCGGCATCACAGGCACACCGGCGAAGAGTGACGCGACTGATGCGGAGTACGCCAAGCCGCTATGGAACTCGTGGGGCCAGTTCTACACGAGCGTCTCGCAGGATTCGGCGCTGGCGTGGGCGAAGGGGCTGCATGCCGCGGGTATTCCGGCGCAGGCAATCGAGGTCGATGACGGCTGGATGAGCCATTACGGCGACTTCAGCTTCAACAGCAAATTCCCGGATCCGAAAGGTCTGTCCGACCAGATCCATGCGATGGGATACAAGTTCGGGCTATGGGAGACGCTTTGGATCAACAACGATGCGAGTGACTTCTCCTTTGCCGCGCAGCACGGCTATCTGCTCAGCGAGCGCGACGAAGAGTTCAACCAGTACGGCATCGTCGGCCGGAGCCGCGGGATTCAGGACGTGATCCG
>Ga0207693_10002884_pt1 | contig 14867 bp, 13 predicted proteins | sample LARL81metaG_FD_184347 | JGI IMG/M metagenome (GOLD analysis project Ga0207693, IMG submission 184347) | Corn, switchgrass and miscanthus rhizosphere microbial communities from Kellogg Biological Station, Michigan, USA - LAR L8-1 metaG... | ecosystem: Host-associated > Plants > Roots >...
GTCACCCTGCCGGCGGCCCGCGGGCAGCACCTCTTCACCCGCACCAAGGGTCACCTGATGGACTGGGCCCGGCAGCGGGGATTGGCCGGGATGTACAGCGAGGCGACCGCCGCGCATCCCTACAGCCAGAAGGCGAACATCGACCTCGGCGCGCACGAGACCGGCTTCCTGCTCGGCTGGATCCCGTCCTCGGTCTCGAACGACGCGGCCGGCGGGCGCAGCGGTCGCCAGTCGGCGGCGCTCTTCTATACGAAGCTGAACGACGGCCACGAGCGCAGCGTCTACGCGCCGGAGCGGCACCGCGCGATCGTCGAGCAGACGGTCGCGCTCTGCGAGCTGCGGGGGACCGTCGCCGATCCGCCTCTCGACTGCGAGCTCTCAGAGCGGACGGAGATGCACGTCGAGGTGAACGAGGACCACAACCTGGCGTTGCTGACCGTCCACACCCCCGGCGCCGATCTGGAGCAGGTCGTCGCCGCCGAGCGCCACCATCTCTTCCACCGCCGCTGCCTCGACGCCGTCTACGTCGACCTGCCGCTGGAGAAGCCGGCGACCGCCCTGGTCTCCGATCACCTCGAGCGGCTCGGCGTCTCCTACGCCGGCGTCTTCCCCAACAACCGCACCGACGGCGACGTCCTCCGCATGCAGTCGCTGCACCGGGTCCGAGTCAAGGCCGACGACGTTGCCGTCGCCTCGGACCACGGGCAGGAACTCTTGGAGTACGTCCTGGCCGATCTGCCGCAGGCTTAGGCGGCAACCTCTCGGGACGCAAGGTGGACGCCCACCTTGCGCTTGACGCGCTGCAGGGCGTTGTCAACCGTCTTCGTGTCGCACTCGAGGCGCTCGGCGATCAGCTCGTAGGAGTGGCCGTCGAGGTAGAGCGAGAGGACCCGGCTCTCGAGATCGGAGAGCACGCCGGAGACGCCGGAAAGGCAGGAGACGAGGCTCTCCAGCTCTTCGGTCGCGATCACCTGGTTGACCGGGTCGTGGACGCTTGGCCCGGGGAGGATCTCGTCGAGGGTGGTTTCCGAGTCGCCCGCCGCAGCCGGCGTCTGGCTGAAGGAGACGTACTGGTTGAGTGGGGTGTGCTTGTTCCGCGTCGCCGTCTTCACCGCGGTGATGATCTGACGGGTGATGCAGAGCTCGGCGAAGTTGCGGAAGCTCGACTCGCGATCGGTGCGATAGTCGCGGATCGCCTTGTAGAGGCCGACCAGGCCCTCCTGGATCAAATCGTCCGACTCCCCGCCGAGGAGGAAGTAGGACGAGGCCTTGAGGCGGACGAAACCGCGATAGCGGCGGACGATCGCGTCGAAGGCATCCGGCCGGCCGTCCTTGGCGAGGGCGACGAGGTAGTGATCATCAAGCTCAGCTTGAGGGTTAGTGCTGGGGGAACGACCGGCGATGCTTGGGGCAACCGGCAGCGGCATTTCCTGCGTAGGCGTCGATAGAGCCACAGATCCTTCTCCTTGCTGAAGGGTCGTGGCGCCGCTTACCTCCCCAGAGGCGCCCTATTCACCAGGATCACCTCAACCTGAGGTTCACCCTTATTCCGGCGCTAGTCTTACCGTCGCGCAGAGTTCTGTCAACCCCAAATTGCGACTTTCTGCAACCGCCGTTGCATTTGCAGGAGTCAGGGCCGCTGGCGAACGGCCTCGAAGAGGAGTGCCGCGGCAGCGGCGGAGACGTTGAGCGAATCGATCTCCCCCAGCCGCGGCAGGGCGATCAGCCCGTCGCAGGCAGAGGCGACGCGGGGCCGCAGCCCCTTCCCCTCGCCGCCGAGGACGATGATGCTCGAGCCGGTGAGGTCGACGGCCCACGGGGCCTGCTCGGCCTCCGCGTCGGCGCCCCAGATCCAGAAGCCGGCGACCTTCGCCTGGGCCAGCCAATCGGCGAGGTTGCGGACATGGGCGACCTCGATGTGCTCGACGGCGCCGGCCGACGCCTTGCAGGTGACGGCGGTGACTGCGGCGGAGCGGCGTTCCGGGACCACCACCCCGGCTGCGCCGGCGAACTCGGCCGAGCGGCAGACAGCGCCGAGGTTGCGAGGATCCTGTACCTGGTCGAGCGCCACCAGCAGCGCCCCCTCCTTCCTCAGCAAACCCGCGGGATCGCCATATGGGTACGGATCGACCTCGGCCACCACGCCCTGGTGGTCAGGCGACCCGCAAAGCCGTTCCAGCTCCCCCGCTGATGTCTCCGGAGCCCGCCAGACCCGATGAACCCGCCGCCTCCCCCGCTCCGCCTCGGCCACCGGCTGCCGCCCGTAGATGACCTGATTCGCCATCAGGCCTTCGGCACCAGCTGCGGACCCTCAGCCGAATCTCTGACCGTCCACCCCATCTCGGTCAGTTGATCCCTCAGCTCATCGGCCTTCGCAAAATCCTTCTCCGCCCGAGCCCGCTCGCGCTCCTCCATCAGCTCCAACGCCCGCTCATCGCTCTCAGCACCCTTATCTGGCTGAGTAAGGGTGCTGAGACCGACGAGCTCGAGCATCTCGGCAACGACAGGAGCGGCCTCATCGCCCGGCACATCTCCACGATTGGCTTCCCCGACCAGCTCGGAAACCTCGGCAAGAGCCCGTGGCGTATTGAAGTCGTCAGCGAGCGCCACCCTGAACGCCTCGGCTCGGGCCCCGGGGGAGGGGTCGCCGGGCCCTCCCCGCTGTTTGCCCGCCGACCCCTCCCCCGGGGCCCGCCCAGCGGCTTGAAGCGGGTTCTCCCTAAAGAAGTTTCTGAGTCTCTCCACTCTTGCCACCGCTTCCTCCATCTGCTCCGGGCCGAAAGCCAGCGGCTGCCGGTAGTGCCCAGAGATCAGGTAGGCGACCACCGCCTCGCGCCCGTAGGTATCGAGCGCGGTCGAAAGCTGGAAGATGTTGCCTTCGGATTTCGACATCTTCGCCGCATCGGTCTCGATCATCCCGTTGTGCATCCAGATCTTGGCGAAGGACCGCCCCGCCCCTTCGGACTGGGCGATCTCGTTCTCGTGGTGGGGGAAGACGAGATCGGAGCCACCGCCGTGGATCGCGAAGCTCGCGCCCAGCTCCCGCTCGGCCATCACCGAGCACTCGATGTGCCAGGCCGGACGGCCCGGGCCCCAGGGCGAATCCCAGCTGGTGTCCTCGTCGGGCTTGTGGGCCTTCCAGAGGGCGAAGTCGAGCCGATCCTCCTTCAGCGAGGCGGAGCCCGCGTCCTCGCCCTGGTCCATATCCTCGGGCCGGCGGTTGGAGAGCTTGCCGTAGTCGCCGAAGCTGCGCACCCGGTAGTAGACGTCGCCGCCCGACTCGTAGGCGTGGCCGTTCTCGACCAGCTCGGCGATCAGGGAGACGATCCCTCCGACGGTCTCGCTCGCCAGCGGCTCGGCGTCGGGGCGGCCGACGCCGAGGCGATCGGTGTCCTCGACGTAGGCGGCGGTCATCGCCGCCGCGAACTCCTCCGACCCCTTCCGGGCCGCGCGGGCGGCGACGTAGATCTTGTCGTTGATGTCGGTGACGTTGACGACCAGCTTCGGCCGGTAGCCCTCGGAGCGGAGGAAGCGGGCGAAGAGCGAGAAGACGACGAAAGGGCGGGCGTTGCCGATGTGGATGCGGCTGTAGACGGTCGGACCGCAGGCGTAGATCCCGACCTCCGAGCCCGGGTCCAGCGCTCGCAGCTCCCCACTCAGGGTGTCCCTGATCATCACCTCGCGCATTGCGCAGGCGAGGTTAGATCAAAAAGTCCGGTAACCGGCCGTTGACGCTTTGGACCCGCCGTCGCGCAGCCAGGCCGGGGCGATCTCCTCGGCCGCGGCCTGTGCCTGCCGCCGGGCTTTGCCGACGCTGGCCTTGATCTCGTCCTCGGTCGCCTCGCGGACCCGCTCCTCGCGCTTCTGCGCCTGGATGCGGATCCGGTCGGACTCGACTCGCAGCTGCTCCTCGGCGCGGTTGCGGGCGGCCTCCTCGGCCTGGCGTTCGACCTTCTCCATGAGGCGGCGGACGCTCTCCTCGGCTTCGCGGCGTACGTCGACGGTCCCGGCCATCACCCGCTGCTCGATCTCGGTCTCCAGCCGCACCGCCGCGTCGTGCGACTCGGCCGCCTTGGCCTCGGCTTCGGCGGCCCGCTGCTCGGCGGCGGCGATCCGCTTGTCGGCCTCGGCCTGGATCGCCTGGCGCGCCTCCTCGAGCCTCACCTTCAACTCCACCTCAGCCGACTTCCCGGCCTCGGCGACGGCGTTCTCGGCTTCCAGACGCGCCTCGGCGACGACGCTTTCCGCCTGGGCCTTCGCCTCCGCCGCGGACCGCTCGGCGGCGGAACGCAACTGCGAGGTCCTGGCGACGATCTCTTCCCGCTCGCGCTGGGAGCTCTGCTTCAGCTCCTCGAAAGACTTCTCCGCCCGGTCGCGAGCGGCCTCGGCGGCGGTGGCCCGAGCCTCGGCCTCGCTCCGCCCCTTCTGCGCGGCAGCGATCCGCTCGCGCGCCTCGGCAGAGACCTTGCGCAGCGTCAGCATCGCCCGCTCCTTGTACTGACCCTTCAGCGCTTCCGCCCGCGCTTCGGCCTCGGCGACGCGGCCCTCGCTGACCCGCACCCACTCAAGCGCCTGATCGGCAACGCCGCGCACCACGCGCGTCGCCTCACCGACCTGCTGCAACTGCCGAGCTGGCTCACCCATCCCCGCGCAACCTACTACTGCCACCGGAGCCCAAGCCCCTAACTCCAAACCGAAGTACCCGCAATTTGCGGCGGCCCGGATGGGGAGCCGGGGGAGTGCCTCTCCGGACCCTCCCCGCTGTTGTCCGGGGAGGTACTCCCCCGGCTTCCCCCGACTAAGCCGACGCCTGCTCGTGCCGAGCGCGAAGGTCCCGCTTGAGGACCTTGCCGGTCGCGTTGCGCGGCAGCTCCTCGAGGAACTCGACCTCGCGCGGCGTCTTGTAAGCGGCGAGGTTCGCCTTCACGTGCGCGGCAAGGTCGCCTTCGCTGAGGTCGCAGCCGGAGCGAACGACGACGAAGGCCTTCAGTCGCTGGCCGAACTCGTCGTCCTCGATCCCGATCACCGCCACCTCCTCGACCGCCTCGTGGTCGGCGAGCAGGTCCTCGACCTCGCGGGGGAAGACGTTCTCGCCGCCGGAGACGATCATCTCGTCGTCGCGGCCGTCGATGAAGAGGCGACCGTTCTCGTCGATGTGGCCGACGTCGCCGCTGGAGTAGAGACCGTCGAGCATCTCCTTGCCGCCGCCGCCCGTGTAGCCCTCCATCGCCATTTCGTTGCCGACGAAGATGCGCCCGACCTGCCCTCGCGGGACCTCCGCGCCGTTCTCGTCGTAGAGGCGGATCTTGGTTCCCCGCGGTGGTTTGCCGGCGGTGCCCGGCGCCGCTCGCAGGTCCTCGGGGGTGGCGACGGTCGCGTAGGCGACCTCGGTCGAGCCGTAGAGGTTGTAGACGTTGTCGCCGAAGCGGTCCATCCACTCGATCGCCAGCTCGCCCGGCAGCGCCGAGCCCGAGAGCGAGGTGATCTTCAGCGACGGCAGGCTGTAGCTCGAGAGCGTCTCCTCCGGCAGGGTGAGGATGCGCTGAATCATCACCGGCACCGCCGCCAGCACGTCGGCGCGGGCCTGCTCGACGGCTTTCAGCGTCTCCTCGGGGTCGAACTTGCGCCGCAGCACCATCGTCGAGGCGGTCGGCAGGCTCATCACGAAGTGGAAGAAGCCCCAGGAGTGGAAGAGCGGGGCCGCGATCATCATCGTCATCCCGCTGCGGAACGGGATCTTGTCGATCAGCGAGGCGATCGGCAGCAGCCCTTCGGGGCTGGAGCGCTGGGCGCCCTTCGGGGTGCCGGTGGTGCCGGAGGTGAGGATGACGAATTTCGGCTTGTCCGGCGGCGGCTTCAGATCAGACTCGTCACCGCCTGCGATCAGGGACTCGACGGTCGACGAAGCGACCTCGCCGTCGCACCAGCCGACGATCCGCGTCACCGAGTCGTCGACGTCGGCGAGCAGGTCGCCGAACTCCTCGTCGTAGACGAGCGCCTTCGGGCCCTCGCGCTTGGTCACCTCGGCCAGCTGCGGCCCGGCGAACATCGTGTTCAGGTAGAGGGCGCTGGCACCGAGCTTGGCCGTCGCCAGGGTCGCCTCGATGAAGCCCCGGTGGTTGCGGCACATGATCCCGACCCCGTCGCCGGGGCCGATCCCCAGCTCGGCAAAGGCATGGGCGAGGGCGTTGGAGCGGCGATGCAGGCGCTGCCAGCTGAGGGCGCCGCGTTCGTCGAGGATCGCCAGCTCGTGCGGGTGGTGGATCGCCGCCGTGGTCACGCCGGTCGCCGGCGAGGCGCCCCAGCGGACGAAGGTGCTGCCGATCTTCAGCGCCTTGTCGGGCCGCATCGGCCCGACGATCCCCGCCTCCCGCAGCACCTTCACCTCGAAGATCGAGTCGGAGACGGAGGCGCGCAGCCCGGCCACGCTCAGTTTCGAGTTCGCCATCCCGCCGGAAGCCTATTCGGTATCGACGCTGGCGACGGCGATGCAGGCGATCCCCTCGCCGCGGCCGACGAAGCCCATTCCCTCGTTGCTGGTCGCCTTGACGCTGACCCGCGCCGAGGTGGCCTCGGCGAGTTTTCGCTCCATCTCCGCCTTGTAGGGACCGAGCCTGGGTTGCTCGCAGACGAGGGTGGCGTCGATGTTGACGATCGGGCCGGCGATCGTGCCGACGACGGTGCGCAGGAGGTCGAGCGAGTCGGCGTCCTTCCAGGCCGGGTCGTCGTCGGGGAACATCGTGCCAATGTCGCCGCCGCCGCAGGCGCCGAGAAGGGCGTCGATCACCGCGTGGGTGAGGACGTCGGCGTCGGAATGACCTTCGAGGCCGTGGCTGTGCTCTATCTCGACCCCGCCGAGGACGAGGCGACGGCCCTCGGCGAAGCGGTGGCTGTCGTAGCCGAGCCCGACCATGCTCAGCCGACGCGGCTGCCCAGCGGGGCCAGGCTCCGCTGGCGCTGCTCGAAGACGCATATCTCAGAGATACCCAGCTCGTCGAGGAAGCGCACCGCCTGCGCGTATTCGAAGCCGACCTGCTCGGGCAGGTGGGCGTCGGAGGAGAGCGCGAAGGCGGCACCGGCCTCGACGCACATCTCGGCGAACTGACGCGAGGGGTAGAGCTCGCCGACCGGCTTGCGCAGGCCCGCGGTCGAGACCTCGACCGCGATCCCGCTCTCGGCGATCGCTTCCACGGCCGGCTCGTAGAAGGCGCGCAGGTCGCGCTCGGGCAGCGGCCGCGCCCGGCCCCAAACCTTGACCAGGTCCGGGTGGGCGAGGATGTCGTAGAGGCCGGAGCGGGCGCAGTCGGCAAGCGCCCCGAAGTAGCGGCGCCAGATCTCGTCGGCGTCACCGTCGCCCTCCCAGACGTCGAAGCCGTCGTGGTCGACGGCAGCGTCGCCATCGCCGATGAAGTGGACCGAGCCGACTACGTAGTCGAAGTCGCGTGCCTGCAGCAGGGAGGCGATCCGCTCCTCGGCGCCGGGGACGTAGTCGCACTCGACGCCGAGCCGCAGCGGCGTGCCGCGAACGAACTCGCAGTAGGCGTCGAGATCGTCCTGGGCGTTCTCGACCCAGAGCGGGTGGCGCCAGAGGTCGAGCGCCTGGCGGAAGCGGTAGACGTGCTCGGAGACGCCCAGCTCCTCGATCCCGGCGGCCGCGGCGGCGGCCAGGTAGCGCTCGACGTTCGCAGCGGTGAAGTAGTGCTCGAACGCCGTCCCCTCATCGTCGGGGCGCAGGTGCAGGTGGTAGTCAGTCAGCATCAGGGGCGAGCATAGACTTCGCGCCGAATGAGCCGTCAGCTCCTGCTCCTCCTCGTCGCCTTCTCCATCGGCACCGCCGTTGCGGGAGCGCTCGGGGCGGGACTGGGCGTCGCTTTTGCCGTGGGTCAGATCTGTTTCGCGGCAACGCTCGCCTACGTGCTGCTGCGCGGCTAAGGGCCCGCCTTAGGCGCTGCGCTCGGCCAGCAATAGCTCGGCGACTCGCAGGTCCATGGGCGTCGTCACCTTCAGGTTCTGCCCGGCGACCGAGTGGATCAGAACAGTTCCGCCGTTCCACTCGACCAGCATCGCCTCGTCCGTCGCCTCCTCCGGCCGCTCCGCAGCCGCGAGGGCCTCGCGCAGCGCTGCGGTCCGAAACACCTGGGGCGTCTGCGCCGCCCACAATTCCCGCCGATCCTCCGTGCGCGCGATAACGAGAGGTGGATTCGACACCGTATTGGTGCTCAACTCCCCACTGAGATTCTTGACCGCCCGCTTGACCGTGTCGGTGACCGGGGCGGCGGCGATCACGCCGGCGGCCTCCGCCACATGATCGAGGTCGGCGACGAGGGCTTCGACCAGCTCCGGCGTCAGCAGCGGCCGGGCGGCGTCGTGGATCGCAACGTACTCGGTCCCGACCGCCTCCAGGGCGTTGGCGACCGACTCGGCTCGCGTAGCGCCGCCGGGGACGACGCCGAGGTCGTGACCGCCGAGGTCGCCGACATGGCCAGGCGGTGCCGCGACGACGATCGAGTGCACGCTCTCGCACGCCCGGAAGGCCTCGATCGACCACTCGACCATCGGCCGCCCGGCGAGCGGCACGAAAGCCTTCGGGCCCCCGGCTCCGAGACGCTCCCCGGAGCCGGCGGCCGCGATGACTGCGGTTACGGCAGGACTGCTAAGCGGTCGCAGTGGCGGCGAACCGCTCCTCGAGGAGGCTGTCGAGGTATTCCTCGGCGCCGTCCTCGTCTTTGTCCAGCGCGTACATGAACTCGGAGGCGAGGATCTTCTTCGCCCGGGTGTACATCTGCTTCTCGCCCGTGGAGAGGCCCTTTTCCATCTCGCGGATGGCGAGGTTGCGGACGACCTCGGCCAGCTCGAAGACGTCGCCGGTCTTGATCTTCTCGCGGTTGTACTTGAAACGCCGGTTCCAGTTCTTCGGCATCTCCGAGACGTCGTCGGTGAGGACGTTTGTGACCTTCTTGATTTCCTCCTCGTCGATAACGCGCCGCAGGCCCGCCTTGCCGGCGTTTTCGCAGGGCACCATCACCGTCAGCTCGTTGTGGAGGATCTTGATCGTGAGGTACTCACGTTCCTCCCCCATCAGCTCACGGGTCTCTTTGGTCATCACCAGGCCCGCCCCATGATGCGGGTACACAACCTTGTCGCCCTCCTCGAAGTCGCAGACGTATTCCACGTCCTCGAAGACGGCCTCCACGGTGGCCTCGTCTAGCTCGGAAATCGGTGACTCCTTTCGTTGTTCGACGGCGACTGGCACCGTCAGCTCTGCAAGTACCGGTCGACCAGGTCAACCTCCTGGAGCCGTCGCAGGCCCTCGCGGATGTCCTTGGCCCGTTGGGCCCCGACTCCGTCGACGGCGGCGAGGTCGGAGTCCGAGGCCGCCAGGACCTCCTCCAACCCGCCCAGCTCGTGGGTGATCTTCTGGACGACAAGCTTGGGGATGCGCGGGACCCGGCCCAGCATGCGGTAGCCGCGAGGGCCGACGGGGAAGTCCAGCGTGTTGACCTTGCGGTCGTAGCCGAGCAGCTCGGCGAGGCGACCGAAGTCGAGGACGTCCTGGTGGGGCATCCGGCCCAGCGCCTGCAGGACCGCGGTCAGGTTGCCCTCGGAGTCTTCGACGCTGTAGTCGCGGATCAGCGCCGTCTTGTCAGCGGCGACGCCGACCATCGTCTCCTCCAGCTGCATCTCGATCAGCCGGCCCTCGGTGCCGAGCTCGACGATGTAGCGCTCGACCTCGACCGCCATCCGCGTCACCAGCTCGGCCCGCTGCAGGACGGAGAGGGCGTCGTGGAGGACGACGCCGCCGTCGAACTCGAGCTGGGTCAGCCGGGCCGAGACCTGGTCGAGGCGCTGGCGGTACTTCTCCAGCGTCGCCAGGCCCTGGTTGGCTTTCGCCAGCACCGCCGGGATGTCCTGGAGGATGTACTTCGTCCCCTCGACGTAGAGAGAGACCACGTCGCGGCGCTGGGAGATCGCGATCACCAGCGCCGTGGTCTGTTTGGAGACGCGCTCGGCGGTGCGGTGGCGGGTGCCCGTCTCCGAGCTGAGGATCGTCGGGTCGGGCATCAGCTGGACGTTGGCCCAGGCGATCTTCGTCGCCTCGCCGTTGAGGACGATGGCCCCGTCCATCTTCGCCACCTGGTAGAGCATCGCCGGCGTGTAGTCGACGTCGAGCTTGATCCCGCCCGAGAGCAGGTGGGAGATGTCGTCGAGGTCGCCGACGACGAGGAGACCGCCGGTGCGCGAGTGGACGATGTTGTCGATCCCCTCGCGCAGCGCGCCACCGGGCGCAACCACGTCGAGAGCTCTTAGAAGTCGGGGATCCTGGCGTTCAGACAACTCTTGAAGCTCATCCCCAGACAAATCAGGCATCGCTTGAGAGGATGGCAGAAACGGCTCTGGAATGCGGCCTGCCCGATTCCGAGTGGACAGGTCGGGATGGCGTTTGTCAAGTTGCTGCTCAGTGCGTCGCGACGAGGTCGCGCTCGGGGTCGATGCCCCAGCGGGTGCCGACGGCGGTGAGGTCGTCGCTGAGCGGCCAGCGGTCGGGGCGCTCCTCGCCTTCGTGTTCGGGGCTGGCGCCCTTCAGGGCCATGCAGTTGGCGTTGTCTCCAAGCGCGCGGATCTCGGCGACGTCCTCAGGGGTAAGGCTCTGCTCGGCCGGCATATTTGCCAGTTCCAGCCGCTTTGCCTCGATCGGGCAGGCCTCGGGACCGATCTCCTGGATCAGCGTCGGCGCCACCGACTCGACCGCGGGGTGGGCGAGGTTCCACTGGCAGGCAAGCTGGATCGGGGTCAGCTTCGCCCGTTCGGCGATCGGCATCAGCCGCTCCAGCTTCGCCACGCCCGCCTCGATCCACCCCTCGGGGCGGAAGGAACGATGGTCGAATTTGGCCAGCTCCATCCCCGGCTGCAGATCGCCCCAGAAGAGTCCGCCATAGTCGACGACCCGCGTCAGCACCTTCACGCCATGGCGCTCCGCGGCATCGAGACTGAGCTCCCCCGGCCAGGGCTCGAGCGGGTTGAGGATAATCATCGCCCAGTCGATCCTGTCGCCGAAGCGCTCCAGGCAAGCGATCAGGTCGAGGGTGAAGCCGTTCGCCGGCCCGGGTGCGACCCCGATCCGGGCCGCCAGTCCCGCCTCGCGCAGCGCCGCCATCCCGTCCCAAACCACCTCGCTGCTGTAGCCGATGCGGTCGGGGTTGTGGAGCAGCAGCAGGTCGAAGGAGTCAGCCCCGATCCGCTCCAGACTCTTCTCGGTCGCCATCCGCAGGTAGCTCCCGTACTGGTCGGCGCTCCGCAGCCGCGGATCGGTGAAGCGGGGGAAGCCTTTCGGCCCTTCCCGCTCGCCCTCGTAGAAATCGTGCCCGACCGCGCCGATCAGGCTGTACTCCTCGCGCGGAACGCCCGCGAGCGCCCGCCCCAGCACCTCGTCTGCCTCCCCCTGTCCATAGGCATCGGCGGTGAGAACCGTCTCGAGCCCGCCCCCAGGTCGCAGCAGAGCCTCCAGCCGCTCTTCCTCGATCGCTTCGCCGAAGTGGAGGAACCGCCCTCCGCTCCAGGTGCCGATCGCGGCCCGGCCCGGCTCTCTCACCCTGCGACCCCGCTCAGGACTCGGTGTCGCCGGCGCCGCCGGAGCCCTCATGCGCCGGGCCCTCGCCAGCGTCGTCGTCCTGCTTGGCGCCGACGCCGACCTTCTCGCGCTTCGGCTGCTCGGGCGGCTTTGCCTTCGGCTTCTTCGGGGCGATGATCTCGAGGTCGAGGGGCTTGTCCTCCTCGTCCCCGGCGGGGTTGCGAGAGACCATCACGGTCGAGCCGGGGGTCATCTCGCCCTGGCGCAGGACTTCGTCGGCGAGCGGGTCCTCGACGTAGCGCTGGATCGCCCGGCGCAGCGGACGGGCGCCCATCGAGGGGTCCCAGCCTTTGTCGACCAGCAGTTCCTTCGCCTCGTCGGTCAGCTCCAGCTGCAGTTCGTGCTCGGCGACCTGGACGCGGACGCGGGCGATCATCAAGTCGATGATCTCTTTGACCTCGTCCTTGGCGAGCTTGTGGAAGACGATCACCTCGTCGATCCGGTTGAGGAACTCCGGCCGGAAGACTTTTTTCAGGTCGCTCATGATCCGGTTCTTCATGTCGCCGTAGGACATCCCGGTCTCGTCGGCGACGGTGAACCCGATCGAGGTGTTCTTCGAGATCTCCGAGGCACCGATGTTCGAGGTCATGATCACGATCGCGTTGCGGAAGTCCACGGTGCGACCCTGGGCGTCGGTGAGGCGCCCGTCCTCGAGAATCTGCAGGAGGATGTTGAAGACGTCCGGGTGGGCCTTCTCGATCTCGTCGAGCAGCAGCACCGAGTAGGGCTTGCGGCGCACGGCCTCGGTCAGCTGGCCGCCCTCGTCGTAGCCGATGTAGCCCGGAGGCGAGCCGACCAAGCGGCTGACCGCGTGCTTCTCCATGTACTCGGACATATCGATCCGGATCATCGCCTCCTCGTCGCCGAAGAGGAAGTCGGCGAGGGTGCGGGCAAGCTCGGTCTTGCCGACCCCGGAGGGGCCGAGGAAGATGAACGAGCCGGCCGGCCGCTTCGGGTCCTTGATCCCGGCGCGGGAGCGCCGGATCGCTTTCGAGACGGCGGTAATCGCGACCTCCTGGCCGATCACCCGCTTGTGGAGTTCCTCCTCCATCCGGATCAGCTTCTTGGTCTCGGCCTCGGTCAGTTTGAAGACGGGGATGCCGGTCCACATCGAAACGATGTCGGCGATCTCCTCTTCGCCCACCTCGGGCCGTTCGCCGTTCTCGCCCTCGGCCCACTCGTCTTCGAGCTGGCGCTTGCGGGTGGTCAGCTGACGCTCGGTATCGCGCAGGTTGGCGGCCTTTTCGAACTCCTGGGCCTCGATCGCCGACTCCTTCTCACGCCGCGTCTTCTCGATTTCCTCCTCGAGGTCGCGGTAGACCGGTGGCGTCGACATCGACTTGATCCGCATCCGCGAGCCGGCCTCGTCGATCAGGTCGATCGCCTTGTCGGGCAGGAAGCGGTCGGAGATGTAGCGGTCGGCGAGCTCGGCGGCGGCTTCGAGGGCGTCGTCGCGGATCGTCACCCGGTGGTGCTGTTCGTAGCGCTCGCGCAGTCCCTCGAGGATCTTCACGGTGTCCTCGGGCGAGGGCTGGTCGACGCGGATCTGGGCGAAGCGACGCTCCAGGGCCGAGTCGCGCTCGAGGTACTTGCGGTACTCGTCGAGGGTCGTGGCGCCGATCGTCTGCAGCTCGCCGCGGGCCAGGGCCGGCTTCAGGATCGAGGCGGCGTCGATGGCGCCCTCGGCGGCGCCGGCGCCGACCAGGTTGTGGAGCTCGTCGATGAAGAGGATGATGTCGCCGCGCTGGGTGATCTCTTTCATCACCTTCTTCAGGCGCTCCTCGAACTCGCCGCGGTACTTCGAGCCGGCGACCAGCGCGGCCAGGTCGAGGGTGTAGATCTGCTTGTTCTTCAGCAGCTCGGGCACCTCACCGCTGTTGATGCGGGCGGCCAGGCCCTCGACGACGGCGGTCTTGCCGACCCCCGGCTCGCCCAGCAGCACCGGGTTGTTCTTGGTCCGGCGGGAGAGGATCTGCATGATCCGCTCGATCTCGGTTTCGCGGCCGATCACCGGGTCGAGCTTGCCCTCCTCGGCGAGGCGGGTGAGGTTGCGCCCGAACTGGTCGAGCAGTTTCGAAGACTTCTTGCCCTCGCCGGCACCCCCACCGCCACCGCCCTGGCGGCGGCCGCCGGGACCGGAGAGCATGCGGATCACCTCGTTGCGGATCTTGTCGGAGTCGGCATCGAAGTCGAGCAGGATGCGGGCGGCGACGCCCTCGTTCTCGCGCACCAGGCCAAGCAGGATGTGCTCGGTGCCGATGTAGTTGTGGCCGAGCGAAAGCGCCTCGCGCAGCGCCAGCTCCAGCACCTTCTTCGCTCGCGGCGTGAACGGGATCTGGCCGGAGGTGACCTCCTCGCCCGATCCGACGATGCGGACGACCTGCGAGCGGACGCGTTCCACCGTGATGTCGAGGGACTCGAGGACGCGGGCGGCCAGCCCCTCCTCCTCGCGGAGCAACCCCAGCAGGATGTGCTCGGTCCCGATGTAGTTGTGCTTGAGCGTCCGGGCCTCCTCCTGCGCTAGGACGACGACCTGGCGAGCTCTCTCAGTGAATCGCTCGAACAATGAAGACCTCTTCCTGGTTCTCAAACCCGGAATACCCGGGTTTGTACCGCCGGACCCCTCTTCCCCTTTATCGGGAGGGCTCCATCTGCCTCTTAACTCTACCGGGGTCAGATGTCCGGCTTCTGAGCGCTTGAACACGCTAAGAGCGAGATTTCACGCAAGAGATGTTGCTTTCAGGCGCGCATTGCGGGAAACAGCAGCACTTCGCGCAGCGTCTGGGACCCGGTGAACATCATCACCAGGCGGTCGATCCCTAGGCCGACGCCGCCGGTCGGAGGCATTCCCTGTTCGAGCGCCTCGACGAAGGCCTCGTCGAACGGCTGCGCCTCCTCGTCGCCGCGGGCCACCTCGGCGGCCTGCTGCTCGAAGCGGCGGCGCTGCTCGTCGGGGTCGTTCAGCTCGGTGAACGAGTTGGCTATCTCGACCCCGCCGGCAAACGCCTCCCAGCGCTCGACCAGCCCCTCCTCGGAGCGGTGGGCCTTGGCGAAGGGCGAGAGCTCGGTCGGGTAGTCGAGGATGAAGGTCGGCTGGATCAGGCCCGGCTCGACCTCCTTCGAGAGCAGGCCGTCGACCAGCTTCCCCCAGCCCTCCTTCGGGTCGGGCTCGGTCCCCATCGCCTTCGCCAGCGCCTCCCGGGTCGGGTGCTCGCGGATGTCGATCCCGGCCCGCTCG
>Ga0207693_10002885_pt1 | contig 14866 bp, 14 predicted proteins | sample LARL81metaG_FD_184347 | JGI IMG/M metagenome (GOLD analysis project Ga0207693, IMG submission 184347) | Corn, switchgrass and miscanthus rhizosphere microbial communities from Kellogg Biological Station, Michigan, USA - LAR L8-1 metaG... | ecosystem: Host-associated > Plants > Roots >...
TGATCTTCGTGGGGCCGTCGGCCCACGCAATTGAGACGATGGGGGCCAAGATCGCGGCGAAGCAGGCCATGGCGGCAGCCGGCGTGCCGGTACTGCCGCACATCGAGATCGGCTGTGCAGCAGAGGCGGCCGCAACGCCCCCCACCGCGCTGGTGAACCGAGACCTCGGCTTTCCGGTGTTGGTGAAGGCCGCCTTCGGCGGCGGTGGGCGCGGCATGCGGCTAGTCCGAGAGGCGGCTGAATTGGGGTCGGCCGTGGCGGCAGCCCAACGTGAGGCGGCATCGTCGTTCGGAGACGGCACGGTGTTTGCCGAGCGATACGTCGAGCGGCCGCGTCACGTCGAGGTGCAGATCCTCGGGGACGCATTCGGCAAGGTCGTCGAGCTGGGCGAGCGGGACTGTTCCGTGCAGCGCCGCTACCAGAAGCTCATCGAGGAAAGCCCTTCTCCGATCGTGGATCCGCTTCTGCGAGAGCGCTTGGGCGGCGCCGCGGTTGCCGCCGGCCGAGCGGTCGACTACGTCGGCGCCGGCACGGTGGAGTTCGTCGTGGACCGTGACGGCCGGTTCTTCTTCTTGGAGATGAATACCCGGCTTCAGGTCGAGCACCCAGTAACCGAGCTGGTTACTGGGCTGGATCTCGTTTGGCTGCAGCTGCAGGTAGCCGAGGGTCGGCCTTTACCGCCCGAGGTCGACGGGGTCCAGCTCCGTGGGCACGCGATCGAGGCGCGCCTGTATGCCGAGGACGTGGCTGCTGGATTCCTGCCGGCGACCGGCGTTCTGCACGGCTTCTCGGTGCCAGAGTCACCCGGCGTGCGGGTGGATTCCGGTGTTGCCGTCGGATCGCGCGTCAGCTCGCACTACGACTCGCTGCTGGCCAAGGTGATCGCGCACGCATCGTCCCGAGAGGAAGCCTGCCGCCTTCTGGCCCGGGCGCTGTCGGACACCTACATACACGGGGTGGCAACGAACCGCGACCTGCTCGTTGCCCTGCTGCGCTCGCCCGACTACCGTGCCGGTGACGTCGACGTCGACTATCTGGGCCGCCACGATCCGGTCGAGCTGATGCGATCTGCGCGAGCTCCGGACGTGGATCGGATCCACGCGCTAGTGGCCGCACTTGCGGATCAAGCCGAGCGCCGCCAGCACGCACGCGTGCTGGCGGCGGCGCCGTCGGGTTGGCGCAATGTCTCGAGCGAACCGCAGTGGACGACCTACTCAGCTGGCGGTGCGGCCTACCACGTCGGATACCGATTCACTCGCGCCGGCTTGGAGACCGCCACGGTGAACCAAGAATCATTCGGCGACGTCGAGATGATCCACGTCGCGAGTGACGTCGTCGATCTCGCCGTCGAGGGGGTCCGCCGAACGTTCCGGATCGGGCGCGGCGGAGGAAGCACGCAGGTGCACAGCTCGCTCGGCGCAACCACGTTCGTCGAGCTCCCTCGATTTGCTGAGCCCGAGGTGCTTTCCGTAGCCGGCTCGCTGGTCGCGCCGATGCCGGGGACCGTGGTGCGCGTGGACGTCAGGCCCGGTGATGACGTCCAGCTGGGCGCTCCGGTCGTGGTGCTGGAAGCGATGAAGATGCAGCACACGGTGGTCGCGCCGGCCGACGGGACCGTCACCGGCGTCGGCGTAGAGGCTGGTCAGACGGTGGACGCCGGTGCTGTGCTCGCCGTCGTCGAATATTCGAGCTCATGACGAATCGTCGGCCCGTGCGGATCGCGAACTGCTCGGGGTTCTACGGAGATCGGCTTTCCGCTGCGCGCGAGATGGTCGACGGAGGTCCGATCGACGTGTTGACCGGGGACTACCTGGCCGAGTTGACGATGCTGATCCTCTGGAAGTCGCGCCAGAAGGACCCGACGGCCGGATACGCCGTGACCTTCGTGACCCAGATGGAGGATGTTCTCGGTACTTGCCTTGATCGAGGCATCAAGGTCGTCAGCAACGCGGGTGGCCTGAACCCGGCCGGACTGGTGGCCGAGCTCAACCACCTGGCCGCTCGGCTGGGGCTGGCCGCGCGGGTCGCGTATGTAGACGGTGACGATTTGTCCAGCCGTATCGGGGAAATCGTCGCTGCCGGATACCCCCTCGCGAACCTCGATACGGGTCAGCCGCTAGTCGACGCCGGGGTCGAGCCAGTCACCGCCAACGCGTATCTCGGCGGATGGGGTATCGCTGCCGCGTTGACGGCAGGGGCGGACATCGTCGTATGTGGACGGGTAACCGATGCGTCGCTGGTCGTCGGCCCAGCCGCTTGGTGGCACGGCTGGCAGCGCACAGATTTTGATGCGCTCGCGGGCGCGGTTGCCGCCGGCCACATCATCGAGTGCGGTCCGCAGGCCACAGGCGGCAACTACGCGTGGCTGGCGGAGATAACCGACCGCCGCTATCCCGGTTTTCCGATAGCCGAGGTCGCCGCCGACGGTAGCAGCGTGATCACCAAACACCCGGACACCGGCGGACTGGTCACGACGGACACGGTGACCGCTCAGCTGCTCTACGAGATTGCGAGCCCGGACTACCTAAATCCCGACGTGGTGGCACATCTCGACACAGTGCAACTAACCCAGTTGGGTTCGGACCGGGTTTCCGTCAGTGCCGCGCGCGGATCGCCTCCGCCGTCGACGTTGAAGGTCGGGATCAACTACGTGGGCGGTTACCGGAATACCATGACCTTGGTCCTCACCGGCCTCGACATCGTCGAGAAGGCGGCTTGGGCCGAGCAGGAGCTGTTCGACCTGCTCGGCGGGCGCGATCGGTTCGACGAGGTCGACGTGCGCCTGCTGCGTTACGACCGGGATGACGCTCCCACCAACGAACAAGCCACAGCTCATCTGCGCGTCACTGTGAAGGATCGAGATCCGCGCCGCGTCGGCCGGGCGTTCTCCAACGCCACGATCGAGCTCGCGCTCGGCGGCTATGCCGGCTTTCACACCACCACTCCGCCGTCGGCCGAAAGTGCGTTTGGCGTCTACTGGCCGGCGCTTGTACCGGCTGATCTCGTCAGCCAGCGGATGACCACGCCCGACGGCCAGTCCCACGCCGTGCTCCCGTCGCCCCCGGCTGATGCCGGGTTCGACCGGGCGATCATGCATGCGGGCAACCCGCCGACAATGCCGGCGGCGGACGGGCCGACCGTTCGGATACCGCTCGGCCACATTGCGGCGGCCCGTTCCGGCGACAAGGGTGGTAACGCCAACGTCGGCGTCTGGGTCAAGGACCCGGCCGCACATGACTGGTTGCGCGGCTATCTCACGGTGAAGGTCTTCCGGGAGCTCGTCCCGGAAGCCGCCAACCTGACGGTCGAGCGGTATGAATTGCCTAATCTGCGTGCCCTGAACTTTGTGATCGTCGGGCTCCTGGGTGCCGGTGTCGCGGCCTCGACCCGACCGGATCCCCAGGCGAAGGGCCTCGGGGAGTACCTGCGGTCGCGCTTGGTGGACGTACCGGTGAGCCTCCTGGCGGCGCGATGAGCGCACCACCGCGCACTCGGGATCCCCAGCGGAAACAGAAGATTCTCGCCTCTGCCGCCGACCTGGTGGCGCGACAGGGCTACCACGCCGCCTCGATGGCAGACATTGGTTCGGCCGCCGGTGTCACCGGTTCGGCGATCTACCGGCATTTCGACAGCAAATCCGCCGTCCTGGTCGCGCTCTTCGACCGGGTGATCGACCGGCTTCGTCGAGATCAACGACGCATCCTCCGCAGAACTCCTGATCCGGTCATCGCTCTGGCCCGGCTCGTCGACGTCCAGGTCGAGTTCGTCGTGGCCAATCGGGAGCTGGCGCGGGTGTACATCCGAGAGATCAACAACCTGCCTGAAGCGGATCGACGGCGACTGCGCCGCAAGCAGCGCCTTTATGTCGAGGAATGGGTAACACTCCTGCTCGTCCAGAGCGACGTGTCGGACGACGCTGCCCGGGCGATCGTCCATGCGGCGATAGGCACTATCCAGTCGGCATTGCTCTACTCGAGCGGCCTGCCTGAGAGCGAGCTGCGTCAGGTGCTCGGGCGGGCGGCGAGAACCGTGCTCGCGCTTCGGCCGGCAGCGTCGTAGCCAAGCGGCGCCAGCCGTTGACGCCGAGCAGCGGCAGCTACGCCACGATCGTGCGCGCGGGTAGGGATGCGCTTGCGCCGAGGACGAGATCCGGCATGATCAGCTCGCCTGGTTCATCGCTCGGCTCGTCGAGTTCACGCAGCACGCGATCCACCAGCCGCTGGGCGATATCGCCGGTCGGGACGGCCAGCGTGGTCAGGGCCGGCGTGAGCATCCGGCCGATCAGGCTGCCGTCGAAGCCGGTGACGGCCAGGTCCGTGCCGATGTGCATTCCTCGCTGGGCCGCGGCCGCGTAGACAGCCGCGGCAAGAACGTCGCTACCGGTGACGATGGCGGTTGGCGGTCGGTTCGCGTCGAGCAATGCGTCGATGGCGTGCTGCACGGCCGGGCCGTCGGGTTCGGGCGTGGCGGCCAAGGTAGGCAGATCTGCTGAAATCAACGCGTCCTGGTAGCCGCCTTCCCGCTCCACGTCCCACCTGCCCTGCGGTGCGTAGCCGAGGAAGGCCACGCTGGAATGACCTTGCTCGATCAGGCCGGTCGTCACGCTGCTGACCGCAGTTCGGTTGTCGATATCGACCCAGCTTTGCGGCATGCCCGGTTCCGTGCGGCCGAAGCTGGCGAACGGGATGCCCCGCCGGGCCAGCAACGCTATCCGCGGGTCATGCGGAGTAACGGTCGCGAGGACGAATGCATCCACTGCCGACGATCCGATGAGTTCCCGGATATCACGCAATCCGCTGTCGTCGCCGGCCGCGAGCAGCAGGTGGTGATTTCGGCGGCTGGCGGCGGTCGATAGCGCGTGGAGGAACTCAAGCATGATCATGTTCGCCGGTGTGAGCTCCCCGGCGGGCAGCGGGTGCGCAATCCAGCCCGAGTGCGGCCACCGCAGGGACGGCGCGCCGCCGAGGGGCCGGTACTCGAATTCGGGAATCGAGAACCGAACGAGATCGCGGGGATCTGTCGCGACGCCCTCTCGATCGTGCACGGCGGTCGAACCGGTCGGCCGAGAGACGCGGGGCCGCTTGGCCTCGGCGTCGACGGTCGTCTTGTCTCGTATGCTCATGCGTCTCTCTCCCCCTTGACGCAATTGCGATGAGCGATCCATATCACAGCGAAGGATGCCTAACTTAGGAACTCAGAATCTTTCGGTCACTCGTTCGGCCCGGTTCGCTACGGTGAGATGGCTCGGCCGAGGGAACACGCGCCTACCGACTTCGGTTCGCCGTCCGCGTAGAAGACGTCTAGATCCTTGGTGACGAACCCTGCGGTGTCGAGGAGGTTCACGATCGGACGGGTGAGATGGCACCCTCCGGCGACCCTCCTCTGTATCGGCTCGAGGCGTCGTTGCCAGCGGCGCACCTTCTCATCCGGCGCCAGCCCGTGCTCGAGGAAATGCAGACTGCCGCCGGGCTTGAGCACCCGCCGTAGCTCCGCGAGCGCAACCGCGACGTCGGGGATGGTACATAGCGTCCAGGTCGACAGGGCAGCGTCATAGCTGTCGTCCGGAAAGGGGAGCGACGCGCCATCCAAGCCGGACCGCAGTACCGGGATCCCGCTCGCCCGGATGCGCTGGCGGGCAAGCGTCCAGGCGACGTCGGAAGGTTCGACCGCAGTGACGGAGGTCATCTCCCGCGGGTAATACGGCACATTGTGCCCGGAACCGAAGCCGATCTCGACGACTGTGCCGGAAAGGCCGTCACATACCCGGTGCCGCAAAGGTCGGACCCTCGGCCTGTCCCCGGCGCAGTTCATGAGCCGCGGCAGGACGTGGTCTGTGTAGTACCCCATGACTTCTAACTAATTCACGGCCGGCCGGATCAGGCAACGGATTTCATCGACGGCACAGATCCTCGCGGTTGCCGCTACGCGTCCGGGCGGAAAATCCACCCTGCGAACGTAACGAGTTACGAGCGGTCGGGGCGTGGGGCGCCAAGATCGGCGAACGGCAGCGGGCAATCCGCACTCGCGGCGCAAGCCATCACGTCGTCGCAGCCGACATCGAGCGCCACCCGCAATGTGTCGGCTATCACCTGCAGATCGGCGATCCGCTGCTCGATCTCCGCGAGTTTGGTGACTGCCTTGGCATGCAGACTCGCGTCAGGACGCCTCCCGTGGCGATGCCGACCGGTCTCGAGCAGCTCGGCGACATCGTCCAGCGTGAACCCCAAGCGTTGCGACGCCCTGATGATGCGCACGATGGTGACCGCCTGCTCCGGATAGAGCCGGTGGCCGCCGAGGCTGCGTTCTGGTTCGGCCAGCAGGCCGCGTCGTTCGTAGTACCGCAAGGTCTGCAGATTGACGCCCGCCGCCTCGGCCACCTGACCGGACCGAAGTCGAGTGGTCACCGGTCACCCCGTCGGGAGGCCTCCACCTGGGTGGTGATTGCCGCAAGCACAGCCGCCTGAGAGGTGGGGACCTGGATGTCCAACCACAGGTCGTCACCGGACTGTTCGAGGGTGAAGGTGAAGAACGAGCAGCACGCGACCTCCCGCTCGGTCAGGTCGCGCGTCAGCCGCTCGAACACCGGATCCAGAATCAGCCGAAGGTGCACTGCATCGACCCGATCAACGCCCCGCAGTGCAGCGGCGAAGAGGGCACGGAACTCGGCTTGTCGAACGGGTCTTTCCGCTTGGGACAGTGTGCAGGCCTGCGGCGCCCAGGTGTCTGACTGTGTCATGACGTGACCATAAACCTGTACCTAGGTACCGGATGCAACCCTTAGGCCAGGACTACCGTGAACCAACCATGAGCTACGCCACTGATCCGCGGGTCGACGAGTACATCAACGCGCTGCCCGACTGGCAGCAGGCCCTTTGCCGAGAGGTCCGGGATCTGGTCCATGCCGCGGACGAGGAAGTGGTCGAGACCATAAAGCGAACGATTCAGCCGTACTTCGTCCTGCACGGAAACATCTGCGCGCTGCTCGCAGCAAAGGACCACGTGAACGTATTTCTCTACGATGGCGGGATCGTGCCGGATCCAGAAGGAATCATCACTGCAGGGCACAACAACAAGACGGCGCGCACGGTCGCGATCCGTCGGGGAGTAGCGATCAACCAGCAGGCGCTCCTGGCGATGTTCCAGCAGATCATCGCCAATAACCGGGCCGGCGGCTGGCGTGCGCTCGTCCGCCAGCGCTGACTCGCTTCGGGCCGGCCAGGTGGGCCGATGAACCGCGCGCGACGGTGTCACATTCGTGCGGCGCGGTTCGTCAGTGCTGTGACGGAGCGCCCGGCGGAGGGATGCGCGGATGGACGAACAAGACTGGTTAACCGAGCAGTTCGAGGCTAACCGCACCCATCTGCGGGCCGTGGCCTACCGGATGCTCGGCTCGCCCAGCGAAGCCGACGACGCGGTCCAGGAGACCTGGGTTCGGCTCAGCCGCGCCGACACGCGCGAGGTGACCAACCTGGGTGGCTGGCTGACAACGGTGCTCGCCCGGGTGTGCGTAGACATGTTGCGCTCCCGCACCGCGCGGCGCGAGGAGTCGCTGGAATGGCGTGGGCCCGATCTGGTCGCAGGTCAGTCGATCGACGCCGATCCCGAGCACGAAGCGGTGCTGGCCGATTCCGTTGGCATCGCGCTGCTTCTGGTTCTCGACACGCTGGCGCCGGCCGAGCGGCTCGCGTTCGTGCTGCACGACATGTTCGCCATGCCGTTCGACGAGATTGCTCGTATCGAGGGCTGCTCGCCGGCAGCGGCACGGCAACTTGCGAGCCGGGCTCGGCGCCGAGTGCAGGGCGCTACGCCGGCGTCAGACGCGGATCTGAGTCGCAAGCGGGCCGTCGTCGACGCCTTTCTCGCGGCATCACGGGGCGGTGACTTCGACGCGCTGCTGGCCCTCCTCGATCCCGACGTCGTGCTGAGCGCGGATGACGCCGCGGTTGCGGTGGGGGCCGACAGGCAGGTCCGCGGCGCCCTGGCTGTCGCCAGCACCTTCTCCGGACGGGCCCGGGTGGCGCATCCGGCTCTCGTCAACGGCACGGTCGGCGCCGTGTGGGCGCCGGGCGGCCGACCCCGGGTCGTGTTCGGCTTCACGATTGTGGCGGGAAAGATCGTTGCTATCGATCTGCTCGCCGACCCCGAGCGGCTTCGTCAACTTGACGTGCTGATTCTCGACCGCTGACCGCCCGGGGCCCGCTCGCGACGAGGAGGGATCGCGGGACGCGTCCTACTCGCTGCCTCGTGAGCGGTAGGACCCGATCTCGCGCAGCGTCGTGACGGTGGGCGGATCGTCGCATCGCTCGGCGATGTCCTTGACGAATCGCTGAAACGCCGCCAGCCCCGCGAGCGGACTGGCGGCGTTGTCGACACTCTCGGTCGCGAGGTGTACGAAGCTCGCTCCGTCGTCGAGTTGGTAGGTGGCGTAGCGGAAACCGGGCGGTTGGGTTCGGTGCAGTTCCTCGTAGACCGCACGGACGAGTTCCTCGTTCTCGGCGGCGCGGCCCGGCTTGACTCGATAGCGAACCATGACCTGTCTCATGTGATGTCTCCTTCGCTTCGTGGTAGTCACTCGGCGGATGCGAGTGCGGGTTCGGTGTCAGATGTGACGATGGCGGCCGATGTGACGGCACGCTCTTTGCCCAGCAGAAGTGCGACCGGAACCCCAGCGAGTCCAATTGCCCCGCAAACCCACAAGGCCCACTGGAAGCCACCGGTGAGAGCGACCGGTGTCGCCGTACCGGCATGGGCGAGCGTCGCGAACCGCGTCGCTGCGATCGTCGATGCCACGGCGACGCCGATCGCGCCGCCGATTTGCTGGGACGTGTTAAGCAATCCGGACGCAAGCCCCGCTTCGTGCTGGGCGACGCCCGCCAGTCCGGCGATGGACACGGGGATGAACGCGAAGGCCGTGCCGGCTCCGGTGACGAAGAACGGACCGGCGAGATCGCTCCAGAAGCCGCCGTGGACCGGGATGCTTGTCGCCCACAGGATGCCGGTGCCGATGAGCCCCATGCCGAATGCCATCACGAGCTTCGCTGACAGCTTGCTGACGAGGGCCTGGGCCAGGCCGGCGAACGCCACCGAGGTGACCGACGCAGCGAGCCAGGCGAGCCCGGTCTTGATCGCCGAGTAGCCGAGGACCTGCTGCATGTAAAGCGTCCCGACGAAGATGAATGCGAAGAAGCTGCCGCCCAGCAGCAGGCCGACCGCGTTCGCGCCCGCCACGGTCCGGAGCCGGAAGATGCGAAGCGGCATGAGCGGCTCCTCGGCGCGGGACTCGATGATCAGGAAGGTGGCGATCAGAGCCGCCGATGCCGCGAGCAGCGTGATGGTCCGTGCCGACGACCAGCCGTCCTGCGGTGCCTTCGACAGCGCATAAACGAGAAGGAGCAGCCCCGCAGTGACGGTGACGGCCCCGAACGGGTCGAAGCGGCGGCGCGCTGCGTCCCGTCGGCTCTCTGGGACCAGTCGCGGGGTCAGCAGCATCGCCGCGGCACCGATCGGGACGTTGAGGAAGAAGATGTACTCCCAACCGACGAACCGGGTCAGCAGCCCGCCCGCGATCAGGCCGACGGTCGCGCCGCTCGCGCCGATGCCGCCCCAAACGCCGAGCGCCTTGTTGCGGTCGGCGCCCTCCTGGAACATGTTCATGACGATCGACAAGGCCGCGGGCAGCACGATCGCCGCGCCGAATCCCTGGACTCCTCGGGCCATGATCAGGAACGTGTCCGTGGTTGCCAGCGCGCATGCGAGCGATGCCGTGGTGAAGATCGCCAGGCCGATCATCAGGATGCGGCGGCGCCCGAGCAGATCGGCCGCGCGGCCGCCGAGAAGCAGGAAGCCGCCGAAGGTCAGGCCGTAGGCGGTCACGACCCACTGCAGGTTGGATTCGCTGAAATGCAAGCTGCGCCCGATCGTCGGCAGGGCCACATTGACGATCGAGAGATCGACGATGGTCATGAAGAACGCCACAGCCAACACGGCGAATGCCCGCCAGCGATGCGTCGGCACGTGCTCAATCGCAGTCACGCTTATACCTCCAGGTTGGATCTCGAGCTGTCGTCCATGTGACGGCGCGAGCCTCGAGAACTCACCGGTGAGCAATCCGCCAGATCGCCAGGAGCCGGACCGGCACCGAGCCGCCATTGCGCAGCGAGCGGACCGACAGCCCGGTGAACCAGAGGATGTCGCCCTGCTGGAACCGGTGCCCGGCCCCGCTCGAACACTGCACGTCGATCTCGCCGGCCAGGACGAACACGATCGCGTCTTCCCAAGTGCCCGGATCGAACGGCATCGCCTCGCCCGGCGGCACCGCTACGACCCGTCGGCCGAAGGTCGGCCGGACCGTCCGGGCAATGCGGTCGACATCGAGCGAATCGCCGTCGTCCGGCCCGGCCTGGATCATGCGGGCGCCGCGGCCGCGAAGCGCTCCACGAGATCAGGCTGCCGGAAGACGTCGATCTCGTAGATCAGGCCGTCGACAATGCGCAGCACCTCGACCGCGAACGGCCGCAGCGCACCGTGATCGCCGTCGGCCAGATAGACCAAGAACCCGGGCTGCCGATTGGCGCGCGTCGGCACATGAACGTGTCGCGCGGCCCCCGGAGCCAGCGGATAGCCGGCGAGGAACGTTCGGATCCCGTCGCGTCCGGCGTACCAGCCGGGGCTCGGCGGCATGGTGAAGCGGGCGTCGCGGGCGAGCAGCGCGACGAGCGCGTCGACATCCGTCCGATTCCATGCGTCCATGTATCGCTCGAGGAGGTGGCGCTCGTCATCATCGGACATTCGGGCGCGGCGCCAGTCCAGCCGGCGTTCCGGCAAGTGCTCCCGAAGCGTCGTTCGGGCGCGTTGCAAAGCACTGTTGGCGGCGATCACCGTCGTCTCCACGACCTCGGCGGCCTCCCGGGCGCTCCAGCCGAGCACGTCCCGCAAGATCAGTACGGCCCGTTGCCGCGGTGGCAGGTGCTGGATCGCGACCAGGAACGCCAGCTCGATCGTCTCCCGGGCCACGATCTGCTCGTCGACGGTGGGTGAGTTCAGCAACGCATCGGGATAGGGCTCCAGCCAGCCGATTTCGCTCGCCGGCGGCAGTGGCGGCGCCAGCGGATTCGCGGGTGCCGCCACCGCAGGCGGCAGCAATCGGCGCGCGCGCCGGTCGAGCACGTCCAGGCAGACGTTGGTCGCGATGCCGTACAGCCAGGCCCGTACCGTCGCCTGGCCACGGTAGGTCTCGCGCTTGCGCCAGGCGCGTAGCAGCGTCTCCTGGACCGCGTCCTCGGCGTCCTCGATCGAGCCGAGCATTCGGTAGCAATGCACCTCCAGCTCGCGTTGATACCGGCCGGCCAGAGCCGCGAACGCATCACGGTCGCCTGCCAGCACGGCCGCCCACAGCGACCCTTCGCCGCAATCGGCCGCCAACGCAGCACCCGTCATCGCGCCTCCTCGGGCCTATGGGCGCCCCGGACGTCGGGAGTCCACCTGCACATGTGACGGTCCGGGCCGCCAAAACTCATCGATGGCGAGCCGCGGGAACGACACGACGGCGTTAGCGTGAGGTGATGCGGGGGTGTGGGATCCGGTCGATGGGTGAGCCGCCGGAGCTGCTCGAGCTGCCGGAACCCGCCAGTCCAGGTCCGGGCGAACTGCTCATCGAGGTTCAGGCAGCCGGCATCGGGCCGTGGGACGCGTTTGTGGGTGCTGGCAGTTGGGATGTCGGTCTTCGGCCACCGGCAGCACTGGGCGTCGAGGGCACTGGCGTCGTCGCCGCGGTCGGCGAGAACGTCAGCGGCATCGCGACTGGCGATGCCGTTCTCGTGCACGAGACGCCATTGCCGGGCGGCAGTGGCTTCTGGGCCGAGCAGGTACTGGTCGACGCGAGCCACGTCGCCCATCGGCCGGCCGGGATGAGCCCGGTAGTTGCTGGCGGGCTCCCGGTCGCCGGCCTCACGGCGATGCAGGCACTGAGGCAGCTGGAGGTTGCCGCGAACACGCGACTGCTAGTCACCGGGGCATCCGGTGTCACTGGCGCGATTGCCGTGCAACTCGCGGCCGAATTGAATGCCACGATCGTCGCCACTGCTGGAGCGCACCGCGCCCAGCGCCTGGTCGGGTTCGGTGCCGACCAGGTCATCGACTCGCACGAACCGGATTGGGCTGAACGCGTCGAGGGCGAGTTCGACGCGGCTCTGGTGGCCGTTCGCGATACCTCCGCGGCCGCGATGACACTCGTGCGGGACGGCGGCCGGCTGTGCTCGATCACGTCAGACGCGCCCTCGACTGTGCGGGGCATCGAATCGACAGACCTGTACGTGCGGCCGGATGCGGACCAGTTGATCTACCTCGTGGACCGCTGCGTTGAGGGGCGCCTGCAGCTCGACGTTCTGTCGGTAGCGCTCGCAGACGGGCCGTCCGTCGCGCAACGTGTTATCGCAGGACAGTCAGGCGGCCGGAAGTACGTCCTGTCGCTTGCCCACTGGTGAGGCGGGCGTCGTCTGGGTCAGACGGTGACCAGCTGGGATCTTGGACTTACGGTCGCCCCGGGCTGGGTTCAAGATCGCGCTTGGCTGGCCTGGACGCCTCACTCGGGGCACCGGGCTGGGGAGTTGCCCGTATCGGCTACGGTGGTTGCCCGTGGCGGCGAGGCACCGGGTCCGGAGACGGCCTAGTGGGACGGCATTCCGGGTCGTGTGGATCGGCCTTACCGCAACCATCGTGGTGGCGCTCGTCACCGGATTGATTGTTCTCGTCACCTCGGGTGACAAATCACCGGCGAGCAGTCAATCCAGGTTGCACCCGGGTCAGTCGACGTCGAGTGATGAATTCGAGTTGGTTATCCGTACCGTTTCCTTCACCACGTCTGCGAGCGGTCAGATGGTGACCGTCGCCGGCGAAGTTCACGGACTCAGCGGCGGCCAAGCCGTGTACGCCGTAGCACAACCGATGACGGGCGTTGGGTCCGCCGCATCATCCAGCGCGGTGAGACCCTGGATCGTCGGTGGCCCCGCCACGGTCCGTGACGACGGCGGTTGGAGCACTCACATCCAAGTCAAACCAACGATCTCCGCGCTCAGGGTTGTTGCGGTAAACGCCGCCACCCCACCTGACGGTACGAACTGTGTACTCGCCCAAGTTGCCTGCATCACGGCCAGCCTGGCCAGGGGCGGCCCCGCCGGGGCATTCGTGGTATCGCAGTCGTTGGCTATCCACGCATCCCGTAGCTATTCGTGAGTACGCCACCGGTCTGACCGGACTGCGCCGACGGGCTGACGATGCGATCACGCCACCCGATTCGTTCGGACTCGCGGTGGTTGCCGGCCGTTCACATCATGTGGTGTTCGAAGGCGAACGCGGCCGCGCCCGTACGTGAGGTCACGTCGAGCTTCGTGAAAATGTTGCTCAGGTGTCGGGCGACGGTCTTCTCGCTCAGGAACAGCAGCGTGGCGATCTCCGGATTGGTCTTGCCGGCCGCAACAAGGCGAAGCACCTCGACCTCGCGCGCAGTGAGCCCACCGGGGTAGGCGGTCGCCATCAGTGCCGCAGCTTCGCGCTCAGCCGGTGCCGCGCCGAGTTCCGCGAAGCTGCGCCGGGCGACTGCGAGCTCGGCAGCGGCGGACTCGTCGTCGCCGAGGGCGCGTAGGGCGCGGCCGACGAGGACCCGGCATCGCGCGGTCTCGTACCGCTCACCGAGTCGCTCCCAGACCGCGCGGGCCCGTCGCAGCATTGGGGTGGCCGCCCCCGGATCGCCGGACGCGAGGGCGACCAGCGCGGCGGCGTGATCAGCGCGCGCCTGTATCGACGGGCAGCCGAAGGCGACTGCGATGGATACCAGCTCGGCGCTGGCGTCGGCGGCCTCGTTGTCGTGTTGCGTGGCCACCAGCACCTCTACCGCGGTTGGCAGCAGTTGCGAACGATGGATCAGGTCGCGTGCCTCGCCGAGCAGTCGCTGGATCGCCGCGGCCGCGGTCTCAGTGCGGCCTTCGGCTAGCCACAGCAGCGCGAGGCCAGGCTGGGGTTCGTGACCGAACGCGACCGCTTGGTCGTACGCCGCGTGCGCCCCGGCGAGGTCGCCGCGGATGCGGAGCACGTCGCCGCGCTCGGCCATGGCGAGGCCGGCGGGACCTGGCGCCTGGTCGGCCAGATACCGCTGCACGGCCAGATCGAACTCGGTGAGGGCCTCGTCGAACGCGCCCTGTGCCCGCATGATCTGGCCCCGGTGCACGGCGCACTGGCCGGTGAACGGCACCAAGCCCTGCTGCCCGGCGCACCAGGTGGTCAGCGCCGCGGTCCAGCGCGCCGCGCGATCGAAGTCGGCGATCTCCTGACAGCCCTCGATCATGGTGCAGTAGATGTTTCCGGCAAAGATGATAGATACTTCGCCGGCGGCGACGCCGACCATCGACTCGTCGAGCAACGCGAGACCGTCCGGTACGCGTCCGCCGTACAGCAGCATCCGGCCTTGGGCGCACATTCCCATCGCGGTCAGGTCCGGGTCGCGGAACCGGCGTCCGTAGTCAATAATCTGTTCGGCGACCTGGCCGGCGGCGTCGAACTCGCTGGCGAAGATGTGCCGGTACATCAGATGAATGAGCACATATCCGTGCTCGACAACGTCACCATCAACCTCGGCGAGCAGCCGTTGCGAGCGGGCCACCCAGCCTCCGCCGATCGCCGTCTCGCCGCTGGTGAGCAGCACCAGGGCCAGCCAGAACGCGCAGCGCACCGCAGCGAGCGCGTCACCGGCGTCGAGGTTGAGCTGGTAGGCGCGCTGCAGTGCCTGCACACAGTCGTTGCGCCGGCCGAGCAGGTACGCCGCGGTGGCAAGTTGGTTGAAGTCGTCGGGCGTGAGCACGTCCGGGGCGGCATC
>Ga0207693_10002886_pt1 | contig 14864 bp, 15 predicted proteins | sample LARL81metaG_FD_184347 | JGI IMG/M metagenome (GOLD analysis project Ga0207693, IMG submission 184347) | Corn, switchgrass and miscanthus rhizosphere microbial communities from Kellogg Biological Station, Michigan, USA - LAR L8-1 metaG... | ecosystem: Host-associated > Plants > Roots >...
GCTGGCCGAGATCGACGGTGAGGCACCCCCGCGAGAGCGCTCCCGCCGGGAATTGGTGCCTCCGGCACCGTTGCGGGTCTGACGAGAATCAGTACCGCTACGCCGTTCAGTGGCTATGCGGCGCAACCTTTCCACTGTGATATCGCTCCGATTCGGCCGAGTCCCGCTCATGCACATCACCTCGGCACCTTGGTCGACGTTCGAATGCATCGCGGATACGTGTGCCTGCAGCTGGCCGACAAGGCACCAACGAGAACACCAATCGGCTGCTGCGCCAATACCTGCACAAGAACGCCGACCGGCACGCTCACCCAGGACGCGCTCAACTCTGTCGCCGCGAAAGTCAACCACCGCCCGCGTCGAGTGCTCGGGTGGGCAACCCCGGCCGAGGCTTTCGGTACTGCCGAGCCCACGCCGACGCTGCTTCGGCCTGCGTAGCGGTGCGGTTCTCGGCTACGATCATGACCGTGGCCACCGGCGACCAGGTCCCCGAGCATGTTCGCGGCGAGATCCGCGTCGAATGCGACGTTGCCCACGGCATCTGATCATCTGTGAATGCCGACCGCCCTGGCGCGAGGACCTCGGCCCCGACTGGATCCTGCCCAATTTCGTCGAATTCCTCGTCGGGCGGCTTGATCTCGGGTGTCGCGACCGTCGCCTCTTGATGCGCCACCCGCGCGGTGCTGCCCCGGGTGTCCAGTAGCACTGGCTGGTGCGGATTTGGCCGCTGTAAAGCGCGAAGTTGGTCGAGCGCAGCGTCGACGCGGCGGGAGTTCGGGACTCATCGTGGACAGTAGAGATCATCCATGAAAGATGGCGTAAACCCATTGCGGCCCGGCCATATTGAGTGCACTGGCCCCTGCGATAGGGGAGAACGTCACTATGACGAATTTGCCCTCGCAGGGCGATCCGCATTGCTGTCGCGGTGGTGGGACTCCAGAGGGGCAGTCGGTACCGGAGCGGTGTAGGGCTTATCGCTGGCAGTACGGCGCGGGTCAGGCGTACGAGCGCATCGGCGTTGACTGCGACCATGGTTTCCCGCGATCGAGGTCGGCTTCCGACAGCGGGCCGCGCGTACCGTCACGGTGACGAAAACGGCTCCGCTACTGCAGGCGTGAGCGCGCCGACATGAACAGCTGGTGTAGCCGCCGCACATTTGACTTGGCCAGAGCGTGGCCAATTGGACATCAGATGAGAATTTCGAGTCCTCCTTGAGTGGTGTCCCGGGGGAAGCCCCCCTCTTCACGTGCACGCCAACTGCGGCCACGTCAACGGAAAAGTGGAGCGTTCGCGCCGCATCGACGCCCAAGAATTCTGCCGACTGCTCGACGGCGTCGTTGAGGACGACACCGGCCTGTTCAACCAGAAACTCAAGGAAAAGGAATGGGAGGACTACTACAACTACCACCGGCCCCACGGCAGGCTTGGCGGCCAAACCCCTACGAACGACTGCTACAAAGACCCGGGCCCAACCTGTCACCGGCCAACGTCATCACACACGCAGTGTTGACGCAGTGTCGACGCAGGATTCGAACCTGCGTAGGCGTTAGCCGACGGATTTACAGAAGGCTTGCCCCCAGGGGCGGCAGGCAGACCTGCCGCAGGGCCAGAAAGTATTCGGTCCGATAGCCGTTGATGTACCGCTGGGAAAGGCTATTACCCAGATCGTCCTTACGAATGGGCTGGGCGGCACGCAACTTGGTCTGTGGTTTTCATGAGGTCAGCTCCGTGATCAGTTGGTTGACGATGACGCGGATCCGCACAGTCTCGCAGCGGGGGCAATACCAGCAGTCGAACAGTGGGCGATAGCGCAGCGGGTGGCCGCGTTTTTTACAGGCGCGGCAGCGTGGCACGGTCATTGCATCTCGGGCCATTGCAGTAGTTGGGACAGCCATGGCTGTGGCGTGATGTGAATTGTGCCGTAAAACACGTAGTGGAATGAGTTATTCAGCTGGCCTCATCACCATGTGGTCCGTCGGCTAAACGGCTAGGACAACCCGAGGGCGTTGGTCAACCCGTCGATAGCGGCCCGCGTGGTCGCGTCCGGGGTGCGCCCGTAGATGTCTCCGGTGATGGCGATGCTGCTGTGCCCGGGTTCGACATCGTCGTCAACGGCGCGTTCTATCACGTGTTCCAGGACGACGAAGGGCTGCAGACGCGGTACGCGCAGACCATGCACGGAGCTACCGGGCCGGGTGCGCGGCTGTTCATGTTCGAGTTCGGGACGCCACAACGTCAACGGCCTTCCAATGGCAAGGCGTGCCGGCCGAACGCCATCGTAGGTGGCCGCCGAGCCCAGATGCGCGATTGCCGCAGCTCGATCGGATCACCAGCAGTCGGCGTAGCGGGCTGAACCGTGGGCGAATGCTATTGTGCCACCGGTGGTTTGACTGGCGGAGAGTCAGTATCGGACCGTGCGGTAGTTGTTGGAGCAGGTCACTGTTGTTAAATTGGCCGCCGTCGAAACAAACTCGGTCGAAACGTGATGGTTGCCGCGGCCGTTGCGCGCTGCATTGACCGAACGAAATCCCAGGTCGCGGGGGGTAGGGCCCGCGTAGGCTGAGCCCGTGGCGCAGAGCGCCGTGGTAGTTCATGCTGGTGGCAACCTACCGGCGGAGGTTACGAGCTTCGTCGGCCGGCGCCGCGAACTCGCCGATGCCAAGCGAGCCTTGTCCAAGTCCAGGCTGGTCACTTTGACCGGCGTTGGTGGCGTCGGGAAGACACGCGTGGCAGAGCGGGTGGCAAGGGACCGCAGGCGCGCCTATCCGCACGGCGTGTGGCTGGTCGAACTCGCGCAGTTGGCGGATCCGGCACTTTTGACCCAGACGGTCTTGACTGAGCTGAGTGTGCGTGGGCCCCCCTCGGGGGATGCTTTGGAGGCGTTGATCGACTTCCTAAGCAGCCGCCACGTACTGCTGGTGTTGGACAATTGTGAACATCTGCTCGACCAGGTTGCGGCGCTGTCGGCTGCTTTGCTGCGTAGCTGCCCTGATCTGCAGATATTGGCGACTAGTCGGGAGCCGCTTCGTGTTGTCGGTGAAGCGGTGTTACCGGTGCGCCCGATGGCAGCGCCAGCGCCTGAACGTAGTGGCGGCGTGGCTGGGCTGTCTCGATACGACGCGGTGGCGCTGTTCACCGAGCGCGCGGCGGCGGCGGTGCCCGACTTTGTTTTGACCGACGACAACCACCGCGCGGTCGCCGCCTTGTGTCACCGCTTGGATGGTTTGCCGCTGGCGATCGAGTTGGCAGCGGGACGGCTCAGATCGTTGTCACCGGCGCAGATTCTGTCGAAACTCGCCGACCGGTATGCGGTGCTGACCGGCGGTGAACGGGGGCGCCCCGATCGACAGCAGACGCTGCGGGCGTCCATCGAGTGGAGCTACCAGTTGTGCACCCCGCAGGAACAGCGGCTATGGGCTCGGTTGTGCGTATTCGCCGGAAGCTTCGAGTTGGATGCGGTTGAGGCAGTATGCACCAGCGATATCGCCGGCGACGAGATTGTGGATCTGATGTCGGGTCTGGTCGACAAATCGATCGTCGTTCGTCACGAGCGGGGAACGGTCGCGCAGTATCGGCTGTTGGAATCCATCCGTGAATTCGGGTTGGAGCGCCTGAATGAGGACGGTGACGGACCAGCGCTCAGGATGCGCCATCTGCAGTGGTATGCGGCACTTATTCACACCGCGAAGGCGGAGTGGATCAGTGAGCGCCAGGTGTATTGGTTGGCGCGGCTGGCTGCAGAAAGTGCAAACATGCGTTCCGCGCTCGACTTCTGCCTGAACGAACACGGCGAGCCCGATGCGGTCATGGAGATCGTGGTCGGCATTCCGCTCGGGTATTTCTGGGCGCGCGGCAAGCTCGGCGAAGCGCGGCACTGGCTCGATGTAGCGCTTGCACGGTCGAGTCGGGTCACGGTTCTGCGCGCGCGCGCAATTCTGCTCAACAGCGTCCTGGCGATGGTCGGAGGTGAGTTCGCAACCGGCAGCCAACTACTCGACGAGGCTCGCGGACTGATTCAACACGTGAGCGATCCGATGGTGCTGACCCAGCTGCATCATGTCGCCGCCCACTCGGCACATTACGCCGGCGACCTACCCGGGGCGGTTTCCGAACTCGAGCAGGCGTTAGCCATGCCCGCAAGCAGGACAGACCTGGACCGTTATCTCGATATTTTGCAGTCGCTTGCCTTCTTCGCATCCATGGCGGCCCAGCACGAGCGGTCAAAGGCGTGCTACGAGGAAATTATTCAGCTGACCGGGCCGCGCGGGGAATCTTTGCACCGCGCGAACGCGCTGATGGCTTTGGGCTTGGATGCGTGGCGCAGGGGCGACGCTGTTCACGCCGTGGAGCTTCAGCGCTCCAGTCTCGAGATCAAACTCGGGCTCGACGACCGGCTGGGAACCGCTCTGGGTTTGGAAGCCCTAGCGTGGGGGGTTGGCGCGCTGGGTCAGCACAAGCGTGCAGCCCACATGCTGGGCACGGCAGACGTGCTGTGGGACTCGACCGGCGCCTCGATCGCGACCCTGATGCCGGAGTTGGTTTGTGAGCACGATAATTCCGTGGCCGCCGCCCGAGCCGCGCTCGGCGATCAAGCGTATGCGGCCGCGTTTCGGCGTGGACGGCAGATGCCGCTCTCCCAGGCGTTGAACGACGCCGAACACACAAGGCGCTCAACCAGATCGCGACAGGTGGACGCCGGCGGTGCGGGCTCGTTGACATCGCGTGAGGAGGAAATCGCTGGACTGCTCGCGCAAGGCCTGAGTAACAAGGCCATCGCTAAATCTCTGGTCATCGCCCAGCGAACAGCCGAGACCCACGTCGCGAACGTATTGATCAAACTGGGGCTCACGTCCCGCAGCCAAGTCGCAGCGTGGGTCGCCGAACAACGAGGAATCGATCCCTCGGTGTAGCGACATACGGGCCTAGGCGGAGGTGGTCGGCTACTGCCAGGCCGCGATCGGAGCAACGTCATTTGAGGGCCAGACCGGGCGGACTGTGCGCCGCGTCCTTGCCGCGCCAGGCTGCGGATGGCTACCCAGCCGATGCGCGCGGGCGGGTGGAGCCGATGCGGCCTGTTTATCCAGACGATGGCATGCCGTTGGCCTGCCCCTGTGGGTACGTGTCATCTATCGGAAGGTATGCGTGGTGGTCGAATTCGGAATCGTCCGCGCCGGCCGCAGAGCCGCCAAGCTCGAAAGTGCCGTGCGAGCCACCGGATTCGGCGTGCGTTCCGTCTGGCAGTGTTATGGCCATGTGGCCGTCGTTCGGCGCGGCGCCGTGGTTGTACCACCCGACCCGCAGTGTTCCGGGCGGTCCATCGCCCATGACGAATCCCCTGGAGCCCAACCACTGCGGAGCGGTCTGGGTCGACATGAAGCTACTGCGGGGGTCCTGACCGAGGGTGACATTGATCAACTGCGATGCGGCGCCCGAGCAGTCATTCCGATTGGCCTGGCTGTACGGCGTCCCGACGAATGACTCAGCGAAGTGCAGCGCCCAGGCCTCCCGCTGGTTCTGGGGAGCGGGAGCGAAGTCCCAGTTGCCGGGCTCGGCGACGGCGATCGGCGCGTCCGCCGGCGATTGCAGCGCGGTGTCGACGAGGACGGCTTGCTCCGGAGGCGGAGCAAGCGGCGCGTCCGCGGGCTCGGGTGCGGCCGGCTCGGGAACGGCGATCGGCGCATCCGCGGGCGCCGGCGATTGCAGCGCGGTGTCGACGAGGGCGGCTTGCTCCGGAGGCGGAGCAAGCGGCGCGTCCAACGCCGGGATCGGTGCTGGCGGCGGGGCATCCGGCGGCGTCGTGGCGACGCCGTTCAGCTCGGGGTTGTCGAGCGGCGCGTCGGCGGGAGCGGGCGCACCCGAAGGGACATTGCGTGGCGTGGCACCCGAGAGCGGGCCGCCGCACACCGGCCAGGCACCACGGCCTTGCTGCGCGAGCACGCGCTCAGCGACAGCGATTTGCTGCTCTTTGGTGGCCAGATGCGCCGCGGGCGCGTACTGGCCGCCGCCGCTGGCGATCCACGTGCCGGGCGTGAACTGCAGTCCGCCCTGGTAGCCGTTACCGGTGTTGATGGCCCAGTTGCCGCCGGACTCGCAGCGCGCTACCTGGTCCCATTCGGCGTCGCTGGCCGCGCTGGCTTGGCCCGCCAGCGTCAGGCCGCTGCCACCGAGGACCGCGCCGGTAAAGGCGATCTTGGCGACAGTGACCGCAGATGTTTTGGGCTTGCGATGCCGTCCACTCATGAGTGTGCGTCGTCCTCTCTGTGCCGACAGCTGGGTGCTTGTTCCTCGCCGGTATCGGTCGGTTTCGCGCCAACCCGGCCGATCTGGGGTGCACCGAGCAGAATCTCGGAGGCTGTGGTCCGGCCTCCCTCTAGCAGCAGCATTTCTTCGTCAACGATCCGAACGGGCGGGTGGTGTGCTCCGCGGGTGCTGCCAATACCGTGAACTCTTTCTGATCGCCGAAAACCCAAGCGAGACAACGTCATACCGTTGCGGTATGGCGTTGCCAAGATGAAGCGCGAGAGCCGCTATCGCCGCGCGCGTCAGAATCGGCTTAGAGACCAGCCACTCGTCCACACACTCACTCAGGAGCTGGCCGTCCTTGCAAACGACCTCATAACCGAGCACGCCGGCAGCAATTAGGGCCCACGCCTGTCTCGCATTCATCGCTTGAGCCCAGCTGAAAAACGCACTGCTGGTGGTGTTCATGGTGATCGTGCCTCCTGCCGGTTAGTTGTCGTTGGTTTGCGGGGAGTAGGTCGGGGGTCTGCTCGATCTACTTCTTCTTCGGCTTCATGCTCGGCGAACTGGTCGGCGCCGTCGTCCGGAGCGTCTTCGAAGTCCCAGTCGTGGTAGAGGGAGGCGTCGATCGCGTTGCAGAGTTTGTTGCCGATGCCGGTGATGGCGGCGGCGAGGGCGGCGTCGATGCGTGCGATTAGGAATGTCATGCGGTCATCGCCTCCGCGCGGAATGTGTTCCGCTCGATGCGGATTGCAGCGAGTTCGCGGCGCAGTTGGTTGTTGTCGGCGTTGATAAGGGCGAGCGCGAGCGTGAGTTCGTCGACGCGGATCTGCAGCGCAGTGTTTTCAGTGCGGACCTGTTCTATGGAGAGCGGCGCGGTGCCCCGCCATGCTGCTTGAGTCGCGGCCTCGCGGTTGGAAGTAGGTGGCCCGTGCCGGGGCCCGGTGGGGGGTGGGGCCGCGCCGGCACGGGCCACTTCCTCGAATCCAGACGAGGAAGTCGGGTGGTTGGTCATGACGCCGCCGCCTGCGCGCGCTCGTCCCGCAATGCCTCGATGTCGGCGACTGTCGACCCAGGTGACACCAGTGGAAGGTGCGGCCATGATGGGAGTCCTTTCGGGGATGGTGAGGAAATCGGACAGGGTTCGATCTATTTCTTCAGGAAGTCGAGAAGGGCGGGGTTCACCACGTCGGGGTGAGTCCAGGCGATGTTGTGCGGTCCGCCCTTGACGGTGACGAAGGTGAGGTCCTCGATGAGACCGGGGAGTCGCTTGGCCGTGTTGGGGTAGGGCAGGATGCGGTCGGCGTCGCCGTGGATGAGCAGCACCGGCACGTCGATCATGGGGAGGTCGTCGCGGAAGTCGGTCAGCCAGGTGTCGACGCAGGCGTGAGCGGCGTGGGCGGAGGCGGCGACGGCGACATTGAAGCTGTTTTGCCACGCTTGGTCGCTGACCCTGGTGCCGGCGAGAACGTCGAAGTTGTAGAAGTTGTCGAGGAAGTTCTTGAAGTAAGCAGGTCGGTCAGCGATGACCGCGGCCTTGATGTCGTCGAAGACTGACTGCTCGACACCGTCGGGGTTGCCGTCGGTCTTGAGCAGAAACGGGGGAATGGCGCCCATCAGGACGGCCTTGCTGACTCGGGATGAGCCATAGGTGCTTAGGTAGCGGGTCACTTCGCCGGTGCCCATCGAGAACCCGACCAAGACGCACCGTGTGAGTTCGAGGTGCTCGAGAACCGCGGCGAGGTCCTCGGCGAAGGTGTCGTAGTCGTAGCCGACGGTGGGCTGGCTCGACTGGCCAAAGCCGCGGCGGTCATAGGTGATGACGCGGTATCCGGCTTGCAGCAGGACACGTTCCTGCCTCTCCCAGGAGTGTCCGTTCAGTGGGTATCCGTGGATCAGGACGACCGGCTGCCCGGTGCCGTGATCCTCGTAGTAGATGTCGATGTCGTCGGTGTTTTCTTGGCCAACGGTGATCGTGGACATATGGGCCCTTTCCGGTCCATGTGACGAGCGGTCTCGTCTTTGGCTCGCAGAACTCATTGCGGTGATCTGTTCAGCAGACATCGGTCAGGGCGCATGCGGCACCGAAGAACTACTTAGTGCACTACGTAGGTTTGCGTATCGAACAAGCTGCCGCTGGCCGAACCCTGCGTGTGCGGTATGCGGTGTACGCGTCCGCGGGCTGACTCATGGGACGTCGGCGACGGCACGTGACGGCTGACGGGTGACCGACCCCTTCCCAGGCCAGTACATAGGTCACCGATATAGTCGCGGGTAGGACGAGTAACTAGGCCGGGTCGGCATATGTGAGCAAAGTCGCTATGCAGATTCTGTCGATCTCGACTTCCTGGCCGCCTGTGTGTTGGGCAAACGCAACGGTGACGACTGCTAGTTGATGCGCCTGCTGACAATGTTCGAGGCTCAATTCCCCACTCCCGGGCCGAGCCAGGCGGGCAAGACACGTGGCCTGGCCGCCTTCAGCGAAAGGCATTTGAGTCCGACTCTGGTCAGCGAAAGCTGTTTCTACCAAATATTTTCTGCTCAATGATGTGTCCCTCAACGTGCCGGGATGGTTTCGCCGAACCTGGACTTCGAGCTGGCGCACGCAGAATGGTGCGGCCCGCGGTGGCGTCAGCAGACCACGCGACATCTCGGGCAGGCCCCTGCGTTTGGCACGTTCGCCTCGGCCGAAACGCCAAAGCGGTCCAGCCATCTTTGGGGCGACCCTCACTTCATCACCCGGACAGCGGCATGGCCAACGTCAAAACGGTAAACGCACATCTACATCGACGACCTATGTAGATGTGCGGTACAGTAGCCGCCGGACTCGGAACTTGAGTTCCGTCGCGGGTGCGGCCCACGACGGCGGTCCCGATCGCGGTGCGGCGTGTGGCCGACGGCGTTCGGTAGGCCGGTGGCCGGCAGGTAAGGAGACACAGGGTGTTTCGACTGTTCAGGAAGGGGTGGATCCCGCTACTTCTCGTCGTCGTCGTCGCGATCGGCGCGTATGCGGTCGTACGGATCCGCGACAGTTTCGGCGTCGAGGCCACCGCAGCAGCTGCCGACGGGACTGGCGACCAGACGAAACCCTTCAACCCCAAACACATCACATATGAAATAACGGGGCCGCCAGGGGGCATCGTCGACGTCGACTATCTGGACGCAGACGGGCAGCCCCAGCGTGTCGATGCCGCCCCGCTGCCGTGGACCTACACCGTGGTGACGACGCTGCCGTCGATGTCGGCCAACATCGTTGCCCAAGGCAACACCGACATGAACGCAATCCGGTGTCGCGTCATCGTCGACGGTCAAGTACGCGATGACCGCAAGAGCGACGAATACCAACCATTCATCTACTGCTTGGTGAAATCAGTATGAGCAACCCACATTCAAAGCCCGCTCGCCCCACCATTCCACGACTCGTTCGCATTCTTGCGATACCGATCATTCTGTTCTGGCTGCTGGTCGCCGTCGCGCTCAGCATGATCTCGCCACCACTCGAAGAAGTGGCCACCCAACACGCGGTGTCGATGACGCCTCAATCAGCGCCGGCGTTCAAGGCCATGATGCACATCGGTCAGGTATTCCATGAGTTCGATTCGGACTCGTCGGCGATGGTCGTTTTGGAGGGACAAGACAAACTCGGCGACAGCGCACACGAGTTCTACAACCACATCGTCAGTCAGCTGCGAGCAGACACCGCGCACGTCCAGAGTCTGCAGGACTTCTGGAGTGACCCACTGACCGCTGCCGGGTCGCAGAGCCCCGACGGCAAGGCCGCCTACGTGCAGGTATTCCTCGTCGGCAATCAAGGCACGACGCCCAGCATCGAGTCCGTGACCGCTGTGCGGAAAATCGTCGACCAGACACCCGCACCACCTGGCGTCAAGGCATACGTGGCGGGCAATACCGCGGTCGTCGCCGATACGAATACCGAGGGCCGCAAGAGCCTGGCCACGATGGCCCTGGTCTCGATCGGCGTCATCTTCGTGATGTTGTTGCTGGTTTACCGCTCCATCGTGACGACGATCCTGTGTCTGGTCATCGTTGGCATCGAACTCTTTGCCGCCCAAGGTGTCACGGCCACCCTGGGCAATCTGAACATCATCGGCCTCACGCCATATGCCACCAGCATGATCACCATGCTCGCCATCGCCGCGGCAACGGACTACGTCATATTCCTGTTGGGGCGCTATCACGAAGCCCGCTCCATCGGCCAGGATCGCGAACTGGCCTTCTACACGGCCTATCGAGGTGTGTCGCACGTCATCCTGGGTTCAGGCCTGACCATCGCGGGCGCCTGCCTGTGCCTGACGGCAACCCGGCTGCCCTATTTCCAGACCATGGGATTGCCATGTGCGATCGCCCTACTGGTCATCGTGTTCGCGGCGCTGACGCTGGCCCCGGCGATCCTCGTCATCGGGTCCAAGTTCGGCCTGTTTGATCCGAAACGCGAACTCTCAACGCGTGGCTGGCGCAAAGTCGGCACCGTCGTGGTGCGCTGGCCAAAGCCCATCATCGTCGTGACCTGTGCAATCGCGATCATCGGCTTCATCAGCCTGTTGACCTATGTCCCGCAGTACAACGATCAGAAGTACACCCCGGCCGACATGCCCGCGAACATCGCGTATGCGGCGGCCGACCGGCATTTCACCCAGGCACGGATGAACCCCGAATTGCTCATGGTCGAAGCCGACCACGATCTGCGCAACCCTTCTGACATGCTCGTCATCGACAGGATCGCCAAGAGCATCTTCCACCTGCGCGGTATCGAGAGAGTGCAGACCATCACCAGGCCCCTGGGGGCGCCGATCGAACACAGTTCCATCCCATTCCAGATCGCCATGCAGAACTCCGCCACACTCCAGACGGCCAAGATTCAGAACGACAACACGGCTCAAATGCTTGAGCAGGCCGACGAGTTGACCAAGACCATCGCCAACATGGAACACATGTACAGCGTTCTGCAACAGGTCACCAGCACCACACACGACTTGGTTGGCGCCACGAAGCAAATCCAGACCGACACCAACGAGCTCAGAGATCACATCGCGGACTTCGACGACTTCTTCCGGCCCCTGCGCAACTACTTCTACTGGGAGCCGCACTGCTTCGACATCCCGGTCTGCTGGTCCATCAAGTCGGTCTTCGACACACTTGATGGCGTCGACAAAGTGACCGACGACCTTGGCGCCGTGGTCAACTCCACGGAGAGGTTGGATGCGCTCATGCCGCAAATGCTGGCGACTCTCCCGCCGACCATCGCGTCGATGAAGACGATGCGTGACTTCATGGTGGCGTCGCACAGCACGATGGCCGGTATCCAGGCCCACATGCAAGAGGCCGCCCAGGGATCGACGCTCATGGGCCAGTACTTCGACGAAGCCAAGAACGACGACTCCTTCTACCTACCACCGGAAGTCTTCCAGAACCCCGACTTCCAACGCGGCCTGAAAATGTTCGTCTCCCCGGACGGTAAAGCTGTGCGGTTCATCATCACCCACCAAGGAGACCCCGCCTCGGTGGAAGGCATCCAGCACGTTGCCGGCATTAAAGACGCCGTCGCTGACGCCATCAAGGGAACTCCGCTGGAAAGCTCGAAGGTCTCGCTGGCCGGCACCGGATCGATGTACAGCGACATGCAGCAAGGCGTCATCATCGACCTATTGATCGCCGGAATCTCCGCGCTCATCCTGATTTTCGCGATCATGCTCGTCATCACACGCAGCGTGGTCGCCGCACTGGTGATCGTGGGGACCGTGGCCGCGTCACTGGGCACCGCATGCGGTCTGTCCGTACTCATCTGGCAGGACATCGCCGGATTCGGCGTTCAATGGATCGTGCTACCCCTGTCGGTCGTGATCCTGCTGGCGGTGGGCTCGGACTACAACCTGCTCGTGGTGTCCAGGCTCAAAGAAGAGATCCACGCCGGCCTGAACACCGGAATCATCCGCGGCATGGGCGCTACCGGCCGCGTCGTCACCGCAGCCGGCTTGGTCTTCGCCTTCACCATGGCATCGATGATCGTCAGTAACCTGCGCGTGGTCGGCCAGTTGGGCACCACCATCGGGTTGGGTCTGCTGGTCGACACGCTCATTGTGCGGTCGTTCATGACGCCGTCGATCGCCGCCGCGCTCGGACGATGGTTCTGGTGGCCGCTGAACACCTTCCGTATCCCGGGCAACGCTGCCCCCGAGCCAGAGCCAGAGGCCGCCACCATGCCACTACCGCGGTCGACGACGGCTGACACGCATTGACAAGCCATCGACGGACACTGTGTAACGCATCGGAGCGAGGCATGTGAGAGAACCTGAATCGAAACTGCGCCAACGCAGCGTTGGGCGACTGGACCGGTCACGCGATCCCGCGATCCTGAACGCCGCTTTAGCCGCACTTACCGAGAACGGTTATGACGCCACCAACATGGACGATATCGCCGCGCGCGCCGGTGTTGGCAAGGCCGCTATCTATCGGCGATGGTCTTCGAAAGCGGCATTGATCACCGACACACTCATCTACTGGCGGCCCGATTTGGTCACCAACGATGCCCCGGGCACCGGCAGCCTCGCCGGTGATCTCGACGAAGTCGTCGAACGCGTGGGGCGCAACGAGAATGACTTGATCACTACCGACCTGGTGCTGCGTGTCGCCCTCGAAGCCGTCCGCGACCCCGAACTCGCCTCCGCCCTCGATGGTCTGATGCTGTCAAGGGGAAAGCGGCTGTTCTCCACGATTCTGGCGCAGGCGGCGGCCCGCGGTGAAATATCCGCCGACCGCGACTGGTCGCTGGTCGCCGACGTGGTGCTGGCAATGGGCCTGCTGGAGGTCGTCAGAGGGCAATCCGTAGACGCCAAATTCGTGCGACACGTCATAGACACACTGGTCCTGCCCGCGTTGCAGACGCCGCCAACCGAGGCGCCCAACCACTGAAGCCGAAGTAAGCGGCCGATGGACAAAGCACCCTGGCGCGACTGATTGGCAGCGACACCGCGGCCCACTGATAGTGCAACAGTGCTGTGGGCGCTGAGAACCTTTGCGCAGGAACGTGTCTCGCGGCAGCAATGATTGCGGAACGCCGGCGACTTCGACAACACATGGCGGCATCCTCGTCACCTGTGGTCATTGACTCCTCAACAGGTCGGCGATTTCGTAGACACGGTGATTGCGCTCACCGACCAGATGCGCGCGGCGCCGACGGCGAAAGCATCGCTGACGGGCTCAGCGCTGACCCTTACTGCGGTGGCTGACGTTCGACGATCAGCACTGTCGGCCAGCCGCTCGAGCGGCGCCAGAGCCTGGATCAGCGCGTCCAGCTCAGCCTGGCTGAGCCGGCTCAGCAGCGTGACCGCGTTGGCCTGGTGGTTTGCCAGCGACTCACGCAATACCGCGAGGCCCTTGCGCGTGAGTTCGACGAATACCAACCGCAGATCGGCTGTGTCGCGCGACCGCTTCACCAGCCCCAGCGTTGCCAGCCGACGGATCGCCCCGGTAATGGCGGGAGCGCCCACTCGCTCAACCACCGATAATTTCGATGTCCGAATCCGGCCGTGGTCTCGCAGGGTCAATAGAATAGACAGCTGTGCCACAGTCAAATCGCCGATGGCGAGCCGACTTCTGTCACGGCGGTGCGCTCGAAGATTGAGCGCCATCAGGACGCGATGCAGTGCCTCCGCCAATTCGGTTACATCCGCAACGGTGGGGTTGGCCCTCCGCCATGATCAGCTGCCTAAGTCGGTTGGGCTGGCGCGTCGGCGACCACCTAGCCGGGCGATGGCCGCATTCACCCGGTCGGACCCGGAGCGCTCGGATCATTGTAGCCAGTGGTGATGGGTGGCGACGGACGCATCGGCAATCGTCAGGATGTGTGAGGCCACCAAACCTCGGGCAGTCGCATGTGCCAGAGCAGCGGGCACCCCAACGCCGATGGCCCAAGGCCGGGCCGGTGTGCCGACGCGCAGCGAAACCGGCACTGCGCCACGACGAATCAGCGCTATGCCGACCACGGTGTAGTAGCTGCTGGTGCAGCCGGCCGCGGCGGACCACAGTCGTCCTACGCCGCCAGCGCAGCTGTAGCAGCGGGGCTCATGCGTTGCAGCGGAAACCTCGTTATCCGCATGAGATCCAGGCGGAGCGCCTCGGAGATGCCCTGCGGGGCGTCCCCGCAACTAGTCCCGTCCCAAAGCTATTTATATAGGCTCCCGATGTGTTACTTCCAGTCTGTCCGTCACTTATATTGTTTTTGCGGCTTATTCAACAGTAGGGCGACTCATCTTAATAGGTACATGATTCTATTGCCGGAGACGAACGTCATCGCTCGGGCTCGGCAGTTCGAACGCAATCGCGTTGTTCATCAAGCGATCCGACCTTGACGTCCGCGGATCATCTTGGGGCGATTGCCTTTGGGTTGTCCTGGGGCGAGTGGCGGCATCCCTTCGTTGCCGACAGGGGCTCTGGGTACGAACCCGATCGGTCTCGGCATTTAGTTTGCACGCCTGGATAACTCGAATGACTGGCTTCCCTACTTACATCGGGGACGCAATGCAGCTCTGGAAGCAACGAATCGTGAGCCGGTTGGGCTGACGGCGCACCGGCATCGGCTCGGGTCCGCGACCGATGCCTGCATC
>Ga0207693_10002888_pt1 | contig 14863 bp, 12 predicted proteins | sample LARL81metaG_FD_184347 | JGI IMG/M metagenome (GOLD analysis project Ga0207693, IMG submission 184347) | Corn, switchgrass and miscanthus rhizosphere microbial communities from Kellogg Biological Station, Michigan, USA - LAR L8-1 metaG... | ecosystem: Host-associated > Plants > Roots >...
CACTCTTGACTGGCCAGCGCCGCGGGAGGAACGACGGTCGGCTCGACCGCGGCCGACGGCCACACCGCGCGAAACTGCGGCAGGCGCTCCGCCGCGATGAAGAACGACGCACCCGGCATGCAGAGCCGCGCGACGCGCCGTTGTTGCGCGAGCGCCGCGAGCCAATCGCGCCATGACTCGCGTGCCTGCGCCTCCTCCTGTGTGAGAAACCCAAGCCACATCAGCGCGTCGTGCAATTCGTCCGCATTGGCCGCATCCGGCCAGGCCTCCTCACGCACGCGCGCAATGGCTTCGGGATCGAGCCGCCCCAACTCGGCGGCGGCTTCCGGAGCGAGCCAGCGCCGGCCCATCACCGCCTGGGTTCGCCGCTCCTCAAGCGGCGCGTCGTCCAGATAGGCGTAGGGGCGCGCGGAGAGGACTTCGAGCGCCAGCGGCGAAGGTTCGGTCAGGTCGCGGCTCACGATGCGGATCTCACCCGACTCGATCCGCCGGAGAAGCCGTTCGAGCCCCTCGATGTCCATCGCTTCGTTCAGACAGTCCCCGATGGTTTGGCGCACCAGCGGATGGTCCGGGATCTCGCGTTCGCCGGTGAGGTTCTCTGCACACGCGATCTGGTCGGGAAAGACGGCGCCGATCAGATCTTCCGCGCCCATGCGCGCGAGCTGGGGCGCGACCTTGCGCCCGCCGCGAAAGCGCGGCAGTGCCAGCGACACGCCGAGCACCCACCGCCAGCGCGTGATGAACATCGGCGCGTCGAGCATCGCCTGGACCAGCAGGGGCCGCACCGTGGCCGAGTGCAGATAGCGCGCGACCTCGGAGAGCTCGAAGCTGTGCGCGGTGGTGAGCGACAGCACGATGTTGTCTTCGGTCGCGGCAGCCTGGAGCTCGAAATTGAATTTGCGGCAGAAGCGCTTGCGCAACGCCAGCCCCCAGGCGCGATTGATGCGGCTGCCATAGGGAGAATGGATGACGAGTTGCATGCCGCCCGCAGCATCGAAGAAGCGTTCGAGGACGATGGTGTCATGGGTGGGCAAGGTGCCGAGCGCGCCGTGGCCCGCGGCGAGGTAGTCCACGAGCTGCTGCGCCGCGGCCTCACCGAGACCTACCTCCTGGGTGAGCCACGTGATCGCGTTCTGCTCTCCCGGTGGGGCACGGTCATCGCATATGGGTCGGCCGCAGGGCGGATGCTCCATACCTCCCCCTGAAAGGGGAGGTATTGCGGAGCCTGCTGCGCCGCCGTGTTCCAGCCGCGTGGCAATTTCGGTGCGCAGGCGGGACACGGATTCCGAAAGCTCGTCGCTGCGTCCCGGCGCCTCGCCCAGCCAGAACGGCATGGTCGGCGCCATCCCCTGCGCGTCCTCCACGCGAACGACGCCGCGCTCGACCCGCCGGATCCGATAGCTCTTGTTGCCGAGCTGAAAGATGTCCCCCGCGAGGCTCTCGACCGCGAAGTCCTCGTTCAGGGTGCCGATGAAATGATTCTCGGGCTCGAGCAGAACCTGATAATCAGCGTTGTCGGGAATGGTGCCGCCTGACGTGAGCGCGGTCAGTCCCGCGCCCCGCCGACCGCGCAGCACGCGATTGATCGCGTCGTAATGGCTCAGCGCGCCGCGACGCCCGCGACGGGTGGTGAACCCCTCCGCCAGCATCGTCACGACCGCCGTGAAATCCTCGCGCGGGAGCGCACGGTAAGGCCACGCACGGCGGACGAGATCATAGAGCGCGTCCTCCTCCCACTCGCGCGCGGCAATCTCGGCGACGATCTGCTGGGCGAGCACGTCGAGCGGGGCAACCGGCATCACCACGCGATCGAGCTCGCCCCGGCGCGTGCCGTCGAGCAGCGCCGCACACTCCACGAGCTCGTCGCGCGAGAGCGGGAAGAGGCGCCCTTTGGGCGTACCGATGACGGCATGGCCGGAACGTCCCACCCGCTGCAGGAAGGTCGCAATGGATCGGGGCGAGCCGATCTGGCAGACGAGATCGACGTCCCCGATATCGATGCCGAGCTCGAGCGAAGCGGTCGCCACCAGCGCCTTGAGCTCGCCGCGCTTGAGCCGCTGCTCGGCGGCAAGCCGCTGCTCCTTGGCGAGGCTGCCGTGGTGCGCGGTGACATGCTCCTCGCCCAGGATTTCCGACAGGGCGCGCGCGGCGCGCTCGGCCATGCGACGCGTGTTGACGAAGATGAGCGTGGTGCGGTGCACCTCGATGAGCTGCACCAGCCGCTGGTACACCTCTTTCCATACGTCCCCCGACATCACCGCTTCCAGCGGCGAGTCCGGAACCTCGATTGCAAGGTCGCGGGCACGGCGGTGTCCGGCATCGATGATGCGGCACTTCGCGGCTGAGCCCGTGCGGCGGCCGAGGAGAAAGTGCACGACCTCCTCGATCGGCTTCTGGGTGGCGGAAAGACCCACTCGCAGCAATCGCCTGCCGCAGAGGGCATCGAGGCGCTCCAGGGAGAGCGCAAGGTGCGCCCCGCGCTTGTTCGGCGCGACCGCGTGAACCTCGTCGATGATGATGGTGCGCGTCGTCGCCAGCATCGCGCGCCCGGATTGCGATCCGAGCAGAATGTAGAGGGACTCCGGCGTGGTGACGACGATGTGGGGCGGCCGCCGGCGCATGCGCTCGCGCTCGCCGGATGGCGTATCGCCGGTGCGCACCCAGGTGCGGATCTCGACGTCAGGCAAGCCCTGCTTCGCCAGCGCCGCGCGAATTCCGGAGAGTGGGGCTTCGAGGTTGCGCTCGATGTCGTTCGACAGCGCCTTGAGCGGAGAGACGTAAACGATGCGGGTCTCGTCCGGCAGCTTCTTGGCCAGGGCCTGGCGAACGAGCCCGTCGATTGCGGCGAGGAAGGCCGCAAGCGTCTTGCCCGAGCCGGTCGGTGCCGCGATCAGGACGTTGTGGCCGGCCTTGATGGCAGGCCACGCCTGCGCCTGCGCCTCCGTGGGCGCATGGAAGGTCGCATCGAACCAGGCGGCCACGGCCGGATGAAACAGGGAGGGTTTCTTCATTGCATGTGAATGGGGCAAGCAGCCGCCCTAAGTGGGAGGACCGCGGTGAGCAAAGCGTCCGCCAAATATGGCGGTCAATATGGCGGAATCAATTGCAACCCCGGTCCCCTTCGTAGGGGCGACACATGCGTCGCCCGCCATCCACAGCCTCGGATGCTGAAAAGAGGGCGAGGCAATGCCTCGCCCCTACGAAAAAGTCGGCGGGTTTACGCAACGCGTTCCTCGCCCTTGATCTGGGTGCGATGCATGATCCGCCGCGACTTGGGATCGAAGGCGTCGCGCCGGTGCAGGACGGCAAGATTGTTCCACATCAGGACGTCGCCCGTGCGCCATTCATGACACATGGCAAAGCGCGGCTGCGTAGCATGCGCCCAGAGCGCATCAAGCAGCGCTTCGCTCTCGGCCACCTCCATGCCCACCACGTAGCTGTTCGGGCGGCGGCCAAGGAATAGCGCCTTGCGCCCGGTCTTCGCCTCGGTGCGCACGAGCGGATGGCGCGCGCCTACAGTTTCGCGCACGTCGGTGACTTCCTTGTAGCCCTTGCGCAGGAGACCCGCACTGTTGCGCGAGGCATCGTGCACCGCGACCTTGCGCTCGGCGCGGTTCTTCAGATCGTCGGGGAGCGTCTCATAGGCCGCGAACATGTCGGCGAAATAGGTGTTGCCTCCATCGGGCGGCACTTCGAGGGAGTGGAGGATTCCCGCCTTGGGCGGCACATCCACATAGGTCATGTCGGCATGCCAGACCGCTTCGCCGTCGCCGAGATTGCCGATCGGCTCGCCGTTCTCGACCACGTTGGAGATCACGTTGATTTCCGGATGCTTCTTGTTGAAAGGCTCGCCGTAAGGATTGGGCCCGGGCGGGTCGAGCTCTCCGAAATAGCGGCTGAAAGCGAGGAGCTGGGGGTCGGAGAGTTTCTGAGCCCGCATCACAACAACGAGCCTGCTGTGCCAGGCGCCCTCGATCTTCCCGACCTCGGCCGGAGTCAGAGCGCGCGAAACATCGATCCCGCGCACCTCCGCCCCCAACGGGGCATCCAGATTGTTGATGGATAGCGTCATCGGTGCTCGCTCCTGCCCCTCAGTCGATGGAAATGCCGCTCGCCTTGATCGCGCCCGCATATTTCTCGATCTCGCCCGCGACGAATTTACGAAGATGCTCGGGCGACCGGCGCTCAGGGGAGATCCTGTCGCACCCGATCTGTTCGAGCCGCTCCTGAATGGATGGGGTATCCAGGGCCGCGATCGTCGCAGCGTGCAGCCTGCTCACAATGGCAGCCGGCGCATCCTTCGGAAGAAAGACGGCGTACCAGCTCGGGATGTCGAAGCCGCTCAGGCCCTGCTCATGGGCCGAAGCAAGTCCCGGCATATTGGGCGAACGGTTGCGGCTGAGGATGGCGAGCGCCTTCACCGTGTGGGCGACGATCTGCGGCAGCGCCACGGGAGCACTCGGGCATTGATAATCGATGCGGCCGCTGATCAGGTCCTGCATGGCATGGGCGCCGCTGCGATAGGGGACATGCGTGGCGTTGATTCCGATCGCCGCGTTGAGCAACACACAGGCGAGGTGGTTCGATCCACCAGCACCGGCGGAGCCGAAAAGCATCTTGCCCTGATCCGCCTTGGCGTAGGCGATGAACCGACGCAGATCGTCGGCCGGGAAATCCTTGCGCGTCACCAAGGCGAAGGCCTGATCGGTGACGAGCGTCACCGGGGCGAAATCAGTTGCGGCGTCGTAGGGCGGCTTCCTGTAGAGCGACTGCGCCTGGGCGTGCGTTCCCACATTGCCGAGCACAAACTGATAGCCGTCCGGCGCTGCCCTGGCGACGCGCAGCGCACCAGTCGTGCCGCCGGCGCCGCCCACGTTTTCGACGATCACCGGCTGTCCCAGCTCGTTGCGCAAACCCTCGGCCAGGATGCGCGCGATTGCATCGGTCGAGCCGCCCGCGGCAAACGGCACCACCATGCTGAGGGACCGGCTCGGCCAGCTTTGCGCGGCAGCGGGAAGCGACCCCGCCAGCAACGCCAGCGCGGCCGCCGTTATTTTGGTGACGGTGTTCAACGAACTGCATCCACCTGCAGGAGCTCGTCGAGCTGCACTTTCGTCGGCGGCGCGCTGATATATTTGAATTTCACCGCGTCGACCATGATGCCGTCCAGCCCGGAAATGCGGGTGGGCTCCATATTGCGTCGGGTCATGAACTCCGGGGCCTGCCTGGCGATCGCTTCGGGGAGGCCGGACCAGGCCGCGTAAGCCTGGATCGCCGCTGGATCAGCGTAGAGCCAGTCGAGGGTCTCATGATAGCCCTGCATGAAGCGCGTGAGCGCATCGCGGCGGCGTTCGAGGCCGGTGGTATTCACGACGATCAGCCGGCTGGTCATGTCGCGCAGCTCGGGGACATCACTGCCGCGCGCGACGATGCGAATCTTGCCTTCGTCCACATAGTTGAGATTGAACGGCGCGGCAGAGAAGCCAATGTCGACCTGTCGAGTCAGCGTCTGCGTGAGCGTTGCGGCATAGGCGCCGGCCGGCTGCGGCTTGAGCGTGATGCCGAAATACTTCGCGAGCGCCAGGGCAAACATGTTGGAGGCGGAGCCGTTGGTCGAGATGGCGATGGTCTTGCCGTCGGCGTCCTGCATGCTGCGGATCGGCGAATCTGCCACGACGTAATAGAACTGCTCGTCGGCGCTGGTAAACGAGGCGCCGATCGCCCGGATCGGGGCACCCTTCACGAAGGCGCCGAGCACCGCATGCGTGCCGAGCCCGATGCCGATGTCGATGCTGTTGGAGATCACGGATTGCAGTGTCTCGGCGCTGCCCTGGGTATAAAGGACGTCGAGCACGAGCCCACGCTGCTTGAAGAAGCCCTTGTTCTGGCCGAGCTCGGATACGGATTGCTCCCAGCCTCCGCGTTGTCCGATCGCAACTCTCAGCGCCTCCTGGGCGCGGGCTCCGCTATGGGACAACGTCGCGAGCAAGAGTGCCGGAAGCAAGCGGCGCATCAGTTGCCAAGCCATTGTGCTCTCGCTTTCTGCAATGGACCGACGCCCGCGGCAAACCGGGCGTGCTCCCTATCTTTCCCACTGGATCGCATCCATGCTGTGATTCTGGGAGCAACTCGATTCCGAAACTGAAGAAAGGTCAGGCATGCCGAACCTCAACCTCGATGCCGCCAGGACCGCGGTGCTGTGCATGGATATTCAGCAAGGCACCGCGAGGCGAAGCACCATGTTCCGGGAGCGCAATGTGGCGCGAACGGTCAAATCGGTCCAGGAAGCCGCAAGGAAAGCCGGCGTTCTCGTCATCCATGTTGCCATTGACTATCAGCCCGCTTTCTTTTCCCCAAGGAACAAGTTCATCCAGAAGGTGCGAGTCCCTGCGATGTCCGCCCCCGGCGTGGATGTTGCCGAGCTTCTGAAAATCGTCGATGAGGTCAAGCCGGCCGGCGATGAGCCGGTGGTGCGGAAGCCCCGCATGAACCCTTTCTTCGGCACGCCGCTCGAAAGCATGCTGCACAGCCGCGACATCGACACGGTGGTGTTGACGGGGGTGGCGACCGAGTTCGTGGTCGAGGCGGCGGCAAGGCACGCCGCAGATGCCGATTTTCGCGTTATCGTTCTGGAGGATTGCTGTGCTTCCTTTTCCGACGAAGCCCACAAGGCTGCGCTGCATGTGATGGACCATCTGGCCACCATCGCCAGCTCCGCAGATTTTGTGCAAAGCGTCTGAGCAACGGCTTCAGAGCCGAAAACGCCGGCGGAGCTCGGCAAGCGCAGCGAGACTGAGAAGCGCGGTGGCCATCATGTAGTAGCTGGGCGCGAGCTTGCTTCCGGTGAGCGAAACCAGCGATTGCGCGATGAAGGGAGCAAACCCCCCGAAGATCGGCACCGAGATGTTGTAGCTGAGCGACATGCCGGTGACCCGGGTGGTTACCGGGAAGATCTTCGCCATGAGCGAAGGCAGCGCGCCGCTGAAGAAGGATTTCAGCAGGCTGATCCAGCACACCGCCACGATCAAAACACCCAATGCAGGAGTGACGGCAACGAGCGCGAAGACCGGATAGGCCGTTAGAAAGAACAGCGCCGCCGCGCCGAGCATGATCCGGGTCTGGCCTACTTTGTCGACCCACATGCCGACAAAGGGCACCACGACCATCTGCAGCGCGGCCGCAGCGACAGCCGCGGTGAAGCCGACGAACTGCGGCAGCCCCAGCTCGTGGATGGCGTATGTCGGAACGTAGACGAGGAGATATTGCGAGCTGGTCGAGGCGGCGACCGCACCGATGGTGAGGAGGAGGCGGTCCCATTGTCCGACGAAGAGCTCGCGCAGGGGCGCATGCAGGGGCGCGGTGTCGAGGAATTCCGGCGTTTCCTCCATGTGGCTGCGGATGTAATAGCCGACCGGCCCGATCAGCAGCCCGAAGGCAAACGGAATGCGCCAACCCCAGGCTTGGAGATTGGCAGCCGACATGGTGGTGGTCAGCAGCACGCCGAAGCTCGTAGCGATGAGCGCCGCGAGGCCCTGGCTCGACCATTGCCAGCTCGCGAAAAACCCGGCGCGGTCCGGCCGATGCTCGACCAGGAAAGCGGTGGCGCTTGCGAACTCCCCGCCGACCGAGAAGCCCTGCAGGAGCCGCGCGGCCAACACGAGGATGGGGGCGAGCAAGCCGAGCGAACCATAGCTCGGCATCAGGGTCATCACGCCGGTGCCGATCGTCATGAGCAGGATCGAGAGCGTGAGGGCCTGCTTGCGCCCTTTGCGATCGCCGTAGGCTCCGAGAAAAATCGCGCCCACGGGGCGGGCAAGAAACGACACTCCGAAGCTGCCGAGGGTCACGAGGATCGAGACAGCCTCGTCGGCAGCGGGGAAGAAGACCTTCGAGATGACGACGGCAAAATAGCCGTAGACCAGGATCTCATAGAACTCGAGCGCGTTGCCGAGGGACGCGGCAAGGATGAGCCGCGTCGCTGCCCTGGCACCATGCCCGGGGCTCTCATTAGCGCTCGATGAGGGAATAGTAGCAGTGACGCTCATGATGCTGCCCTGCCGGTCCGGTAGGCCGATCAACTATAGTGCCAAGTTCAGCTTTGGCTACTTTGCACCCGGAGCTTGCCGCGGACACTCTGGCCGGCCCGAACGGTGCCATCGTCGGTGCCGGTGCCGCCCGCAAGGTCGCGGCGGTGCGCTGGAACGTAGCCAGCAACGTCGTAGTCGCGTGGGTCCTCACGCGGCCGCGCTGTTTGGAGCGATTTTTTTATAGCTTCTACAGGTTTGTTTCCTAGATTAGGGCCACAGGAGTAATTTTGCCCGATTTTAGTTGTAGCCGAGGGCCTGAGGCTTTGGCCGGTGTTGGCGTGAGGAGTGCTGCGTCCATGAGCAACCCGGAGAGTGTACCCATCACAAAACGCGTCCAATACGGCGCCCTGCCCTACCGCGTGAGGGGCCGCTCACGCCCGGAAATCATGCTGGTCACGTCGCGGGAAACGCGGCGCTGGATCATTCCGAAGGGCTGGCCGAAGAAGGGCAAATCCGCCCGCCAATCGGCTGCGCGCGAGGCCTTCGAGGAAGCAGGCGTCATCGGACGCGTGAGCCGGCGCTCGGTTGGCTCTTTCTCTTATGAGAAGCGGCTCAAGAACGGCGGGACCGTCGAATGCGAGGTCCGGGTGTTTCCGCTGCACGTAAAGCGCCAGAGCCGAGAATGGCCGGAAAAGCAGGAGCGTAAGATCAAGTGGCTTTCCGCGGAGAAGGCTGCCAAGAAGGTCGATGAGCCGACACTGGGTGAGCTGATCCGTCAGCTCGCGCGCAAGCACAACTGAGCTTGCTCCGCGCGCGGACTTGGCGCCGCAGACTTGGCGCCGCAGACTTATCGCCGCAGACTTGGCGCGCGCAGGCTTCGGTGGGCCGACGCGTTCATCGACGCCAGGGGAATGCAGGCGCATTCGGCGCTTTGATCACTGACAGGACTGTTCGAGTCTTTGCAGCGGCGTGTGCGCGTCAGGCGACCCGTGGTGCTCTCAGAATTACTCGATATGAGCCTGCTCGAGCATGGGGTAGAGAAGCGCGCTGTTCTCGCATACCTTGGCGACGTGGAGGTCTGGTAAACCGGTCCGTGCTATGAATTCAGCCGCAGGAAAATCATGGTCCTACTTGAAGTCCCTGCTGGGCGCGCTGTGCATCGCCCTGATTCCAGCCGGCGTGCGCGGGGCAGAGCCGGTCAAGATTCGCGTGTCCTGGATCGCTCCGATCACCAATTGGGCACCGATGCTGCTGGAAAAGAAGGAGCTCGCGCGGCATCTCGGCCAATCCTACGCGTTGGAGCCGGTGCGCTTTGTCGGAACACCGCAGATGATAACAGCGCTGGCAAACAACGAGCTCGAAATCGCCAATCTGGCATTTTCCACCCTCCCGATTGCGATTCAGAACGCCGGATTGAAGGACCTGCGAGTGATTGCGGACGAGCTCCAGGACGGAGTGGAGGGCTATTACTCGCAGGAATACATGGTTCTCGCCCAGAGCCATATCAAACAAGTCGAGGATCTCAAGGGCAAGGTGGTTGCGACCGTAGCAGCGGGCTCCGCCGTGGATGTCGCTATTCGCACCATGCTGCGTCGACATGGGCTCGAGGACCGGCGCGACTATACGATGGTGGAAGCCCCGCTACCCACCATGCGAGCCATGCTTGCCGAGAAGAAAGTGGACCTCATTCCCGTTGTGCTGCCGTTCGCGGTCGATCCGGAATTGCGACGCATCGCGCGCCCCTTGTTTTACAACCGGGATGTGGTCGGGGTGACGCAGCTGCTGATGTGGACTGCGCGCCAGTCGTTCATCGAGAACAACCGCGCGGCCATGGTCGATTTCATGGAAGACACGCTGCGCATCACCCGCTGGTTCCTCGATCCAGCCAACCATGCGGAAGTGATGGCGATCGCGGGCCGGATCACCAAACAGCCGCCGGATCGCTTCGACTGGGTGTTCACCAAGCGAGACTACTACCACGACCCGAACATGCTGCCGAACCTCGAGGCGCTGCAGAGAAACGTGGCGATGATGAAGGATCTCGGCTTCGTCACTCTCGATGTGGACGTGAAAGAGCACGCCGACCTCAGCCTCGTGCAGGAAGCGGCCAAGCGATTGAGATGAGCCGGACATCGGGGCAGATCGTGGCTACCTATCTCAAGGCCCATGCGGGCGGCCCTGTGCGGCCGGCATGGGCGCTCACGCGGTGATTCCGGTTTCCTTCGGCGACTGGCCGGGACGTGTCGTGTTTGGGGCAGGCGCGGTCAACCGGCTTGGGACGGAGGCCATGAGCCTCGGCGCACGTCGAGGTCTTGTGATCTGCGGATCGACGGTTGCGCGCGGGCCAATGCTGGCGAAGATCACGGCCGCTCTCGGCGATGCGCTCGCCGGAGTGTTCAGCGGGGTGACGGCCCACACACCCGTCGACATGGTGAAAGAAGCGGCAGGGCGGGTCAAAGAGACCGAGGCCGACTTCCTCGTGACGGTCGGTGGCGGATCGGCGATCGACGCCGGCAAGGCCATCGCCATCACCCTTGCCACAAACGGCGAGCTCGCACCCTACGCGATCCGCTACACACGCGGTGGCGAGATGGTCCGGCCGCCTCTCCCTGATGGTTTGATCCGGCACATTGCCGTGCCCACGACCTCCGGCTCGGCATCCGATGTCATGCCGACGGCGGGCTGCCGCGATCCTGTCTCTCGCAGGAAGCTGTTGTTCTGGGACCGTGGCCTGGTACCCCAGCTCACGATTCTCGACCCGGAAATGGCGATCTACAGCGATGCCAAGCTCACGGCCGCGACCGGGATGACCGCGGTCGCGCGCTGTATCGAGGCTCTATATTCCGGCAAGCGGCAGCCGGTATCGACGGGACTTGCGCTCCACGGTCTTCGGCTCCTCAGCGCCGCGCTGCCTCGCGCCGTCCTCTCGCCTAACGACGTCGTCGCCCGCGCGGACTGTCAGATCGGAACCCTCATGTCGGGAGTAGCGGCAATCAACGCGATGGTCTCGCTCGTGCACGCGATCGGGCACGTCATAGGCGGCCGCTATGCGCTCCAGCACGGCATCGCCCACGCCATTCTTCTTGTGCCGGCGATGCGGCTGCTCATGCCGATAGTCCGCGAACAGGAAGATTTGGTGGTGCATGCCATAGCGGGCGAACGGAGCGGGGGCTCATGCCGGAACCCTTCGGCTGCGGACGCCATGGCTGAGTTCGTCAGTCGGCTGCCGCTGCCACAGCACCTGCGTGATGTAGGGGTGCGGAGTGATGAGCTTGCCGACATCGCCCGCTCCACTCTGTCTGATTACATGATCGCCAACTCGCCGAAGCCTGTATCGGAGCAGGAGGTGCTTGCGCTCCTGCAGCAGGCTTGGTGACTGGAGCTCCATGACCCCATCGGAAAGCGTGGCGGCGTGGGCCAGCGCGGTTCGGCCCAACGACATTCCTGCCTCGCAGCATCGGCTGGCGCGCCTGCGACTGCTCGATACCCTCGGACTGATCGCTGCCGCTTCCGTCGAACCAGTCTGCCGCAGCGTGCTGAAATGGGCCAAGCCTTACACTCGAGCGGGGCGCTCAACTATCGTCATTGACGGCACGCGCGCCCCAGCAGCAATCGCTGCGCTCGTCCAGGGCACTCTCGCCCACGCGCGTGACTTCGACGATACTTTCCCCGACAGCGTCATCCATCCGGGCAGCGTGGTGGTTCCCGCTGCCCTCGCTGCCGGCGAGGAAATTGATGTCGGCTGGCCCGAGCTGGCGACAGCCGTCGTGCTCGGGTACGAGATTGCTGCACGCCTTGGTCGTATGGCGGGTCGCGGATTCCATGCGCGCGGTTTCCACGCCACCGGGATCGTCGGCCCCGTCGCCGCAGCGGCGACCACCTCCCGCCTCCTGAAGCTCGATGCAGAGGCGACGGCTGATGCGCTAGGGCTTGCGACCAGCATGAGCAGCGGTCTCCTGGCCTTCCTTCCCGACGGGGCCTGGTCCAAGTGGCTGCACACGGGATGGTCGGCACATGGCGGCATCATTGCCGCCGAGCTTGCGCGAGAGCGCTTTCGCGGACCGCATCACGGATTTGACCACGCCGCGGGCCTGTTTGGCGCTTTCCTCGGAGATGCCTCACCCGACTGCGGTTTGCTGACGCAGGACTTGGGTATGGTATGGCGAGGCGCCGAGGCGCTGCCGAAACTCTACCCTTGCGCCCATGTCATCCAGCCATTCATCGATGCCGCCCTGGCGCTCCGCAGCCGGGGCGAGGCGGACATCGAGCAAATCCGTTTCATCCGCTGTACCGTCGCCCCATGGGCCTATCCCATTGTCTGCGTTCCCCGGGAGGCCAAGCTTGCACCGCGCAACGACCTGGAGGCGGTCGCAAGCCTGCCCTTCATGGTTGCCGCTGCGCTCCGTGATGGCGCTGTCAACCTCGACACCTTACGCGAAGCTGCATTGCGCCGCGATGACGTGCGGCAGCTGGCTGCGCGGATCGAATGCGACATGGACGAAACTCTGGGCGCCGGGTTTGACGGCGCGATCAGGATCATTCGGAGCGACGGAGAAACAGCCGAACCGGTCGGGCTTGCTCTCCTCGATAGCGATCGGATCAGGCGCAAGTTTCACTCCAATGCAGCGCATCTCTATGCGCCGGCGGCTGCCGATGCGCTTGCGACCGCACTCCTTGAAGGCAACCCCGGGGCTCGCGACATCATGCGGCTGGCCAGCGTCCTGCCGCGCGCTTGACGCCCGCAACGACAAGTTCTTAAGGTTTTCACTGCGTCCGTAGATCCCTCCCGGATTCCAGTTCCGAGGCATTTTGATGCGCGCTTCGAAACACGTTCTTGCCTTGATGCTCGCGCTCGTCTGGCCGGCACTCGGCAGCGCCGCCGAAACAATGCGCGCCATCTCGTTCATCCCGAAGAACGATCCGGTGCTTGCCATGGCAAATGCCTGGGTCGCCGAGGTCAACGCCAAGCTCGGCTCGCAGCTGCGGATCAACTATGTGGGAGGTCCGGAAGTGATCGGTCGCTTCCAGCAAGTCGAGGCACTGCGCACCGGCGTCATCGACATAATCTTCGTACCGAGCGGCGATTATCAGGATCAAATGCCGGCCGCGCAGACGTTCGTGCTCTCGAAGCTTACGCCGAGCGAGGAACGCAAGAGCGGGTTCTACGACTTCATGGTCGAGGAGCACGCAAAGAAAATCAATGCGCGCTACCTCGGTCGCGTGCAGATCTCGCCCTTCTATCTGTGGACCAAGAAGGAGCCGAAAACGACCGCCGATCTGAGTGGCCTGAAGATGCGCTCCGGGGTGCTCTACGATAAGTTCATGCGCGAGCTTGGGATGGTACCGGTTACGATCAACGCGCCCGAAGTGTACACGGCCCTGAACTCGGGCGTGGTCGACGGCTTCGGTTGGCCGGTCACTGGCCCGCGCAAGCGCGGCTGGCTCGAATCCGTGAAATACGTGATCGATCTGCCTTTCTTCGCGCCGAGCAACGTGGTGGCCCTGATGAACCTGGACAAGTTCAACGCGCTTCCCGAGGCAGTGCGTAACCAGCTGATCAACTTGTCCGCCGAATTCGAGCCGAAAATGGTGAAGCATTTCGACGACGAGGACGAGCGCGAATGGAAGGAGATCGGCAGCAGCGTCACCCAGGTGAAATTCTCGCCACAGGAGAACGAAAGATATCTGAAAACGGCCTATGAAGTGGAATGGGCCTCGTTGCAGGCGCGCGCCCCTGAATTGATCCAGAAGCTGCGCAGCATCAGCGGAAACTGATGAGCCAGTTTCAATTGTTCACACGCCGGCTCGCTCGCGTCGAGGATGTCTTCGCCGAGCTCGCAATAGCGATCCTGGTGCTGTGCGGAGCTTCGATCTGTGTCGACGTGTTGATGCGCTACTTCTTCGGGCGCCCGATCATGGGCTCCACCGAGCTCACCGAATACGCACTGGTCTACATCACCTTCCTCGGGGCCGCGTGGGCGGTGCCGCGCGGCGCCCATATCGATATCGATGCGTTCGTGATCCACATGCCGGAAAAGGTGCAGAAGGTCTGCGCATTGCTCGGCAACATCGTAGCGCTCGCAGTTGCCCTCGCGCTGACGATATTCGGCACATGGACAACGTGGACGGCCTATGTCCGCCACCTGTACAAGCCGACGCTGCTTGAAGTACCGACCTGGATCGTGCTGATCGTCATCCCGGTCGGCTCGTTGGTTCTGGCGGCGCGCTATGCGGTCGAAGTCACCTTGACCTCGCAGGCGATCACGCGGGGTCGGCCGATGATCAAGCGCGAACGCGGCCCGACAATCGACTGATCCCATGGAATGGTGGGCCGCGTTCCTCTGGATCACCGGCGGACTGTTGGTGCTGTTGACGATCGGAATGCCGATCGCCTTCGCCTTTCTCGCCGTCAATCTGGTCGGCGCGTACGTCTTCTGGTCCGGGTTTGCCGGCGTCAACCAGATGGTGCTCGCATCGATGGATTCCGTTGCGAGCTTCTCGATCATGCCGGTGCCCCTGTTCATCCTCATGGGTGAGCTCCTGTTTCGATCCGGAATTGCAGCCAAGCTGATGGATGTGCTGGACGCGTGGTTCGGCCGCATTCCCGGAAGATTGAGCCTGATGGCGGTCGGCGGGGGCACCATGTTTGCGACTTTGGCCGGATCGGGCGCGGCCACGACGGCACTGCTGGGCAAGATTCTCGTGCCTGAGATGGCGCGGCGCGGATACAAGCAGCCGATGACGCTCGGGCCGGTGATGGGATCGGGCGGTCTTGCCGTGATGCTTCCACCCTCCGCTCTCGGCGTAATTCTCGCTTCGACCGCCGACATCTCGGT